>Ga0111173_1030_pt1 | contig 16475 bp, 13 predicted proteins | sample DeeMarSWOR324_28_FD_80234 | JGI IMG/M metagenome (GOLD analysis project Ga0111173, IMG submission 80234) | Anaerolineae bacterium SM23_84
CCATCGCCTGCGGCGAGACGCGACGCAGCCATCGCCTGCGGCGAGACGCGACGCAGCCATCGCCTGCGGCGAGACGCGACGCAGCCGTCGCCTGCGGCGAGACGCGACGCAGCCGTCGCCTGGGCAAGGAGACGAGGTAGCACAGCCACCCCACTCCGCTTCACTTCGGGGACTTGGCAAGTGTCACTGGATTCAGGTTGACAGCCTGGGAGGCTCCTTGCACATCCGCCCCGTACGCAGAGCCAATTTGACGGTTGGGCTTCATTTCGCTAGTATATATAGATACCCTTGCGCAAAACGGAAAGGAACAAGGCCTCAAGCATGGCGAACGCTTCAGGCAATCCCCTCATCGTGCAAAGCGATAGGACGGTGCTCCTGGAGGTAGACAATCCTCTCTACGCAGCAGCACGAGATGAGCTGGTGCGCTTCGCAGAACTCCAGAAGAGTCCGGAATACATACACACCTACGTGATCACGCCGCTGTCTCTGTGGAATGCCGCTGCCGCCGGTCTCGGTGCGGAGGCAATTATCGGCGCTCTAGAGACCTACAGCAAATACCGCCTTCCGGACAACGTCCGAACGGACATTGCCGAGTATGTGTCGCGCTACGGCAGAGTCAGACTGATCAGCAAAGACGAGAAGCTGTATCTGGTTTCTGACGACGAGGCACTGATCGCTGAATTGGCGCGCTACAAACCATTAAAGCCCCATGTCCGGCGACAGCCGGGCCCGCTGACCCTAGAGGTGGATACGCTCAAACGCGGCCACGTCAAACAGGCGCTGATGCAACTCGGCTACCCAGCCGAGGACCTCGCCGGCTACGTGGAGGGCGCTCCACTGCAGTTTTCCTTGCTTGGCACAGCGCGAAGCGGTGGTCACTTCGCGCTGCGCGCCTATCAGGAGCAAGCCGTTGGCGCCTTTCACGCCGGCGGAGCGCTGCGCGGGGGCAGCGGTGTCGTCGTCCTGCCCTGCGGTGCGGGCAAGACCATCGTGGGGATGGCGGCTATGGAGAAGCTGCAGTGTGCCACTCTCATCCTGACGACCAGCACTGTCGCCGCACGGCAGTGGATTGGGGAGTTCCTGGACAAGACAGATCTCGCTGAGGAAAGCGTGGGCGAGTACACGGGTCTGCGCAAGCAGGTGCGGCCAGTGACAGTCAGCACCTACCAGATCATGACCTACCGCCCGCGTGGCTCGGCACAGGCAGACAGGCTGCAGGACCGGTACCCACACTTTGCCCTGTTCAACGAGCACGACTGGGGTCTGATCATCTATGACGAAGTGCATTTGCTGCCAGCGCCCGTGTTCCGAATGACTGCAGAGATTCAGACACGGAGACGGCTGGGCCTGACAGCGACTCTTGTTCGCGAAGACGGCCGCCAGACCGATGTGTTCTCGCTGATCGGACCCAAGAAGTACGACGCACCCTGGAAGGATCTGGAGCAGCAGGGCTGGATTGCGACTGCCGAATGCCACGAGATTCGCATCCCCTTGCCCGATGAGCTTCGCCTGCAGTACGCCATGGCCGAGAAGCGCGAGCAGTATCGCGTGGCTGCTGAGAACCCACGCAAGTTCGCTGTGCTTGACCAGCTGCTTTCGAAGCATCCGCATGACAGCGTGCTGATCATCGGTATGTATCTGGACCAGCTTCAAGATGCTGCCGATCGGTATGCGTGTCCCTTGATCACCGGTCAAACCGCGGTGGGTGAACGTCAGAGGCTCTTCGATGGCTTCCGCCGCGGCGAGATTGAGCGCTTGGTCGTATCCAAGGTGGCCAACTTTGCCGTGGATTTGCCAGATGCAAACGTGGCCATACAGATTTCGGGCACTTTTGGATCGAGGCAAGAGGAGGCCCAACGTCTGGGCCGTATCCTACGCCCCAAACGCCATGGTCTGTTGGCCCATTTCTACACGCTGGTCACACGTGATACCCGCGATCAGGAGTACGCCGCCAAGCGGCAGCTGTTCCTGACGGAGCAGGGATATCGCTTCGATATCCTCTACGAGGACGAGGTGCCGACATGGCAGCCCACGACCCTGGCCCTGAAGGCTCGGCCGGTGCGTCCCAAGGAACTGGTGGCAGGGGGTACCGCGCATAGCGCTCCGGAGAGCTGACGAGCGGGTCATTCAGTTGTGTACCGTCTCACGTGCGACAGGAGAATGCCAGGCCATGCCCCGTGGCTACTGGGCACTGCGCATCGCCTGCACAACGGGATCTATGCCGGTCCGCTCTGCGTGCGGCCAAGGTAGAGGAGAACCCTGGTGAATGCAGATCTGGCCTTGCTGATGGGCCTCACCGTACAGTACGTCCGCGACGCGCTCTACCCCAAGATCTACCGGCGGGCTGAAGCCTATTACAGCGACCACCGTGTGCTGGCCCCGCGACGGACGGATGCCATGCTGCAGGCGTACGTGCGCGGCACGGACCTGTACACCGTCCGCATTGAGGCGGTACAGGGGCAGCTCCTATCGTCATGCACCTGCAGCTTTGCCCAGAGGGCACTCTGTAAGCATATTGGTGCGCTGCTGCTGCAGTGGGTCCGAGAGCCAGAGTCCTTCTCCGTGGCAGCAGAGGGAACGTCGCACTCCCCTGCAACGGACCTTGACGACGCGTCCCTCTCGTCGCCCTCACGTCCCTGCGGCGCCCTGACATCCGACGACGAGCCCTCATCCATGCCTGCCCGTGGCGGTGACCTACAGTCCAACCTTCCGGACCTGCTCGGGCAGCTCAAGCCAGAGGCCCTGCAGCAAATCGCACGGCGCCGCGGTTGGCGGATCGACGGCCAAGACAAGAAGCACTTTGCAGCCACGCTCGCTGCTCTACTGGTCGACCGCACCGAAATCGCCAGAGCGGTTACTATGCTACCTGAACACCTCCGTGAAGCGCTGCGGGCCGCATTTGTGGCTGAGGATGGGCATGGCATATCAGCCAGCTCTTTGGCCCGCGTGGTCACTGCTCTGCGTGGCGCACAAGGACCGACCCTCAAGCCTGTTGAGGCAGCCGGGCTGCTACTTGACCTCTCAGGCTGGGGGCTTGTTATCCCCTGGCAGACGCTCTCGAACGGTGCCAGCTACCTGCTATCGTGGGAAATCCAGAACAAGGTCCCTCCGCTCGCCGGCTGGTGCCAGCTGTCGCCGCGCACCCTGGCAGGCAAGGAGCTCGCCAGCGACAGGCCCGGGTTCCTGCGTCTCATCCACGAGGTCTGGCGCCACATCTCGCAGAACCGCCCGCGGATGCGCGAACCGCTTGAGCCGTTGGGCGACCGACGCCTCCGCAGCACGGTGCGGGACTGGCCCTACGACGCAGATGAGATCCGCAAATGGCAGGGCAAGCGAAACAGCTCAGAGCTGACCAGCCTTAGCGTACCACCGCAGCCTCCGTTGCTCGATGATGCAGAACTAGCGTCGATGGCGTCACTGACAGACGGCGATTCCGAGCGGGTAGAGTTCCTGTGCCGCCTGCTACATGAGCTCGAGCTTGTGGCAAGCGATGGGGGGTACTTGGTGTCCTGCCCGGAGGCAATGCATCGTTTCGCACGGACTTCCGCACTCGAGCAGTACACCAGCCTGGCTCAGACCTACACCTCGATGACCGGCTGGAGCGAACTGGACATGCTGCTGCGGCGTGAGCCACGCCTGTCACTCAGGCGCGGCCGATACCTGTCCTTCCCCTACACTCACCTCCGATCCGAGCTCGTCCGCGTGCGACAGATGCTGCTTCGCTTCCTGGCCACTGCAGGGGAGATGGGTTGGTGCACGCTTACGGATGTCGAGGGCGCGCTGCGCACGCTGTGGCCTAGTTTCTTCCCTGTCGGGCAGGTTGCCGTTCCGCGATGGCTTCCGACAGCGCTGCAATTCACGTGGAACCACGAAGACGGTGAGCCAAACGCAGGCGACAGTCCCACCTGGCAAGGCTTGCAGGCCGCCTTCCTGCGCCTGATGCTGCAAGGACCCCTTCACTGGCTGGGCTTGGCTAGCACGGGTCTGCAACAGGAAGAGCTCACGAGCTTCCGACTGCATGGCTTGGCGGACCTCATGTGGAACCGGCCGCTGGTGCCCATTGAGGCGCAGCCAGTGGATGAACCCGTCGTCATTGACGAGGCCAGCTCGACCATTACTGTTTACCTGCGAGGGGTCCCGCCGGAGGCTCACACTCTGTTGGCTAGCATGGCGCGCCTGGAGGAGGCCACTGTCGATCGCTTCACCTACCGCCTGGACTTGCGTGCAGTACACGACGCTTTCGAGCGAGGCAAGCTATTGTCAGACCTGCTCCGAGACTGGGAAATGGTTATGCCATTGCCTGTCCCACCAGCCATACATACGGCACTGCGCGACTGGTGGGAGCGCTATGGCCAGGTGCGCCTGTATAGGGGTCTGGCCCTCCTGGAACTGGGTGATGAGCTAACCCTGCGCGAACTGGAGGCAAGCACCAGTCTGAGCCAGCACATTGTGGCCAAGCTCTCGCCGCAGCTCGTACTTGTGCCAGAACCAGCAGTCGATGTTCTGCTTGAGGAGCTTACCGCGCGGGGCCATACCCCCAAGGAGATGAAGTGAATGCTTCAGCCGACGGATCCGCTCTCCACCTCGGTTCTGCCGTCTGGTGAATCGGGACAGGATGGGCCTCCGGCTCCTGCCGCCACCACCAGCCCCGCCCTTGCCCAGCGCGATTGGTTCATCTATTGGAGTGTCGTGCGTGCCCAGGCGCTGCCGCTCACTCAAGCAGGCCAGCTGCGAAAGCGGGCGCTGCGCCTGATCAACAAGCGCTTGCTGTGGCCAGACCCGTCTCTGGAAGGCGCTGCTCGTGAGAGCGCCGCCCCCCGCCTGCACTTTATTCGCCTGCTCCTGCAGGAGCTGGGGCTGTTGATCCAGGACCATAGTAAAGTCCGCACCTCACACAGGCGTGCTCAGGTGCCCGAGTTCTGGAGGAAATCGGTCGCGGACCGTGCCCGGGCTGCGCTGGACGCCTATGTCGGTATGCAGGGCTGGACTGAATGGTCCAGTCCTGACATGTCGCCCTTTGATCTCGACCTGGCCCAGGCACGAAGGACGCTGCTGGAGCAACTCCGTGTGCTTGAGCCGATGACCTGGGTGCCCAGGGAACGCTTTCTGAGCCATCTGGCTACTGTCGTACCCCGGCTGCTGTTTGACTCCCGCATCTCCCATTTGCTGCGTGCCTCGGACGACAGCTTCGCGGGTATCAAGGGGCAGGGCCGCAGTCTGACCACAATTCAGGCAGCATTTGTAGATCAGGCGCTCAGTGGTCCTCTGCACTGGATGGGCTTGCTCGACACATCCTCCGAGAAGGACCGCCTGCTGGCCTTTCGCATCAACCTCAGCGCAGCGCCCGTGCTACGCGTCCAACCAGACTTGGAGGGCACCGAGCGCGCAGGCAGCGTTGAGGAAGAGGAGCTCGACGCAGAGTACAAGGTGATCGTCCAGCCCAACTTCCAGGTCTTTGCCTTGGGACCTGTCCCCGCAGACATCCTGGCCAGGCTAGAGATGTTCGCGGACAGGATCAAAGCTGACCGCAGCGCCTTTGAGTATCTGCTATCCCGTCAGACTGTCTATCGCGGGCAACAGGATGGAATACCCGTTCAGGAAATCGTCGCCTTCCTGGAGCAGACCAGCAGTGTACCACTGCCACAGAATGTCCTGCGCACGCTGCGGGAATGGGGGCAGCGACACGAACGCATTGTGTTCCATCGCTCGGTCTCCCTATTGCAGGCAGTCACCCCGGACCTACTGGAACAACTGTGGGATGATGCAGCGCTGCAGATGCACTTTCAGAGGCGGCTGACTCCCACGGTTGCACTCATCAGGGGTGGACGGTGGGCTGCAGTGCAGGAAGCCCTTTTGAAGAGGCACATGCTTCCTGCGTCCTTGCAGAACGGCGACCCCTGCGCGGGGCGTGTCCAGGCCATGCAAGATGGCGAGCTGCGACCGGTTCCCGCCGGTCCCAATCTACTCCTCGAAGCCTGCCTGCGGCGCTTGGCCGTGGAGCGTGATGGTGGGTTCTACGTGACCGAAGCTGCGGTGACGGAGGCGCTCGCCGGTGGGATGACCGTGGTCGAGTACTTGGATCGACTGGCAGCGCTGAACGGCGGGCCGGTTCCCCCCGGCCTAGAGTCTCGGATCAAGGCCTGGGGGCACTACTATGGCAAAGCCTCGCTGCGGGAAGCGACCCTACTGGAAGTGAAAGACGCAGCGACCGCAGAGGAACTGCTGGCCGACCCTGAGCTGGCCGCACACTTGTCGCACTTTGCAGGGGATTCCAATGGCAGGACCCTTTTGCTGCATACGGACGACCTTGGGGCCCTTCGCAGCCTGCTGCAGGACCGCGGCATTGACCTGACCTGAGCTCAGTACGCCCTATGGCCACAACAGTTGCCAGAACCCAAGGCGCGGGGCACTATGGCGTGGGAAACGCTCGTCGGCCGGGCCAGGCCAGGACGATGCCAGGTCGCTCCCTGCCGTGGTTGTGCAAAGCCTGGATGACCCCTGGCCGGGCAAAAGCCCCATCACCGCAACAGAGAGGCCGATTCGATGGCCCCAATTAGGCGTATTCGCCAACCAGCGCGACTCTCGCCCTGGAGAGCTGCAACCGTCACAAGCTGCTCAGGTTGCGAAGACCCAACTCTCGTTGCGGGAGAGCCGCCAGCACGGGGGGAACAGGACGGACAGCAGGGCCAGGCTGTCCAGCCCGAGCGGAGTGCCCTGCAGGGTCGCCAGAACATCTGCACGCTGATATCCCGTTACGAGCTGGCCAAGCCTCGACGCCGGCCACTGTACCAGCTCTGCTCTGGGCACAGGCTTGTCCGTAACAATGAGGCGACCGCTTCGACTTTCAGCTGTAAGGTGATGAATGTTCTGCGCCACCGATTCCTATGCTTCCCTCTGGCGTCAGATGTGAATCCGCTGACCGACAGGACAACCGCTAGTCCAAGCCATACACCTGGCGCGGCGCGAGGAGCTGTGGGAATCTCTCCATCAGCGCCAGGCGCGCCAGGTAGCAGAGGTGGCACTCATCCACATACTGCTCTGCGTGGTCGACTCCATGTTCCTTGACAAGAAGCGCAGGGCCGCCCCTCAGCAGAGGCCCACAGATTGGATGAGAGTCTCCATCGTAGTTGGCCACAAGTTCAGACAGCGGGGTCTCCCACAGATTGCCCATACTCAACCCTTGACAAAGGTGGACGTGCCCATAGCTATCCACATGAACCCGTCCTGGGTCGCGCAAATCCTCATAAGGGCACTCGGTCAACTCGGGCCAGGGCCGCGTCGGAAGGCCTTCAGTTAGCGTCTCAACTGCTCTTCCCCTGAACTTGGCTCCGCCACCGATAACGGGTGCTCCTCTTTCCTGACCTGCAGCGTTCGCCATCTCTACCGTCGGCTGCTCAATACAGATTGGGCCAACGGACAACCCGATCCGTTTCGCCGCCGCCAGAGCACGTTTGGGCGGCGTGATGCCGTCTTCAGCATAGTGAAACTTGTCATCGCTCACGCTGACGTCGGCGACCTGCCCAGCCTGAAGAGGTTTGAGGTACAGCTCCGCGTCTTCATCGGATATCGCCCAGTATGCGTTGGTCACGACTCCGGTCTTGAACCCCATGTCCCTGGCAATGCGCAGCCCTTCCAGCATCAGCGGGTAGAAAAGAAACGGTTCGCCGCCCTCGAAATACACCCATTCTACCGTTCCGATCCTTGTGGCCTCCGCCAAGACATCCCGGATCTGCTTCAGCGTGAACGTGCCCCGTGCCCGAGGGCTGCTGTACACGAAGCAATGGTCGCACTCCGAATTGCACATGTAGGTCAGCAGGAAATGAATTCCAGTGAGCATTATGTCTCCAGCCTAGCGGCCCTGTTGGGCGACCTGCAGAACTCTGTGCGGCATGCCGGGGCTCGCATCGGGGGGTATTCCTTGACGGATCGACAGGACAACAGCCCCGCGTGATTCCGGAGCACAAGCCACCACCAGCCCGCGAGTAGCGCCCAAGGGTGGCTGGCCACAGGTATCACGGCTTCTCGTGTCTATCCTGATCGCCGCGGAGGTAGCCCTCGGCCAGCTCCACCAGATCCTTGTTGCCAACAAAGAGCGGCGTACGCTGATGTAATTCGGTGGGCTGAATGTCCAGTATGCGCTGTCGGCCGTCCGAAGCGGTCCCGCCGGCGTGTTCAGCCAGGAAAGCGAGAGGAGTCGCCTCGTAGAGCAGGCGGAGTTTGCCGCTTGGCTTTGTCGGATCGCGCGAGTCAGCCGGATAGTAGAAGATGCCACCAGCCATCAGATTGCGATGAAAATCGGACACCAACGACCCAACATAGCGCAGCGAGAGGCCGAGCTGCTGAAGATGCTTGGTGAAGTGCTGAATCTCGGGGGCCCAATAGCTCTCATAACCGTGGTTGACACTGTAGAAGCGAGCTTGCGAAGGCATCCGGATGTCCGGATGGGTCAACAGAAACTCGCCGACGGTCGCATCGAGCGTGAACCCGTGGACCCCAGAGCCAGCGCAGTATACCAGCATCGTACACGGGCCATAGACAATGTAGCCAGCGGCGATGACGTTGCTTCCCTTTTGCAGGCAGTCTTCCAGTGTGCCCGGCGTTCGACGTGGCGATTTACGCCGCAGAATCGAAAAGATCGTACCCAAAGTGATCGAATAGTCCGTGTTCGACGAGCCATCCAGAGGGTCAAAGAGCAGCACGTATCGGCCGGTTGAGTACTGCTCCGGGATGGGGATGGGATCGGCGTGTTCTTCTGAGGCCATGACGGCCAAACGCCCTGTGAACTGGTTGAGACGCACAATGACGGCGTCCGCGTATTCATCCAGCTTGGCGACCTGTTCGCCCTGCACGTTATAGCCACCTGTGAGGCCCAGCATGCCGGCCAGGGCGCCACGTGTTGCCGCCCGGTCGATCACCTTGGCTGCCAGAGCAATGTTGTACAAAAGACCAGTGAGCACGCCGGTGGCTTCTGGGTGCCGCTTCTGCTGCTCCAGGATGTGCCGTTCAATGGTGATGACTTCTTCCATCAGAACCCTCCTTCTCCTATACCATCCCGCTCTGCACTACAGAACAGACCTCTGGAGCCGTGATCTGGCTTGCAGATTGTCGATGAGATAGAGAACGTCATTCGTGCCACAGGCAGCCCCGGCACCACATGCGGCCAGTACCCGTCAGCAGATGGTCTGCCTGAACGGGGCCGTGGCTTCCGGTCGCGTAGCTGGACAGCGGGGGTCCCGCTCCGGCTTCCCATGCCCGGTTGATCGGGTCGATCAGACCCCAAGCCAGCTCAATCTCATCGCCGCGTATAAAGAGCGATGCGTCACCCGCGAGCACGTCGAGCAGCAGATGCTCATATGCGTCGGGCAGCTTGTCAATGCCAAATGACGGCCGGTAGTGAAAGGCCATATCCACCGGCCTTGCCTCGCGCTTGGAGCCAGGCACCTTCGCCTGGAACCTGACGTGGATGCCTTCGTCAGGCTGAATTCCGACTAGGATCATGTTGGGACTGGCAGTCTGCGCCTCAGGCAGGTCGAACATCTGCAGCGGAGGATGCCGGAACTGGATGCTAATGTCCGTTGTCTTCTCCGCCAGCGCCTTGCCAGAGCGCAGGTAGAAGGGCACGCCCTGCCACCGCCAGTTGTCCACGTACAGCTTCAATGCCGCGTAGGTAGGAGTAGTCGAGTTCGCAGCCACGCCCGGGGCAGTGCGGAAGCCGTCGTATTGCGCCCGCACAGTGTCATGGATGTCAACAGGGCGAAGTTCTTTCAGCACCTTCACCTTCTCGTCACGCAACGACTTGGCATCAAAGGTTGCCGGCGGCTCCATCGCGGTGAGGCTCAGCAACTGCATCATGTGGTTCTGGAAGATATCGCGCAGAACGCCTGCCTCATCGTAGTACGCGCCTCGAAGCTGCACATCCACACTCTCCAGCACACTGATCTGCACGTTGTCCACGTAGTTGCGGTTCCATATCGGCTCAAAGATAGCATTGGCAAAGCGGAAGAAGAGGATGTTCTGCGCTGTGTCTTTGCCGAGATAGTGGTCGATGCGGTACACCTGGTCTTCGTCGAACACGGCATGTACCTGCCTGTTGAGTTCCACGGCAGTGGCCAGGTCGTGGCCAAAGGGCTTTTCGATGACAATGCGCGTCCAGCCCGTAGAGCTGCGGTTCAGCCCAGCCTGCCCCAGATGCCGCACGATCAGCGGGAAGAACTTGGGGGGTACCGCCAGATAGAACAGGTGATTGCGGTTTGTGCTGCCCTCCTCATCGAGCTCAGCCAGCCGCTCGCCGAGGCGACGGTACGTGGCGGGGTCGGCAAAATCGCCTGGCAGGTAGGCAAGCCGCTCAGAAAAAGCCCGCCACATCGCATGCTGGTGCGGCTCTATCCCGGCATACTCGAGCATGCCTCCATGAAGCCGCTGACGGAAGGCTTCGTTGGACAGAGGTTCAAGCGCCACGCCCAGGACCCTCGCGGCTGGAGGCAGCAGCTCTGCTCCGGCCAAGTCATACAAAGCGGGCACCAGCTTGCGTCTTGTCAGATCGCCCGATGCCCCGAAAATGACCATCACGGCCGATTCCGGGTCGGTTTTCGCTTCGCTCACGGTGCCTCCGGTGCAAGGGATTGGCTGGGCTCTGCCGATGATAGCACGTCCGAGCACACCAGGCAAATGGCCTCCGTGTGTCGAGACAGGAGGGACCCTTTGTGCGCCAGTCTCGGCGGCCCACGACCGCAGTTAGTGTACACAACAGAGCCCGTCCACCACCCTTTGCGGTGGACGGGCCTGTCGACTGCTGGTAATCCGGGACGTCTGCTACACAGCAGATGTCGCTAGCTCTTGGCGAAGGTGAAGATCTTCGTCCCGCACACTGGGCACTCGCCCTTGGTAGCGGGCCTGCCGTTCTTCAGTACCACCTTCTCCGGGTTCTTCATCTCCCTCTTGGTCTTGCACTTGACGCAATACGCCTGCATGTCATCACCTCCTCGAATTTCAGGCTCAATCCAGCCAACAACTGCGTCCAGTATAACCCCAAATCGTCAAGTTGCCAAATGTGCCGCAACGCTCACGGGGAGCCACCGGAGGCACTTCTCAGGACCGTTGCTGTGGGCGAGACACCCTGGCAGAGGCCCCGGGTGCCGCCGGTGACCTCTGTCACTGCGTCCTCAACCCCATCGGCCAAGCAAATGCTGTCCCACCGCGCATTTGACCCGGGTCTAAAACTGCCGTATAATATGCTCGGAGATACTGCGCCTGGTCGCTTTTCGGAATGGCTGAACTGCGAAACCGTCAAGCTCGATCAGGATCGGCAGGTTCCACAGAGAAGACTGCAGGGCGCCCGGTCACAGGCTCTCTGTGCAGGCAACAGACGTGCCAGCGGCCGGGCTTCAGTTTGGAGCACTTGGCGCGCTAATATCGGCGAGAGGAGGTGATGGGAACTGACCGAACAAGGGAAGAGACAGCGTCTAGAGGTGATGGGCACCGTAGTTGAAGCCCTGCCGAACACCATGTTTCGAGTTGAGCTGGAGACTGGTCAAGAGGTTCTGGCCTACCTGTGTGGGAAGATGCGACGCTATTATATCAAGGTTTTGCTCGGTGATCGGGTCAAAGTGGAATTATCGCCATATGATCTGGAAAAGGGTCGCATTGTCTACCGTTACAAGAAGCGCCAAGAGTAGTCTGCGCGCCGACAAGACACGTCCACCACACAAGGGACACAAGCCAGAAGGGAAACCCAAATGCCTCAACCGCTGACCGTTGGCCAGAAGATTGTCCATCGCCGCTATGGCGCTGGAACCGTCGTTAGCGTCCGCAAAGGCGGCGATGACGACGATCACGAACGCTACTACGTCATTGACATCCCCAGCAGGGACCTCAAGGTGCACCTACCAGTGGACACAGCGCAAGACGTGGACCTGCGCAGGCTCGCGAGTCAGCGCAAAATGAACCGCGCGCTGAGGATTCTCGCCGAACAGCCGGCCGACCTGCCAAGTGACTATCGAGAGCGGCGTGCTTTCGTCACGGAACTCATGACCGAAGGCACGGTACACTCGCTGGCTCAGATTATCCGTGACCTCTGCGGGCGAAAACGCTCCAAGAACATGTCGACACTCGAATCCAACCTGCTGACCAATGCCAAGCGCCAGCTTGCCGGTGAGCTGGCACTGGTGGCAGCCATAGATTTCACCCAGGCCCTGCAGCGCATCGAGTCGGCTCTGCTCCGAGGCGAGGGGGACTAGCCCTCGCCTCGGCTAGCTCGGCAGCCGCCTTTCCAGCTCTTCCCTCCGCTCACGAGCCACGTCTGCAAGCTCTCTCGGGGCACCTGTGCTGTTCCAGCGGCTCCTTTTCCTCGCCGATCATCGCATGCTACCTTTCGCCTTGCCCCTTCGTATGGCATGGCGGGAGGGACAAAGGGAGGATGCGATCAAAAGCCGTCGCAGAGGTTGTGGCCTCAGGTCATGTGCCACCATCTGCCTGATGGCCGAGCACTGCGCAGCGCAACTGCCCGGCTTGACCACCAGGCATCTGTGAGGGTGCAGCCTGCGCACAGCCGCGATTCGGTTGAAGCCTTCCCCCAGATCAGCTCCAAGGCGGATCAAGCGTGAACACCCATGACCAGGCGCTCAACTTCGGCAGGCCAATGGCCGAGATTGGCGCCCGCTTCAGCCCGGAAGAACTGCTCCTCTTCTCCGACCTGCTGGACCAGGTGCAATCCTTGTACACTGGGCGGTTGCAGGCGGTGAAGCTGGTTGGCTCGCGGGCGCGCGGAACGGCGACGGACAGATCGGACTATGACTTTTTGTTGTTTCTCGATCGCTGCGACCACGAGACCGAGGTCCCGAAACTGGAGGAGGTGGCCTACCAGTTGACTCTGAAGCACGGTCTCGGCGCCGTCTCTTTGAGCCCGCTGACCTTGGAACAGTTCAACGGCCTAGATGCTAGGTACCCGGGCATCACAGACGACTTCCGTGGCGATGCCGTGAACCTCTGGCCATAGAGCGCGTGCTGTCGTACGCATGTGGCTCTATCCCCCATCCCCGCTGTTCGCGGGCCAGCACCTACCGCAGCTCTCTGTGTCGTGGCTTGTCCCCTGCCCAATCCCCTGGACCGCGCCAAGTCAGTGGTCAACCCCAGTGATGTGCTGCATGTGATCTGGCGACTCGGTCGCTCCTGGCGGGCAGACTGGAGGCACTGCTTCTGAGCTCTGCGTAGGTATTCGAATCGCCTATTGACAGGCATTCTCTCTTCACCAGGCATGGTCTCCGCGGTGACATTATCATTTGACCGAAACACGGTTGCTTGACAGATTGGCATAATTCTGCTATGATTATGTCGCACACCGGTACTATGCGAAGGAGGCGTGCTGTGCCAAACCGACAACTGGAGCTCTTTCCGATTCCACCTGCAGAGGAAAGGGTGCACAAGTATCCTGGGCTAACAGGCAGCTCCACGCTGCACAAGGCGCTCCAGGCGTACCACGCCCACATGCTGAAGCAGGAACTCAGCCACCATACCGTGAAAGCCTTTGACAGCGATTTGCGACTGCTGGCGCGCTTCCTGGGCGCTCGAAGACTGATCGGCGACATCCACACCAGCCAGCTCGAGGCTTTCCTGCGATACCTGCAGTATGAGCGCAAGGTGCCATGCAAACCGAAATCCCTGGCACGCCGCCTGACCGCGCTGAAAGTGTTCTTCTCCTGGCTTGCTGAGGAGGGTGTGATTGCTAGCGACCCCGCCGCCCCGCTGATCCATCGCAAGGTGAAGACGCCCCTCCCCCGCGTACTGTCCGACCAATCGGTTGCCGACCTTCTCTCCGCCACGGAGAGGTGGCGCCGGGATCCCGACACACCCGATGCGCGGCCCCATTTGCTGGTGACCCTGCTGCTGAACACAGGCCTCAAGAAAGGTGAGTGCATGAACATCGACCTCAGCGACATTGACGTGTCCAACCCGAGGGCAGCGAGCGTCTTTGTCCGTTATGAAAGCGCCAGACAGCGGTTCAAGGAGCGAAAGCTGCGGCTGCCTCCGCCTTTCTGCACGGTGTTCCCGGAGTACGTTGCACAGTACCAGCCCGAGGCAAAGCTCTTCGAGTGCACCGCACGCAACCTCGAATACGTGCTCGACGAGGCTGAGAAACGGGCAGGACTGCCTGTGCGCAGCGTATCATTCGAGATTCTCAGGTGGACTTGTGCGGTCCGCGACCTCAAACGGGGAATGGATGAGGATGCGCTGCGCCGCAAGCTGGGGCTCTCGCACATCACGTGGGCCGATACACTGGAGAAGTTGAGAGTCTTGGTACAACCGGCTCTCTAGGATGCCATGCGCCTCAGACAAGCCCTCCCAGACCAGCCAAGTCCGGAAGTACTTGGCGCTGGTCAGCGACCTTGGTCAAGCACTTTCACAGGGAAGTAGCACACGCCCACGGTTCCAGGACCAGTGTGAACTGTCAGAGCGGTTGACAGTTCCGATGTCAGCAGCTCAAGGCATTCGAAGCTTTCCCCCACCATGTGACGCAAGGCGGCCGCAGCCTCCTCGTCCGCAGCATGGATGATGGCTGCTTTGATCCTCCCCCTGGCGCCGACCTGCTCGGCCATCAGCTCCATCATGCGTCGATAGGCGCGAGGGCGGCTGCGCTCCCGGCCTAGTGCCAGAATCTCACCCTCTTCCATACTGATGATGGGCTTGATGTTGACCAGCGAGCCCACGAGGTGCAGCGCTCTGCCGATGCGACCGCCCATGTACAGGTACTTCAGGGTATCCGCGGTCTGAAGCATGCGCGTGACAGGGATCATGCGCTGGACCAAGGCCACGATGTGATCCAGCGTTGCGCCTGCTTTCGCCGCCCGTGCAGCTTCGAGCACCATCCACCCTTGTGCCATGGACACGTTGAGGGTGTCGACCACCTCGATTCGCAGGTTCGGCAACTCCTTGCCGGCCAGCTCCTTGGCCAGGACCGCCGCCTGATAGGCACCACTGCCAATGGAGGTCATGCACACCGTGAGAAGCTGATCCGTGCGTGTGGCGACCGATCTGAAGGCTTCGAGATAGTCCCCGGCACCTGGATTGGCAGATTTGGGGAGTTCCGTGGCCGTCCGCATGTGATCGACGAACTCCTCACGTGTGATATCGACCAGATCTCGGTATGACTGGGTGCCAATGTTGACGTAGTAGGGCACACTGACAATGCCATACTTGTCATAGAAATCATCCGGGAGGCTGGCACAACTATCTGTAATGACCGCAACCTGCGACATGCGCTACCCCTTCCACAGAGAACCGCGTGGCTCGCCAAGCGTATGCAGCGGCCTTGGTAAGGTACCCGCCCAAGGTGGTTCTGCAGCCGTTGGACGAAGCTGCGAATCAAGACTCAGTGACTGCAACACGCTCCGTCGCGCTGAGCGCACCACAATGCTGTATGACGATAACGACCCAATCACCAGAACAAAGTGGATCCATGCCACTGCAGGGCCGTTCGCGCTACATCCCTGCCCCAATACTGACCGCAAACAGGCGCATGAAACGTTCGCCCACGCGCGTCTGCGGAGGGAATCTGGCTCGCAGGCGGTAGTTGCGCGCCATTCGCCGTCCGCTGCCCTCGGCCCATTCGATCTCATAGCGGCTGAGGCTTGCCCGCGAGACTGCCCCGGCGCTGATCGCATCCGCAACCACCCTCGCCGCCAGGCGCCCGGCAGCCATGCCGTTGGAGATGCCTCCGCCGGTCAGCGGATCGACCTGCCGCGCCGCGTCCCCGATGAGCAGGCACCCGTCTGAGACGAGCGGTGAGGGAGGCAAGCCAACAGGAACGCCGCCGACGATAAGCGTCACAATGCTGCCCTGTGCCAGGAATGCGTGGCCCTCGACAAAGCGGATCAGCAGTTCAACCGGCGGCTCTGCTGGCAGATCAGCCTGTATACCCAGACCGACGTTGGCCCGGCCGTCGCCCTTGGGAAAGATCCACACATAGCCACCTGGAGCCAGTTCTTCGTCCAGGTAGTAGTACGTGCACTCAGGATCAATGTCGACGCCAGCCAATAGGAACTGCGCGCACGACATGAGATCGCGTTGCGGCAAGGTTGTGTCCAATCCGGCCCAAAGGCCAACGCGCGACTCCACACCATCTGCGCCGATGACCACCCGCGACGCCACGTCGCGGCTGCCCCATGGCCCCTGGGCTCGCACGCCGACCACCACCCCACCCTCCCGCAGCAGCCCCACGGCCGATGTCTTGACCAACACACGGGCCCCTGCCGCTGCGGCCTTTTCGGCCAGCACTCGGTCAAACACGCGGCGCTCCAGGATGTAACCAACTCCAGAGTCTGGGCTGACGTCAATGAGCGGCTGTGGCTGCCACTCCCGTTCACGACCACCCTCTACCAGGGTAATCCTGGCCTTGCGCACCTGCGCTGAGATCCACGCCGGATCCGGGTCGAGGAATCCGCGCAGGGCATTGGGCGTCAGGCCTTCCGCACAACGCACTG
>Ga0111173_1091_pt1 | contig 16400 bp, 6 predicted proteins | sample DeeMarSWOR324_28_FD_80234 | JGI IMG/M metagenome (GOLD analysis project Ga0111173, IMG submission 80234) | Anaerolineae bacterium SM23_84
CGCTATCTGTGGGCGGAGGTCTTAGCCGATACCCGGGCTGAGTTGGCCGTACCGCTCAAGGTTGAGGATCGCATAGTGGGTGTGCTCGATGTGCAGAGCAACGAACCAAATGCTTTTGGCCAGGAGGATCTGTTCCTTTTACAGACACTTGCCGATCAGGTTGCCGTGGCCGTGGAGGGTGCGAGGCTCTACGCGGCCAGGCAAGAGGAGGCCTGGTTCTCTACTGCCTTGCTACAGGTTGCAGCAGCAGTGAGCAGCCTGGACAGTCTGGATGAGATCCTGGAGACGGTGGTACGGCTCACTACGATGTTGGCGGGCGTGGACCGCTGCAGCATCATCCTCTGGGATGAAGGTGTACAGGAATTCGTGCCTGCTCAAAGTTATGCACTGAACCCGGAGATGGGATCGCTGTTTGAGTCAATCCGTTTTGAGCCAGGGGACATGCCTCTGCTGGATCAGTTGCGGGCTGACAGGCAACCTATCGTTGAAGAGGGGCTTGTGGACTCTATCCCGCCGCACCTGGTCGAAGAGTCTAGGATCGGAAGTCTGCTCGCGTTGCCTCTCTGTGCTCAGGCCGAATTTCACGGCGCTATGCTTGTTGATTACGCTGACTCCCAGGCGCGCTTCCCGGAGAGAAAGCGGACAATACTCTCGGGGATCGCTGATCAGGCCGCAATGGCCATTGCCAACGCCAGGCTGGATACTGCTCAGCGTGAGGAGGCCTGGGTTTCTACCGCTCTCTTGCAGGTAGCGCAGGCCTTGGTCTCGTCGACTGACTTGTCTGCAAACATCGCAAAGATCACTCGCCTGGTCCCTCTTCTTGTGGGGGTGGATCGCTGCATGGTCTATCTCTGGGAGAAGGAGCAGGGCGAGTTTGTCCCATACGCCGCCCATGGTCTGAGTACCGCTATGGGTGGGATTTTCCAAGGTCTACATCTATCGCCGGATGAGGTGCCGTTGCTGGCCGAGATGGTGCAGCAGCGGAGTCATTTGGTGGTGGAGAACGCGATCGAGAGTGATCTGATCCCTGCCATCCTGCTCCGCAGTCTAGATGTCCAATGCTTGGCGGCTGCACCACTGATAAGCAAGGGGGAAGTGCTTGGAGCTCTCATCGTGGATCGGACTCAAGAGCCGCACCGTTTCTCCGAGCGCAGTATTCACATCGTGGACGGCATTGCTCACCAGATGGCAATTGGCATTGAAAACGCACGCCTCTACGAGGCAACGCTGGAACAGGAACGCACCGCCCAGGAACTGCGTATGGCGCGTGAGATCCAGGTCAGCTTCTTACCGGAACGATGCCCATCCTTGCCGGGCTGGGAGATTTGCGCCGACTGGCGGGCAGCGAGGGAGGTGGGTGGAGATTTCTACGACTTTATCCCGCTGGGAGGCGAGCACTTGGGCTTGGTCATCGCCGATGTGTCGGACAAGGGCATGCCTGCTGCACTGTTTATGAGTCTGTCCCGCATGCTGGTGCGGGTCAGTGCAACAGAGATACGATCGCCTGCGGGTGCACTGCAGCGGGTAAATGAGCTGCTGATGAGTGAAAGCCGCACGGATATGTTTGTGACAGTGTTCTACGGTGTACTGAACTGGCGCACCGGTCAGCTGACGTACGCAAACGCGGGCCACAATCCTCCCATTTTGTGGCATGGTCCCGCCATAGGTGAGGCGGGGCATGGTCCCGCTATAGGTGGGGCGGGGCATGGTCCCGCCAGAGGTGAGGCAGGACAGACTGCCCAGCCTGAGCTGACGCTATTGGCCGCCAAAGGCATCATCCTGGGCGTGCTTGATGATATTGGACTGCAAGAGTGTGAGGTCACGATCGAGCCAGCAGATATCCTGATTCTGTACACAGATGGAGTCACGGAGGCAATCAATGCGCAAGAGGAAGAGTTTGGTGAGCAAAGGCTGGTTGAGGCCATTGCTGATAACCATGACAACTCCTGCGCTCAGCTCGTGCAAGGGATTTATGCTGCCGTATCGGACTTTGGTCGCGCTCAATTCGATGACTACACTTTGGTGGCGCTGAAGCGAAAGCGATGACCTACTTCGAGTCGACGCACCTGAGAGAACTTGCCACGCCCAGGTTGTTGGGACATAATGTGCCGTGATCTGCACGTCATGTCGGAGTATGCTGTGAGAAGCGCAGCTACCGTGTCGGAGTAGAGACCATGGGGAAGAAGTATCCAGCCCTCCTGGATTTCCTTGCTCACAAGCTGGACTATGCAATTCGTGGCGGTAAGTCTGCCCTTGGCTACGATTTGTTCTACATCGATCTGTCCTCCTGGAAGCTGCGGCTGTCCGAACGGACTCCGATAGTGCATGTCAAGGGATCTGACTTACTGGATGCATCACCTCGGGACATCCTGCAGAGTTTGCAGGATGTCATCCGTGAACGCGGATGGCAGCGGCGCATTGTACTGGTATTGTTTGATGGCGACAGCAAGCCTCTGCTCCAATATGCGCGCAGTCCGCTCGAGACACTGGCAGTTGTCGATGCGCAAGATCAGGAACGGATCTTGCAGTCTCGACGCCCAAGTGGGGAGTTGCTCGATGTGATCTCCGCTCAAGTTCCGATCTCTATCCTGTCCCCCTACAACACCAGCTCGCCTGTTACGGGAAGTTGTTTCTTCGACCGGGAGTACGAAGTCGCCCGAATCCTTGGCAACCCGGACGTCAGCTATGCTGTGCTCGGGATCCGTCGAATTGGGAAGACGTCACTCTTGCGGGAAGTGGAGCGCCGCTTGAGAGAAGACAGCCCTCTGGCTGAGGCAGCGGATGCACCACACATCTTGTTCTTGGACTGTAGTGACCTACTTGAGCCTGACGCATTCGTTCAACAGGTCGTGCGCAAGCTGAATCCGCGGGAACTCAGACGTCTACAGATGCAGAACTATGCATTCTACTTCCCCGACTTTTTGGAGCGCATGAAGCGCAAGCACCGCAGCAAGCTCATTCTGCTCCTCGATGAGATTGATGATCTCATCGTCCTGCACGGGGGCGACTGGGATCTGTTTCGTACACTGCGCGCTGCGGCGAACAAGGGGATATGCCAGTATGTCGTGGCGGGATTCAGGGAGGCGCAGAGACAACTGCATAACCTCGGCTCTCCTTTCTACAATTTCGCTGACGAGATCCGACTGAATGAGTTCACGAAACAGCATGCTCGCGAACTCATTGTCACACCCATGCAGAACCTCGGCATTCGTTTCAAGAATGAGAGCGAGATCGTGGCTCGCGTATACGGGGAGACGGCAGGGCACCCTAATCTGATCCAGTTCTATTGCACCATCTTGGTGCGGCAATTGGAGCAGACCGGAGAGCGCGAGCTCAGCCCGGCGCATCTGATCAACGTCTATGCTGATGATGTATTCAGGAATCACTTACTGCGTTCTTTCCTCGACAACACTGAAAACTGGGAGAAAGCCATTGTCTACGCCATCCTGCTGGATGCTGCCAGCTGTCTCGAGTGTGGCTTCTCTCAGGCGGACATGGACGCAGCATTGCGAAAGCATGGTTTGATGATGCCCCATCAGAAGCTCAATGAGGCGTGCGATGTGCTGGTGTTGGCCGGCGTTCTCCGCCAGAAGGGAGCAGAGTTCTTCTTCACATCCCCCGTATTCGTAAAGGTCCTGCAGCAGAGCTACAACCTCGGCTACCTCCTGGACAAGGTGAAAGAGGAGGGCCTGTGAGCGATCCCCACCCGCTGCCTCAGCTGCTTACCGTTTCGGCGGGCCACCGCCGCGCGGCGCATGTGCTCATTGATTCGGCAAGTCGCGGCCAGTGCTGTGCACTGCTCGGCCCCCGCCTCAGCGGCACGACAGAGTTGCTGCAGTGTGTGGAGACCGAACTGACGCGCGACGCGATGTGTGCGTGCGTCTACATTGACCTGAAAGAGGCTGAAGGCTCGACCCAAAGGGCGTTCTTTGCTAGTCTTGCACAGCTGACAGCGCGGCGCATCGCTGCGCTGTTGGGGCATGAGCCAACCGCTCCCGTCGCTGCGATAGCGCGCGGCGATGAGTTCCGCGAGTTGCTCAAGGGATACGCCGAGCAGCTAAAGTGTAATCTGGTGTTCATCGTCGATCATCTGCACGGTATACCCAATGATCTGGTCCAGGCACTGCTAACGTCGCTGCGTGCAGCTTACATGGATCAGCACGCGAGTGGGCCCCTTGTTGTGCCCATCGTCTGTGGGGCTTTGAGCCTCGCAGCGCTCACCGTTGGCCAGTCCTCTCCCTTCGCCAACGTTGCACAGGCTGTGTTCATCGGTGGGCTCGCCGACAGTGAGAGCAAGGCTCTGGTGGAACAGTTCACAGCCTCCACCACCATCGACGTGTCTGCCGGTGCGCGTGCCGCTCTGCTGAATGCCACACGTGGCGATCCACGTCTGATAGAACGGGTCTGCCTGGCTTGCATGCGCATTGCTGACCACAGTGCATCACGCCGGGTCACTGCCAACACGGTGCGGCGGGCAGTCAGAGAGTTCATCCGTGACCAGGCGCCATACTATGAGCCCTTCGTGGAAGCCGTGTCACTCATTGAAGATGATCCAGAGTTGCTGCGTTGTATCGTGCTCCTGCTTGAGCAGCAGGTGGTCCCCAGGCGGGATCTGCCTCTCCCTCTGTCCCCTGATCTCGATCCCTTGGAATTGACTGGGATGGTGAGGGACGTGCAAGAGGACTCGTATCAACTGCGGAACCAAGTATATCGGCAGTTCCTGGCCAGCCACTTTCAGCCGGGGCGCGTCGGCTATCTGATGACCCTGGCTGGGCGCTGGGATGCGGCGATTGAGTACCTGGAGGCCAGTCTAGCTCAGGGCAACGTCGATGCCCGATCTGACCTGCTGGCGGCGACAGTCAGTGCCATGTATGCCTCACAAGATGTGAGGCAAGCAACCAGCTACCTGACCTGCGGCCTCTCAGTTGGCTTTGGCCTTCAGAATGCCCGCATATGGCATGCGCTTCCTGAGCAGGGAACCCTGAGGCTGGTTGGGCGACTGGGATCAATGGCAGGCAGCCAATTGCCGAGACACGGAGAAATTGCCACAACGGAGGACAGGCTGGAAGCGCGCGCCTACCGAGCGGCGCGCTCCTTGCGCGGGCACGACCTCGACGGGTCCGTCGAACGCGCCTTGCCCCTTCTGATTTCTGGCTCGGAAGCAGTCGGTGTCGTGACCATCTTGGACGCGATGGGGAGTGAGGGCCGAACCACACAACGCGAGCGCGATCTGCAGTTGGCTGGATATCTGAGTCAGGCTGCCAGGGCCATTCAAGAAGTGCACACTCGGCGGGCCCAGCTGTTACGGATTGCGAGTCTCGAGCAGGAACGCACCGCTCAGGAGCTGCGTATGGCGCGTGAGATCCAGGTCAGCTTCTTGCCTGAGCGATGCCCGTCTTTGCCAGGTTGGGAAATCTGCGCCGATTGGCGCGCAGCGAGGCAGGTGGGCGGAGACTTTTACGACTTTATCCCGCTGGGGGGCGATGAACTGGGCCTAATCATCGCCGATGTGTCGGACAAGGGCATGCCTGCCGCCCTGTTCATGAGTCTGTCCCGCACGCTGATGCGGGTCGCCGCAGCGGAGGTGCGGTCCCCGTCGAAGGCACTGCAGCGGGTGAATGAGCTGCTGATGAGTGAAAGTCGCACCGACATGTTCCTGACGGTGTTCTACGGCGTGCTGAATTGGCGCACCGGTCAACTGACGTACGCAAACGCAGGCCACAATCCCCCCATTCTGTGGCGTAGTCCCGCGAGCAGTGAAGCGGGGCGCAGTCCCGCCAGGAGTCAAGCAAGGCCCAGTGCGGTCCGGGAGATAGGCGCAGGTCGTGCCGAGTCTCAATCGATGCTCCTCGCGGCAGACGGGACCGTCCTGGGAGTGCTGGAGAGCATTGAGCTTGAGGAGCGGGAGGTTGCGATTGAGCCTGGGGACATCCTGGTTCTATATACGGACGGGGTGACCGAGCCGATCAATGCGCAGGAGGACGAGTTTGGTGAGCAGAGGCTGATCGCAACCATCGCCAGCAACTATGACAAGCCTTGCGATGAACTCGTAGAGAGCATCCATACTGCTGTGCTGGACTTTGTAGGGGATCAGCCGCAGTTCGACGATTATACGCTGGTAGGGCTGAAGCGAAAGTCCTGATCGGGAAGCTCGATTTGGATAACCAGAAGAGCCGCCGAGAATCGGCGGCTCTTCTGGTTCACTGCTTGGTCACTCTGATCGCATTGATGATCGGATCCCTGACAGGACTGGGGGGGGCATGAGGGTCGAAAGTGATGTTGAGTTGCCCGTCCTGAAGCGGCACCGCAAGGGTCTTTGTCAGCGCCCGGAATTGCCCCTCTGCTTCGGCTACGACGTCCACAACGAGGCCTTCGATTCTTACATCAAACTTTCGTTGCCCGGGGTCACTGACGCTTGGATAGATCTCGGCGAAGCGCAATTCCACTTCATAGCTGCCGTTTGGCACATCGAAATAATATCGAACGGACCCGCCGTTTCCAAAGCGCTGAGTTCGATACAGCAGGTCGTCCTCAGTCGCCTCGATGTCCCTGCCGGTGACCCATACAGGCTTATAGCCGAAGTATCCCCAGCTTCCATCACGGTATTCCCTATCTGCCAACCAAAGCCGGTCAAGCGAATCCACATAGTCGACATCTGCTCCACAGTTGACGAGTATGTTGATGGGATACTTGTGCAGGATCAGTGGCAGGTACAGGGCGGACGGGCCACCAGGGGTCCTCGTGCCTGTTGGCGTGGGTGTAGGTCCCGATGTGCCGGTGGCTGTCGGCGTAGGAGAATGCACGGAGGTGGGAGTGACGGTGGGGGACGGACCGCTCGGCGTGGTCGCCGTGGGTGTTACCGTCTCCTGTGTCGGCGGCTGGCAGTCGATCTCCATGCTGTAGGTTCCGGCCTCCAGGCCATCCACCGCGATGTAGTACGTGCCCGGAGAGACGTTGCTCAACAGAACAGAGCCGCCCATATCCACACAGGTGTTGGGGTCAGGGCTGGGCAGCACAAGGACTACGATGTCCTGCTGGGTGTCCAGGGTGATGCTCAGATACTCCATTTGGTAGCTGACCGGCAGCACGTAGATGACTTCTGGGCCTTCAAGCCAGGCGCCGCATTGGCCGTAGTCACTTATGTTGTTCGCATAGCCGCTTGTGTCCCCATAGTAGGTCGCTGGGCAGATGACAGGGATGGGATCCGGCAGCGTCCCATTTGGCGTAGCTGTCGGGGTCGGTGATGGCCCCTCTGTGGCTGTCGGCGTCCGTGTGCTGGTCTGCGTCGGGGTTGCTGTCTGCGTGGGACTGGAAGTCGGTGTGGGGCTGAGCACTGGCGTACGAGTAGGCGTGTTGGTTGGCAGGCCCGTCGCCGTGGGCGTGGGAGTGTGCGTCGCCGTTGGAGTGGCGCTCGCCGGCAAGGCAAAGCCAAAGTCAAAGTCCGTGAGGTGCTGCCCCAGGCTGAGGGACAGGCCGTACGCGCCGCCTGGTGGATGCGTTGGAGAGTGGCCGGCGGGATCCACCTTGGTCAGCACATAATCGCCGGCGTCCAGACCAGCGAATTGGTAGCTGCCATCTGCAAGCGTGACGCAGCTGTCGAGTTCGACATAGGCTGAGTTCTTCAGCACAATGGTGACGCCAGGCATGGGCGGTTCGCCCACGTCACGAACCCGGTTTCTGTTGTCATCCCGCCAGGCCACGCCACCAACCGCCGCTCCTGGTGGGAGGTCCGTTGGGGTGTGTGTCGGCGTCGCCGTGGGAGTCGTCGGCACCACCTGGAAGGAAACGGTCAGTTTGGGCCGCTTCGACCAGTCTTGAGGCGACTCCTCACCATACTGCGAAGAGAACAGCGCCCATCGCTGTGGAGCCTGACCGGGCAGTCCAATCAGCACTGCACCATGGTTGCTGGCTGGATCGGACACCCAGCTTTGGACCAGATCCTTGAGCTGGTCACTTTCCCACACTTGCCACCGGTTCTCATACTGCAGTGTTGCTACCGCAGCGTGCTCAGCCTCTCGGTCGTATGGCTCGCCGCATCCAGCCACCTTCCAGGGGCTGTTCCACGTAGCGCCGTCCTCAGACCAGGCCCCGAGGAGCGCGTACAGGCCTACCTGAGTCGATGCGGACGTGAGGTTCTGATAGCTCAACAGCTCAAGCCTGGCCGCCGAGACCACAGCATTTGTGGGTATGTGTTCCGAGAGGTCAAAGCGCAACAGTGCCTTCTGCCGGTGATCGCTGTAGAGCCTAAGATATGGATCCGAGCCCCAATTCTGATTGGGGGCCTCATTGAAGATGTAGGTGTCAGCCACCCCGACATACGAGGCATCAGGCAAGACTTCCTGCTGGAAAGTGAGCGTAGTGGTATCGGCCGAGGTGCGGAGACCCGCTCCCGGCCACGCGTCAGCGAGAGGATCCTGGGCAAAGCCTGGCATCGCAAAGTAGATAAGTAGTGCGCAGGCGAACAGCGCCAGCGCGATGACAAACGCCGGTTTCCTCATCGTGCACTTACTCCAAAGGCGTGCGTTCTCTGGTAGGCGAACCCGTTGCGGCTGCTTTGAATGGGTAGAACCTTCTCTCCGCAATAGGCTTCACGGGAAGTGCTATCCGCTGCGAAGGATGATGGGAAGAAAGATGCTAGATAGCGCCGCCGTAGATGCCCCAAAGTTCGCTTGGGTCGTATCGCCGGAAGAGACCATGACCGTCACCACATTGATCGTGGTTGGTCCGTAACCAGCTGGATGAGCCGCAGTCAGGATATACCACCCAGGTGGCACATCTGTAAACTGAAAGGTGCCATTGGCGCCCGTAACAAAGGCAGGGCGCACGGGCGGCTCCGGAGGGGGGTGATCGATGTCATATAGTCGCAGGCTGGACCCGGCCAGCCCAGGCTCCCCGCTGTCCAGGGCTCCATTCGCATTCAGGTCATGCCAGACTAGGCCCTCAATGTCGCCCGGTATTGGCGTCGGTGGTGGCACGGTGGGGGTGGTGGTCGGTGTCGTGGTACTAGTCGGCGTTGTCGTGGGCGGCGCCGCATAGAATCTCACCAGCAACTTGGGATGGTGCATCGGATCGGTGAAATCCGAGGAACGAAACAGCAGCCTGGCCGCCATTTCTCCCCTGCCAATAAGGATCACGCCCTCGTTGTTGCCCGGAGCGGAGACCCAATGGCGCAGCAAGTCGGTGACATCCCACGTGATCCACTGCTTCTCGTAGCGTATCCGTTGCGTGGCAAACAACGTGCCTTCCCGGTCGGTTGGCACACCGTCACAGCCAGGCAAGTGCCACGGGCTGCGCCAGGTGGCGGTCGATTCCTCCCAATGCCGGTTCACGCGATACAGGTCGGCATCGATAATGATCCCAGCGGGTTTCGAATCCAACCACAGGTGCAACTGGGCTTCGACGATGGTCGAGCCATACGGTATGTACTCTGAAACGTCGAATTTGATCAGCGGCCGCTCGAGGCCATCGTGGCGCAAATAGAACTCCCCGATCGCGCCGTGTGGCGTGTTGTCTTCTAGCCAGTACAGCCACGTGTCTTCAGTTCCTGAGTAGAACATATTGGGAGACCGGCCGTCCTGGAACTCTATCTCCGTCGGTGGGCCGACAGGCGTGCGGGTGATGGTCGGCGTGGCCGTCCCTGTGGGGATTTGGGTCTGTGTAGCTGTGGGTGTGCGCGTCAGCGTCGGCGTGCGCGTCGCCGTTGGGGGCGGCCCCGTGGGTGTAGGTCCACTGATTGTGACGCTGCCGTCGGTTGTGCCAGCCAGCACAGAATCGCCGCCGAAGGTCACGTTCGTAGGATTCCCACCGCGGCTGACAAAGGTGAGCGGCGTGCTGGATTCGCCGGTACCCGACAAAGCTTTGAAACGCATCGTGGCTAGCACAAAGGTGCCAGACGGTTTGGTGCCAGTCAGTTTGCCAGCTGCATAGTCAATGTGACCTGCGGGGTTGTCCACGATGTTTTGGACAGTAACATCGAGCGCCGAGGTGTTGGGCTCGATGGTGCTGCTGGGGTTGCCGCCACTGTCGACAACCTGCAGGTAGAGCGGATCAAAATCGATGTGCACCTCGGCGCCATCTACCTGCTGAGTGCCAGCAACGATCTGGATATCCACCGTGAAGATCTGATCCTTGGCCACTGCAGGGCTCTGTGGATTGAAGTTGATGAACACGGTGCCAGCCGCAGCCTGCACCACACCGTGTCCAGGTTCGTCCTGAGCGGACGCCAGGTTCGGAGGAGCAGCAAAAGGCGATATCCAAAGCAAAAGGACGGTGGCCATCGCCAAGATCCAGGCCATAAGGTGGAATGGGCTGATTTGCCGATGTAGTGTTGCTGACTGTTTCATACAGGACTCCTTGCCGAGCATTCCTCGCGCCGTGGTAATCCATCGCTGAGGGTCAAAGGCTGCGGTGGTCTGGGTTGCGCTCTATCTCGTCACCACCGCTGGCAGTTGCGATCCGGTTGACGGACGCTCTCGTTGGCAGCGTCTACAGCCGCGCCAGCCATTCGTCATAGTTGCACTTTTGGGACAAGTTGGCTTCCCGCTCCCCCGTGACCGACAAGTCCTCCCTCCGGTGCAGCCAAAGGCCACACCTCGCGCGCTCACCGCCAGAGAACTCGATCTCTCGCTCTGCGCTCGGTGCATATCTAGGTGCATCCGGCTCTTGACCAACTCCTGCCGGCCTTCTCGCCTATCCCTGTCCGACCCCTTGGCAAAGGGCCCCGGGTGCTGCGTCGCTGGCTACAGCTTGATGAAAGGCAGGTGGATGCGGTAGTTTCCCCCAATGATGATTGTCCCTCCAGTAGTGCCAGCCAACACTGAATCACCGCCGTAGGTCACATTGGTGGGGTTCCCGCCACGACTGACGAAGGTCAGCGGTATGTTGGTGCCATTTGTCGTCTGCAGCGCCTTGAAGCGGATGGTAGCCAAAACGAAGGTGCCAGTCCTCCCACCACTGAGAGTGCCCGCGGCAAAGTCGATGGTGCCCTGTTCATTGTCTACGTTGTTCTGAATAGTGAGATCGAGGATATCCCCGCTCTTTATGGTATCCGCAGCCTGCCCGCTGCCGTCCACGACCTGGAGGTGTGCGGCATCAAAGTCCAGGTGTACTTCCGCGCCGTCTACAGGCTGGCTGCCCGCGGCGACCTGGATTTGCAGCGCGAATACCTCATCTCTCTTGACGGATGAGCTGGGAGGTTCGATACTGACCTGCACGGGTCCTGCGGCAGAGGACACTTCAACTGCCTGGTGGGCCATCGCGATCGCTGGAGACTGGGAGGGCGCGATCTCTCCGGACTGCCCAAAGTTCGAGGCCAGCAGTGAAAAGTCAGTGATATTGACAAATCCATCCTGGTTGAAATCGGCGCGCTCGTCGTACTGCGGATTGAACCCGGTTGCCAGTATGGAAAAGTCGGTGATGTTCACCCTATCGTCGTCATTGGCATCGCCTTCCCGAAGCGTGCCGAAATTGAGGGTGTTTGTCCCGGCTGCCAGGGTCACGCTGCTCCTCAGGTTGCTCAGCGTATGCGAGTTCTTGACCCGGATGTCGTAGGTACCTGGCGTCAGGCCCGCCACTGTGAAGTTGCCCGACTGGTCCGTGCTCGCCGTATGGGTCGCACCGCCCACCGTTACCCTTAGTTCGCTCACCCACTGTGCATTTGGTGGACTGGGGCGGCCCTGCAAAGAGACGCTGCCGTTGATCGTTGCTGTGGTTGGTCCGCCGCCACCCTTGGTGACGTGCACGAAGCTGATGAATTCGTCGCCATCGGTCAGAGCGTCAATGGAGAAGTCAGTGCTGTTTGGCTGACGATTGCCAAAGTACGCATCTGTGATGTAGAATTCCTCCTGCTTCCAAAGCCCCGAATTGCCTTTCTGCACCCGCCTGGCCAGTTTGTTGGAATCTCCGCTGGCGTCGTACCGGAGTTCCCACGCGTCGCTGCCGGTGTCATAGTACGTGACGCGGATCGTGACTTGGGTCGGGGAAGCGTAGACGTAGCCACCGTCCACATCAAAACGCACGTATCGATTGCCAGAGGCATAGTCCGTTCTCCTGGCGAAGCGCCCCATGGACTGCGAGGCCCCGGTCATGACACGTTGGCTCTGATACAGGTAGTCATCGCCGCTGTTCGTGATCTCTGCGCCGCCATCGTAGTAGGTGCTCCCGCCAATGTAACCGAAACTGCCCGCCTCGTACTCGCGGTCATAGGTCCAGTCGTTGCCGCCGGTGTCGCGATAGGTATTCCCACCGCAGTTCAGCCTCCGAGTATATCCTGGCCCCGTCACCTTAATGGCGGAGACAATCGGGTGGTCGCGGCTGCCAGCGCCCCAATCGGGCGTAAGGCGGACTTCCAGCTGACCATCGGAGACATTCTTGGAGAAGGTCCTGACAACGGATCGCCTGACGCCGCCCGCGGCAGCGACAAGGTCAAAGTTATCAGCAACTATCTGTCCCTCGAGCAGGATATCGAAGATCCGCTCACTGGTCGAGTGGTAGATCTCTGCAAAGTGCAGCTCGACTTCATAGGTGCCGTTGGGGACATCGAAGACATAGCGCCGGTCCGCGCCCGTGTTGAATACTGCCTGAGTGTAAGCCGAGTCCCCTTCCTTCTGCGTCAGCCAGAAGCTCGAATTCCCGCTCTCGCCAGCGGCTTGTTCTGTGTCGCGCAGCGCAACCCACACCCCGGGGGTGTTGGCGAGGGTCACCCCGCTATAGTCTGCGGCAAACTGCAGCAGCGGGAGGTAGTCTTCCGTGCCAACCAGAATGCGGTCCACCGTGAAGTTGTCCGGATGCTTGGCCAGGCCAACCATCAGACCCCAGAACACCGCAGCCCGGCTGTCCAACCATCCGGGAGTGCCGTAGGTTTCCCAGGCGGTGGGGACAGAGTTCCAGTGCTGCAGCATCGGCTCGTAGATCACGCCGTTCTCGCGATCCATCTTCAGTCCATTGTTCCTGAGGCCCACGCCCTGGCTGACGGCATAGCTGGAGAACTCGCCGCGCTCGGCACCACCGCCCTCAAACGTGGGGCCGATGTCCAGGAAAATCGGCGTGTTCAGCCCCCGTGAAGAGAACGCCTGCTTGTACTTTAGCGAGCACCAGTTTACGAACTCGATCCAGTCCGCCGACCTCTTGGCTCGATCCTCGCGGTAGTAGTACCAGTTTGGCTCCTCGCCAGGACAGCCCCACCGGCAGGCAGGTTGCGTCTCACCTTCCAGGCCCACGCCCATGGACACCCAGGCAACCTGAGTGGCGATAGCTGGGTTATCCTTCAGGTACTGGGCAAAGTCATTGATGAAATCCTCATAGTGGTTCCGCAGGTTGTTGCTCCAGTAGTTGGGAAGGTACCAGTTCTGGCCGGGCAATCGCGTGTTGAGCCAGGCCACGTCACCTGGATACGAGGAGTGCAACCACTGCGGGATCTGCAATCCGCGGTCCGCACCCTCGCCTGTGTATCGGTTGAAGAACGAAAAACCAATCCCGGCCAGCTTGCCGCGAGCCTGCTCTGCCTGAACCCAGTTGGTTATCCTCCCCCACTGGTAGTCGTCGTTCGCCGGCTCCAGATCGGACCAGTTGTAGCGCCAGAAGCCTCCCGCAACCGGCAGCGCGGGCGGGTTCAGTTCGTCCGTGGGTTGGTCCCAATAGATGTACAGCCCCCGTGTGTGGCTGTAGCCACCCGGCAGCTTGGCCACTGCCACCCAGGCCGTGCCCAGCACCAGGGACAGGCTGATCAGCAGGACTGCCACCAACTGTTTCTTCATGGTATGAATAACCTTCCTTCCCTCGGTCTTTTGATCTACTTAGCGCACAATTCTCGATGGGGTTGGGCAAAGAAAGCATCGCTGCCCGCAGCCAGGACTACCGACAGCGGTCCATCATCATGCGACACACTTCTCCAAACCCATCGCTTATGCATCTCGCCGCCCAGTGCCTGGGAATGGCCAGGTGAGTGGTACGAGCAACCGGCACTCAAGAATGGCCACACTATTACGACGCCAAAGGCCATTTCAGGATACGCATCGCACCTGCACAGCAGTTGTCATAAGCCAAGTCAATGTCCAAACCAGCTTTCCGGCTCAGTTTGGGCCGACCCTATGAGTCCCGCAGTCCCACGCCCTTGGCTAGCGCGCGATGAGCGGCAAATAGATGGTATGATATGGACCGTGTTCTATCTCAACCATGTGGATATACTCGTCACCGTCGCCCATGCAGTCTATCTTGAGGTCGGGTGCGGTGCCACCGCCGCTGACGGGACTGTATCCATTGCCGAAGCGAGCATCGGTCAGTGGGACAGCGATGGTGATCCAGTGATCACTGTCGCCTTTCTGAACCAAGCGCGCCTCCCTCTCGCCGCTGATCGAGTCGTAGGTCAACTGCCACCAATCCGTACCTCTGTCAAGATAGGTTACTTGCACCGTCACCGGGCCAGGATTCCCGTAGAAGGCAGATGTGTTCAGTACCTGAAAATGCATGAAGCGGTTTCCAGTGGCCTGGTCGGTGCGGCGCGTGTAGCGTCCTTCTTTGGCGTCCGTCACGTTCCACTCTGGCACCGTGGCCCCGCCGGGCAGGTCGGACCTCTCGTAGAGCCAGAAGCGAAAGTTGCCGCGCTCTCCGTTGCCGTGCTCGGTCTCACGCAGCGCGCACCAGATGCCGGGCGTGTCGAACGGCGTCACGCTTACATACGGCTCCACCCAGTTCCAGATAGCTACATAGTTGTCGCGGCGCTGATAATCACGATCCACCAGCAGCCAGCGATCTGGTTCCAAAACATCCGGATGTTTGTCCAACGCGCAGAGCAACCCCCAGTACAGGTCTGTCTCGTCAGTCAGCCACTGCTCGTAGGTTTCGAGGGCGATGGGAACGATGCCTGGGGCTTCCGCAGCTCCCCACTTCTCCAGTGGCCCGTACAGGGCGGCTGACGCCCGATCGGCCTGCAGGCCGTTGTTCTTCAGCCCGATGCCCTTGCTTGCCGCATAGTCAGTGAAAACGGTGCGCTCATTCCCGACATAGCCGGGGTGAGACGGATAGGTGGGCGCGCAGTTCAGAAAGAGGGGGATGTGGGAGAGACTGGGATTGCCTATCCGGAAGGCATTGTGGTACGTGTCAATGGACCAGTTGACGTAGCCAATCCAGTCTTCGCCGGTCCAGCCCAGGTTTTCATTGTAGAAGACATAGTCAGGCCAGCTGACAACCTGCCAATAGTCGCCGGGCTGCGTCTCGCTGTCCATGCCGACGCCGATTTCCACCCAAGCGATGTCACTGGCCAGATCGGGGTTGGCGGCCAGCCAGTTGGCAAAGGCATCGACAAACTCGGCGTACTTGGCCTGATAGTCAGCATTCAGGAAGTTCAGCGCGTAGTAGTGAGGTTCAGCGCCGCGCGGATTCCACAGTGCTACATTGTCATAGCTTTGGTATAGCCACTCAGGGACAGCCAGAGCTCCATAGGGTGCCTCAGGATGAGCTTGGTTGTTGCGCTTGACGTAGGTCTCAAAACCAATGGCTGCCTTCTTGCCCCTTGACGCCTGCCGGAGGATGAAGCCGCGGACCTCCTCATCGAAGCGATAGTCGTCGTCGTAGTTGGGCTCCAGGTCCTTCCACTCCCAGCGCCAATGTCCGCCGGCGACTGGAAAACCGTTTGCGCGGTCAATGTTGTGGGAGACGGCATCGAATTGAACATAGACGCCGCGCGACTCAAGCTGGTTAGACGGTAGCCTGGCCAGTGCGGTGAAGGCCAGCGCCAAGCTTGCAGTCAGCCCCAGTGCGATCCACGTAGATCTCTTCAACCTTCTGCTCCTCAGTCCTTGCCTGCCGTACCCTGGTCCCCGGTTTCTGACCACAAGAGGGCTCGGCTGCATTGTATGACGGATATATTCCTCATGATGGCGACACGAGAGCAGCTCGGATAGCCGATCGCACTCGGAAGACATTCGATTGTCAGTCTGGTCCCTGATCAGCCTCCAATCTCTCTCTGTCAGCGATTGGCTTGGTTGAGTTGCCGAGCGTGTGCGCGCTCTCGATCGCCGCAACAGTGCTGGCACGCAGGGATTTCCTCCCTGTGCGGCGCTGGGCCAGCGCTCCACACCTCAAACCCAAACGACTTGGTGTTGCTCACCCGACTCAATCAGGCGCTCTGCCAGCAGTACTGCCCGCAGAGCTTCCTCGCCACCAATCTGGGGCTCAACGTCGTTCTCGATCGCTTCGACAAATGACTCTAGTTCGGCCAAGAGGGGCTCTTTTCGTTTGACGTTGTGACGTATTCTCTGCCCCTCGCTCACACCCATGATGGCTAGCCCCTCCCAGTTGCCGTTGCGGAAGTCATTCTCATAGAAGTACAGGTCCTGGGTCAAGTAGTTGACCAGGAACATGCCCTTCTCACCGATCAAGGATAGCTCTCTGATCTTGGTCGG
>Ga0111173_1056_pt1 | contig 16204 bp, 8 predicted proteins | sample DeeMarSWOR324_28_FD_80234 | JGI IMG/M metagenome (GOLD analysis project Ga0111173, IMG submission 80234) | Anaerolineae bacterium SM23_84
TGCCAGGCCAACGGGCAACCGGTGAGGAATATCACCTATCCGTTGATGCCAGACGAGGCTATGTCTACCTCTCCGACGCGCTGCGCGGTACGGTGCACATACTGCGCGATGCCACACTGCCGCCACCTCCAAGTCCCACACCGACCGACACACCGACGCCATGGCCCACACTGACACCGCAACTCGAGCCCGGCCCCACTGCCACCGTGGCCCAGGAGCCAACCTGTGCACAACTGCCGGGCCCGCCGTTCGAGGCGTACTGGTCCCGTGATAGGACCCTGCGCCTTGGCCTGGGTTGCGCGACGCAGGAGAGGCAGAGCACGTTCATGGCCGAACAGTCTTTCGAACGGGGCCATATGATTTGGCGTGAACCAGACCGCATCGTGTTCGTCCTTTACAACGACGGCGTCTGGCGCAGCTTTGCCGACCGCTGGCGGGAGGATATGCCCGAATACGGCTGCGAAGGGACCCCTCCTGGCAGCATGCTGCAGCCAAAACGCGGCTTCGGGCTGGTCTGGTGCGTGGAAGAAGGCGTCAAAGAGGGGCTCGGCTGGGCTCTAGACGAGGAACAGGGCTACACCAACGAATGGCAGGTCTTCGAACGGGGCGAGATGATCGTCTCGGGTGCCGGGCATGTCGTCTATGCCCTGTTCGCGGACGACACTTTCCTGGAATACCCGGTGCGCTGAGCCTTATCGCGACGCCTCATCGCGTTGAATTCACGCCAGATCGGCGAAGCGTTTTGCTGGGGCATGCCTTGTGCTGAGCGCATTCAGGTGACAGCGGAGAGCGCCGGCCTTGACCCCGCCGCTTGTGAAGCAATGGCCAGTGCGGCAGGTGAGAACCTGGCCCGTGGTGGGTACCAGTTGGTTGTGGTGCCTGACCGCGGCGTAGGGCTTCTGGCGGCCCAGGCCTACCATGACGCGGGCGGCCGCAGACTGATCGGCATCATCCCCCATGGTGGAACCTCCGCACAGGCAGCTTCGAGTCGCTGTGAAGAGCACCGCCACCTGTGCCACGAGACAGTGGAAGACCTCACCTGGACGGGGCAGCATGAGCGCATCTGCCAGATGTCCGATGTCCTGCTGTGCATCGGCCTCAGCTGCGGCACCATGTCGGAGATTGCGTGGACCAAGTGGGTGGGAAACACGCCCGTCGTGGTGATCGAGCCGCTGGTGAGCGGCATTCCACCAGAGATCCAGGCAGAAACCGCCCTGCATTTGGTGGGGGGGTTGGAAAGCTTCTTTGAACTGCTGAGCGAGATGCACTAGAAACCCAGCAACGGCGCGGTCTAGACTTTGCCGGCGTCGACGGGTCGGTGTCTGGCCGGCGGCGCGGGACAAGGGAGCAGCATTCCTTCACAGAAGGGCAGGCCGTCCCAGGGCACGGTCACGGTATGCAGGAACGCGGCATCCAGGGTGGACTGAGCGTGACAGCCCTGCACTACGGTTGACCGCCTGCGGATTGACTATGCGGATGTGATAGTGCGTTCGACCGTCACGGTATCGGATGCTGTACTCAGACCATCCTCTGGGGATGCACGGTTCCACGCGCAGAACGTTTCCCTCTCGCCGGAGCCCCAGGATAGCCTCGAGACCTAAGCGGTACATCCACGCGGCTGATCCCGTGTACCACGTCCAGCCGCCCCGCCCAAGGTGCGCAGGATTGCTGTAGATGTCGGCAGCGATCACGTAGGGTTCCACCCTGTAGCGGGCGACGAGCCCGGGTGTCGCGCTGTGGCCAATGGGGTTGAGCAAGCGGAACAGCGCCTCGGCGCGATCTCCTTGGCCCAGCAGCGCAAAGGCCCATGTGGCCCACAGGGCTGCGTGCGTGTACTGGCCACCGTTCTCCCGGATGCCCGGGGGATAACCCTTGACATAGCCGGGATTGAGATCGCTGTGGTCAAAAGGAGGCGTGAAGAGAAGCAGAAGGCGCTCCTCTGCACGCAACAGATTCTCCCACACGGCTTCCATTGCCATTTCTGCGCGCTGGACATCGGCCGCGCTAGAGAGAACCGCCCACGATTGGGCAATCGAGGCTACCTTGCACTCGGGATTCTGGGCGGATCCCAGAGGCGTGCCATCGTCGAAGTAAGCTCTCAGGTACCAGCCCCCGTCCCATCCGTGCTCTTCGAGGGCCTGGCGCAGGTCCTGCGCCCGCTCTCGGTATTCGGAAGCCCGCTCCCCATCGCCCATGAGCTCGCACAGCGGAGCAAAACGCTGAAGATTGGCGTACAGGAACCAACCAAGCCAGACACTTTCGCCACTGCCATTGACGCCAACCTGGTTCATACCGTCGTTCCAGTCCCCGCTGCCCATCAGCGGCAACCCGTGTGGCCCCGCTGTGGACCCCTTGTCCAGAGCACGGCAGCAGTGCTCGTACAGGGTCTGCGCGTCGGTAGTCACCTCGTGGTGTCCATAGCGCTCAACTTCTCCCACCTCCAAGGGATCGCCCCTTCGGAAGGGCAACTCCTCTCTGAGAACAGATTCATTCCCAGTCCGATTCACGTAATGTGCGGTGGCAAAAGGGAGCCATAGAAAATCGTCCGCATACCGTGTGCGAACGCCGCGCCCTGACGGTGGGTGCCACCAGTGTAGCACGTCTCCCGCCTCGAACTGGTGCCGCGCCGCCCTCATGATCTGGTGGCGGGCGATCTCCGGTGCAGCATGCATAAGGGCCATGACATCCTGCAACTGATCGCGGAATCCGAATGCGCCGCTGGACTGATACAGCGCAGAGCGCGCCCATACACGGCATGACAGTGCCTGGTAGAGCAGCCAGCGGTTCAATAGCAGATTCATGCTGGATTCCGGTGTCTCAACCTGGACCGTGCCCAAGATATGGTCCCAGAACACGTTGACGGCTTCCCAAGCCGCATCTACAGCAGCCGGATCCCGATGGTTTTCGACGAGCCGCAGAGCTTCATCGTAGTCTGCACCCTGTCCGAGCAAAAAGAACACCTCTGTGCTTTCGCCGGGAGCGAGGTCAACATGAATCTGGGCTGCAGCACAGGGATCGAGGCCAGGCTCGACTCTGCCCGACAACCCAAGGCGCCTCAGCGCTGCTGGCTGTGCCATGTCGCCTTCTCGTCCAAGGAACTCCGTGCGATCACAGGTCAGACCGTGCAACTCTTTGCTTGCGGCGACAAAAGCGACCCGCTCACGGAACTCCTCGCTATAGGTGTTTCGTGCCAGCAACAGATCGCGGCTAGGATCAAACTCAGGCACAATGTACTGCTGCGTTCCTTCCCTGTTGGTGCCCAGCACCCACTCGGCATAGAAGGTGGCGGTTATGCGCCGGTAGCGCTTTAGCAGGTTCTCCAGCTTCAGCTGGATGACCTTCACTGGCCTGTCCCGAACAGCAAAGAGTCGCAAGCGCTGGCTCAGCCCATGGCTGCAGTGCTCGAAGATGGAATAGCCAGCCCCGTGCCGCACCAGGTACGGAGCAGATGCGCGAGCTGGCAGCGGCGTAGGAGACCAGACCTCACCGGTTTCTTCATCCCGCAGGTAGAGTGCCTCGCCCGCAGTGTCGCTTATAGGATCATTGCGCCATGGCGTCAGCCGGTTTTCGCCACTGTTCTCTGACCAAGTGTACCCCGAGCCGGATTCCGACACCAGGAACCCGAAGCTGGGATTGGCAATGACGTTGATCCAGGGAGCTGGAGTCCAACAATCAGGCTGCAGGTAGATGACGTACTCACGCCCGTCAGCGCCAAACCCGCCCAGGCCGTTGTCGAACAGAAGATCCTGGGGCCGCTGCACTGCTGGTGTTGACTCGGCAACCTCTGCTGCTTGGTCCCCAGACAGACTCGGCACCAGGTCAGGCAATGCAGCTGGCACCGCTTCGAGCCTGGCCAACTGATCCCCCAGGGAACCTGCATCCCCGCGCAGGATAACACGGGCTGCGGTTTGCAGCAGCGTGCGGCTACCCTCATCGAGCTGGTCAGCGCGGAGCACGAAAACACCGCCCCGTCTATTCATCCAGGTCTCCCCACCAGTGCGTGCGATCAGGCGGTTGATATAGCTGTGCAATTCGTCGGCGTAGCCAGTGTCCCGCTCATTCAGAATGACAAGGTCAACCTTTAGCTGACGCTTCCTCCAGTAGGAATGGGCACGAAGCACCTCGTAGAGAAGGTCAGCCTCATCGGGGTCGCGAAGGCATATCAGAAGGATCGGGTGGTCCCCGGAGATGGCGTAGGGCCACAGACTGGACTGACCTTGGCGGTTGGCTGCAAGCGTGCTAAGATCGGCGCGCAAGCCACCGTGCGAGTACAGTAGAACGGAAAGCAGCTTCTGCATGCGTTCCAGTTCCGGTGTGCTGAGATCCATCTCGCGCAATTCCTGGCGGTGGATGTCACGGGCTCTGCCAAAGGCGCGTCTCACCATCAACCACGACTGGTAGCGACGCGACGCGCTCAACGCCTCGTCGCGTGACGTCGCTGCCAGGGTAACATAAGCGATCTGAGCGCTGGTATGCGGCAGAAGGCGAATCCTCTGACCAATACACATGATCGGATCCAGTGTTGCTCCGCTGGTCCCGGACAGCCCTGAGCGGCCACGCGATAGCGCTGCAGGCTCACGAGGTGTCTGACCCCGATCGAGGAAACGGCCCCGGTCGGTCTCGTAGGCTCCGCTGGTCTTCCTGCGGCCCTTGGTGACCAGCAGGTGGGCCAGGTAGATGGGCTGCTCCTCGTCGGAACGCGGACGACGCCGAAAGAGGATGGTGTTCAGGTCGGGCACGTATTCACTTTCCACAAACAGCTTGCCGAACGCTTGATGGCGGGCGTCCGCATCCTGGGGGCCGAGCACAACCTCTGCATAGCTGCTAAGCCATAGATCGCGGCGCAGGTTGCTGTCGTTCGTCACAGTCACGCGTCGGATCTCCGCATCGTCGTCCGGCGATACGGTCACCTCCGCACGGAGCGAGATGTCGTGATCCTTGCGACGGAACTCTACCTTTTGGGCGTAGACGAGCACCTCCTCCCAGCCCGGCGCAGCAGCCGTGGGCTGGTAGCCTGCAGACCACAGCTTGTTGCGTCTCCGGTCCTGGACGTAGATCCACGTGCCCCAGTTATCCAAGGTCGTGTCAGCACGCCAACGAGTAAGCGCCACGCCGTTCCACTCACTGTAGCCCCCGCCAGCGCTGGTGATCACAACCGAGTACCTGCCATTGGAGAGCAGGAATGTCTCAGGCACCGGTTTGCGCATTGATGTGTGATAGGGCGAGTCGCTGGGCAGCGGTCTCGCCGGACGCGCAGCCCGCGTTTCCTGGGGGTGTGGATACTCTGCAGGTGCCTGTGATGGCATCTGCTCGTGAAGGACCAACCCAGTCGCCTGGACGCGCGGATCCGCGTGGAAGCGCCTCACCATGACGTCGTCACACAGGTAGTTCACGATGGACAGCAAGACCATTCCCTGGTGATGCGCCATATAGGATTGCACGATCGCGCTCTGCTGCCCCGGCGGGACACGCGATGTGGTGTAGTCAATGGCCTCATACAGGCCGTAGCGGCCCAACATGCCCCGCTCCATCAGAGCAGCCAGGTTGTCGAGCACTGCCATGGGGCGTATGGACAGTGCGAGCAACGAAGCGTAGGGTGCCACGACCAACTCCTCGCCCAAGCCGCGCTTCAGACCCAGGCTGGGGACACCAAATGCCTTGTACTGGTAGTTCCTTGCCGCGTCAAAGGAATAGTACCCAGACTCCGAAATGCCCCAGGGGACACCTCGCTGCCGTGCGTAGGCGATGTGCTGCTCAACCGCAGCGGTGTTAGCTTGATGCAGCAGGGTGCCGCGGTAGCTGCGCATCAAGAGCTGCGGCATCAGGTACTCAAACATCGTACCGCTCCACGAGAGAAGCGTCCGATTGCCGTCAACAAGGGTGAATGCGCGGCTCAGGTGCAACCAATGGCTCTTCGGCACGTCACCTTTGGCGATGGCCACAAGGCTGGCCAGGCGCGCTTCAGAGGCAAGCAGGTCATAGTAGTTCTTGTCCATCTGCGCCGCCGAGATGTTGTAGCCGATGTGAAACACCTCACGTCGCTCGTCGAACAGGAACTGAAAATCCATGGCCTGGAAGTACTCTTCCGATTCTACGGCCAGGACGGCGAGCGTGTGGGCGATTTCGCCGGCCCGTTTCTCGGCCGAATCTAACTTCTCTGTGAGACTGGAGCACCAGGCCAGCGCCTCCCTCACCTCTGTAGCTTCGGATTGCCCGCTGAGAAGAGCTTGCAGGTCATTCAGGCTGTGGCGCATCTCCTGACAGATCTGCGGCACCTCTGCGAGGCTCGCCATCTTCGTCCCCGCGCGAAGAAGCGCTTTGTAGGCCATTCCGATGGACGTGCTCTCATCCGCCAGGGTGAGTAGCTTCGGGCGGTCGCCCAGCCGCTCAAGCCATGGCAGCAGACTGTCAATCTCACGCAGCATGCCTTGCAGGTGGCGACGGCTCAACTCCGACCAGATTCTCAAATCGCGAACCGTCCCTACGTCCAAGGCCTCTGCCTCGCCTTTGAGAAACGCGCGTAGACGCCGCTCAAACTCCGGCCAATCCGATCTGGTCAGCTCGAGCAACAGGGAGCGCCACTCAGCGGGGTCCTCTTCCACGCCAAAGACACGTGCTCGCATCTGTTGGAGGAGCTGCTCGAGCGAATCATATTCGAGCCCTGTCTGCAGGCTGTGGAAGGACTTGAGCGACTCTGACAGTAGGTTCAGCTGATCTATCCAGCCGTGAAGAGACTGCCTACTCAGGATAGATCGCTCCACGACGTCGCGGCAGCCACGTTTGAGCGCCAGCAGACACCCCGCCAGGTTGCCGCTGTCAACGGTGGAGACGTAGCGGGGGAGCAGCGGACGGAGGTCGCGCGTGTCGTACCAGTTCAGAAAGTGCCCGCGATGCCGCTCCATCTGCGCAAGATTGTCGAACGTGAATCGCAGCCGATAGGTCAGGTCAGTGGGCCCGACGTAGCCCAGGTCATAAGCGGCCAAGGTGGAGAGGAGTTGCATGCCGATGTTGGTCGGCGAGGTGCGACGGGCGTGTTGTCCCCGAGGCTCTTCCTGATAGTGATCTGGCGGAAGCCAATGATCCTCTGGCCCAACAAAGTGTTCGAAGTAAAGCCAGGTGCGCCGGGCCAGGGACCGCAACTGCTGCCGCCGCTGCGCTGACAAATGGACCACTTCCCTCAACACGGGTCGGCTGATCCAGTGAGCGATCTGTGGCGAGACCAGCCATGACAGGAGGAAAGGAGCAGCGATGGCCAGCACCTGGGGCTTCAACCAGGCCAGCAACAGAGCAAAGCCCACGGCAAGCAGTGCCGAACTGGCCATGCGGACCCATGCCAAAGCCAGCCGGCGTTCCTTCCTGAACAGACGGATGGTGTGAGCAGCAGTGGTCCACTGCAGCAGGTGCCGGTGGGTGATGAACAGGCGCACCAGCGTGCTGCCGATGGCGTCGACGATGATCAGTGTCTCGTAGGTGACAAACGCCAGTCCCAGCAGCCATCGCACCGCTCCGGTCCGAATTGAGTGGACCATATCTCGCCGGAACAACTCTCTTCCGCCGGCCATCATATCCGCCACCATCTGGCTGAGGAAAGGCGCGGCGGAGATGAGCAGTGCGATGACCGTCCACGCCAGCGCTGAACCAGGGAGCCACAGCCAGCCGGCAAGCAAAAGCGCCAACAGCGATGGAGAGACCAAGCTGCGTCTCAAGTTGTCCAGCACTTTCCAGCGGTCAATGAGCGAGAGCCCATTGGGCATCCGCCGGTCTCCTGCGATTGGCACGCGAGGAAACAGCCACGGGAGCAATTGCCAGTCGCCACGGATCCAGCGGTGCTGACGGAAGGCGTAGGCCAGGTAGTGCGCCGGGAAATCCTCGTAGAACGTCACTGTCGTGCACAGTCCAGCCCGGCCCTGAATGCCCTCAAACAGGTCGTGGCTCAGGAGGGCATTCTGCGGAACGCGTCCTGTCAGACTGCGCTCGAACGCAGCGACATCATATATGCCCTTGCCGGCATAGATGCCCTCGCCAAAAAGGTCCTGATAGACGTTCGACACGGCTCGCGTGTAGAGGTCCACCACCGTATCCCCGGCATAGATCTTGGCGAAGAGCGACTCGTTGGTCGAGGGCGGCCAGACTTCCAGGCGGGGCTGTAGGACAGTGTAGCCGGCGACCACTGCGCCGCTTTGGGGATCAAACCGCGCACGGTTCAGCGGATGGGCGATCGTTGCTATGAGTTGACGAGCGCTATCCCGCGGCATGATAGTGTCGCGATCGAGGGTGATGGCGTACTTGATCCCGTGGAGATCATCCAGGTCACCTTCCTGCACCGCAAAGTGGATTTCCTCGCGGTCGCCGAGCAGCAACCGGTTAAAATCGCCTAACTTGCCGCGCTTACGCTCCCAACCCATCCAGTAGCCTTCCGAACCATTCCACTGCCGCTCGCGGTGGAAGAGGTAGAATTGACTGCCGGATGAGCCTCCGTACTTGTCATTGAGCTCTCGGATGCCTTGCACGACCTGCTCGATCAGCTGATCGTCACCGGGCATGTGCTTCTGCGATGCGTCAGCAAAATCGGTGAGCAAGGCAAAGGACAGGTTGGGATCAGGGTTGCCCAGATAGTGCCGCTCCAGTTGTCGTAGCAAGGCCCGAACTTCATCTTCATCGGTCAGCATGGTGGGCAGGACGACGATAGCACGGCCTTCTGCTGGGATGCCATGCTCACAGTCCATTGCCGGCAATCTGCTGGGCGAGAGGGTGTGTGTCACAAGCCAATTCACCGCATGGACCGCAGCAGCCGTTGCTGGCAGCAGCGCAACCAGCACAACAGACAGCAAGCTCAGGAATGTGCCACCTGCAGACCAAGCGTACCCAAGCAAGAATGCCAAGAGAAGGGCCGTCAGGAGGGCGACACCTCCTAGATATGCTCCACCAGGATGGCGCAGCAGCGAACGCCGTATGCGCTCCTGAAGAGCGGGCCGATAGCCCAGGCGAGCTTCCAGGTCAACGCGGCCCTCGCCTACAAGGCAGTATCCAACGTGCGAAACAGGCTGTCCGGCACCCGCTCGCTCGGTGGCGAGCTGGACCGCGGCTTCGGCCACGCTCTTCTCATCCTGACCCATCGCCTTTGCCAGCTCTTCGACCACCTTGCGATAGCGGTCGCGCGTCTCAAAGTCCATCCTGGCATAGACGCCTTCCGGATCACCGCGCAGAACTTGATCCACCTGGCTGACGCTCTCGAAAAAGTCATTCCAGTTGTGCGCCGCCAGCCCTCGCAGACTCAGAACGCAGTTGGCAATGATACGATCCTCTGGCAGCTTCTGGCTTGAACGAGGCCTGCTTTGCCCCAAGCCCACCGCGACCGTGTGGGGCAGTCCGGTGACCTCTGCTGCTGCTTGGGTTAGATCCTCGAGGATGCCCCACCGCAGCATGCTCGGGAGGGCCCACAGTTCGCCCATCGTCAGACTGGTGATACCTTGATACACCCGGACGTAGCGACGCACTTGATCGAAGACGAGATAGTCGTTGCTCCAGGAGATGATCTCGCGTGCCACAGCCCGAATTCGCGGGCCGCACTCACCGGAAGCGATCTCCACTGTGGGCAACTCCCGGTAGAAATGCGCGGGCAGATCCTCCTTGACCTGGCGCAACGCCTCCTGAATAACGTGGAAGTTGTCCAAAAACCACTCACCAGCAGAGGAGACGGACAGTTGACGGTCAGATGCAAAGCGCTGATGGCATTCGAGCAGGACCGTCGCGTGGTCCTTCAGGTAGCCTTGCAGGGAGAAACTTCGCCCTCGGCCCAGGCCGGCACGGTGCTGATTGGCGTTGGTGGTAGCCAATTCCTTGAGCTCGTCAAGGTGGGTGCTGCTGCCATTGGTTGCGGCGTGGCTGGGTTCGCTGGATTCAGGTGGCCCGTCTTGCACCATCTAATGACCCGTGCGCTCGTGGGCAAGGATCTCGGCTTCAGTCGGCCCGATTTCGTGAGGTGGAAGATCCTGGGCGATAAGCAAGGGGGTTGTACCGTAGGCAATAAAGTCAAGAGCGAGGCTGCCGTACGTACTGCTGGTGCTCCCCGTGTACCCGTGGGCGCTCATGATGACCAAGTCGATCTGCTCCTCCCTGACCAGGTGATGCAGGGTCTGGGCAGGTCCGTCACTGAGCAGGAGCCGTGTCTGGATGTCGACCTGTTCTGCAGCCATGGCGGACCGCATTTCGTCGAGGTATCGCCTGGCCTCCGTGCGGTTCAACTCAACTACGCGTTCTCTTGCCGCCCGCTCTTCGTCGGAGAGTGGGCGGCGGCGCGGCATTTCGGGCCGGCGCATGACGTGCGCCAAGATCAGCGTCGCACGGTGAGAACGCGCCAGCATGCTGGCCAGCGGCAATGGATGTTCGGCTCGCTGGGAGCAGTCCAAGGGGCACAGCAGGCGCGAGTAGGTCAGTGCGGATAGCTGGGGGGCGACGGGCCAGTAGGCACGCACGATCAGCAGGGAAACTCGCGCTCGCGCGATGATCTTCTGTACCACACTGCTCACGTTCCATCCAGTCAGACCACTCTGACCGTGACTGCTCAGCACGATCAGATCGGAGTGGCTCTGGTCTGCAAAGGCCAGAATTTGCTCCGCGGGCTTTCCTTCCAGACGCCTCGAACCTACCTCCAGGCCGACTTCTGCCAGCTGGCCCGAGATGGTCTCCAGATATGCGTCGGCCTCCGCGGTTCGAAAGCGCCAGCTCAATGCGTTGACCGCCCTGACCTCCTCGTCGCCAGCGGGTGGCCTGCACACATTCAGCAGGGTCACCTTGGCCTCAAGTGACCGAGCCATGGCGACCACGTGCGGCAGTACGCACTCGGCCAGCGTCGAGCCGTCCAATGGCACCAGGATCTTCCCGAACATGTTGTCACTCCTTCCGGTTACCTCACCCTTAGTACCCCAGTAAGGCCGTTCAGCACGCACAAAAGCGCCACGACAGAGTCTCCACAGGCGCAGCATTCCACCCCTGCGACACAACCGGATGGCTCGCTCAGGAGCCAACCATTCTCAGCGGTGCACACTCCGCGTGGGCACATCTTTGGCGCGGCCGTAGAGCAACAAAACCCGACATGGGAAGGATTCCGCGGACTGCGGATTCCTGCTGTGGAATCGCTACGACGGAGCTTCCTTGCTGACGCGGGGTTTGTGAAGAGACGGATCCAGCATTGTCGTGACCAGGCCCAGGCGTTGCCAAGTCAGCGTACAGGTCCAGATTGCGTCGGGTTTCACAATTCATGATACGCCGCTTGGCTCTCACCGTCAAACTATGCCTGCCGTCCCTCAGATCCATCGGGATACCTGTGATGATGGTGATTGAACACAGGAGACCAGCACCTGACAGAAGAATCTGTGGCTCACGGGCGAGCCCAGCGGGTGTGGCTGGCTGGGTGCCTATGCCCCTGTTCCCTCGACTGCACTCATCACAGCGCATCTTGACCTGAGCCAGATCATTGGAGGCTGTCGCCGGCAGCAGTATGCAGTACAACAATACCCTTCACAGGCCAGCGGTGTGCTTGGGGACTGCGTCAGGCCGCTGGCCAGTGCCAGCCAGATACCCAGCACGTGCAACCGTGTCGGCACGCAGAGCCACCGTGCGCTCAATGCACGTACGGACGAAGATGTCGGCTGCGACTGGGGTGTCTCAGCCGGCGAAGCGCGTCTCGTTCAATCTGCCGGATGCGCTCCCGGGTCAAGCCGAACTTTGCTGCTACTTCTTTGAGTGTGTGCGGACGCCCATCCTGCAGTCCGAAGCGGAGGCGCAGGATGCGTGCTTGCCGAGGGGGCAGAGTGAAAAGGACCTGGTCCATCTGGTCGGCCAGCAGACTGCCGATGGCCTCATCCATAGGCGTGGGACTGTCCTCATCCTCGATAAACTGCCCCAGTTCACTGTCCCTTTCCTCCCCCACAGGCTTTTGCAGGGAAAGCGGGCGCTGTGAGACCTTGATCAGCCACCGCACTCGCGCAGGCGGCATGCCCAATTGCTCGGCGATCTCTCCTGCTGTGGCCCTTCTCCCCTGGCGCTGCCCCAACTGCTGTGCCGTGCGGTACACCTTTCGAATGCGATATCCGATGTAGGACGGCAGTCGAATGACACGACCTTGCTGGCTCAACGCGCGGGTGACGCTCTGGCGGATCCACCAAGTGGCATACGTACTAAACTTACAGCCTCGCCGATAGTCGAATCTGTCGACCGCTTTCATCAGTCCTAGATTGCCCTCCTGGATGAGATCGAGGAAGGGCACACCGTGCCCCACATAGCGCTTGGCGATGCTGACCACCAGACGCGTGTTGGCTTTGATCAGATGACTGCGGGCATCCCTCCCCATCTCAACCTGACGGACGTACCTCTGACGCACTGATGGCTTCTGGCCACCTTTCTCGAGTCGCCGCTGCGCAATCTTGCCGCGTTCGATTCGCTTGGCCAGACAGACTTCTTCTTCACGCGTCAGCAACGGTACGCTCGCCATCTGCTTGAAGTACAAACTGATAGAGTCGTGGCTGTCGATGCCGCTGAGGTCAGCGGCGGGCTCTACCTTCCGTGCTTCCTTGTCGGGTGCTGCCCCATCCTTCTCCTCATCACGTTCGATGATCTCGATGCCGCGGCCATACAGGTACACCATCAGATCTTCGAACTGCGGTAGGTCCTCCTCTGCCTCCGGGAAGGCATCGAGAACATCATCCACAGTCAGGTATCCCTGTTCTTCCGCCATGTCGATCAGTTCCTGCACTCGATGCAGCAACTTGTCTCCTGATTCGAAAGTCATCTGGCTCATTCGCTCGTTCTTCCTCTGTCTGTGCACGCACACACGCCATCGCGCGCACAGCGCGTGTACGGTGTCACTTCCGCTTCGCCTTGCGCAGGCCAAGGATTTGGCGCACCCTCTTGGCATCCACCCTAGCCAAGGGCACGTCCTTGTCCCAGGAGCGAAGAACGCGCTTCGATTTCCTGCGACGCAAATGGCTGCGGCGCTGTTTCAGCCGGAACAGCCTTCCCGAGCCGGTGATCTTGAACCGCTTTGCTGTTGCCTTGTGCGTTTTCATCTTTGGCACAATATCGATGTCTTCTCCCATTCATCTCCCCTGGCTGCCAATACACCGTTCAGCGGCCTGGTAGGCCGGACTGGAAAACTGCGCACCCGCACGCCAGCAGATTCCACGCAGGACGACTGCAGAACCCTAAGGAAGGCAAAGCTGCGCGTCAAGAGGGCATGCGGATAGAGGCCCCAGGCCACCAGCGGGACCCTAGGCTCGCCCGACCAGCTCATAGGCAGAGCCCAAGGCAGCCCGCTCAGCGATACTCTGAGCAGGGTCGGGGTCTGTGCTTCGTCGCCTGAGATCCGACGAGTAGGGGAGAGCAACCGAAATCTGCTGGCTTCCCGTACCTCTCCGGGGCACGGCCGATTATAGTCATAGCTGCTATCAAGCCAGGCTGGTATTGCCTGCTACTGCCAATCCTTTGGTCTACGATTCACTACATCCTGCGAAGGCGTCTGCGCACCTTTCGCTGCCGCCTGCGCTCGCGGTTTATCGCCTTGCGAAGCGCTCTGTGACGCTGCTCGCTCTTTGACACGTAGAAACGCCTCTTCCTGACCTCGCTCAAGATGCGAGCACGGGACACTTTCTTCCGAAAGCGCTTGAGTAAGCTATCAAACGATTCTCCATCGCTATCAAACGATTCTCCATCCTTCAGAGTGACTTGAGTCAACCAATTCACCTCCTTTCCTTTGCTTCGTTCCTGCATATCATGTTATCCTTGTCGGCTTGACTGCCCCTTCACTCCATGCTCTGCGTTCCACTGCGGACACACCATCTAGTGCCAGACAAGACGGCCATCCGATCTGGCTGCAGAAGCAGCTGTGAGCCCGATGCCGAGGCACACCTCTAGGATTCGCTGCAGTGCAGCGGACGTTTGAGAAAAGGCATTGCGCGTGTGCCACGCCCTGACACGTTGCCTTGTTCACCCACCCCAGTTCTTTCAGAGACTCCAGTCGAACTCGCCAAAAACCTCTGAAACGGGCGGAAGTGCCCCCTTGTTGCCTTGATCACGGACTAGCCAGCTGCGCAGCACTGGCCAATCGCTGAGTGCGATAACCCGGGCCTGTGCCAGCTTGTTGCACAGCCGCTTGCTGGTCTGTAACTTGTCCCAGTATCTCTGCAGGCCGTCACCAAGAAGCGGCGGCATCTTACCAAGAATCTCGGGATCGATCTCGCCAAAGTGATGTGTGCCCCCGGACTCCCTTTTCTTCTTTGTGCCGCCCTGTGCCGCATAGTAAGCCAGAGCCGTCAGCGCATCGATGGTGTAGCCACGGCTGCTGGTCTTGACGACGACTGTGTCGTCGTGCAGGCCAACTTGATCCGAGTTTGCCAGCCACTTGAAACCTGTCTTGAGATCGGCCACACTACCCCACAAATCCGAGTTTCCTCTGATGCAGCGGCCAAGGACCTCCACAGCAGATGAGAACAGCTGGTACGCTGGGATATACGTAATCTGCTGTGCCCTCGGATGCGCAAGCAGCTGACTCACGCTCTGGCAGATGCCGTATATGACCCCGATCACATACCCTGCCTTGACAGTCAGAGGGAAAAAGCGCGAGTGACCACCCGCCTCCCGGTTCAGAGCCTTCCACAGTCGGGCCTCTCTGCTCCAGTTCTCGGGCTTTACTGTGGGGATCTTGAGCTTTACGTTATCCAACAACCCGGCCATTCCACTGCCTCCTCCGCAGACCCACCATCAAGCATGCACGCCGACCCCAGCCCTGTTTCAGCATGACGTAGTTCGACCCGCGGTCCCATCCTCGGCCCAGGGCCATACATCGGCCCAACAACCGCCGCTGTGCCCAGCGAGTGCATCCTCGTGCCCAACAAAACAGACCTGGCCAACCGCTACTCACTCGGAGTCTCGGCAGAAACCAGGTCTGCCTCAAACCTGGAATCAGAGTGTGGAGAGAAGCGCTAGATCCCCCAGACGAGCGGTTCAGGCGCCGCGCAATCAACGACTATGATAGAGGCCCTCTATCGGGTCCCAACAAACGCCAGCTCTTGCGCGGCTCCAGTTAGTTCCGCATCCAACCAGGCCAACTCTGCTCGGGCCACAGCCAGCGCGTAGTCAACTGCCAAGCGCTGCCCAATATCGTCTCTCTCTCCCAACCCCTTGCCAATCTGCTCCAATGCATGCTGATGGTTTGCAACCTCCGACCGCCTTTGCTGCATATGGGCGACCAGACCAGTGCGCGGGTAGTTGCTTGCCAGGACCAGACGCATCATGAACGCCTTCATCGAGGTGCCTGGCCCCACGGGTCGCTCGATCCACAGCTGCAGAACGCGCCTGCCGGCCTGAGTGATCGTGTAGACCTTCCGGGGCGGCCTGTCTTCACGGAGCTCGACATCCACCTTCACCAAGTGGTCCTGCAGTAGGACTCGCAAGGCAGGGTAGATGCTGCCCGCACTCGGACTGCCGATCAGCCAACTCAAGCTCTTGAGGAAACGCTTGACATCGTATCCGGACATCGGCTGGCGAGTAAGCAGCCCCAGGATGAAGTACCGCAGATTGACAGCGCTCTCCGACATAGGTGCCCCCAGACAGCAGAGTATAAGCGGTTGTATCGCCATAGATCGAACTGATATATTCTACTCAAACGACGCTCAGTTGTCAAGGTTCGGCCGTACTTCACATTGGGAGCAGATGCGAAAGAGGCCAGAAGTGTAGCTTGCAGACACCAGATCGCTGCGAACACGTGTCTCCGAGTGAAAGACAAGCACAGATGTGAGGTTTTGAGCCTCAAGTAGCGCGTCGGGCTGGTCATAGCGTACGGCGCTCGCCGATCCGCAGATTATGTTTGCCCCCAACCTGAACTGGACCCCCAAGGTTCCACCACAGATAGTGTATCTTTGGTTCAGGAAATTCCAGCACTGTGATAGCCGGGCAAGCTACAGCCAAACATCGCCCCCGAAAGCACTGAATCAAGCGTCAATCCAGCACGGCGCAGGGTTCTTCCCGGCTTTGAACCGCGCGCTGAACTGCCATATTCGCCAAGCGGCGAATTTCCTGAGGGAAGGATACACTACCCCACCACACGCCAATTTGCGCTGTTGGTGAAAGTGTGCTATAATCGCCAATTGTGTTTGGAGTTGTGAGCAGGAAGGAGGCAGGGCAATGGCCTTGTTGAAGGCCGAGAAAG
>Ga0111173_1093_pt1 | contig 15975 bp, 12 predicted proteins | sample DeeMarSWOR324_28_FD_80234 | JGI IMG/M metagenome (GOLD analysis project Ga0111173, IMG submission 80234) | Anaerolineae bacterium SM23_84
ATCAAAGTCCAAGCTGGTTTGGGTCAGGCACTGCTGGTCGCTGCTGTCCGGCTTCATCGTACAGATGCTGGTGTTCCTGCCGTTCCAAAGGTCGACGGCAATCCGCGTCCCGTCGGGCGACCAGGCGGGGCGCCTGCTGTTGCGCCTGGTGGTCAGCTGCTGCACGTCTGTGCCGTCGGCGTTCATCACCTGGATGTTCTCGCGCCCGGCGACGGGTTCTGCCTGGAAAACAATCTGTGAGCCGTCGGGCGACCAGGCGGGATGGGAATTGCGGGCGCTCTTGCCGGTGTGGGTGAGCTGGCGCTGGTCGGTGCCATCGAGATTCATGACAAAGATCTCATCGTTGCCGTCGCGGTCGGAGGCGAAGGCAATCACACCTCCGCCAGCTCCGGTCAGAGGTGGCAGAGGAGTTGAGGTGGGCGTCGGTGCTGGTGTAGCGGTAGGCTCGGATGTACCACAGGCAACGGCCACGCTCAGGATGAACAGTGCGCTGGGCAGTAGGGTATGACGAATCGACATGTTGAACCTCCGTTTCTTGTCTTACAGCGAGCAGGGTCACCAGGTTCCATGCCAAGATACGGAGCCTGGTTGTGACTCAAGGTTCGATGGTAATCACGGCCCCCACGCCGCTGGGAATGTAGTTCTCGCCAAAGGCCGCCGCGAACAGCTCCAGCGCCTGGTCCCCCGAGCAGTGGGTGGGCGCAGCCCTGTCCACGCCCATCTCGCGCAGGTCATCAATGATGGCTCCGATCCGGCCCGCGCTGGAGTCAGCAAGGTGAAAGCCACCCATCACCAGTGCCAGCTCGCCACCTGTCGCCTCGCTGGCCCGACGGGCCAGCTTCACTATTCCCGGATGGGCGCAGCCGGTCACCATCGCCCAGCCCTCTGGGGTCTGGACGATCAGCGCCTGTTCCACGATGGGCTCGAGGCCTCCCGGGGCATTCAGGAACCCGGTGCTGTAGAAGCCAGGAAGGATCTCAGTGGGCGTGCCGGGCACCTCGACCAGATGTGTGCGCGCTCGCCAGGCATCCTTGTATATCGACGCGAAGGCTGACGGGGCATAGATTGTGGGCTTGGCGCCCGTGTCTAGCAAGGCCGTCAGTCCCCCGGTGTGATCGCCGTGTTCGTGCGAGAAGAACACAGCGTCGATTGCAGCCGGGTCCTTGCCCAGCGCCTTCATGTTCCGCAAGAGGATTGGACCGTCTCCGCCGGTGTCGAAGAGCACCGTCGTATCTTCCGTCTCCACCAGGCAGGCAAAGCCCCAGTTCGTCTCTAGCGCTGGGTCATGGGCATAGTTGTCGAACACCACGGTGAACGTCACGGTCCCCACGTCGGCCTTTGGCGTGACGACGGGAGCTGCCGTGGGGGTTGGCGCCACAGTGGGAGTTGCGGTTGGTGTTGCCGGCGGCGCGCACCCGGCGAGCAGCGCGCTTGTCAGTCCCAGGATGAGTCCAGCCACGAGCAATCTGGTCTTCATCGTACTCCCCCTACCCTCTTGTTTGCGGTGCCTTAATCATTTGCCAGAGGTCTGATGGCCACCCACTGCTCGGGGTGGAACCCCAGCATCCCACCAGCACGGCCTTGAATCAGACTTGTGTTCCGGCAAGAGTCACGCAATTGTGCGGGCCACCAAACGGTCTTTTCATCAATGCCTGCGAAGTATATCACGGCTATGCGCAGGGAGCCTTCCGGCAGGGCGATCTGGTACTCCATCTCCCCAGTACTTCCCGTGCCAAACGTAGTGGCGAGCCAGCGTTCCTCTTGCAGGAACTCCGCCTGCTGCTGTTGCGCCAGGGAATCGTCCGTCGCAGCCCACCACGTCCAGACAAAACTGCGAGTTCGCCGCCAGCCTTCTTCGGTCTGCTTGTACTCTGCCGTGCCGACACCCATGGAGGAATGAAGGACCGCCAGTTCGTTGCCCCGGATCACACAGATGCTTCCTACACTGTCTGATTCGCCGCGAAGGCCCAAGTACAAATAGTGGCCGTCGTGCATGAGCAGCAAAGTGCCGCCACCCGTGAGGTCGGCTTCATGGGCACCCGCCCACTCGTCTGGTGACAGCGTGCCGTCCAGCACAGGTGCGCTCCTCCTCGGTACGTCAATGCTCAGATCTTCGGGCACGGGCGTATCAGTGGGCACAGGGGTGGCCGTGGCCGTAGGCTCGGCTGCTCCGCAACCGACAAGCAGAATCAAGGCGATCATAACTGCAGCAACTATAGTATATCGATTGTCCATGTACATACCTCCTTGAGGACTGAAGCAGAGTGGGTCGTTTCTCTGGAGTTACCGTGCGAATAGTGCCGTCTCCGTGAGGTTCCAGCCGCACGTTGCTCAGCGCATTCATCAGAAGCGCGCTGAGCCTTTGCTGCACGAGTACACTCCCTACGATGTCGAATCCGCCAGAACCACTTCAGCGGCGATGGACTGCAGGAAGCGAGCCGTATCCTCTGTCAGGCCGTCCTTGTAGCTCAAACCCTCCGGGCTCTCCCGGAATATCAGCGCATAGACGACACAGGCACCCAGGTAGGTCCCCCTGTGATTAGCGTGGAGGTAGTCATTGTCTTTCCAGAGAAACAGGTCTCTCCTCTGCCGCAAAGATGTCTCGAAGGCAACGCCTGCTGGAGCCAGGAGAGCGTCTAGCTCCTGGGCGATGGTCTGGTAAGCCGCAGTGATCAGCGCTTGCTCCTCAACAAAGTCGTCGAACCTATCATCAGCGATCTTCCAGGCGCTGGCCCAGGTCATGAAGAAGATGGTTTGCGCCCCAATGCTTTCGATCCGCTGGTTCAAGGTTCGAGCTGCCGGATACATCTGCTCGTCACGCTTGGACGCTACCTGTGGGATATTACTGTTTTCCTGCAAGACCACGATATCCCACTTGGCGCTGTCGAGCTTTTTCGACGTGTCGGGGTCCGTGACATGCTCTTCCAGCAAGTACCCAGCCTTGGCTGCCATGTCTGCTTTGACTGGATGACCACCAGCTTCAGCGAGTCTGGCAAACATCCTGGGAAGGTCGTTGGTATACATGTGACTGTTGCCAATGAACAGGATGTGCAGCGTTGCCAGATCGCTCTGCTGAGTTGGAGTCGGCTCCGGCGCGGCAGTTGGCGTTGGCACTCCAGACAGTGCACACGAGCTCAGCAACAGCAGCAGTGAAGCCACTATACAGAGCCGTTTCATCGTTGCTATCCTCCTAGTGCTTCGTGAATCAATGTCTCAACCGCTTTGATCGGATTGCCATATGAAATCACATGCTCAGGTTCAGCGATTGAGCGCAGCACCCTGTGATACAAATGGCTATCCTGGTTCACTCCTGTTGATGATCACGCCGCGGTGAATCACAAGCCGCACATTGGCCAGCGCTTCCAGATCTCGCAACGGATCGCCATCTACCACCAACACATCAGCGAACTTGCCTGCCTCGAGCGTGCCCAGCGTGCCTTCGCGGTTGCACACATAGGCGGCGTTGCGGGTCGCAGCGACGATAATCTGCATCGGTGTCATACCAGCCTCTTGCATCCATTCGATCTCGCGCATCGGCATGCCAATCTCAAGCCCCTGGAGATAACCGGCGTCATTACCCAGGGCAACTCTGCCGCCAGCCTCGACAAAGCGGCGCAGGTTGTCCCTGCCCCGGCCATCCAGGGCCTCAAAGGTCGGCACCCAGGAAACATCGGCTTCGACCATCCGCTGGAGGACGTCGTTGGGCACCGGATCAGTGGCGATGTGCGCGATGTCATCAACGCCCGCATCCAGGGCACGTTCCACGTTCTCGGACTGTGTCGCATGAGCCGACACCGGGACACCGCGCTGGTGTGCGGTCTCGACGATGGCAGCCGCCTCCTCCGCTGAGAGCGATGGCGCGCCGCCTGACGTCAGGGTGATCTTGATCACATCTGCGCCGTCATCAATCAGTTGATTGATCTTCTGGCGTGCGTCCTCGGGCGAGGTCACGGTCAGGGATTGGAAGTTGTTCCCCGCGATGGGGTAGCCGCCTGGCACTGTCACGAGGGGGCCGGCGGCGATCACCCGTGCGCGTCTGAGGTCAGTGCACAACCTGTCGCGGGTGGTGAAATATGGGAATCCGAGGCGCTCACCCAAATCCCGCACCGTGGTTACGCCTTCACGCGCCCAGGTGGACAGGTTCCGCCTTTCGTAGGCGTTGTGCACGTGAGTGTTGATAAAGCCCGGCAGGATGGTCGCGTTCCGCAGGTCGATGACCTCGGCCTGCGGTGGAATCGGCAGGTCCCTGCGCAGACCCACAGCTACGATACGATCCTCGCGGATCACCAGAGCAGCGTCCCGCAGCGGATCGGCGCCGGTCCCGTCGATCAGGGTGCCGATCAGCACGAGAGGCGAACCTTCAGGCATCGCCCACTTGTCGATGTCCACGCCGCTGATTGTCTCTCCTGCCGTCACCACAATCGGCTGGGGCAGGGGGGCCTCGCAATCTTCACCGGACTGGCAAGCCGCGTGCGCGCCCTTCCAAGTGAAATCCGAGAGCCAGGCGTAGGTGTAGTATGTACCTTCTGGCACGGCAACTGTGAACTCGCGCTGCCCTGGGTCCAGCGGAATGACCACGACTTTATCCGTCGTTGTGTTCTCAAAATGTAGATCCGCTGCCAGCGTGTCCATTGTGGCTGCGTGTTCGGGCAGCACTTTGATGTGGCCGCTGACCATGCCCGCATTCCAAACTGGAGTGGCGGTCGGCCGCACCGTTGTCGGCGTGGGTGTTACTCCCCCACAGCCGGTGACCAGGCACAGTGCCACCATCAATGCAGCAAGGCCCACGGGCCGAGTAAACAAGCTCAAGCTCCTACGTCGCGCTCGCAGCGTGCTGTTCGCCGGGACGACGCGCCTGGTAGGTGCCGGATACCGGTCCCGTGGGCCCCGTGGGTGGCGATAAGGCGCAGTAACGGTTGTCATAGCAGTCCCAAACCATTCCCCTGTGGAGCGTGCATGAATAACACTCTTCTGCAGTGCGTCTCTGGCTAAGGCTGCCGCTCGAAGGCACCCAGGTCACACACGGGTGCATACGAACTGATGTGGATGGGCCGTGGCACGCCGCGTTGGTCGGTGGGCACCATGCAGGCGGGCACAGGGAGCACGTCAATGGCAGGGCTACCGGGCAGCAGGGCATGTGTCGGGGTGTCGCCGCCATTGTCCGCCAACGGGCCCAGCATGGGATCGCCGCAGTACTCGGAGGGGCAACTGCCGTCGCCCACCCAGTTGTTGACATTCGTGCCGATGACCCCTTTCCCCTGGTACCCGCCTGGCCCCCCGAGGTAGATGTCCCCTTTCACGTTGTTGGCGACGATGCTGCTGGTAAAGTCCAGACTGCTGCGGACATAGATGCCGCCACCCGGCTCCCTGCTCGCGTTCTCGCTGACCGTGCAGTGCAGCAGTTCCAGACCGCCTTTGACAAACAATCCCCCGCCGGAATGCTCCGTCTGGTTGCCGCTGATGGTACAATTGGTGAGCGCTGCATGGCCTTCGCAGGCGACAAAGAGGCCACCAGCCTTGCCGACGGCGTGGTTGCCACTGATGGTGCAGTTTACGAGTGCCAGCGTCCCTCGAAACCCGTTCTTGATCCCGCCCCCGGACCCGCACTCGTATCCAGGCGGAGCGATCTTATCGGCGGTATTGCCGCTGATGGTGCAGTTGGTGACCGTGAGCACGCCCTGGTTGAAGATTCCGCCACCGTCGTTGGCGGAGTTGTCTCGGATGATGCATTTCTCCACCGTCAGCGTGCCGAAGTTGGCGATGCCGCCTCCACCTCGCGGGTATGCGGTAGGGTGGCCGTGCCGGATGGTCATGCCCTTGATGGCAGCGGTAGCCCCCTCGGGGACGAGGAAGGCGCGGTCGGGGGCCTGACTGAGCGCCGCGTGGGCCTGCACAACCGTCCGCCCTGCGCCCAGGCCCTGGATGACAACATCTTTGTCCACGGTGATGCCTGCTTCGGTGTGGACGGGATCGATCACGGTGATCACATCACCAGGCGAGGTGCCTGCATCATCGATGGCATCCTGGATCGTGATAAAGTCGCAGTCATCCGCCCCTACGGTGATCGTGACTGGGTCAGGTTCGTAGGCGGGGGGTTGTGGCGTGTTCGTCGGGGCCGGAGTGCTCGTTGGCACAGTCGCAGGAGTGGTCGTTGGCACGGCTGTGGGAGTGGCAATAGGGAGCGGGCCTTGAGCGCAACCCGTCAGTGCAAGCAATAGCAAGGCCATCGGGATGCGAAGTGATGTGCCATTCATTGTTTATCCCCCCATTCCAAGGTGGAGCTCTTGGTGGTGAGGAAGATGACCCTCACCCCCGGCCCCTCAATTCCAGGAGAGGAACCATGCGTCCCCGTACCTGTCGCAATTGTGAGAACGCAATTTCCCCCCTTTCTTCACCTTGGCGGACATCTTTTGGTTCACTTTGCTGACCAAGACGGATGGGGTACGAGCTGCCTATTGCACGAAGAGGTCTCCTCATAGCTCCCGGCTGTTCTCGTTCTGGCCTGGTGGCAGCATCGCGCTCCAGTGTACAAAAATCCCCCGGACGCATCGGCCATCCGGGGGTTTTCCATCAGCCATGTAGCCAGTCTTTTCTTTCTCAGCTGACCAAGCCGCGCTGGCCAGCGAGGCGGCTCTGCACGCGTGCAAGCACCCAGTCTGGCCAAGACGTTGCTGATGCGATATACGGCAGGTGAGTGTTTACGCCCGCCCCAAGAGCGCAGCGAAGTATCGCTTGACCGTGAAGGGCTGGCCCGAAAGCAGCATCTGGGTATGGAACACCCTGGCTACCGCTCGCATGACAAAGTAAGCCGTCACTGCCATCAGGGCCGCCGCCAATATCGGGTGCCACAGAGGCACGCCTCCCGCTGCCAGGCGGGTCATCATCGCTACTGGCGCGGTCAGCGGGAAAAGGCTCAGTACGACGGCCAGCATCCCGTTGGGGTTTTCAATCAGGAACATCATAAAGAAGATTGGGATGATCAACGGCCAGATGATCACGAAATCGGCCGAGGAGGAGCCCATCCGATTGGGACCGGCCAGCGCGCCCACGCCGCCTAATAGGCTAGCGTACACTGCGTAGCCGAGAGCGAAAAACACTACCGACCAAGCCACGACGGAGAACGGCAGTTGGGCATCGGCTGCGAGATTGAGGGTCTGCCCGCCCAATCGCATCATGGCATACGCAGCACCTGCCCAGATCGCGGTTTGCAGCAGGCCGACAATGGCCAGCCCCAGAAGCTTGCCGGTCAACATCTGGCGCGGGCTGACCGACAGCATCAGCACCTCCTGCACGCGGTCCTTGCGCTCGTTGCCCATGCTCTGGCGCAGCAGACTGGACGACATGATGATGACCACGTAGAGGACCATCCCCGTCGCGTAGGGGATCCAGTAGGCGGCCCCAAGGCCCACCTCGCGTCGCGCTTCGGTGGTCAAAGCAGTCACCTTGAGGTCCATCGGGTTCCAGATCTGCCGCGCTCTTTCGACGTCCCCATCCAGCAGGTTGACCAGCAACGCCCAGCGCATCACCCAAGACTGGCCCTTGGGAGTGAACCCGCTGAGGTCAGGATAGACGTAGACGAACTCACCCTTCTCGACATAGTCTTCAGGAACGATATAGTAGGCCGTTATATCACCCGCATCCAGGGCCTCTCTAGCGCTGCCTTCGTCGGCGTAGGCCAGCAGCTTGTCGCCGATGTCAGTGGGGATGTTGCGAATCAATCCGCTGTGGTCCACGTAGCCTTCGACCTTCAACTCCTCCTGGGATGCAGGGCTGGCGGATGCGCCGGCTGCAGGTGGCGCACCGCCAGTGAGCAGCGGCCGGGCGAGCATCACCAGCACCAGCACCACTGGGACGCCGACCGTGAGCAGCAGCCAGGATCGCCGGGTGACGTTAATGACGATTTCGTTGCGCATCACAAGCCATGTCTTGTTCATCGTTACCTCCCTCCCGTCGCCGGTGCGGCAGAAGACTGTGGCGTGGCAGTTCCCTGGAAGAGCTCACGCCAAGTCAGACGCTTGCCGTAGCGCAGCATCCCCAAACGGAAAGCCCGGGCAGCCAGCCAGATCGAACCCAGCGCAGAAACCGTGAGGATGCCCACGGCTGCGACAAGCTGCCACAAGGGCCAGGTGGAGAAGGCGAGGCGCAAGCAGAAACTGGTCAGGGAAGTGAGGGGAAACAGGGTCAGGAAGATGGCCAGCGGGCTGTGTGGCTGCTCGACCAGCGCAATGATGGCGTAAAAGGGTAACCCAAACACCAGCGAGACAAGCCCTCCTATCTGCTGGCTTTCCTGGGCATCGGCAACCGTCGAGCCCAAGGCAGCCATCAACCCGCAGTACAGGGCGTAGGAGGGAATGGCTACGAGGACAAGGGCTCCTATGACACGTGGTGCGATGCGGATTTGGAGCGCCCATTCAAAACCCAGGACGTTGCCGGCGAACAGCAGAGCCAGCGCGACCAGGGCCATCCACGACATGAACATGGTCAGGCCCATCCCCACAACGGCCAACACCTTGCCGCCGATCAGCTGACCGGGCGACACCGAGGTTGTCAGAATCTCCATGGTGCGGTTGTCCTTCTCCTCAACCACGGCTTGCACCAGAGTGAAGGAGGTGGACATGAACAGGATCATGAAGGTGATGCTCAGCAGTATGGGCACAAGTACGCTCATGATCTGTCCCTCTACGAGCTCGCGGTCGCCATCTGGCGTGCGCACGACCAACGTGCCGCCCTGCACAGCGCGCTGGACAATGTGCGGAGGCTGGCCGGCGAGCAAGTTCCGCTGCAGGAACTCGCTGAACTGGTCGGTGGCATTCTCGCCTGGCGGCCTGGTGTACACCAGCTCCACCTGCCGGCTTTGCATGTAGTCTGCTGCGAACACGTAGTAGGCCTGGATCTCGCCCGATTCGAGGGCGCTGTGTGCTGCATCTACCGCATCGTAAGCGACCAGGGACACAGGCTTGTCGAAGAGGGTGCGCAGCGACGACCGGCTGGGCGCCACTGGCGCAACGGGATCGCTCAGCCAGCCTGCGTGATCGACATAGCCAACCGGACGGCCATCCTGCTTCATCAGGTCGGTGACAGCGCCCATGCCGATGATAAAAGCCATGAGCAGGGGCACGCTGAGCATGGCCAGGACAAAGCCCTTGTTCAGGACGTGCTTCCTGTATTCGTGCAGCGTGACAAGCCACAGCTTGGACATTATGCGTCTCCCTCCTCCACTGCCCGGATAAAGATCTCCTCCACGGTGGGCAGAGCGATCTCGAATCTCTCCACGGTCACGTTCTGCGCCATCAGAGCCTGCAGCACTGCCTGGGGCGTGGTGTCCTGTGCAAGCGTCCATTTGACGGCATTGTTGTGCGGCGAAACCTGTTCAACCCCAGGCACAAGGGGCAGCTCGCCGGCCGCTCGCACCAGCACAGCGTGACCGGAGTACTGGCGGCGGATTTCGTCCACCTCGCCATAGAGCACGTTGCGCCCCTCATCAATGAGCAAGATGCGGTCACACAATTCCTCGACCTGGTGCATCTGGTGGGTGGACATGAGCATCGTTGTGCCCTGTGTGCGCAGCTCTCGGATCAGATCCTTGACCATTTGCGTGTTGACCGGGTCGAGGGCAGTGAATGGCTCGTCGATGATAACCAGCTCTGGATCGTGCAAGATGGTGTTGATGATCTGTGCCTTCTGCTGCATGCCCTTGCTCAGTTCCTTGACCTTTTTGTTTCTGTGCTGGGCCAGGTCAAATTGCGCCAGGTAGCGCCTGACACGTTGGCGTGCTTCGGCGGCAGGCAGGCCCTTCAGCGTACCGAGGTAGACCAAACAGCGCTCCAGGGAAATGTCCTGATACAGGCCGCGCTCCTCCGGCATGTAGCCGATGCGTTCCTTCTTCTCTTCGGTCATCGGCCCACCCAGGACCGACACCTCCCCGCGGTCAGGCTTGAAGAGATCCAGCATGACGCGGATGGTGGTGGTCTTGCCGGCGCCGTTGGGGCCGAGCAGGCCGAAGATCTCGCCGCGTTCGACGACAAAGGATACGTCAGCTACTGCTTGGGTGCTGCCAAATGACTTGGCAATATGCGATACTTCAACGGGGTGCATTTCGATCATCCTTTCGTTCACAAATAGTGGTGTGGAAGCGTGTGGAAGCTATGTCCGTGGTCGTGTAAGTTGCCAGGCTTTGACGCTGCGCTAGACGGAGCCCTTGAGCTCACGTCTGAGTATGAAGATGACACGCTCAGTCATTCCAGCGCCTACTGCTACCGGAACCGCCTGCACCAACTCCCAGCCCTCATTCGCCAGTCTGTTCAATTCATCAAAGCAGTCATCAGGGAGTCTGGCGCTGAGCATTCCGCGTGTCGGTACGTCCAGTTGTCGATACTCCCATTTCATCGCTCGTATCTCCTTGCTCACTCGCCCGTTCAGACCGAGACCTGATCCTGGTATGCCATCCGCATCACCGTGACGTACAAGGCAATGGGGCCAGCGAAGCTAAGCTTTCTTGTACCAAACCGTGACAGTGAAAGCGAAGGGTGAATTACCCCACGCCGATTCAGTGATGGCGACGACATCCTCCTCGTTGAGCTCGTTGGCAATGAAATCTCTGGCCCGCGCTCTCACTTTCTCCCATCGTTCCAACAAGCCGCGAGGCGAAAAACCAATCCATCTGTAGTCGCTGAATGCTCTGTAGGTGATCATCCGTTTCCCCCTTTATCTGTGCATTTGTTCAGAGACACAGCGTACATGGGCTGATGCTCTGTGCTGCTGGTTCTTTCCTACATCCATTATAGAGGAAACTGGCCAGATATTCCTGAACTGAAGCAGACAACTTGCCGATAGCAAGCTGATTTCGTTGTCCCAGCGCTCAACTCAACACCGTGCTGTCCGCTGCAGGAAGGGAGATTTCAACTCGCTTTTTGGGCTACCGGCCTCAAAAATGAGTTCAAAATATGCTGCCTCACCGAACCAAGCGATGCTCGGCGCAATGATCTGGAAAAGCGCCAGCTTTGCTTGGCAGGGGCATTGAGTATCTGGTGATGGTCGTGCTTGGGCTCCTTTCAAATCCACTAGAGGTCAACGAACAAAGTCGTATTCATACATCTGACGCTGCTTCATAGCTCTGGGCTTTCTTTCTCATGAATGTTCCATGGGGTTTGGGACGATGGTCTTCAATCGCTGCCAGCAATCGTTCTGGCGGGTCTCCCTTGCTGACAAAGGCGTCAGCCCCGGCTTTCAGTGCTGCTCGACGGGCCTCCGAACGTCCACTGAGGGCGATGATCCCTACATCAGGGCAGACCCTGCGCAGGGCCGGGACCAAATCAAGCTCTGACAGGCCTGGCAAATCCCAGGCGAGCAATACCAGGTCGGGGCAGGCGTTCATCGCCTCGACCAGGAGCTCCACTGCATCAGCAGCCTCACCTGATATCTCAAATCCAGATTGTCGTTCCAGCAGCACTCGCAAGGCGAATCGCACTCGTTGTTGGTTGTCAGCAAGCAAGATGCGCATATGCATCACTCCATTAACAAGGTGTCAACTCCATCCGCTGTCAGTATAGAACAAAACCCCACGGGACGCATCGGCTATCCGGGGGATTTTTCGATTAGCCACTTGGCCAATCTTTTCCTTGGTCAGGTGACCAGCGCGCTGAAGACTAGGCCGCGTGCCTTCGCACGCATGCAAGCAGGATATTGTGGATGCACGCTGTGTTCCAGTTGTCCGAATGGAAACCAACAGGGGCTCCCCGCGTCTATCCGGCGAAGGGAGCCCCTGTCTCCGTAAGGAGGATTGTGAGCGACTCAGCGCTGCCGCATCCGCGGCTGCTGTGGCATGGATTGCCAATGGGCATCCATTTCTCTACCTAGGCCTAGTATAAGGCAAAAATCCCCCGGGCGCATCGGCCATCTGGGGGATTTTTATATTAGCCACTTGGCCAATATTTTTATTGGTCAGGTGACCAATTTATGCTTCAGCGCCAGGGCGACTGCTTCCGCGCGGTTGGAAACGCCTAGTTTGGATAGGATGTTGCTGACGTGAGCCTTGGCAGTTGAGCGAGTAACGACCAGTCGATCGGCAATCTCCGGGTTGCTCAAGCCATCTACCATGAGGGCCAGCACCTCGCGCTCGCGGGGGGTCAGATCGTGGCCCAATGCGGGCCCCTGGCTGGCGGCTTGCATCAGCACCTGGACTGCCTCCGGGGCTAGGGTAGACTGTCCGGCATGGGCGGCACGGATCGCCTCAGCCAAGTCTCCGGCGGTGACGTTCTTCAGCAGGTAGCTAATGGCCCCTGCCTCCAACGCCTGGCGCACCAAATCCTTGTCCTGGAAGCTGGTCAGAGCGATGACCTGGACCTGGGGGCACCGTTTGCGAATGGCCCGCGTGACTTCGGCTCCGCCCAGATCTGGCATCACCAGATCCATCAGGATCACGTCTGGATGGACTTGATCACAAACCTGCAGAGCTTCTTTTCCACCCCTCGCCTCCCCGACCAGTTCCAGGTCAGATTCGGCCTTTAAGAAGGCCGCCAGCCCTCTGCGCACCATATCATGGTCATCAACGATCATAACCCGAATAGGATTTGATGTGCTCATGAGATTCTGCCCCTCCTCCAGACTACGAGACCAAGGACCAACGACGGAAGACGAATCACCTTCCCCTCCATCATTTGGCCTCCTTCTCCTATCCTTGTCCTTCATCCTTCGTCATTCTTTCCCTGTCCACACAACGGTTACCCGCGTCCCCAGTCCAGGTTGGCTCTTGATTGTTGATAAGGCTCCGACGGCTTGGGCACGCTCACGTATGATGGTCAGGCCCAGGTGCTCCGGCGAAACGCCAGTGGGATCAAAACCGCGCCCATCGTCAGACACCTGCAGTACCACCCTGTGTTGTTGCCCATTTGCTTTGGTAGGTAAAGTAGTGCAACGCAGACTGACCCCTACCTCACTGGCCTGGGCGTGCTTGACTACGTTGTTCAATGCTTCCTGAGCAATTCGATACAGGGCGACGTGAACGTCATCAGGCAGCGTGCACTGGCCCTCCACGGTTACCTGGACCGGCAGGCCCGTCCGGCCGGTGATGGCCTCGGCAAGTTGGCGCAACAGATCAGTCAGACTGGCCTCGACCAGTGCCGCCGGGCGCAGTTCCAGCAGAAGGGTGCGCATCTCGGCCATCGCGCCGCGGCTCAATTGCCGCAGCTCCTTGAGAAGCTGTCGCCCCTCATCCGGATCGCTTTCCCAGAGGGGGGGCAATACTTCGGCAATTAGGCTGGCTGAGAAAAGTGTCTGAGTGACAGCATCGTGCAAGTCGCGAGCCAACCGGCTGCGTTCCGTTTCCACAGCCATATGCTCAACCTGGTCGCGTAGCTGTGCATTGGCGATGGCCAGCGCCGCTTGATCCACCAGGATCAAGCCCAACTCCATATCCTCCTCTGTGAAGGACCGCTCCTGGGTATAGAACAACACCAGACCCCCGTAGACATCTCCACTGACGGATAGGGGGATGCCCAATATGGCGCGGTGCTCACCAAGGTTGGGTAGGATGCCCCCCGAGTTGGCCGCCCGATAGCTCTCAGGGCTAGGCACGATCAGGGGTTCCCCCGTTAATAGGGCTTCCAAAATCCATTCCAGCGTGCGCCGCGGCAGATCTTCTCCCGTTGGCTTGTCTCCCCGATCCCCGTAGGTGCCCAACAGGGTGGGTACAGGGCTGTTCTTCTCACGTTGGAAGACGATTGCTTTCTCGGCGCCCGTCAGCAGAGCTGCCTGGGAAGCAATGTAGTCGAGGCTCTCTCTAAGTGACCTGTTGGAGTTAAGGATGACGAGGATCTCGCGCAGCCCTTCCGCAACAAGCCGCCGCCGTTCAATCTCGTACGTTCTCTCGTCAACCTGGGCTTCGAGTTCGCGGGTGCGCGTCTCGATGCTCTTGACACGCAGCCGATAGCCGACGATTACGCTACCCACCAGCAGTAAGGCAAGGCCGCCCCTGAACCACCATGTTTCCCAGGGTGGAGGCGTGACGGTGATGTAGATGGCGAGCCCCTCTCTGTTCCAGATTCCGTCATTGTTCGAACCCCTGACCCGAAAGATGTATTCTCCACCTCTCAGATTGCTGTAGCTCTGATAGCGGCGCGTCCCAGCGCTTACCCAGCGCGGGTCAAATCCTTCCAGCTGGTAGAGATACTGGTTCTTGTGTGGAGCGGTGTAGTCGAGTGCTGCGAACTCGAAGGCGACAAAGTTGTCCGTGTAGGACAATTCAATTCTCTGGCTCTCTGAGATGTCGGTCAGAACAGTCCGATCGAGCTTCTTGAAGGCGGTTATCACTATCGGAGGAGCATGGGGGTTATCTTTGACCTGGGGTGGGTAGAAAGCGTTAAAGCCGTTGATGCCACCGAAATACACCACGTCACTCTTGCCCCTGTGGTAGGCGCCATTGTTGAACTCGTTGCTCTGCAGCCCGTCGCTTACGTCATAGTTCCTGAACTTGTTTGAACTTGGATTGAACCTTGACAAACCCCTATTGGTGCTGAGCCACAGATAGGTCAGATTGTCTTCTACTATTCCATAAACTACGTTATTTGCCAACCCATCCTGCTCACGGAAATGGATAAACCGCTCGCTCGCTCGGTCGAACCTGCTGAGCCCACCACCCCAGGTTCCCACGTACAGTCTGCGCCGGTAGTCTTCACCAATGCAAAAGACCCGATCACTGCTCAAGCTGTGGGCAGCATTGGGATCGTGTCGGTAATGGGTGAACCGTTCACTTTCTCGATCGAAGCGGTTCAGGCCTCCACCGACCGTTCCAATCCAGAGCACGCCGTCATAGCTTTCGAAAATGGACGATACCTGGTTATGGCTCAAGCTGTACGGATCACCAGGATTGTACTGGTAACGGGTAAATCGCTCGCTTTCTCGATTAAACTTGTTGAGCCCTCCACGAGTGCCAATCCACAGCACGCCCGATCTGTCTTCGTAGATTGACCAGATGCTATTGTCACTCAAACTGTGAGGATCATTGGGATCGTACCGGTAGTGGACAAATCGCCCGCTCTCTCGATCAAGCCCTTCGGTTTCACTCAGGACAAGTCGATCGAGGCCGCCGTCGGTGCCAATCCAGAGCATCCCCTGATGGTCTTCGTAGATTGACCTGACCGTGTTATTGCTCAAGCTGTCTGTATCATCCGAGTCATGCTGGTAGTGAGTCCATTGCCCACTCTCTGGATCAAACCGATTCAGTCCACCACCATAGGTGCCAATCCATAACACACCAGACTGGTCTTCGCAGATCGCCCAGATGTTATTGTCACTCAAGCTGTTTGGATCGTTGGGATCCTTGCGATAGTGGACAAACTTCTGGTTGGCTGGATTCGCCTTGCTAAGTCCACCACCAAAGGTGCCAATCCACAGCACCCCTCCGCGGTCTTCATAGATGGACCATACATCATTGTGGCTCAAACTGTGGGGATCGAACGGGTCGTTCCGGTAGTGAGTGAATTGATCATTCTCTCGATCATATCTATCGAGCCCACCGCTATTCGTTCCAATCCACAACACACCCAATCGGTCTTCGCAGATTGATTGTACATCATTATTGCTGAGACTACGGGCATTATCCGGGTCGTGCTGGTAGTGGATGAACTGCTCCTTCTCTCGATCCAGCCGATTCAGTCCGCCGTCGGCCGTGCCAACCCAAAGTATGCCCGCACTATCTTCGTGGATGGCTGTAACGTGGTTGCTGCTCAAGCTGTGGGGATCGTCGGGATCGTTTTGGTAGCGGATAAACTGCTGGTTCGCTCGATCGAGCAGGTTGAGCCCTCCAAGGTAGGTTCCAATCCAGAGTTCTCCCCATCGATTCTGATGAATTGCAAGCACAGTGTTATCGCTCAGACTGTGGGCATCGTGAGGGCTATGCCGGTAGTGGAGAAAGCGCTCATTCTCTCGGTCGAATTGATCCAGCCCTCCACCCCCGGTACCAATCCACAGCACACCTGC
>Ga0111173_1115_pt1 | contig 15930 bp, 18 predicted proteins | sample DeeMarSWOR324_28_FD_80234 | JGI IMG/M metagenome (GOLD analysis project Ga0111173, IMG submission 80234) | Anaerolineae bacterium SM23_84
GGGGATAGCTGGTGGAGGTCTAGGCCAGATACGCAGTCGGCTTCCTGCATCCAACCAGGAAGGCCTTCAATCGCCAGATATTCGGTGAGGTTTGCCCTGGAGAGATAGCCGGCCTCGAGCAGGAGCCGAACAACCGTACATTCACGGGCGAGGGCTTGATAATCGCTCTCAATCAGGTAATGATGTAGAATGGGGACAATAGCAACAAGCGTATCGGCACGGGGCAAGCCACGTTGCCGGGGGCCGGATCGGAGGAGAAAGCCAGTGAGTGCGGAGTTAGACAGGCCGGCGTCCAATGAGACGCGGGACGGCGCGACATTGGTGTTGGGGCGGAAAAACCGCCGCAGCCATTGGCGGAAGTGTTCTGTACGGTCTTGGGCATCCATTTCGGCTATAAGAACCTCTGACACCATTCTACCACAACGTTTCGTGTTTGTCAAGCCGTAGGCATAGAGGATGTATTCAACTTGACTTTCAGGCAATTTCCTGCTATAATGATTGTGGCGCATCGCCACACGTTGTGGGACAGAAAGGCTACATAAGACGATGGAATGGGAGAGAGCTCGCTTTCTCAGCAAGGCTAGTACCAGAGCGGCCATATGGGACAAGAGCGGCGGGAGATGTTGGTACTGTGGGGAGACGCTCAATCCATGGCAGAATTTTTGCATTGATCACGTCATTGCCCGGGATTCCGGCGGGACAGATGCGCTTGACAACCTTGTTCCGGCATGTCGTTTGTGCAATAGAAGGAAGCGCAACCTTAGCGTAGAGGACTTCAGGGCTGTGCTGGCGCGAGACGGGATACGATTCTCGGAAGATCAAGTAACGTACCTTAAAAAGCGCGGAATAATTATGCCGTCAGATCCGCCATACGTTTTCTGGTTCGAGAGACAAGGGGACAAGCAGCATGAGTAAATACAGTGAAAACCGGCTCTTTGTCATCAACAACCCGAATGCGCCACGATTGTGTCCTGAATTAGCAAAGGAGATTGGGCTTAACGAAAGCATTTTGTTCTTACAATTGGATTTCTGGATCGGAATCAGTGACAATGAAAGAGACGGCAAGTACTGGACCTATCAATCACTATCTGACATTCAAGAGTTCTTCCCGTTCTGGTCACAAAGAACGATCCAGCGGATCATCCAGTCACTCAAAGACAAGAATCTGATCGACGTAGCGCAATACAACAAATGTGCCTATGACCGCACCAATTGGTACGCATTGAATGAGGAGGGAATCGCCAAATTAAAAAGCGTCACAATATGTCCTTATCGAACACGACAAAATGGCGTCATCGAAGATGACGAAAGTGAGGACATCGATGATGACATTTTGACAGCAGGAACACGTCAAAACGCGCCGACGATACCAGAGAATACTACAGAGATAACTACAGAGAATAATGGGGAGGTTTGGCAACAAGTTCTGGATGAGCTGAAACTGGTGCTCACCAGGGCAACGTTTGATACTTGGGTCAAGTACACCACCGCTATCCAACGGGATGGGGGCTGGGAGATCAGGTGCATCAATGAGTACGCCAGGGAGTGGATGGAGAACCGCTTGGCTCCAATCATCCATCGGACAATGGCGTTTATCCTTGATGAACCACCAGGCAAACTGACTTTCATAGCACAACGACATGGCAAAGCTACAAAACATCGCAAACCAAATGATGGAGAGGGCAATGCAGACGGGTAGGGCAGCGATCCGGCTTCCTCGCGGCCTGCACATTGAGGTCCACTGTGTATGGCTGGATTGGCGCATGGATCTGTGGCGTGAAGATACCTATCCTTCGGAGCATGAGGTCCAAACCGTGCGCCGTGCATTCGATGTCCCGGACGATGCGGTGCAATACCGTGCCGTAGATCGCTTTGTCATTGAGTGGTCTGAGGATGTAGGTGAGTGTTCGGTTGACGATGACCTACTCACGCAGCAGCTTGTGTTGAGTGGGGAGCAGATGTGCCTGTTGTAATTTCTGGCAAGGGCAATTTTGCGAAATGAGCTTAAAACTGGGGCCTTACTTGCTTGGGCCAAACGAAGAGAATCAGGGTGTCTATCTTGGTGATGCGCGAGAGTTGGCAAAGATGATACCAAATGAAAGCGTGGATTTGATTTTCACTGATCCGCCGTATTCCAAAAAGCATTTATCACTGTACGGATGGCTTGCAAGAGAGTCGGCGCGTATTTTGAAACCATCTGGATTCTGTTTGGCAATGTGTGGCGGCTTATACTTAAATCAAGTTTTTGCTCTGATGGACGAACACTTGGCATTTTTCTGGAAATATGAGGTTTACTTGAGCGGTTGGGCGGCCGGATGTATCTGGCCCGATGGGAACACATCAGTGAACATTGTTACTAGAACAAAACCCATTTTGGCATACCGGAAAGGCAAAGCATTGCCGAGAACCTCAACGCTTGGCTTGTTTTCGGGAACTGGCAACGATAAGCGGTATCATGCCTGGGGACAAGATGAAGCCAGTGCACGCTATTATATTGACTGTTTCACCACTGTTGGGCAAGTGGTGTTTGACCCGTTTTCTGGAGGTGGGACAACGCCGGCGATGAGTAGAGTATTACATCGTCATTGGCTTGCCTTTGACCGTGATCCAGAAGCAATTGAAAAAACACTTACACACATCAAAGGATGTCAACCTATGCTGTTCCCGCCCAAGGTCGAACAGATGGAGTTATCGAGTAATATGCTTTCTGACAAGTGTGATTGAGCGAAAGTGATCATGCAGGTAAAGTCGGAGCAGCGATTCACCATCGAGGGTGAGTTGCCATCTCTCAATCAATACATTGACGCCGAGCGAAGTACTAATCGCGGGATTGCGGCTGCCGTGCTCAAACGCAACGCGACCATCAAAGTTAGGCTGTCTGCCGTGCAGGACGGTCTGCTTCCCGTGGGGGGGCCGGTGTGGATTACGTTTCTTTGGTTCGTCCCAGATCGGCGCAAGGATCCCGATAACGTGGTCTTTGCGAAGAAGTTTGTCCTCGATGGGTTGGTGTGGGCCGGCATATTGCCCAACGACGGCATGAGGTGGATTCGTCACCTTGAGGATGGTCTAGCAGTAGATCGGGACAATCCCCGAATAGAGGTAATTATCCGTGAGCTCCCAGAGTGATCAGGCCAAGCCCTATAGGTTTGAGGTCGAAACCGAAGGCTGGATAGACGGAAGGATCCGGCGTGGTACTTGGGTGTGGCAGTGGCCGCCAAACTTCATCAGCCCCATAGGGGGCGAGAGACTTTATCAAAACGAAAGTGGGGGAAGACGGCGATGCGCCCACAAGAAGAGAACCAAACACAACAAGAGCTGACCAAGGTTTGCCGGATCCCGGGCTGCGGCCGACAGATAGAAGATTGGAGGCCCAGCAACGCTACGCTATGCCAGCTGTGTGCGCGTGGTAATCGCCCCCGAACCTGTGAGAGATGCCCCGCCACTTTTCGCGGCACCTCGACTGCCCGGTACTGCCCCAAGTGCCGAATTGAAATCGCACGGGAAAGCCGCAAAAAGGCGATTCTCGATCAGGAGAAAACAGCCCCAGAACCCGCACAAGTACCTGTCAAGGACGTGTCAAGTCCTCTCGCCATTGACTCCTCTAGTATCCCAACCCATGAGACGATCCGAGGCCTCAGAGAGAGCCTCCAGATGAGTCAGGCCGAGTTTGGCATAGCCCTTGGCCGGCCCAACGGCAGGCCATATTCCCGCCAGTACATCTCCGCCCTTGAGTTGGGTTCGCTGCCGATCACGAAGCGAGTGCGGGAGTGCTATTCTGCTCTCAAAGGGAACGTGGACCATCTCACCATCATGCCGGCGAGGGTGTACAGCCCGCGAGAGCTGCCGCCAGGCACGATCGTCCTCGGCAAGCCAAAGACCTGTCCCATCTGCATGAATGTGTATATCTACCCCTGGGCCACACAAGTGTATTGTGGAAAAGTTTGCAAACGCGAAGCACGGAGACGGCGGCGCAGAGAACTCCGCGCCCAGAGAAGGATACGAGATGAACAAGACCAAAATTGAGTATGTTCACTATACCTGGAATCCGCTGACAGGCTGCCAGAACGACTGCTGGTATTGCTATGCCCGCAGAATCGCTACACGCTTCAAGGGCACGAAAGCATTCCCTTATGGGTTTGCTGTGACGTATCATCATGATCGATTGTATGGGCCAGATCGGGTCAAAAAGCCCAGCAAGATTCTTGTGTGTAGCATGGGCGATTTGTTCGGACCTTGGGTACATTGGGAGTTTCAAGACGTTGTGCTGGAAACGGCGCACAGAAACAAGCACCACACTTTCCTGTTCTTGACGAAATATCCTGAGAATTATGTCCGACTACCATTCCAATTCCCAAACAACTGTTGGGTCGGGGCCACTATTACACAGCAAAGTGAACTCCGACCTCGGATGCGTGAGTTGCTCAAGACACCGGCTAAGGTACGCTTTGCCAATTTTGAGCCTGTGTTGGGTCGGATAGAGATAGGCGCTTTTGATGCCTGGATGGAACGGGTGGATTGGGCCATCATTGGCGCTCTCACAGGCCCCGGAAAACACAAGACGGATCCCCAGCATATCCGGTTAATCACAGAACAATGTGTCAGATTGAAAATCCCTGTATTCGTTAAGGATAACGCAAAAGAGTGTTTGCTCAAAACACTCCATTTGCGGCAATGGCCGAAACAAGAAGAGGAGAACCCCTGTAGTGGGACGGTTGATTCCACATAGACGGAATGGGCAATTATATAAAGTCTATTGGGAGACCAATCTCTTCGGCTTCCCGATAATCATTCGCATACCCAAATGGATTTACCGATGGTGCGGAAGGAGGAGACGATGAGCATACCGCGCACGAGACGCAGAAACAGACGACAAACGATGTTCACAACCGCCGTAGCGGACGCCCAGCGGCCAATCGGCACCCCGCCGTCGAGGTTGCAGCAGACGTTCGTTGAGCCGCAACCGGCGATGAACGAGGACATGGCAGACGCATTGAGCCATTTCGTGCGCATCATCACGGATACTGCGGCTTGCGCCATTTTCGGATTAGGTATGGGGATGTTGGCCGAAGGTTTGCTGAGTTTCAGGGCAAACGGCCCTCGAATATTTTATACCCTCACTGGCTCAGCCATTGTCGTGACCAGATTGATAGGCAGCCGGACCATCCAGGAATGGGTCGATTGGAAAAAGGACCTGGACCTCGCAACAGAGGTGCTCCACGCCCCAAGGGAACGGTTCGAGACTTATTGGAAAGCGGAGCAAGCAGCAACCAGGGCGGCAGAGGCTATATCATCTCAGCCCTCAATAGAGGATCAACAAGTCAACGAGACAATCGTCCGCATCCTGCACGATTACTATCGAGGGAGGACGGAAGGGACGTTGCCGGCTCAGGTCAAATTGTGGTCAAGGAGAGGCTTGGCGACTCGCTACGACTTGGCAGAGCACGGCAAGGCCAATGCCCGGGTCCGTGAGGTGTTGGAAGCCATCGCGGACGGCAATTCGCTGAAACCACGAGATTACCCGACAGCGTTCTATGCGCTGTTCGGATGCGCTCCAGAGGAATACGACGGGAGGTCCCTGTATCGGATGGGGGACAACCCAGCGACGGGGCAACCCGTGTTCCGGGTGGCGCCCCCGCCTGACGTTTTCCGCCAGCCAAACGGCCTGGTGCTGCGGCGGACTCGGCGATCCGGGCATGTGTAGACTTTACACGTGTAAAGTCTGTTGGTGAATCTTGACTAAATTCGATTCTTATGCTATACTATGCCTACAGGCATAGCAACAATGGCGCTTTGTTTTCACAGACAGTGTGGCGTATCGCCACGAGTCCAGCTACATAACCACACAGAAAGATAGGAGGAACGGTGCATCTATACAAAGTGCTGAATACAGACGGTACGCCCCATAACGGCGGGGTAGGTCAGTGGTCGTTGCCTACGCAACGCGAAGATGGGGCATGGCAGCCTGGAGATTGGATGCCCCCAATTGAGGGAAGATTGCGTCCGTGTGCCAATGGTTATCACGTCTGTCGAATTGACCAACTTCTCAAGTGGATAGGACCTGCCATCTATCTGGTCGAGGTGCGGGGCGATGTCATCGTTGAGGACGACAAGATTATCGCCCGTGAAGCACGTTTGGTCCGCCCAATGCATTGGGATGAATGTGCGGCGCGGCTATTTGCTTGCGCCTGTGCTGAGCGCGTCTTGTCGATATTTGAGCGAATTTGTCCTGGAGACGGGCGCCCGCACAAGGCCATCCAGGCATCACGACAATATGCCCTTGGCGAGATCAGTATGGCAGAATTGGACGCAGCCAGGACCGCAGCCTGGGACGCAGCCTGGTACGCAGCCTGGGACGCAGCCAGGGACGCAGCCAGGGACGCAGCCAGGGCCGCAGCCTGGGACGCAGCCAGGACCGCAGCCTGGGACGCAGCCTGTGCCGCAGCCTGGGTCGCAGTCAGGGACGCAGCCTGGGACGCAGCCTGTGACGCAGAACAGCGTTGGCAATATCGACAACTCTGGTGTTATTTGTGGGGCTATCTGCCCTAGAGACAGCGCCGTTACCACATATAGAAAAGGGAGACGAAAGTGAGGAAGAAACGTGAATTGATCACCGTGCCGATTGAGGCGCTGCACTGCTCGGCCAACATCCGCAGCAAGCCCAGCGGTATCGAGGAGCTGGCCGATTCCTACCTGGATGGTGGTCCGGAGCAGCCGCCCGTCGTTTCGCCCAACGGGGATGGGTATGATGTGGTCCTGGGACAGCGGCGCGTCTTGGCGGCACAAGCGGCCGGCGAAATCGAAATGCAGGTCATCGTCCGTGATCCCATTGATGCACGTGCCCGCGTCATCTTGCAACTCGTCGAGAACATCCAACGAGAAGATTTGTGTCCACTTGACGAGGCTCTGGCGATTAAGACGCTGCTACAGATGGGCGACAGGCAAAAGGACATCGCCGAATGGCTTGGCAAGAGCGAAGCATATGTCAGCCAACGGCTGTCATTGCTCAAGCTCGACCCAACCTTGCAGAGCGCCTTGGCGAGAGGCGAAATCGGCCCGTCCGTGGCGGAGCTCCTCGCATCACTGGACAAGGACCAGCAAGAGGCCGTTTTGCCTCAGGTGAGAGGCAAGCCCGTTCGCCAAGTGAAAACCATTGTGAAGCAGAGTGTGGTCAAGGCTCGCTTGCAGCAGCCAAATGGCCGCCGGCAGGATGAATACGACATCCTGCTTGACAACGGCGACGATCCACTCTTGGTGTTGGCACTTCACCGCCTCCAGGAAGCCGAGAACCTCGCAAGGGAAGTGTACCGTGAATATCGGCTCGGCACGGCGGGGCCAATGCTTGCCAAGCGAATCCAGGACGTGGCGCAGTCCCTCGTGAGGATTGCACAGACAATCGACAAGTGCGTGGGAGGGGAGAATGGAAGAGCAAGCTAGTGATCTGTTGATGTGGGTCGGAGCAACGTATTACCCGACGTCTGAGGACTTTGCATCTGAGTGCATCCACCAAGGACTTAGCAAGCGCACCGCCATAACCAGCGTACCAGAAGGTATTGTCAATGGCGTGAGCCGCCTTTTCCTCATCCACCCTTGGGCTTGCCTGACAGTGGACGAAGAGAATGGACACACCCTCGAGGAGTTACACGACAGGCTAGAGTCGCTCGATAATCCTCTTATATCCGAATGGCTCCAAGATTGGGACCGCAATCCGGCCTGGGTTATCCGCCAAATCATAGAAAAGACGAGCAAAGAGCCTCCTGCCCAAGAGCCCTGGTATGAGGCCACGATGATCATCGAAGATTGTGGAGTAATCTTCACGCCCGGCGTGTTCGGCTTCTCCTACATCACGGGGATGCAATACGTGGTGAGCAAGGGGGAAACCGACTTGCCTGATGAACTCAAAGATAGGGGCATTGAGCCAGTGCGCGTGGTATATGATGAGGAGGAGCAAGATGCCGAGAGTAATTCATGAACACCAACGGGGATGCGGCTACCGGGAAGAAGACGGTTTGTACATCGTAGGCGAAGGCAGCCCGGACGGTGTGTTGCCGCGTTGGGTAGCAATTGAACCACCTATTCCCTATGACGGGGAGCACTTCCGGGGCTTCGTCTACGTGGACGGGGATTTGCTATTGAGCAGGGAACCACAAGAATTGTGGCTTATCGGCGCATCTCTGGATAGGGCACTGCGAGATCGTTGGACCGCAATGTTGGGAATGCCGCTGACCATCCGGCAGAAGATAGGTAACTGCAAGGGCGCAAAATCTCCCGAAGAGGTCACGCAGAGATTGAGCAAGCTCGGCTTGTACAATAAACGTCAATACAAGATGGCCACAGCAGGTTTGCTTGCTGAAATCAAAGCCTTGAGTCTTTTTGAGACCGAAGCTGGGGCAGATGCGGTAGACCTCGCCAAGCGGACAAAGTTTCTCGAGCTGACCGCCCTCCAGATTCTCACCAAATGCTGGAGGATCGCCCGCAACGTCTTGTGGGACGGCGAGCCCACAACGCACCACATCAAGATTAGGAAGGAACTGGCACGCATCATGGTGTTGCTGGGAGCCATCCAGGACGCGCTTGATCTGCATTCAGGCAGGTGGGTGCAAATCTGGAAGCAGCATAAGGAATAGCGGGAGAGGCTGGCCTGTGCGCGACACATAATAACTGGCGGGGGAAACCCCAGGGGAAGCCCATCCCCTAGACCAGGCAAGGGGCTCCGGCGGCAGGCCGGCACACCCAGGGGATAAGTACATATGTCACAAGGTTATCTTAACGATGATGGGGGGCTGCGGGTTTGGTTCCGCGACGAGATCAGGAATGCGCTGCTTTCCGCTTGGTTTACCGTCAAAAGTACAACAGACAATTCGCAGTTATCACAGGAAACGGACGCACGCTTTGGCGATGATGGGCTGACAGCAACTTTTGACACCACTGCCAGCGAAAAGAAATAAAAACGCACACTGAACCGCTCGTGAGCGAGGTAGAAGGGGAGGGGACGCCCGCTACCTGCCACGGCAGTGCGGTGTGGGCAAGGAGCCGGTCACGGGGCCGGCTCTTTGTCTTTGTTACACAATCCCGGCGTCCAAGACAGCTTGCTCGTCGGCGAGGAATTTCTGCCACTCATCCCAGACCTTCTGCTGGAACTCTTCCCTGGTGCCAAACAATGCCTCCTTCAGGATGCCTAGAAGCAGGTCAGCCCATGTGGGCAGGTTCAGCAAATCGTCAGCGTCGTAAATCTTGCCGGCGATTTCCTTCACTTTTTCCTCAGGGATCTGCCTGCCGTACTCCTTGGCGAGATTGATCAACGCCGCCAAAGCTTTCCTCAACGCATCGCCAAGCTTACCCTGCCGATGATGGTCCCAAAAGTACCAGAGCACCAGAACCCCCGTTGCGATCCACCCACCATATTGCCGGAGAAAGTCAAGCCAGTTCACGGTATCACCTCCCTTCTGATCTAGATTCTCTCTGAGTATTTCGCCTTCATCTGAGCCAGCCACATGGCCGTGCTCTTTTCCACCGATGTGGTGTTGAAAGCGAGCTGATTCTTGTCTGCGTTATACTCCGTTTGCATGATGTAAAAAACCCGAGCATCATCCTCGTCGAATGTGGCGAACTCGGGGAACCACACCACCCTCCCTGCTCGCACCGTGGAGGGGTGGATCCGCTGGCCGTAGCGGTTGCGGACATTCAGCAAGGTCAACTTGTCCGTCTCCCACTTGGGATCCTTGTTCTCCTCCAGGTACGCATCACGCACTTTGTTCGCCACCGTGACCGTCACACTCTCGCCGGCGTTTAATTCACCAGGGTTGTTCATCCGCTTATCATACTTGGCGATACTGTCCGCATCCTCGGCGGCGGCGGTATAGGACGGCCCCGAGCCGTAGCGGGCTTTCACCGAATTGACCAGCTTTTCTAGGTTCTGGGTCAGCGCCAGCTTGCCCCCCACCACGTCCATGGCGTACACCACCAAATCCGCGTTGGCCCGGGTGAGTTCCGGGCGCTGGAAGTAATGCAGGACAAAGCTCAGATCCACCACGTCTTCCGTCTTATATATAATCGTGAGTTGAGCAGAAAGAGCCGGAACGCTATCGTATGCCGTAATGGAGAGATAAGCATTGGTAGGGCTACCGTTGTCCGCAAGGATCATGCCCATCCGGTTGCCACTAGACCATCCACTGCGATCTACGATCTCCTGCACCAAGATCGTCACATCAGTGGAAGTCCAGCTGCCCATGTTGGGATCAACATGGGCAGAGGTTTTATTGCGATCCTTGGGCCAAGTTGCCCCCGCAGTATATAGTGCCGCATTGTCGGCAGCCTCGCCATAGAACCGCACCACAGGCGAACCGATCTTGCTCCCGGCGAGGGTAAGAGTTGCGCTCAGTATCTCTGCGTTGCGTGGCACATTCACGCTTTCAAACACGAGGCCAGCAGTCAAGGTGGAACCGCCCGAGTCACCCACCTTAACGTCTGCCAACGCCCGGTAAAAGGTAGTCCCGTCATCGTAGGCATCGCCGTCGCTTTGGCCGATTTGCTCGTATTGCGTGGTATCCTCGAAGACGCTATCCTCTTCCAGCACCACCATGTCCCATGGGTTGGGGGGCGTCTGGTCGTCGCCGGTCTGGATCAGGTCCAGGGCAACGCGCTGCGCCGACTTCTCCTCGTCCCACGAAATCACCCCCAGGTCAAACCCTGGCGAGCCGATGTTGGTGTAATCGGTCGAGATGAGCGGGCAGTCGGCGAGCGCGTCTTTCAGGATAACGTCAGCGGTGTTGCCCGTGCCAGTGTAGGACCACGGCCCATACACCTGCTGCAAAGTCTCCCACCCGCCAAACGCCCCTATGTTGACCGAGTGCCTTTCAATCTTGGGATCCGCCAGCCGCCCGGCATACACCGTCCGTATGCCGTACTTGACCAGCACGATCCGGCCTTCGTTGAGGATTCTATCTGCGCCGGGCCACCACTTCATGTTGAACTCGCAAGGTCCGAAGCCGCCCTGGATGAGCGTTTGCCACTTGAGGCCGAACACCTTGTCGCTCAGCGCCCAGGGCTCGTGGAGCTGCTGGCGCGTGTGGTTGAGGATGACCAGCTGCAACCCGTTCATCAGCCCACCTGATAGCGTGGCAAAATCTTCATCGAAACGGAGAAAGTGTCCGCAATATCCCAAACATAGGGCGAAGAATTATCCCGGGTCACGATCACCATGACGCACGGCTCCTTCACCGGCAGGGTGAGCAACGTTCCCTCATAGTCGAGGTGGGCGAAGAACCGCTCGCTGTCATCGCTGTGGACAAACCGGGAAGCGATGCCGCCCAGGGTAGAGATCATGGCGTATTTGTTCTGCGGCCAGTAATCGCCGGAGGTGATGATGGCCCAGCCGCAGATGTCGGCGGGCAGAAGCATCATCCCGTCAAGGTACACGTCTCCAGAGGCAACGGTGGCTTGCAGCCAATACTTGATGTAGCAGAAAACGCCGTCCGTACCCACGGCCCAATCGCCAGGCAGCCATTCCAGCGCGTCATGCGCCTTCTCTTGCGAGGATGGGATGTTGAACACCTGTTCTTTGGGCAGGAGCGGCACGTAGCTACCGGACACCTCGGCCGTGACCTGCGGCGTCACCGTCCCCTGGTGCTTGGCAGTGACGCACGCCAGCTGCGCTTTGAATCGGTTGGCGTTGGTCACCTTCATGCGCATCAACGCGATGAAGCGTCCCATGTGCCAGGGCAGTTGCTCCGGCTCATTGCAGACGGGGATGTTGATGCGCGGGTTGTTTGAGGTATTCGACGGTGTGGTTTTCGCCACCTTGCCGTATGACCCATCCGAGGTTGATGAATCGGACGTGTCCGAATCGTAGGACGCGGCACCGTCCGTCGCCTCCAGCCAGGGACGCCAGGGATTGCCTACCTTATGCGTAGGGAGATCGTCGCGGGTCTTGCCGGGGCGCTGCTGGCCGACGTACAGGAAGCGGTAAGGATTGGCCTGCGTGTTCTTGATGAACAGCGCCACGGCCGCATCCATGTCCCCCGGCACGTTGTCCACCTCAAACCAGTTGTCGTGGTTGGCCCCGTCGTCGTCGTGGTTTACCAAGGTGCCGTCGCCGGATTCGGTGCGCAAGAAGGGCAATTCCGCATCCCCCACGCCGCACTGTACGCGGGCGATTTGCTCCGCCTCGGTCAGCACCCTGTCCCAAATTTGCACCTGCAGTATGTTCCAAGCGTGATCGGCGGGCGTGTTGTCGCTTCCGACCCAAACATGCGCCCCGGGCGAGACGGGGATGTTGTATGTGCTCAAGCCGCTTTGTGTTAGCCGAGTACCCGCTTCATTGAAGACACGTACTCTCTTGCCGTCCGGCCCCCACTCGAAGAAAAAGTAAAGTTTGTCCCCTTTGCTGAAGCTCAGGATGCCCGAGGTAGCTGAATCGGTCCCGTCGTGAATCTGCATCCGAATGGTGCTGTGATGCAAGAATCCCCGGAACCCCGTCGTCTCTTCGTAAAACATCATGCTGAGATCCGCGCTTGCTGGGGAGGTAGGGAAGCTACCCGCATCGGCCCACGCTTCCCAGGCAACCATGATTTGCCCTGTGTCGTTGGGGCGCATCATCTGGACGGTACCCGGGGCGTTGCGGTATTTCACCCCCGCAGCAGCCCGCACGGACATGCTGGTGTAGTCGCCAGCGGTGCTGAAGCTATAGCCTCGCCCCTTGTCGCCGCATACGAATGGTGTCGCCAGCGGGAACTCCTCAAGCTGGAAGGCGTCCACGAAAACGCTGTTGCCGTCTATGACAACCACACCATAGCCCAAAGAGGACGTAGAACCAGCGGCAGAATAGGATAAGCGATAGAACCCCGGCCTCTCAGTGCTTTCCTCGTAGCTGTCCGGCGTGACCATAGTACTTTGCCAAAGCAGCCTGCACACTGTAGCGTCAACTGTACCGCCATCCTTACGTCTCACGTAGGCAGTCAATGTGTGGGTGTTCGTGTTGGCACAGGTAGCATTGCGAAACCACGACTCATTATTGCCGGAAACTTCCAGGAGGTAGGAGAAGTAGCCGTGGTAGATGTACCTTCGGCCAGTGTTTTCAGTTGAGGTTCCCGCCGTGCCTGGGTTGAAAGACCAACCGTTGTCCGTGTCGGCCTCGTGCCCGAAGGCGCAGTTGCCGATCCGGTTGGTGATGCCCGGCAGGAGGATCAGCCCGCCGCTCGCGTCGTGGTCGATGGCTCCTTGCGCGATTCCCGCCCAGCGCGGGTGCTCCGGCTCCCAGGCCCACATCATCTCCCCACGGTAGCCCACCACAGGGGCGCACTTGAAATGGAGTGCGATCTCGCGCAGCTTGCCGTCCTCTATCTGGCTCATCCATTCGTCGTGCAGTTCCCAGCGGATGGCCGGATCTGAGATTTCGTCGTAGCCCCCCAGTTTCTTGTGAACCCAGCCTTGGCCGAAGAGGGTGTCGGTGCCCTGGTCGATCCCGTCGTCCACCTTCACCCAAAGCTCCACCGGGCTGCCGATGAAGCGGGTGTTGAACTGGATCGCCATCTTGTTGAACCACGCCAGCTCGTGCAGGAAGGATTCAATTTCCTTGCTCCGCAGCCATGGCTTTTTCACGTAAATCCTGGCGATCACGGTCTCGCCTGCGGACTTGAAAGCACCGTCCTTGGGGTAGGTTTCGGTCCAGTCCAACAAATCCAGTTCCCGGTCAGCGCATTTGAGCTTTAGCAGAATCATCCTGATACCCCAAATCTCCCATACTTTTTGGCCTTTTTGTCCTGTGAGGCGTCCACGGCAGGCACGATCACGTCAGGCAGCATCTCCACCACAATTTGCCGCATCCGGCGTTCCCAACGTTGGTGATCCTCTTCCCGCCGCACTATCACATCACCCATGACTTGGATAGGAGGTGCCGCAATTTGTACGATTGTTGCCCCACCACCAAGCGCTCCAGGCATGGGGCCGACAGAAGGAATTATTTCTTCAAAGACCTCTTCTCCGCCGTGTATGGGCGGCGGGGGTGGTCCGATAGGCCCTTCGGGGCCGATAACCGGAAAGTCATCCCAATCGATTTTCGCCAGAGGTCCGGCTTTGATGGGGGAATGTCTCACGAAGCGGTCAGCGATTTTCTGTAGGGTCTTGTCCAGCGCGGGGATCATAGACTCGATGCCCTGGATGAGCCCTTTGATCAAGTTTTGGCCGGCTTCCAGCATGGGTACGCTGGGGCTGGCCTGTCCCGAACCGGCTTTGAAGCCTTTGAGCCAGGATTCGCCGGCGGCATATCCCTCTTTGTAGTAACTCAGGCCCGCCAGCTTTGTCCGATACGGCCCGTTGAGCCAGTTGTAAAACCCCTCCAAAGCCGCCTTGATTTTGGCAATGGCGAGGTTGAGGGCGATCAACACCCCTTCCATCAAGCCGGTCTCGTACCCCGTTTCCTCTTCCGGTGTGGCGAAGGCCAGCAGCCCCAGGCACACTTGCAGGGCCACGTTGATGTTCTTCATAATCTCCGCGATTTGGTCCGCCAGGGGTTGGATCTCGTCCATCTCCGGCTTTATGTGCTGGAGATCCTCTTTGAGATTAAGCAGCGTTTGTCGCAGATAACCGATGAAAGCGGCGTGAACCCGGGAGGGGTTCAGCTTTTCCATCTGGGAGAGCACAGTGTCAATAGTGGCCCCCAGTTGTCCCAGCGGCTCGAGGGCCTGCCGCATGGCATCGAGGGCCGGTTGGAATTGGTCACGAAACGCGTTCATGTCATCGACGAAATCTGGTCCCTGATTGGTGATCCAGGTCTCCACCTCGCCCATGAGCTTGATGATGTTGTCGAAAACCCAGATGAGGCCAAACTTGAGCTGTTCTACCTGCGTAGCCGCCACCTGCAGAATGGGCATAACCACGTCAAGGACGTTCTTGAGGGGTTCCAGGGCCTCTGCCAAGGCTTTCAGCGTCTCGCTGTGGGCAGACAGGCCGACGATGGCTCCCGACATCCGCAGTGCGTTGGTGGACAGGTAATCAATGACCGCCTGCACCACGTTCAGCAGGTTATCAAAGAGCTTCTGGACGTTCATCCGGACATCGGCCACTTCCTCAGAGGCGATCCCCAGCACGCCCGTCACGACCGATAGGATGGCTTGCAGGGGCGCGAGAACTTCTGCCCACTGTGCCAGGATCCCCGCCACGCCACCTTTCTCACCCCATGCCGTGAGTAGGCTGTCGAGCATTCGACCCGCGCCGCTCTTGACCCAGGCATTCACAAACTCCGCAATCTCACTGACGCGAGTGAAGGCAGTCACAAGGACCAGCTTAAAGTCCCCCAACTTTGTCTCAGCAGCTTGGGCCAGGGAGGTTACTACACCCAAAATGGCGTCGAGTTTTTGCATCTGAGCAGCCCAACGCTCCAGGATGCTGCCAATCCCGCCCTCTTCGCCCCATGCCGTGAGCAGACTGTCCAGCATTCGACCTGCGCCGCTCTTGACCCAAGCGTTCACGAAGAAAGCGATGTCGCTCACGCGATTGAAGAGAGAAGAGAGTAAGCAATGCCAGTTGCCAATCTTCCAGCTTGGTGCTCACCGCCTGACTGATGGTGATGGCGGGCTGCAAGACGTTTTGCACCTTGCCCATCATGACCGCCCAGCGGTCTAGCCTCTCGCCAACGCCGCCCTCAACACCCCATGCCGTGAGTAGATTGTCCAGCATCCGACCCGCGCCGCTCTTCACCCAGGCGTTCACGAAGAACGCGATGTCGCTCACGCGATTGAAGAGGGCGAGCAGGTTGAGCCGCCAATCGTCAAGTTTATTCGCCACGGATTCTGTGAGGTCTAGAGCTACAGACAACACGTCTTGCAGGGGACGCAGCAGTTCGGCCCAGCGGGTGAGGAAGGCCGACAACCCTTTTTCTTCCCACAGCTCGACCCAGCGAACTAGCACGTAATCTTGCCTTGCCCACCACAGCAA
>Ga0111173_1051_pt1 | contig 15687 bp, 14 predicted proteins | sample DeeMarSWOR324_28_FD_80234 | JGI IMG/M metagenome (GOLD analysis project Ga0111173, IMG submission 80234) | Anaerolineae bacterium SM23_84
CAACGAGGTGGGAGAGACAACCGGCACCGGCAAGTGGGTGGACGTCCCGGTCACTAGCATCGTACAGCAGTGGATTGACGGCCAGAATCATGGCCTGATCCTTCGCGGCTACGCCGAGCAATGGGGGAAATGCGTGTTCTTCTCGTCACGCTTCTTCTACCCGCAATTCCGTCCGTTTCTTGAGGTGATCTGGACCGAGCCGACGCCGACCCCGACCAACACACTCACGCCGACAGCAACGGCAACGTCAACCCCCACCAACACACCGACGAGCACGGCCACATCCACCGTCACCGCAACACCCACTGCCACATCCACGGTGGAGCGCCACAAGCTGTACCTGCCCATCGCGATCAAGGGAGGTGGGTGAACCGCTCCGCCACACAGACAAGAATAGCCCCTTCCGCATATCGGAAGGGGCTATTTGGCCTTGAAGCAGCAGGCAATGGCTAGCCCAGTTTGGCAACGTAACTGCTGGTCCGATCCATGGCCTTGTTGATGTTGTCAATCGAGGTTGCATAAGACAGCCGCAGGTACCCTTCACCGTACTCGCCGAACGAGGTACCACTGAGAGCGGCCACGCCGGCCTCCTGCAGCAAGTCGTCTGCCAGTGCCTTGGCATTGGCAAAGTTGCCGCGCTTGACTACCTCTTTGACGTTGGGGAACACGTAGAAAGCGCCCTTTGGCATCAGGCAGCGAATGCCTGGTATCTCGTTGAGGCCCTTCACGATGACGTCGCGGCGCTCTTTGAAGGCCTTTACCATCTTGAACGACTCGTCCTGCGGCCCGGTGAGCGCTTCAACGCCACCCATCTGGGTGAAGGACGCCGTGCAGGAGTTGGAGTTGGTCATCAGCTTGGCAACCTGTGCCGCCAGTGCCTCCGGCATGACGCCGTACCCCAACCGCCAACCGGTCATGGCATAGGTCTTGGAGAAGCCATCTAGGATGATGGTGCGGTCCGTCATGCCCGGGAAGCGGGTGATGCTGGAGAACTCGCCCTCGTACACCAGGCGAATGTAGATCTCATCCGAGAGCACCATGATGTCGTTCTTGGTGGCGATCTCGGCGACAGCTTCCAGGTCGTCGACGGACAGCATGCTGCCGCAAGGGTTGTGCGGCGAGTTGAGAATGATCAGCCTGGTTCGCGGGCTGACCTTGCTCCTCAGCTCCTCAACGTCAAAGCGAAACTCGCGCTCCTCTGCAAGCCGCACAGGCACAGGCTTTGCGCCCACGAAAGCGATCACCGACTCGTAGATGGGGAAGCCAGGGTTAGGGTAGATCACCTCATCACCTGCCCCGGCAAGCGCCATGATGGTGAAGAACATGATCGGCTTCCCCCCGGGGGTGACGACCACCTGATCGGGATCGACGCTGATCCCGCGTGTCTTGGACACTTCTGCAGCGATTGCCTCACGAAGCGCAGGCAATCCCGCAGACGGTCCATAGTGAGTGTACCCGCTCCTCAGGGCCTTGCACGCGGCCTCAATGATGTTGGAGGGCGTGTCAAAGTCAGGCTCCCCGATTTCCATGTGAACAACCTCACGCCCTTGCGCCTCCAAGGCCCTAGCTCTGACCAGCACTTCGAAAGCCGTCTCTGTGCCCAGGCGGGACATCCTCTCTGCCAGTTTCATGGTTACTTCCTCCTCGAAGTGTTTGTGGTATGCCCAAGCTGCAGGCAGTGCCAGCGCTATTCTAGCACAAGGGGTCCAAGGCTGCAACCCAGTGTATACTCGTCATGTTGCCCACCTTGCCGTAACCATCCTGCTCTGGGCGATGCTGTGGTAGAGACCGTGCTGCTGCAGGGCCGTCCGGTGCGGTTCCTGGCAGCATCGGGGCTCTGCATGGGGGACCGGGATGTCTATGATGTTTGTCGCGTTTGGAGATAATCGTGGGATCGCCAAGGTGCGGAGGCAGCTTATGGGCTGTACTCCTGGCAGGGACAGCTGCGTCATTGCCGAGCGCTGATTGCCAGGTGCCTGTACAGGTGCAGCAGTTTCTTCGCCGCTGCAGGCCACGTGAAGCGCCGCGCCTGCTGGCGGCCCAGGCGCGTCATTCGACTGCGCAAGTCCTCATCGGAAAGGGCACGCTGGATGGCTTCTGCCAGCGCAGGCACATCGAGTGCGTCCACCAGCAGCGCAGCATCGCCAACCACTTCTGGCAGCGATGACACGTTCGAAGTGACCACCGGTGTACCACAGGCCATCGCTTCCAGGGGGGGCAAGCCAAAGCCCTCGTACAGAGACGGGAAGACGAACAACTCCGCCAGGGTGTACAATGCTGGCAGATGCTCGTCCGCTACATAGCCAGCGAAACGCACGTCGGCCGCAACGCCCAGCTCCTCTACGCATCGGAAAATGCTGTCGTACAGCCAACCCTTGCCGCCGGCGATGACCAGCTTGACTCCGGATCCGACCTCTCTCCTTACCGTGACGTAGGCTTCGATGAGCCGCTCGTAATTCTTGCGCGGCTGAAGCGTGCCCAAGCCAAGCACAAACCGATCCGGCAGCCCGTAGCGGCTACGCACGGCTTGCAGCGAATGGGCATCTTCCAGCGGGCGAAAGCGCGGATCTACTCCGGGATAGACAACTTCCACGCGAGCAGGTTCGGCGCCTATGCACTCAATGACGTCCGACCTGGTGCTCTGCGAATCGGCCAACACCACGTCCGCACGGCGGACAGAGGCCGGTACCACTCGCAACAGATAGGATCGCAAGGCAGGATCCGCGGACTGCGGGACGCGCACAAAGGACAGATCGTGAACCGTCAAAGCGGTTCGCGCCCGAAGCACTGGCGGCAGGGTAAAGTCGGGGGAATGAAACACATCCAGCGCACCACAGAACCATTCCGGCCACAACGGCAAGCGCAACCGATGCCAGAGGACAGCCATGGTGCGGTCCGAAAGAGGCAGAGTGACAACACGCACGTGGGGACGCCTGGCGACCAAATCCAACCACGGACAAGGCTGGCGAATGCGACCCCGAGCAACCAGCAAGACATACTGGTTCTCCACATCTAACTGGGTCAACGCATCGACGAGATGGCGTGTGTAGCGGCCGATGCCTGCGCCCTGTCGCACGGCTGCGGTGTAGTCAATCCCGATTCGCATGTGCGACTTCGGTGTTTTGGGTCACGGCCACCAGTCCTAGCACGAGGCCCAGCTGCACGTTCATGTTGTGCACGAAGAGGTTGTCAAAGAAGCTATGCACGCAGAGGTGCACGAGCACGCCGAGCGCACCCAGTGCTACGGCCCGCCAGTACCGTCGCTGGCCCTCCGCGACGCGATGGTTCGCCCACATGTTCTTGGCCCTGCACCCAGATGCCGCGGCTGCCTCTTGGCCGACGCCCTGAGCACAGCGAGGAGCTTCGCTGTCCAGAGACGGAGACGGTCTGGTTCTCTGATAGCGAGAAGAGGTCGGGACATCGCGGGTAGAAGCAGTGCGCTGGATCACGCGCAGAGCGTGGACGAGACAGGCACCGAACAGCACCAAATAGGTTGCCAGGCCGATAATGCCTGCCTCTGCTGCAATATTGAGATAGTAGTTGTGAGCATGCCCAAGTGGGTCACGCCAGCGTCCGAGTGCGTATTGCGGATAGGCGACGGCGTAGTTCCCAATGCCCACCCCGAGCCAGGGATGATCGGAGAACATTCCCACCGCCGCCAACCAGTGGGCCATGCGTTCGATCACCGCCCAGTTGGCGTCTGTCACGTCCACTCGGGTCGGATCCACACCACCGAGATAGGGGAGGAAATCCGAAAAGCGCTGCACAAGGGACTGCGGGAGGTATTGTGCACCGCCCATCATCAACAAGTAGCTCACCGTCAAGGCGACAACTAGAGCGGCGAGCAAAGCGGTCCGACTGCGCACCACCGTGATGACGGCGAGGGCGGCCGCCAAACCCACCCACCCCCCACGCGACCAGCTCATCACCATCGCTGCGGACAGGATGGCGAACGAGCCAGCGTAGGCGAAGTACGGCATCATCTCCGCCAGCACGTCAGGAAGCCGCGCCCGTTCCTGCCCTAGCTTGTCTCGCCATACTTGCCACCCTTCCAACGTCAAGGCATAGGCCAGCGGCAGCGTCAATCCAAGATAGCCAGCAAATGGGTTGGGCTGGGCAAAGTGTCCATGCGCACGCATAAAGCGCCCGAAGAGGACGAACCCCTCTGGTCCCACCTGGCGCACAAACTGATAGATGCCTACCAAAGCCTCGGCGCTGCCCGCCGCGAGCAGCGACGCAACCACCCACTTGCCCCAGCGGTCGTTCACCTCGCCAGCCAAGAAGAGATAGATGACCAGCACTTCCAGCCACTTTACGATTTCTTTGAGGCTCAACTGGAGGGAAGAGGAAACCAGGGTCGAAAGAGAAATGGCAGCGAGGAAAAGCAGCAAGGGGAGGAGCAAGCGAGGCTGGGCAATCACAAGGCGCCTGGCGCTGATCATCCGCCCCAGCCATGAGGCAAACAGGAGGGCGATCAGCAGCTCTGCGGCACCAACACTAGCTGGACCGAGGCGCAACTGGCTGATCGAGCCAAAAGGTACGGCGAATGCCAGCAGACACAGGGCGGCTTGCGGCCAGAGCAGGATAGCCGTCAGGACCACTCCCCCGGCCAGGAGAAGAACAGCCCACTTCAGGGGTAACAGGGCCAGGGCCGCCCCGACGATCACGATCAGCGCCGCGGCCAGAGCCTTGGGTACAGCCAGGCGCAGGTTGTAGACCATGAGCCTAGTCATTGCTTGCCACACATTGAGCTACCGACGAGACGCAGAGAAGGTCCAGACAAGAGCCCGCACAATCCATGCTCGTCCAGCAACGCATCATGTGTCTCGGCGGAGACAAGGCACGCAGGGCCGCTTGCTACTCCTCTTCCACGTCGCGGGCCAGGATGATGGCTTCGGCGATCTCCTTCATCGGGCGGCGAGTATTCATGCTCATCTTCTGTATGCGGCGGAACGCATCGTGCTCCGAAAGGCCCTGGGTGTCCATAAGAATGCCCTTGGCCCGATCGACCACTTTGCGGGTCTCCAGGGCCTCTGTAAGGTCATCTACTTCCTTCTGAAGAGTCTGGAACTCCTCAAACCTGGCCAAGGTGATCTGAATCGCCGGGGCAAGGTTCGATTCACGGAACGGCTTGACCAGATAGCCAACCACGCCGGCTTCTTTGGCACGCTCAATGAGATCTTGCTGGCTGTAGGCTGTGAGCAGGAGCACCGGGGCCAACCTCTCCTCGGTCAGCAACTTGGCAGCCTCAATGCCATCCATGTCTGGCATCTTGATATCCATCACCACAAGGTCCGGCCTGAGTTCGCGGGCCATGTTCACCGCGCTTCGCCCATCATTGGCTTCACCGACCACCAGGTAACCCAGGTTGGCCAGCATCTCGCGCAAGTCCATCAGGATCAGGGACTCGTCATCAGCGATCAATATCCTCGTTCTCTTCAACTCTCTGCACCTCCCAAAGGTATTTTGGGGAAAGTCACAATCGCTCTCACCCCTTGTTCACCCTGCAGTTCAAAATGGCCCTTCAGGTCGCCCTCGACCAGGGTGTTCACAATCCGCAGGCCCAGGCCGCCGTGCTCTTCGAGGTCAAAGTCACTGCGCAGGCCCGCCCCGTCATCGCGTATTTCGATTTCGATCGAGTCGCCCTCGTCAGCAAGATCAACCGTCACCAGACCTGCGTCGCGCTGCTCATAGCCATGCTCCATCGCATTGAGCAGCAGCTCATTGATCACCAACGCACACGCCGTGGCCTGCTGCGAGGACAGGTATATGGCTGGGCCGCCGAGCTGAAACTCGATGCTCTTCTCGGGATTCACGACTGTCTCCACCATCTGATCAAGGATGCGCTGCGCCACCTCGCGAAGGTTGATCACGCTGACGCTATCGTGGGACAGAAACTCATGCACTACAGCAACGCTTAGGATGCGATTCACCGTCTCCAAAAGGGCATGCTGAACCTGCTCCAGTTCAGCCCTCCTGGCCTGCAGACGCAGCAGAGATGCTATCGACTGCAGACTGTTCTTGACGCGGTGGTGCACCTCCTGTATCATGGCCAGCTTGGCCTTGAGCTCCTGTTCTTTGTCCCGTGCTTCGGTGGCGTCATGAACCGTCCACATGGCGCCCACGGGAATCGAACCGGTCGGAGACGGCACTCCCCTGGCACGCCCCAGTAGCGAGCGCCACCAGCTGCGGCGCACATACAGAGGGATGACCTTGCGGATCCAGATGCGGCCATGCTCCCGTTGCTCTCGCTCGATGCACTTGCCGGACTTGAGCGCCTCGTCCACGAGCTCAGCGTCCGCCGTCTCCAGGTCGTACACGCTCTCACGCACCAGGCTGCTCATGTAGCCAATGCGTCGGTAGAGGTTGGCAGCAATGCCGCTGACGTAGCGGATCTCGCCCTGCAGGCCAGTGACAACGATGCCGTCATGCTCGCCAAACGGAGCCAGTTCCTCCGCATCGACCAGCTCCCCGCGGACAGCCATCTCCTGCAGCTGTCGCAGAGCGCGGCGAAAGGGCGCGTTCCGACGTCGGTGCCGCTCGTAGGCCAGCAGGTTGGTCTCGATGCAAAGGACGGCAATAGCTCGCCCACTGCTGCCTACAACGGCCAGCGGCTCGCGCATAATGGGCACATTGTGCACCATGGCGCTTTGCTCGCCGCGCCGCAACCGAGTGTGGGACAGCGCCTGGAATACCCAGGGAGCCTCATCCGGCCCCACCCGCTTGCCAACGAGGTCCTCCTCGTAGACCGGGAATATGGAATGAGGCCTCGCCTGATCGCTGACCAGGGCCTGCTGGGGCCCGACAGGAACGTAGAGCAGCAGGTCACTGCGGCTGAGATCCGACAGGATGGGCAGGGCTTGACGGATGCTATTGAGGAGACTCGCGTCAGCTTCGGACAAGCTGGCTTCAAGACCGCTGGCGTCCACAGTCTGTTCTCGTCCTTGAGAGATTTCTTTGATTTCCTTTGCGCCGCCGGGCGGCACGCCGGTGATTATAACATATCTGAGAGAATTGACAAGCCAAGTCGCCGACGTATCCTGTGCCCTGGCCAGTCCTTCTCGCCGGCAGAGCTTCGTTGGATCGTTCACCTGCCATTGACGACATCCTCATGCGGAGACTGAGATGATGGCAGCTCGACGGGCAGCTCTTGCTGCCGACATGGCGTGCTTGCTCACCATCCCCGGCCAGACTCTGCCGGTTCATACGCAGTCCCCCCAGGGGCACGAGACCAGCGCCCACATCCCGAACAAGCCGCACAGCAGCTGGGCTTGCGCGAGCCGCGTCTGGTTCAGCCAATCTCGGCTACTTCCGAAGCAAGGACGCGACACGGGAGTAGGACAGGGAGTTTGCTCCCGTCGTCTGCGTGTCGATCGGCCGCCACCCACCGCCTCGAAGGGCCGGGAATCTCGGGCTACCTGTTCGCCGCCGAGACAGTCCGCCACAACTGGGATGTGGTTCCTGGACCATGCGACGCGGGGACACATGCTGTCGTCCAGCGAGTTTGACGATCCCTATGTCGTGATGGTGAACGACGGCACTTTCGACGTTCAGTTGGGGCGCGTCAACGTCAAGCCACTGCAAGTGCTGTCAGCTGCCCTTCGACCTGGATTCACCGCGTTTTTCCTTCCCATTGTGCTTCGGGCAGGTGTTGCACACTAGTACCCACCACGCCCGTCGAGCGGACCAACCCACGCAGCAGGCGAAGGTCACATGTGCCAGGCTTGACGTCCTCGCTGCAATGAATCACTCCTGGCCATACGCCGATCAGTTGGTTGCAGGTTCAGCATCGAGGCGATCCGCCGCACGTGGGCCCCAGCCGGGGCAGGTCTCACTGCCGCGAAATACGCGCAGAACCCAACGGCAACCACTTCGTCGCCCAGAAAGGGCTCAGCCCAGCATCCCACACCCGCAGCACCAGCTATGCATTGACACTTTCCCCGACCCTGTGGTATCATAGCCGCGCGTGACAAAGGGGCAATCATCCATGACAACGGACAGTCTGGGACAGCTCGCCTACGACGTCGTCGAACATCTGTCGGTGCGTATCGGGCCGCGTCCGGCGGGCAGTGAAAGTGAAGGGCGTGCCCTCGATTACATCGAAGCGGAACTGCGCCAGAGCTGCGATGGCGTTCTCAGAATCCCTGTCAAGGGCATCCCCGCCGAATTCCCGCGAAACATCCTGTTGCTGGTAGGTATGCTGTCGTTGGTGTACGTTGTCCACCAGCTGTTGGACGCACCTCAGGCCATGGTCATCTACCTCGTGGCTTTCTACGCCCTCCCCAAGCTCATCTCCGCGGCACGCAAGAGCGCTGCCACAACGTCAGAGCGAGAGAGCGCGAACATCATCGGTCATCAGTCTGCGGCACGAGAGACATGCGGCACCATCATCCTCTGCGCTCACATAGACACCGCCAGGGCCACTCGTGTCCCCGGCAAGCGGTGGCCGAAGATTCACCAGCTCCTGATGCGCCTGTGGTTGCCCTTTGTGGTATCCATGACCGCCGTCGCCGTGCTGCGCTGGCTTGACGCGCGGGTAGCCCTCGCTCCGATCATCCTCTGGCAGGCCGTGCGCGCTTTCGGGCTTGCTTTTTCTGGCTTTCTGCTGGTGTTTGAAGCGTTCTACATGTACATCTCGCGAAGCGAGGCGTTCTCGCCGGGGGCCAACGACAATGCGTCCGGCGTCGGCGTGGTACTTGCCCTGGCAAGGCACTTTCGCAACGATCCTCTCGCGCACCTTGACGTCAAACATGCGCTGTTCACGGCTGAGGAGCTGGGCCTGGTCGGATCGGAGCGCTTTGCGAAGGAGACGGACCTGCGACGGAACAGCACCTACATCATCAACCTGGACATGGTGGGGACGGGCAAGGAGCTGTGCTACGTGCGCGGTTCGGGACTGCTTCCACCGCGTCTGACCGACAGGGAACTCAACAGCTTGCTCAGGGAAGCGCACCCGACCATCAAAAGCCACTACTACTTCATGGGTGACTCGGACTTTAGCTCGTTCGTGGCCCAGGGATTCCGCACTGCTTCGCTGTGCGCCGAGGGAGGCGCATTCGGCGAACCAGGATACCACACGGATCGTGATACCATTGACAACATCCACATGACTGCCCTGCAGCTTGCTGCCGACACTGTACACAGGGCGGCTAGATTGCTTGACCAACGGCTCGGATTGCAGGTTCCCAGTTACCAGTGACCAGCCACCAGCCGGCGATGGACTGTGTCCATGAGCTGCACACTGGCAACCGGCGACCGGAATTGAATAGGAGGGAAGATGCGAACACCGATCATTGCTGGAAACTGGAAGATGAACAAGACCATCGCCGAGGCGACCGACCTGATCAGAGCGATGCGCCGCGATCTCAACCAGATCCACGGCGTCGAGGAGGTCGTGTGCCCGCCCTCTACCGCTCTCTCGACCGTGGCAGAGCTCATCCAAGCCACTCACATCAAGCTGGGTGCTCAGAACATGCACTGGGAGGACAAAGGGGCTTACACCGGTGAGATTTCACCGCTGATGGTGAAGGAGCTCTGCCAGTACGTGATCATCGGCCACTCCGAGCGCCGGCAGTACTTTGGCGAGACAGATGAGGGCGTCAACCGGAAGGTGAAGGCAGCGCTTCACCATGGCCTAAATCCCATTGTCTGCGTGGGTGAGAACCTGGAACAGAACGAGGCTGGCCTGACGGAGCAATGGGTCTCTGGCCAAGTACGAGCAGCCCTGCGCGACCTGACAGCGGAGCAGGTTAAGGGGCTGGTCTTTGCCTACGAGCCCATCTGGGCTATTGGCACGGGCAAACCGGCAACCGGCGCTGGAGCCAATTCGGTCATTGGTCTGGTTGTGCGCGGCACCCTGGCCGACATGTTCGGCGAGGAGACGGCCCAGGCCGTGCGCATCCAGTATGGCGGCAGCGTCAAGCCGCAGAACATCGAAGAGTTCATGACCCAACCAGAGATCGACGGCGCGTTGGTTGGCGGTGCCTGCATTGTAGCGGAACACTTTATCGCCATCACCCGCAAGGCAGCAGAGATCAAGGGCACCCATCGGTAGATGCTAGCCGAGTGGACACCTCTGGCATGGCTGGCAGTGCTGCTGGTGCCGCTGCTCATGCTGACGCGCTGGCTCAGCCGACACTTGCAGGGCATAGGCCTGCTGTACTCTGCTGACCCACAGATGGCACTCCTGGCACACTATCTCGTCCTGCTGCCAGGTATCCTTCTGCACGAACTCAGCCACGTCGCAGCAGCAAGACTTGTGGGGGTGAAGACCAGGGGCTTTTCGCTGCGTCCCACGGCGCAACGGGGCGGCAGTGTACGTTTCGGTGCGGTGACGGTCGCCAAGTCGGATCCATTCCGCGAGAGCTGGATTGGCCTGGCCCCGCTGCTTGCCGGCAGTGCCGCCATCCTGCTGCTGGCGCGCTGGCAGATTGGGGTAGAGTCCTTGCCGGACTTGCGGCTTGACGCAGTCTTGCAGACCCTCGTCTCGTCGGTGCAGGCCCCCGACGCCGTGATCTGGCTCTACCTGATCTTTGCCATCAGCAATGCCATGTGGCCCAGCGAGTCGGATCGCCAGCCCTGGGGACCTGTCTTGCTCTTTGTGGCCCTCATGGCGGGCGCCGTGTATCTGTCTGGTCTGCTGCCACAGATTCCCCAAGAGTTAAAGCGCTGGATATTGACAGCAGTGACGTATCTAGCCTTCGCCTTCGCACTGGCGGTCAGCGTCGACATACCCTTCGCCCTGTTCCTCGTTGCGCTGGAGAAGGTTGGGGAGAGGTTGCTGCAGCGACATGTGGAGTACTGACAGGTAAGCGGTTGATGGTTTGCGCTTGACAGTTGAGAGTGGCAGGATGACACGAGAGAGCCGGGGCTCCAGCAGAGCCCCGGCCTTTCGCTACAGCTTACATGAGTTGCGACCGGAAACGTGCGAGTAGCCAAGTGGTGACAGCATTGCCGTGGCGCGAGGTTCAGTCGCGTTGTCGGCGCTCACCCAGCATCGTAACTGCAGCCAGCACAACTACGGTCACCAGCCCCAGTACGAGCAGCGCGCCTAGCTTGAACAGGCGCGAGGATATCAGAAAGTTCAGCACGCCGAAAGACGCGCTCAGCAGGCAATAGAGCATCACGACCTGTCGCTGCGACAGCCCCAGGTCGACGAGACGAAAATGCAGGTGCCTGCGGTCCCCCTGACCGATGGAACCCTCCCGTTGCAGACGCACCAGTATCAGCCACGCCAGATCAAGGATCGGCACAGCCAAGACAAGCAGGACTGTCGCCATCCGCGCCCCAGCTACGATGCCCAGTGTTGCCACGGCATAGCCCAGAAAGAAGGAGCCGCCGCTGCCCATAAAGACTCTTGCCGGGTGAAAGTTGTAGGGCAGAAACCCCAGTGTACTGCCTAGCAGCGCCAGCGGCAACAGCGAGACACTGTACTGCCCCACACGGTACATGTGCACAAACAGCACGGCAGCCAGGATAGCCGACACGCCGGCCGCCAAGCCATCAACTCCATCGAGAAAGTTAACAGTGTTGATGATGCCCGAGATCCAGATCACGGTGATCAGAGCGGTCTGCCACCAGCGGAAAACGAGGAGTCTGTCGGTGAAAGGATTCATCATACGCTCAATAAAGACGAGCGTGGCAACGGCGATCAATGAAGCAATCACCTGCGACACAAACTGCGGCAATGCGGTCAACTCATGTCGGTCATCGTATAGCCCCACGACGAACAGGAATGTACTGCCCAATAGGATACCGACGAGGCGCGTCAACTCTTTGGCGTCAGGGCCCTCGGGAGCCGGTAGCAGACGGGACAGGAGCGCTGCCAGCAGTGCCGCCACAACGAAAGACGCGTAGAGCGCGACACCGCCCGTGCGCGGCACCGCGCCGACATGCCTGCGCCTCGCGCCAGGGACATCCACCAGTCCCCATGTCCTGCCCAGGCGCGCAGCCAGGGGAGCGATGGCCAAGGCAAGGCCAAAGGCAATCACAAAGACGATGAGAAACGGCATCTCCTGTTCCAGTGCCTGGGAGGCTCGGCTACTCGGACAGGTCCAGGCGCGCAACGCCAGAGGAGACCTGTTTCGTGCAAAGTGTCCTAGCCAGTGCCGAACTGCCGGTCACCCGCATCGCCAAGACCTGGCACGATGTACCCTTCGGGCGGATCGTCGGGACCACTGGGTGGAGGGGTCAGGTGATCATCCAGTGCTGCGAGGTGGATATCGACGTCCGGGTGAGCCTTGCTCAAGCGCTCCACGCCCTCGGGTGCACCGATGATGCCTACGAACTTGATGCGGCGGGCACCCCACTGTTTCAGGATGTCCACGGTGGCCACCGCTGAACCTCCTGTGGCCAGCATGGGATCGAGGATCAGGCAAACCTGGACGGATGGATGGATAGGCAGCTTGTTGTAGTACTCAACAGGTTCTAGCGTCTGATGGTCCCTGTACAGGCCGATGTGCCACACCTCAGCGGTGGGCATCATCTCCCAAATGCCCTCCACCATACCCAGGCCAGCACGAAGAATCGGCACCAGTCCGATCTTGTCTGTGAGTTCGAGGCCAGTCGTGGTAGTGAGGGGTGTCTCCACGACGACCTCCCGCACGCCCAGGTCGGCGGTGGCCTCGTAGGCCAACAGTATGGCGACCTCGCGGATCACCTCACGGAACTTTTTTGGGTTTGTCTCCGCGTTCCGCAACAGCGTCAGCTTATGTCGAATTAGCGGGTGGTTGGAGACATTGACCTGCACCATAGCTACCTCCCCTCACAGGGTTTCCCACAATCGGGGGTGAAATGCACTGCTATTCCTCTGAACCAGGTGAGGAGCCTCTGTGCCCCACTCTGAGACCCTTCGCTGTAGAGCAGGTGAGGAGGCGGGAGTTGGTGGAAGAGGTGCCGGAAGCGGCCCTGCGTCTTCAGCCATTCCACCACCGGCTTTTTCTCGCGAGGTTTGTAGTTCAACCTCCAAACCCCTTCCTCCACTTCAAACAGCGGCCAGTAGCAGGTATCCACGGCGAGCGCGGTTACATCAATCGTGGTGTCCGTGGCATGACGCCAACCGCGATTGCAGTCTGAGAACACGTTGATAAACGACGGACCGTCCGCGTCCGCGGCCTTTTGCGCCTTGGTCATCAGATCGCGCCATCTGCTCGGCGCCGCTTGGGCCACGTATGGAATCCGGTGGGCGGCGATGATATCGGTCAGCGGCTTGCGCCACTGCACCTTGCCGGGGATCACGTCGCCGGCGGGTGATGTGGTCGTGTGTGCGCCCATCGGCGTGGCTGAGCTGCGCTGAATCCCGGTGTTCATGTACGCTTCGTTGTTGAGACAGACGTAGATGAAGCGGTGTCCGCGCTCCAGGGCACCCGATAGGAACTGCAAGCCAATGTCATAGGTCGCGCCATCCCCACCGAAGGCGATAAAGCGGATATCGCGATCGGGGATCTTGCCCTGGCGCACCAAGGAGCGGTACATAGCCTCAGCGCCGGAGATGGTGGTTGCAGCGTTCTCGAAGGCACTGTGTATCCACGGCACGTGGTAGGCCGTGGTCGGGTACATGGTGGTCGCTATTTCTGCGCAGCCCGTCGCCATGCTCACGACCACGGGCTGCTCAATGGCATGCAGAATCTGCCGCATGATTATTGGCTCTGCACATCCAGAGCAGAAGCGATGTCCAGAAGCCAGCCGTTCGGGTTGACCAGCCAGTTCTTTCAACTTGATCGCCATACGCCTACTCCCTCAATCCAAGATAGCCCACCAGCGACTTGACCTCGCCAGTGGCCGCGATCTGCTGCAGATCGCTGGCAACCTGCTCAAAGTGCTCAGGGAAGATATCTCGTCCACCCAAGCCGAAGATGTAGTTGACGACCTTGGTCCCGAGGCCGGACGCAAAGAGAGCTGCGCAGAGCTCCAGGTACAGAGGCCCCGCTCCGTCCATTGCGCCAAAACTGATCGAGCGATCCAGCACGGCTACTGCTTTGACGCCCTTCAGAGCAGCCGCGAGCTCCTGGCTGGGGAACGGCCGAAAGACGCGCGGTTTGAGCAAGCCGATCTTCACCCCTTCTCCACGAAGCTTCTTGACCACACTGCGCGCTGTGCCCGAGGCCGAGGAAAGCACCACAATCGCCATCTCGGCATCATCCAAAGCGTAGGATTCGAAAATGCCATAGCCGCGGCCAGACAACTGGCCGTATTCCTCGCCTACGTCCACAATGACGTTCATCGCTTTGCTGAACGCGTCGGTCTGCTGCCGCTTGTGCTCAAAGTAGTAGTCGTACATGTCCCAGGCACCAAAGGTCTTGGGCTCATCTACATCCAGCAGGGAATACTTGGGTTTGTACGTACCAATGAACTCCTTCACCAGTCCTTCATCCAGAACTTCCACACGCTCCACGCCATGGCCGGTGATAAAGCCGTCCTGCATCACCATCACCGGCAACAGTAGATCCGGATGCTCGGCGATGCGCACCGCCTGGATCAGATTGTCATAGGCCTCTTGCGCGGTCTCGGAGTAGAGCTGAATCCATCCCGCATCGCGCGCACCCATCGAGTCCGAGTGATCGCAGTGGATATTCAACGGAGCGGAGAGGGCGCGATTCACCACCGTCATAACGATGGGCAGGCGCATGGAGGCTGCGATGTAAACCATCTCCCACATCAGGGCCAGACCATTGGCTGCCGTCGCTGTCATCACCCGCCCGCCAGCCGCGGAAGCGCCGATGCATGCACTCATGGCTGCATGCTCGCTCTCCACGGCCATGAACTCGGTGTCCACGACACCGTCGGCCACATACTGCGAAAAGGTCTGCACGACAGCTGTCTGGGGCGTGATGGGATAAGCAGCCACTACGTCGGGGTTAATCTGCCGCATTGCTGTTGACGCGGCATGGGCTCCGTCCAGAGCCAGCCTTGTCGATTTGACCATTGTTATGTCCTCCTCCAACAGAGAGTGAAACGGAACCAGACGGCCTGCCGGGGCGCCTAATCCTGCTCCAGGACCATCTGAATGACTTTGCCTGCTTCGCCGGTGTGCTCATGTGCTTCGGTCTTGATGGGACACACGCTGGCGCAAATGCCACAGCCCTTGCAGTGGTCATAGTCAAAAGCGACCCAGCGGCCGTCTTCGACGATGATCGCCGAGTCTGGGCAAAAGACCCAGCATATCATGCAATGTGTACAGCTGTCCGTGTCATGCACCGGACGCATCGTGCGCCAGGTACCAGTCTTGTACGCCACCGTGCTACCCGGCCTCAAGACCACTCCGCCTATGGTCGCTTCCTTCCACGTAGCATTCTCTTCCGGCATGCTCCCCTATCCTTCCTTCACCGCTTCATAAGCGCGTCGCAGAGCCGTGACATTAGCCTCGACTACTTCGCCTCTGAGCTTGGCACCCAGCTTCTCTTGCACCACCTCAACCGTCTTCTCAAGGTCCACCAGCCCGGTAGCGCGTATGATAGCTCCCAGCATCAGGGTCGCTGGAATATCGCGCTTGAGAGTCTCAAGGGCGATCCCTGTGGCATCTACGGTGAAGACGCGGGCCTTCTTGCCTTTCAGGCCCAGAGTCTCACGGATCTTCTCTGGTGGCTCGGGGCTGTTGACGATCACAACACCATCCTCAGCCAATCCTTCCGTGACATCCACGACAGAAAGCACATTGGGGTTCACCACAACAACCACCTCAGGGCTGAG
>Ga0111173_1060_pt1 | contig 15592 bp, 20 predicted proteins | sample DeeMarSWOR324_28_FD_80234 | JGI IMG/M metagenome (GOLD analysis project Ga0111173, IMG submission 80234) | Anaerolineae bacterium SM23_84
TAGGTCATGGCGATCATGAGGGGGAAGGTGATCATCAACATGAACACTCCCTGCAGTAGAAAGACCTGCAGGTAGCTGCGGATGACCCAGCTGTCGCCCCAGTCCTCTCTCCATTTCTTGTACCGATAATCTTCCTTCTTGCCGCGGCTGCGCATTCCGATGTGGATGGCCAGCCGCAAGCCCCAGAGCACAACCAAAACCAGGATCAGCGTCTTGCGCGGTGTGACGTTTCCGTTCAGCAGGAGCGAGCTGACGGCGACGAGGATGAATCCCAGTCCCCAGCCGACGTCAGCGATGTCGTTCCTCTTTCGAATGAGCGCCACCACAAACAACAGGCTCATGTACACAAAGACAAACAGTGTCATGGTCGCAAATGTTGACCAGATTTCCATAGTGATTCCCTCCTCTAATGATTATTGCTTCTATTCTGGGCTCAGACAGTACGTATTGTACCATCTCCGCACTAGATGACCCAAGTTACTGTGGGCTAGTCCCTCATACCGACGTGCTGCCCATATTCGGACGCACCAGGCGGTTGGTCACGCAGCGCACGGACAAGTGAATTGCCCTTTTCAGCTGTCAAACCTCCTTCTGCGCGCCAGACAATCCGGCCTGTGAGATCCACAAGCAGCAGGTAGATAGTATTCTCATCTGGCAGGTCCAATGTCCGACGAAAGGTCGCCTTGTCCACATAGAGAGTGACTGTCCTCTCCCGCGCAAGCGGATCCGAGATTCCAGCCCGCATGCCCTCGTTGATGACCGTGCGCGACAAGGCGTTGAAGCGTTCGAGGGTGGGCAGCTCGTAGTACCGCACCCTGGGAAGGGTCTGCTCGAGTTCTCTCAGAAATGGTACCCATGTTTCGATCATGTGCTGATGCCACCTCTGAAAGGCAATAACCAGGACATTGAGATCTCCGTTCAAGTCCTCGGGAAGCGTGACTTGCTCGCGCAGCAGGTTCTTGCCGGTCACCTTGGGGAAGTTCGCTTTCTCCTTCATTGGCCACTCCTTCTCGCAATCACCTTGTCGTCAAGTGCATGTATCGCATCTCGTCTAGGCCCTCCGGCCCTTCGTCGGTTTAGCAATGGTCGGCAACGTCTCCCTACACAGGAGCCAGCGTACCAAACCAGATCTGCCAGGCCAGGGCCGTCTTAGCCAGAAGGCTAAGTACGATGAACATCCGTTCACCAAACAGGTAGTTCTTCCAGCGGCCAAACTTCCTGTATTGCAGATACATGTTCACGGCAAAGATGTTGAAGAACACAAAGATCGTAGGAATGATCGCGTACACGAACGCTGGAGGTTTGGCGCTAGCAGATGAGATCGCGCCAAGGAAGTACATCACGATCACGATCCAGGGGATTATGCCGGCAATGCTGCCGAATACAAACGATGTCCAGTTGGTCTTTTCGGCACTCTGGTTATGCAATTCCATCATGATGCCAAACAGGTTCATCATGGCGTTGATCCCAAAGAGCAGGATCAGACTTCCCAGGTCCCAGATGCCTACCAGCATGCCGATCAGCACGATCATCCATGAAGAACTCAGTGCGTACTCGTAGAAGCGCGCTGGATTCAAGCCTTTTTTCAGGTTTCTGACATACCACTTGTAACCGAAGGTTGATAGGCTGAAGTGCGCTACTGCCGATAGCAAGAGGAAGATCGCTACGGCCGGCCCAAACCGCAGTTCGTAGGCCAGGGTGGGGTCAGGCGTCAGTGAAAAAGTCGAGATGTCGAACTTCAAGAAGTTGGTGTAAACCGGATATGTCGTGTCATTGCTGACGACGATCATCAGGACGCCCTGCACCAAATGCAGTAGGCCCATTGCAAAGTTGAAACGGCGCAGTCCAGCATATGTCTTCTCCGTTGTGTCGTTGCTCATTGCTCATTCTCCTTCCTAACAAGTTACCAGATCCGAAACTCTACTGTTTGGGCAGCAGCACCTCGTCAATGATATGGATCACACCGTTGGAAACCGCGATGTCGGAGCCGATGACCTTGGAGCCGTTGATCGAGATGTGGCCCTCTTCGACGGTGATCCTGAGCGGTACGCCGTGCATCGTGCTGGCGGATTCAACCTTCACCAAGTGGGCCATCATGACCCGCCCGCTCAGCACATGATAACGCAAGACGGCATCCATACTAGCAGCATCTCTCAAGAGCTCTGCCAGTGCCCTCAGGCAGCCTGGCTATGATTCATTCGCCTGCTCCTTCCATCTGTCCTGTGCGATTTGGGCCCAGTCGGTGAAGGGCAGCGGATCCTGAGGGTTTTCCCACGGGATGGTCTTAGCGCCAGGTTGGTCAAGGTAGCATTCGCTGTCGAAAGTGCCCTTTGCGGGGTCCGAAACGGTAATCTTGATGGTCCCGGTTGTCTCTGTCAGTGCTACTTTGCCCTTCCCGTAGTTTCGTTCGTACTTCCAGAAGGTCGTGCTGCCGATCAGATCCGGCAGGTCGTGCTTGCCGTGGCGCTTTGAGGACACAATCACCAACTTGGGTCTCAGTCTATGCAGTCTTTCCCACTGGGTGCCGTTCATGCTGCCATGGTGTGCGGCCTTTAGCGCCTTGCACCCCTTCTCCAACATACCTGCTCTGTCGTAGTGTGCCCAGTTCTCCATCTGAGCGTCCCCGGCAAAGACCATGCTGAATTGCTCATAGCTGAGACGGGCCATGATGGACAGATGGTTCGGTTCGAGGATTTTGAGCCCCTTGTTCTTCTCCTGCGCTTCTTCCAGCTCCTCCAACAGGTCATTGGGAGGCCCCAACAGCTCCAGGCAAACCTCCTCGGGAAGGTTGTACGGATCGTACTGCTCGTCGCCCTGGCGCCGTCCGACGTCCGGGTAGCTGCGCTGGTATCCTCCAAGGAAGCGCAACGGTATGCCCTCCTCGAGAACCTTGTTGATGCAGTTCTTATACTGAGGCCCTCCCAGCATAAGCTGCCCCTCCAAACGGTACCAGAAGGGAGCCAAAGTCACCTTGCGGACGGTATAGCGTGAAAGCACGTTGCCTGCGGCGCTATAGTGGTCGGTGTGTGGGTGGGTCACGATGAGATGCGATATCACACCTGGGCCACCCCCCTGTGGTTTAGGTGCCAGCTTATCCAGAACATGTTTGACTTTATCCCACTTGTAGGCATCGATGACGATAACGTTGCCAAGCGGGGTCTTGATGATTGCAGAATCCCCTTCGCCTACGCTGAGAACATAAATCTCCAGCGCCCCCATCGCTTGCCTCCCCCTACCATAGGTCCGACAGAATGGTCATCGCATCCTCACCCTCTGTCATTTCGGGTTCTCCCAACTCCCGTGGCCCTGGCGGGCCAAAGCTCTTGGCCGTCTCGTCTAGGAGCCCTCTTGCAGTGCTTTCTTCCGCTTCCCGGGCCCAGCTCTCGAGGTTGGCTGCGAGCACAGTTTCACCTGGCTGGACCGTTCCGTCTTCCAAGGCTTGGAGGTAGGCCTGCTTTATGGCCTCTGGAGTGACGCCGAGATCGAGCTGGTATTCGCGAAAGTCCTCTTCGGATACCTCGACTTCAATGCCAAGAGGATAGTCCCCAACGACCTCTTGGGGAATTTGGCCATTCTGCACCATACGCCCATATTCTTCTGGCGGAATCCAGCACATGAGATACTCTGGCTCGTTCGGCGACGCCAGGAAGTAACTGCGCTGCTTGGGTATACTTATCCTTGTCATCTCTCCTCCTTGTTGACTCACTCCACGAACAAGAACAGCCGACCCCAAGCCGGGACTGTTCCCAGTATAGAGGTTGGCTGATCATGGTTTCTCACGCTACCCCCCCGATGCACTATGCGACGAGGGCTGTGGTGGTCCTATGCCCTGGTCTCCAATGCTATTGTAGCATACGCTGATCCCGAAGTCAACCCCGCCGTTTCTGCACAGGGAATGCGCGGAATTGACAGAGCGCAGCATTTAGGCTATAGTGGATTGGTACTTTGGCGATTCACGTCAAGTACGATCCGAGCGGGCGGATCGCTCCGTACTGCGAGCTTCTTGCTCTGTTGACAGAGGCAATTGTAGGCTGAAGGCTTTTTCGCCAATACAACCGCCACGCAAAGTAGCCCGTCCGCACGATACTAGTAGGCGGGCTATGCTTAAAGCCCTCGCAGCGTGGAGTCGTAGGTTAGGAGGTGACCGTGCGCGTAGTGCACTGGGTGCAGGTTGCTTTGTGCCTGGCTCTGGTTCTGTGTGGTTTCCACGCACTGCCTCCAACCAGCAGCACTTCAGAACCTACAGGCGCCTCGCTTCACGCACCTACGTTGACCCCAACTCTAACCAGTGAGCCTGGGCCTCCGATTCTCTACCAGCCTGCAGATGGCGCCTTGCTTCCTCAGCCGATTCCCCCCAATGAGTGGTACTTTTGGTGGGTTGCGCGCGGAGGCCCCTGCTACTGCGGGATCTCCATCCAGGGTCCCGGAGGGCGGCATGTGGGAGCTGAGCACATATCCTTTTACGACGTGATGCGCTACGAGTACCGCTATAGGAGTCACGTGTGCCTGCCAAACGACGCGTTGGGGCCGTGGTACTGGCAGGTCTGGGTCGTTTGTCCCATGGGCGACAATGAGAGTGAGAGACGCACTTTCTGGGTAGAGCCGGCACCCTGTGCTGTGTATTTGCCCATCATCTTGCGACGTTCGCTGGTCATTCCGTCGCCCACGTCTACTGCCACACAGACCCCGACGGTAACGTTAATGCCGACCCCAACGAGCACACCGACGCTTCACATCGTGACAGCGGAAGGCACCTTGACCAGGGTTCACGCTTCCATCTGTCAGGCAGGGGAAACGCATTGCTTGCCAGAAAGCTATGTTTACCTCTACAGTGATTTCGTGCCCCTGTATGCTTACGAGGGCAAATACGTACGCATTTGGGGATGGTCCGTACCATCTCCTGAGTGCGATCTGGTGAACGTTACGGACATGGTAGAGCTTTCGGGAGGGTGGGGACTGGGTGTCCCCAGTGAGTGGTAGAACAAGGAAAGGAGGAGAGTCATGTCTGAACGAGAGGAAGTGCAACAGGCCAAGGAGTTGCACAAAGCGGCCATCCTGGCGAAGCCAAACGTGGTTGGCGTCGGGACTGGCTACAAGGTGAGGGGGAAGCGGACGACCGATGAACTGTGCATTGTGGCACTGGTGCGCCAGAAGATACCCAAGGCGGGTCTGGCTCCAGAGGCGCTGGTTCCTGCAGGGATCGATGGGGTGCTCACGGACGTAATGCAGGTGGGCGACCTTCGCGCATTGCAGACACCCACAGACCGCTGGCGCCCGGCCCCTGGTGGGGTGAGCATAGGCCACTATCAGGTGACAGCGGGGACGTTTGGAACCGTGGTGCGGGATCGAGCTACTGGTGATCGCCTGATTCTGTCCAACAACCATGTGCTGGCCAACAGCAACGACGCCAACATTGGCGATCCGATCCTCCAGCCAGGAGCGGCGGACGGCGGAACCGTGGCGAATGACACGATTGCGCACCTGGAGCGCTTCTGCCCCATCGAGTTCACCACGGCGCCGCCGGTCTGTCCGACGGCCAACAGTGTAGCCAGACTCGCGAATGCCCTGGCGCGCTTTCTGGGCTCAAGACATCGCTTCGAGGTTTTCCAGAGCGATCCAACGGCCGTTAACATGGTGGATGCTGCCGTCGCCCGTCCGCTAGACGATGGGGACATCTTGGACGAAATCCTGCAAATTGGGGTGGTGGACGGCACGACGCCTGCCGGACTCGGCATGTCGGTGCGCAAATCTGGCCGCACGACTGGTTTCACTACTGGCAATATCATGGTATTGAATGCCACGGTGGACATCGGCTACGGCCCCGGACGTACCGCCCGCTTCGAGAACCAGATCGTCACCAGTGCAATGTCCCAGGGCGGCGACTCTGGCTCGTTGCTGGTGGCTGGTGACGCGTTACAGGCTGTTGGGTTGCTGTTCGCTGGCTCGGACCAGGTCACGATCCACAACCCGATCCAGCTGGTACTCGACTGCCTGGAGGTGGTGATATCCGCGGCAGGGCACGCGGAAGCGAACCGACAGACCGCTTTCGGGAAGGCTGAGGCCGTCAAACGAGCCTATGAGAGCGAGCTGATGTCAAAGGCGAATGTGGTCGGTGTCGGCACCGGCTTGCGCCAAAGGGGCGGCAAGCCGACAGACGACGTAGCAGTCGTGGTCATGGTCAAGACAAAGGTGCCGCCTTCCCAGTTGGCGCCAGAGGACATCATCCCGGCGCAGATCGAGGGTGTGCTTGTGGATGTGCAAGAAGTGGGCGAACTCAGGGCGCAATGACAAGCTGCCCACACAACAATCAGGTGGCCGGCGCCTTGAGGGTGCCGGTCACCTCTTGAGACACAACGGTTTGCCAGATAGCTCCGCCAAGGCTCGACCTTGGCGGAGCCAACTCCCCTGCTAGGGGATTCTCTCTGCCGGGGTTCTGGCTTGTGTGCCGGGCGTGGTGATGTGCAGCAGGGCGGAATCATTGGTGGAAACGATGATCCTGGAATCGTTGGTGAGAGTTTGAACTCGTCGCATGCAACTGCTAATCGTGAGCTGTATGAGCAACTCTGGGAGAAATCGCGGATTCGGCCCCCTGCTGCGCGGTCGGTCTGGCCAGTGGTGCGCGACCTGTTGCCAGCAAGTGGCCGCGTGCTGGAAATCGGCGCTGGCACGCGACCGAGAGTGCCGATTGCGGGGTCCTTTTTTGTAGACCTCAGCCGCGAGGCGGGACGTGCGCTGGCACCACTCGGAGCGAAGGCAGTGGTTGCCGATGCAGGCTGTCTCCCGTTCTGTAGTTCCTCTTTCGAACTGATTGTAGCAGCCGAGGTTCTGGAGCACATCAACGATGACCAGGGTGCGCTCGAAGAATGGAATCGCGTCCTCAAGCCTGGTGGGCGGTTGTTTCTGAGCGTGCCGTTATATCGTCACATGTGGACTGTCCTTGATCCCATGGTCGGGCACGTGCGGCGATACGAACCTGCCGACTTGCAGGTTCAGCTGGAACGGTCGGGGTTTCAGGTTGACCGCTATGCCACAGATCGGATTGCGTTGTATCGCGGGACGAACCGATTGGCAGCGCTGGGGATGGCTCTGCTGAGTCCACGATTCGTGATCTGGGTGGAAGAGCGCGTGCTCGCGCCGGTGGCTGAGAAGCTAGCACAGAGGCGGGCGTGCAGGTTCGACTGGCGCGAGAAACTTGCCCAAGAGAAGGACATGAAGGCGACAAGTGCGCTCGTGATATGCACGTGCTTATAGAAGATGTCCATCGCCTTTCTGGGCTGTTCCTCTGTGTGCCTGGCTGGCGATCATATGGGGCGTGAGAATGGGCCATAACGATCAAGACGAAATGGGAAGAGATGCCTGGGATAGGCTGTGGAGTCGGACCGTCATGACTTCTGGCTTCAGGAGATTCCTTCCAAACTTTGACCAGCTAATCCATACTCCTTATCAGGCTGTGATAAACCGACTCTTGGAAGGAGTTGATTTTGCCCACGCCAGTGTCTTGGAATTAGGCTGTGGAACGGGCATGAACTCCGTTAATCTGTTGAACGACCACTCCTTCGGAAAAGCCACCCTTGTTGATTTCAGTCAGCAGGCTCTTGAGACGGCCAAAGCCAACGCGAAGCACCACAACGTCGACCTAATCTGCTCCGACATCTTTAGCCTGGACCTACGAGAAAGATTTGATCTAGTCCTTAGCATCGGCTTGATCGAGCATTTCACGGGCGAAAGAAGAAGCGAAGCGATCAGAGTCCATCGCAAGTTCGCTAGGAATGATGGACTGATTATGATAATGGTTCCAAGAAAAGGCGTCCTTTCTCGGGTTACTGGGTTAGTGAACCACGTTCAAGGTTACAGAGAATACCCGTTTTCAGACACTGAGATTGAGTGGTTGTTTCAGAGGAACAAGTTGAAGGTAATCAAGAAGGATTACCTGTTTCTCCGAGTAGTTTCTTGCTACCTCCTGCGTTGTGAACAGTAAACCACAGCCTTCTTCCCTTAGCTTGGGAAGTGGCTATCGGACCATTCCTGGGCGTCCAGGCGAGCGGCACGTGGAAAAAGGGCTGTGGAGTGGTTATTGTGTCTCCGACGGCCTGAAAATGGCAGCACAAAACGGAGAGGATGCTGTGGACAGCGGTTCGGGGGATCAACAGCCTTCCAAAATCGTTCTCTTGGGAACGGGAACTCCCAACGCTGAACCGGAGCGTTCTGGACCGTCCGTGGCGATTGTCGTGAACGGCGCACCGTACATCGTGGACTTTGGGCCAGGAGTGGTTCGCCGCGCTGCTGCGGCGTATGCGGCTGGCGTAAAGGCACTTGATATGCCTCAGCTAACCCGCGCGTTTCTGACACACCTGCATTCAGACCATACCGCAGGTTATGCAGACCTCATCCTGACCCCTTGGGTGCTGGAACGGGATGAACCGCTGCAAGTCTACGGTCCCGCAGGCAACCGCGCGATGACGGAGCATATCCTTGCGGCCTACCGTGAGGATATCCGTGAGCGTCTCGATGGGTTGGAGCCGGTGAATGATACAGGCTATCGGGTGGACATACACGAGGTCGAGCCGGGAATCATCTACCGAGATGCAAGTGTTTGGATAGAAGCCTTCCCAGTGCGGCATGGCTCCTGGCCAGCGTTTGGCTTCAAGTTTCACACCCCAGACCGAACAATTGTCATCTCTGGGATACTGCACCTACGGAAAGCATCGTCCAAGCGTCCCGTGGTTGCGACGTTCTGGTACACGAGGTCTATTCGGTGGCAGGATTTGAAAGGCATCTCGCAGCCTGGCAAAGGTACCATTCCAGCGTTCACACCTCAGCACGTGAGCTTGCAGAACTGGCATCGAGGGCTCGGCCGGGCCTGCTCATTCTCTATCATCAGCTTTTCTGGGGCATCTCAGAGGAAGAGCTTCTGCTGGAGGTCAAAGCGGGATACGATGGAGCTGTTGTTTCAGGCAGGGACCTTGAGGTGTATTGAAATCGCAGTGCAAACCCCGGGTTAGGGGCGTAGGCGCTCATCCCCGTGCACCCTACTTGCTCTGCTCAGGGGAGGTGTGAGATGAGCAAAAAGGGCCGTCACAAACGAGATCTGATTGGCTTATTTGACGAGTTCGTTGAAACGGGCGATGCTGAGAAGCTGCTGCGATACATCATATCGAACAGCAATCTTCCTAGCCCGAGAGCGAATTTGGAACTCGCTGCGGCGTTCTCAGAGCTCATGGAGGACTACTCTGGGGAAGGGGAGGACAAACTCTGGGAACTTGTCATAAACATGACTGCCGTTTCGGCGGATGAGGCTCCAGTGAATGCTCCGGGGGAATTCATCCCTTTCTGTGGTGCTGTTGGAGTAGGTTCTATCGCTTCGCTCTCTCCACGGTTCTTTGAGCCAGCATTGGCGACCCTGAGGGGATTGGCGCAAGACCCGAGATGGAGGGTGAGAGAAGCGGTGGCGATGGGCCTTCAGCGGTTGCTGGCACGACGGGGCCCAGATACGCTGAAGGAACTGGGAAGATGGGTCACCAGCGGAGATTGGCTCGAGATGAGAGCGGTGGCAGCGGCGGTCGCCGACCCGTCAGCGCTGAGGCAGGAAGAGACCGCGCCGTCAGCTCTGCAACTGCACAGGGACATCATGGATCACGTTCTCGGCACCGGAGAGCACAAATCCGAGGCCTTTCGCATACTGAGAAAGGCGTTAGGCTACACATTGAGCGTTGTTGTCGCTGCGGTTCCACAAGATGGGTTCGAATACATGGCCCAATTGATCGGTACGCAAGACCCAGACGTGCTGTGGATCGTGAAGCAGAACCTGAAGAAGAACAGACTGGTCAAGAAGTTCCCTGAGGCAGTGGAAGCGACCCTGAGGCTGCTAGAGTGAGGCTGACAATCCTTCCGAGTGACCGGCACTCTCGAAGTGACGGTCATCTGCCCCGCCGATGGTTCTGCTTCACTCACGCTATGAGGAGGAACGAGCAATGCCACCCTATGGACGGATGGGAGCGCCCGACGTCGCGAAGTTGCAGGCCGAAGGCAACGTCGAGGGCTTGATCCAGGCACTGGGCCACGAGGAGGATGCGACTATACACCGGGCTGCCGAGGAGGCGTTACTGGAGATTGGCGCGCGGGCGGTGGCTCCTCTGCTCCGTGCTCTGCGGAAGGCGCACAGAGACCTGCGTCCGGCCATCTCCGCGGCGCTGGAAAAGATGGGCGAGGATGTTGTCCAACCGCTCCTTTTCCACTTTGAGCAGCAAGAGGTTACTGTCCATGATTTCAGTTCGGCGGGATACATTCTGGACATCGGCGGAGGAGGCGAGGGGGTCATAGGGAAACTAAAGGGCGAGCAAGTTATCGCCATTGATCGCAGCAAGAGAGAATTGGAAGAAGCCCCTGTGGGTCCATTGAAGGTCATCATGGATGCCAGAGATCTGCAGTTCCTTGATGGCACCTTCCATGTCGTTACCTCGTTTTTCTCTCTGATGTATATGAACGGATCAGACCATGCCAAGGTGTTCAGCGAGGTATTCAGGGTGCTCGTCCCCGGTGGGCGGTTCCTGATCTGGGATGTCATGCTTCCGCAATGCCTTGCTTCGGACAAGGAGATCGCTGTATTCCCTCTGTTGGTCAAGCTGCCCAATGAAGAAATCACTGCCGGGTATGGGACATTGTGGCCAGAGCGAGATCAGGATCCGTCCTATTATGTACGCCTTGCCGATAACGCGGGATTCAACATCATCACACAGACGGACAAGGATCGAACGTTCTTCCTCGAACTGCAGAAGCCATAGCTCCGGATGGACAGATGTCTGATCTCCAATTCGTCGTGGCCTGCCACCGGCGCGCAAGCTGGAGAACACGTTGGGCTGACTTTGAGGACGTTTTCAAGCTAGCTATGGAAAGCCTGCGCATTGGCAAGCGCCTCCCTGGAGTCACACCCACATCCGGCCCCGGAATGACCTACGTCGTGAAGGCGGGCGATACCCTGAGCCAGATTGGCAAGGACTTTGGGGTGACGGTGGAGGCCTTTGTTGAAGCCTACGGCATCAAGGATCCGAGCCTGATCCGCGTAGGGCGGTTGCTGATCATCCCCCCCCGGCCAAGCCACAAAGCGATTAAACAGGGGTGGTGGCGACCCAGTGCGGCGCGCATTTGACAGACACGAAAGGGAAGCTGTACAATGGGGTCAAGAATGGCCTCACGGTTTCATGAGGAAACCACCACAATGCCTATTTGGGGCGAAAGGAGAGCAACGTGGCAGAGAGTGTGTACAAGATCATCGAGCTAGTCGGGACCAGCACCGAATCGTGGGAGAAGGCTGCCACAGCCGCCGTTGAGAGGGCTTCGGAGACCTTGCGCGACCTGCGGATCGCCGAGATTGCCGAGCTGGACATGCAGATTGAGGACGGCAAGGTTCGCGTCTACCGCGCCAAGGTGAAAGTCTCCTTCAAATACGAGGGTGCCGACTGAACCGCATCCTCTACCAGGATTTGGTGCACAACGCATGTAGGCGCAGACTTTCAGCCTGCGACAGAGTCTTGGATGGGCACGCAGACTGGAAGGCCTGCAGCGACATCTATCTCCCATCACTCATGTTGCACGGGTCCTGGTGATTTGCCAACAAGCGTAGTCTAACCGCTTGCAGTTTGCACCGCTGCAATGGGACCGATGGTGCTGGCATCCGTCTATACGTCACCCGCCCGTAGGTGGAGCCGCATGGCGGGCGCGTCTGGTTCGAAAGCCAGCTCAACAAAGGCAGCACCTTCTGGTGGCCTTTCCCTGGGTGTAGTCTATCGACTGCAGGCCGGGGCTGAGTCTCTCTACCCTGCCTACGAGGTACTGTGTGGATTGCTGGACTCAAGTAGCCGTTATCGTACGGTAGCTTGGCCAAGGAACCTAATGTTTGTGTGCTATAATGAGAGTGAGTACTTGCCCTTTGGATTCTTGGACGAGCTCAAGATGGATAAATGGGCAGTTCACTTTCCCACAACAGCTGCCCAAGGGTCAGGCCTACGGGCTGATCGTGGTCGCCCGAGGTTACAGGGATCTGGCGATCGAGAGTGCTCTGCGGGTGTCCGCTCACGCACCGGAGCTGATCAAGATTTCAGAGGATAAGAAAAGGAGGCAAGAGAGAAATGGCACGCATCATCAATATTGAAGGCATAGGGCCACACTACAAGCAAGCGCTCAAAGAGAAGGCTGGCATTACCACAACGGAGGCTCTGCTGGAGGCCTGCGCAACTCCCACACAGCGCACGGAGCTGGCAACCAGGACAGGCATCAGCCGCAAGCTGATCCTGGAGTGGGCTAATTTGGCCGACCTGTTCCGCATCAAGGGGGTTGGAGAGGAGTACTCGGATTTGCTCGAAGAGGCTGGCGTGGACACCGTTGTCGAGCTGGCGCAGCGCAACCCGGAGAACCTCTATGCAGCCCTCAGGGAAGTGAATGATCGCAAGCTGCTCGTGCGCCGTCTGCCCTCGCTTTGGCAGGTTCAGGACTGGGTAGCGCAGGCTAAGAAGCTACCGCGCGTCCTTACCTATTAGGCCCGTCAGCATTCTGTTTCAGACGATTAGGATATTGAGAAAGGGGAGATCAGCTCATGCCGTCGATACTGGATCGGCTCTTTGGTCGAGGCAAGAAAGAGGAAGAGGAAGAGAAGGCGCCGGAGCGCGTGTCGGAAGAGGCTGCCCGCAAGCGCCGCGAAGAACTGGCGCGCAAGCGGAGGGAGTCAGCAGAGGCACGCAAGCGATTTGAGGAGCGCGAGAAGGAGCGCCTGGCAGCAAAGGCGAAAGCTGAAGAGGCTGCGCGCACCTATGTCGTCAAGAGTGGTGACTCCTTGTCCAAGATCGCGAAGGAACTGTACGGCGATGCAAAACGCTGGCCCGAGATCTATGAGGCCAACAAGGAGCTCATCGGGGACGATCCGAATCTGATTCATCCCGGGCAGGAGCTGAAGATTCCGTAGACCGCGCCCAGAAACGCGGAGCGAGTTAGGCAGATCGACGGCCCAGGCGCTGCCTGGACCATGCTGTCCGACTCGCAACTGCCAAGTGAAGAATGCGCTGGAGTACGCCTGATCCTTGGTGCAAAATACCGCTGATCTCGCAGATTTCATTCTGGCTGGTGCTGATCGGCTTCGTCCTCCTCGCTTCAGGAGACTCTCTAGAAGGCCTATAAGGCAGAGTGCCGCCACCAAATTGGATGGCTCGGGCTAGACCAGGGCCTTCCTTCACCTTCTGACCGAAACTCCCTCTCCCCTCGGGCGAGGAAAGGAATGAGGGCGCTCTTTGCACCCTCGTACGTGTTGCAGAAAGACAGGCATTGTGATCCGTTACCTGTTGCTGTCCGTGTTTGCATCGACCAGTCTGTGGCTGCTCGTAGCCTGTGGGGCGCAGTCGCCTCCCACAGCCACACCGGCAGCCACTCCCCGCTCCGGAAGGGTTGCCAACGCTGACGTGTTGCACGTCCGGGCGGTGCAGGCTGCCAATGGCAGCTGGACCTTCCACGTGACAGTGGAGCATCCTGACACCGGCTGGGACGATTATGCCGATGGGTGGGATGTGCTCACGCCAGATGGCACCGTCATCAAACCTGACCCCGACAGCCCGTTCACCCGGCTGTTGCTCCACCCGCACGTGAACGAACAACCTTTCACCCGCAGCCAGAGCGGCATCGTTGTCCCCGAAGGCGTCACCGAGGTGCGCGTGCGAGCGCACGACCTGGTAGATGGTTACGGCGGGCGTGAAGTGCTCGTAGATCTTACTGTCCCTTCGGGCCCCGACTTTGCGGTGGAGCGACGATCGTAGCTCCATTCGCAAGAGCCCGCAGGCGGCGAACACAGTCGCCTTCTATACCTCGACCCTCACCCCGGCGCCCGCCTGAAAGAAGGCGCGGGAATCCGGCGCATACGCCGCCCCAGCACAGCCATCGCACAGCCCTTGCTAATCCCCCCGACTCTTTAGTGCGAATGGCTCGAACATCAGGATGTACGATGGCCCTTCGCTGGTTGGCCGATGTTCCACGCCCTTGGGGATCACCGCCATCTCGCCTTCACGCAGGTGCACCTCAGGCTGGTCCTTCACCTGGATCACGATCTCACCCTTGAGCACGCAGAACAGCTCGTCCTCGTTGGTGTGCTGGTGCCAGTGATATGCCCCCTCCAACAACGCCATCCGCATCACCTGGTCGTTGACCCGTGCGATGTCCACCGGTGACCAGGGCCTGTCGATTTGGTTCATCTTGTCCTGCAGGTTGACGATTGCTATCATGACCAGTCTGTCCTTCCCAATGTGATGAATGATGTTCTTGTGCCCCTTGCTTGTGTAAGTGCGGCGCTAGCTCCCTTCCGCGTGTCCCTGCTGGGCAGCGAACCACCGCTCATCCGCCAGAACCACCGACGTTTCGACCTGTCGATCTGGGATCGACCAGTACTTGCGCAGCAATCGGTCTTTGTAGAAGCGGATCGCCCAGACGGCATCGGCCCAGGTGCCGACCAGTGTCGGGCGGGTGGTCTGCTCCATCAGGTGGCGGAGCAGCTGGCTGCCGACGCCCTGGCGCTGGTGGTCGGTGCGAACGTAGGCGTGCCGGATCAGCGTGACGTCCCGTACGTGTTGAATGCCCATCACGCCGATCAGGTTACCAGCCTCTTCATGCCCCCAGAACACCACACCTTGGGCGATCTCATGCCGCAGTTCCTGCCTGGACATGTACGGCTCGTGCCAGCAGTCCGCAGGGATGACGCCGCGGTAGGCCTGGGCGGCATCGTTGATCACCGCGTACATACCCTGAAAGTCCTGCTCCTTACAGCGACGAATCATGAATCATCTCCTTGAAACCTGTGCAGCACCTTGCCCTACTGCTCTCGTTGCAAATGGATCAGCAAGATCTCTGGCCTGGCGAAGAAGCGAACCGGTGGGGGGATCGTCCCGATCCCATTGCTGATGATGACTGTCGTCAATCCTGTGTCCACCATCCCGCTCCGGTATTTCTGCCCATACTGGGATGGGACGAAGGGTGCCCACCGTCCGAAGAGGGTGACCTGTCCGCCATGGGTGTGCCCGCTGAGAACCAGGTCAACCCGTCGTGCAGTCATAATCTCGACATAATCCGGGTTGTGGGAAAGCAGGATCACGAAATCTCCCTCGGTGGTGTCGGCAATGCTGGGGGTGAGGTCCTGAGAGCCTTCCCACAGGTCGCCCACACCGCCAATCTTGATCCTCTGCCCGTTGTGCGAGACCCATTGTGCGCGGTTGTTTATCCACTCGATCCCCGCTTCCACCATGCTTTGGCTGGTCAGCACGGCGTCCTGATAGTGGTCATGGTTGCCCAGTGCGCCGAACTTGCCGATGGTTGCCTCAAGCCTGGCCAGTTCCGCGAAGCACGGGACGATGTACTTGGGATCTCCGTAGACATAGTCGCCGCCCAGCAGGATGATGTCAGGATGGAGCTGGTTCGTCCTCTCCACTGCCCTCCTCACCCTGGCAAGCGAAAAGTCCGGGCCATGGTGGATATCGGTCAGGAAGGCTATCCGTGTGCCATCAAAAGACTCAGGGATATCCGGGTCAACGATGTGCACCTCGCGCACCGTCAACCAATAGGGTTC
>Ga0111173_1036_pt1 | contig 15416 bp, 13 predicted proteins | sample DeeMarSWOR324_28_FD_80234 | JGI IMG/M metagenome (GOLD analysis project Ga0111173, IMG submission 80234) | Anaerolineae bacterium SM23_84
GCTTTGCAGTTTCAATTGGGCTCACCTATAATCACCTGGATCCTACCTGAAGGTGTCAGCTACTTGACTACATTGCGCAAACGCTGGGAGGTTCTGCCTCCTCTCCCACCAAACCATCTGACCAGTTTCCCGGACTTGGCACCGCTCGTTGTGCAGTTGCTGTACAACCGTCACATGCGCACCAAGGACCAAGTGGAGGCATTCCTGTCCAGAAGCTTTGAGGTGGATAATCCTTTCCGGCTGAAGGGAATGAACGAGGCGGTCACCCGTCTGCGGCAGGCTGTCCGCGCTGGCGAAGCAATCGCTGTCTATGGTGACTATGACGCGGATGGCGTGACAGCTACGGCCTTACTGGTGCCCACATTGCATGCTCTGGGTGCAGCACGTGTGACCCCCTACATCCCAAACCGCATGGAGGAAGGCTATGGCTTGAACAAGCCTGCACTGTCAGAGCTGGCGTGTCAAGGCGTCAAGGTCGTTGTCACTGTGGATTGCGGAGTGCGATCTGTTGACGAGGTGGAATACGCCAAGGGTTTGGGTCTAGACCTCATCATTACCGACCATCACGCTGTGGGCCCAATACTGCCCCCAGCGGTTGCAGTAATCAACCCTCGCAGAGAGGATGATGGATATCCGTTCAAGTCGCTTGCCGGTGTGGGTTTGGCATTCAAGCTGGCACAAGCGTTGCTGCGTGCACAAAGCCAAGTACCGCTCTCCAAGGCGGCTGCTCTGCCACAGGAGGAGGCCCTGCTGGATCTCGTAGCGTTGGGCACGGTGGCCGATCTCGCGCCTCTGACCGACGAGAACCGGGCACTGGTCAGTCAGGGCATCAAGAAGCTGAACGAGGCGCTCCGACCAGGGGTTGCTGCGATGCTGAAGGAGGCGGGGCTGGAGTCTGGACAGGTGGACGCAGGCAAGATCGGCTTTGTGCTGGCCCCCCGTTTGAACGCTGCAGGGCGGCTCGACGAAGCTCTGGCCAGCTACAATCTGTTAACGACGGATTCTGTGGGAGAGGCTTCTGCGCTCGCGGAGCAAGTGGGCGCACAGAACCGGGAACGCCAGCAGTTGATGAACACAATGGTCGAGCAGGCGCGGGAAGAAGTTCGCTTGTTGGGGGAGGAGCGGCTCTATGTGCTGGCTAGCACTGGGTATCTGGCTGGCATCGCCGGGCTCGTCGCCAGCCGCGTCACGGAGGAGTTCTACAGACCGACACTGGTGATCGCTGTGGAAGAGGAGGAGAGCAGAGGGTCCGCGCGCAGCATCCCGGGCTTTCATGTCACCCAAGCCCTCGACGAGTGCGAGGACTTGCTGGTCAGACATGGCGGGCATGCTGCAGCTGCAGGCTTCACCATAAGGAATGACAACATTGATGCATTTCGTGAGCGAATGCTTGGCATCGCGGAGCGGGAGCTGGCCGAGGAGGATTTCGTGCCAGTGCTCAGGATTGATGCGGCTTTGCCGCTAGCTGAAGCAACCTGGGAGAACCTGAGCCTTGTGGAAGACCTGGCTCCCTTTGGTATTGGCAACCCTCGGCCCACATTTGTCAGCCAGAATGTCCAGGTCCGTGAGTGTCGATCCATTGGACGTGACGGCGCGAGCTTGAAGCTCAAACTCACTGATGGGGTGGCGGTTTGGGATGCATTTGCCTTTCGTCAGGGGCTGCAACCGGAACAAGTTCCTGATCGTATAGATGTGGTCTACACGATGCAGAGTGATGTTTGGAAGAACCAGAGGCGGATGCGGCTGTTGGTGGAAGATTTGCGGGCGGCCAGAGGAGAGATGCTGTCTGTCCGTGCCGATGGGGGCGGACATCATGAGTAGAGCGGAGCTTCGACCGTGCAGGACGTAGGTCTGTTGACGGACATTCTCATCCTGTTGGGGGCGTTCTTCCTTGGTTTTCTCGCTGGCATCGTCTTTATGCCGCTACGACGTTTGGTGCTGGCTTTTTGGAACACTCCCGGCCGCATGTTGAAGGGAACTCAGAATGTAAGGGCCAAGCTGCGCCAAGCCTTTCGTACCACCTCGACCGAGGAGCCGCTTGATCGCAGTGGGCTGAGCGGATCGCTGGCCGGTGCGGTGTCAGATCTGCTCACGCTACGGGCGCGGCACGCAGAGGCCAGCTTCCGGGAAGGCATGGCTGCCTTCGATGAAGGGGCCTATGAGCTGGCACGGCACAAGTTCTCGCGGGCCATCTTCTGGGACAGAGGGCAGGAGCTGAGGCCGCTGCACGTCTTGGCTCACCTGCGCCTGGGCTGGTTGGATGAGCAGCGAGGTGCTTGGAAGCAGGCGAGAGACCATTACCAGCGAGCGGTGCAGCTGGACGCCGATAACCTGGCGGCAACGCTACGCCTGGGCATGATTCACTTTCAGCTTGGCGAGATGGGCCCAGCGATTTTTCAGTTTCAACGGGCCTTGGAATTGGATCCGGGCAACTTGGACACGCACTACCACTTGTATGCAATCTATCGGCAGGCCGGAATGGAGCGTGAGGCGCTGGAGCAGTTGCGCATCGTCAAAGCCGGTGAGAGCAACGAAACAGTGGTTGCGCTGTTCTCCCGCTATGGAGAGGAACACTTTCGCATGGCGCGCTACGCCGAAGCCGTTAGTGACTATGAACTGGCACTGCAGCTTGACCCCGACTGTGTGTCGGCCTATGTCGCTCTGGGGGATCTTTACTATCTTCAGCAGCAGCCTCTTACCGCGCTCGAAGCATGGGGCCGCGGGTTGTGGGTAGGTTTCTCTGAGGCGCTCGCGGAGCGAGTGCTAGCCGTGGCAGCAGATGATGTAGGTGTCTGGCCTGCCATCCATCTAGTGCGGGAATGTATGACGCGCCATTTTCGGGATGGGAGGTATCCCTTCCTGCTTTCCAAGCTGCTCCAACTCGCGGGAGAAGAAGAGGAGAGCACCGCACTGCTGGAGAAAGCAGTGCGGCTGGCGCCACTGTTGCTGGAGGCAAAGGAACGGTTGGGCGATTTGTACTCTCGGGTGGGGCTGCATGCCAAAGCCGAGGCGGTCTACCGGGCCGGACTCGACGCAGCTCTTGCTGAAGAAACGGTGTACCGTTGTCAGGTATGTGGGTATGTGACTGGACAAGAACAGGCGCGCTGTTTCCAGTGCAATCGCTGGGCGACCTTCGAAGCGATGACCAGAAGCGAGGCCGGAGCTCGCGGACCTATGTCGCGTAGCCTTCGAGAGCGGGCCACGTCGGTGCGTCAAAGCTTGCGTGAAGCGTGGACAAGAGTGGCGGGGCAACTGCCGGCAGGGGGCCACCCAGTGCTGCGCGAGCATGACCAACCGTAGGTCATGTTCCCAGCTCGTTCTGTCTGTTGGACCTTGGTCGGTTGTTCGCGGAGCGGTAGCCTGTGCCAATCTACTTGATCGCTCTGACCAGCTTTGTCCTGTTCCTGAGCACACAGGTGGGAGTGCCAGTGCTGCCGGCTCTGGCAGCAGATCTGGGAGCAGATGCTCGTGGCATGGCTGCGACGTTGGCTGCTGCACTCATGACACTCGTACTGCTGCAGTTCTTCAGTGGCCTGCTCGCGGACCGGTATGGGCGACGCCGTGTTCTTGTTGCTGGCGCTTTCTTAGGGGGGATCAGTTCGCTGCTGTGCGCTGTGGTTGGGCGCTGGCAATTCCTATTGCTTTTGCGCATACTTGGAGGAGCCGCAGATGCGATCGCCATGCCCGCGCTGCTGGGCCTGACTGCTGAGATTTCAGAGGGCCGGCATGGCACTGCCTTTGGCATCTTGCGCTCAAGTCAGGGGCTCTCATTCGCTGTGGCTCCTGCGATGGGTGGTTGGTTGTCATTATGGGGGTTGCGCGTCCCGTTCTTGACAGATGGCCTGCTGTCTCTCTTGGCCGGTGTGATCATCGCCTTTGCTATGGGCGAGCGAGTACAGGTGACCAGCACGTCACGCACTGCGGAGCAATGGGGCCAGCTAAAGTCCATCTTCGTGGATCGACGCGTGTATGCGTTTGTTCTGTTTGGGGCGGTGAACAATTTCGCCTTTCCCATTCTTTCCTCATTTGTCCCCACAAAGGGGCAACTGCTCGGCCTGGCACCTTGGCAGGTCAGCTTGGTCGTAGCCAGTGAGGCAACTGTATATACCATCAGTTCATACTTGGCCGGGCGGCTATCCGACCGTTGGGGGCGGCGGATCTTTGTCTTGGTGGCGCAGCCGCTGATCATACTGGCCTGCCTTGGCCTGGCATGGTCTCGAGAGCTGCAGAGTCTAGCTGCTTTCTATGCGCTGTTTGGTCTGGGCGGCAGCATGACCTTCTTGATGAGTTCGGTGATGATGGCTGACATCACACCTGGTGACCGTTGTGCTGCGGTTCTTGGGGCTTTTGATGCGCTGATAGACCTGGTGATCTTCGTGGCTCCTGCGCTGGCTCTATCGCTCTATGGCCCGTTGGGGCGGATCGAGCCACTGCTCTTGCTGGCCAGCGTTCCAGCATGGCTTGCCCTGGCCATTGCGTGGCGAGTTCAGGATACGCGGCCACTGGTCCTGGCTCTTGACCAGATGTGCTAATGTGAATGCCTTGATTGGAGAGCAGATGAAAAAGAAGGAATCGCCCAAGGAGCTCGATGCGGGCATGATCGACAGGGAACAAGACGTTGCTTACGTCTTGGACTGTGTGCAGGACGCGGATTGCTGCTCTGTCGTGGGCGTGAGCAACATCGGCAAATCGACAGTGATGCGTGCTTTGTCCCTTCCTGTGGTGCGTGAGAGATACCTCGGAGCCACCGCCCACAGCCATATGTTCGTCTATGTCGACTTTAACCTGATCTCTCAGATGACTGAGCAGGGCTTCTATGAGGTCATCTTGCGCAACGTGCTGGAGCTGCTTGACGCGAGGCAAGGCGGCAGCGAACTCAGATCTGCCATCCGGCAGGCCTACGAGAAGGTCATTGCCTCCGACAGCCCGTTCCTATTTCCCTTGGCTTTTGAGGATAGCCTGGAAGCCCTTGTGGATCATCAACCGGGGATGGTCGTGCTCCTGTTCGACGAGTTCGATGAGGTGTTCGTAGATATCGAGCCCAGAGTCTTTGTCCGTTTGCGTGCACTTAAGGACAGGCACTTGTCGCGACTCTGCTATGTGGCCGCAACGGGCCATCCTCTCGCTGAGATCCGGCGTGGGCGACAGGTCGGTGAGTTCTGTGAGTTGTTCGTGGCTCACACGCATCATCTGGCTCCGCTTGCAAAGGGCGACGCGCGTACGCTCGTACAGAGGTGGGCCGTGGAGGCCGAGGTCGAGTTCACGGCGAAAGACATGGATTTCGTACTGGAGTGCGCTGGCGGGCACCCCGCCCTGTTACAGGCCACCTGCCGTGTCTTGGCCGAAGCCAAGGAAGAAGCGCTCTGGCGACCAGCCGCTGCGGGCTATGAACGAGTTCGTGAGGAGCTCGACAGCGATGCAAACGTCCGTCTGGAATGCGCCAAGCTATGGAATGATCTGAGCAGCCAGGAGCAGGAGACTTTGATCCTCTTGCTCACAGGTCAAGATTTCGTTTCTGGCCTAGACTCGCTGACCGACAAGGGCATGATTGACATCCCAGCCGAGTCCCGGGCACGCCTGACTGATGTCGAGGCGGCGTCTCAGCCAGCAGGCGATGCGGCCATCGACCTTCCGGGCGCGGCTGATGAGGTCCAGGTGTTTGCTGGCCTCTTCGCTGGTTTCGTGCGACGCCAGCGGCTGGTGCGCCGCCGTGGCGCTCGAGGCGTACGCGTTGATGTAGAAGCTGGTGACGTCTGGGTGGATGGCGAGCTTGCCCCGACGCTCACGGAGCTGGAGTACAAACTGCTACTGTTGTTGTACGGCAATCTCGAGAAAATCTGTGACAAGTACAAGATCGTGGAGTCGGTTTGGGGAGAGGACTATATCGATGAGGTGGATGACGCGCGCATCGAGAAGCTGGTGAGCCGCCTCCGGCACAAGATCGAACCGAACCCCGATGAGCCTCGGTACTTGATCACAGTGCGCGGTAGAGGCTATAAACTGGCTAGCCCCGACTAGTTCGGCGCAACGGAGTCAATGTCAGCTTCCTGTCCGTTACCTGTCATGCAAGGCGACTATCAGCTCAGTAGAATGCTGATGACGAAAAGTGAGATCCAAGCGATTGATTGGTCGCGCGTGCAGGAACGAAAAGGAGGCTGAGATCTGTGATTCAGGTAGAGGAGAAAGAAGACGTCACTCCGATCTGCCCTCATTGTTCAGCAGAGCTGCAGACAATGTGGGTGCGCAGGGCAAAATCAGCGTTTGGGAACCGCTATGTCTACTTCTGCCCGAACTGTAAAAAGGTCTTGGGAGTTTCCCATCGCAAGGGATTCTTCATGGGCTAGCTCGAGCATGAGGGGCAGATATTCACTGTGGTACAGTCTCCGCCACACTGAACGGAGACAGATTGAAGAACAGATTGAGGAGGATAGCAAATGCCATCGCTACTGGACAGAATTCGCACACTGATTTCGGCTAACCTGAACTACCTCGTTAGCCAGGCGCTCAAAGCCAACAGTATGGCTGTGGTGGATGAGTACATCCGCAAGGTCGAGGACAACCTTGAGGCCCTCGAGGACGCGGCGGCCACTGTTGGTGGAGAGTCGAAGACACTGAAGCGCAAGTACCTACAGTACGAGGGGCAGGCGAAGGAACTGGATCGCAACATCGACCTGTTCCTGACCAAGGGTAAAGAGGACCTGGCCCAAGCCGCGCAGTATCGCTACAATACGATAGACCGGCTGGCGGATACGTACCGTGAGCAATACCAGGCGCAGGAAGCTGAATACCAGAAGCTTCTCGCTGCCAAGCTCAAGTTGGAAGCCAAGCTGACAGAGGCCAAGCGTGAGCGTACGGAACTGCAGGCCATGCTCGATCTGGCCAAGAGCAAGGAGCTAACGCACAAGGTCGTCGAGGGTGTCAGCGGCATTACCACGCCCGAGGCAGGAATTGCCGAGATCCGCGAGGAAATACAGCGCCGCCTGGACAAGGCCACGGCGCAGGGTGAGATTGATGCCAAGCGCCTGGATAACCAGATGTCCGAAGCTTTGGAGAAGGACACCATTGAGCGCCAGCTTGCTGAGCGCAAGGCAAAGCTTGGCTTGGGATAGACTGGACCGGAGCAGAGCTCCCGTTGGCTCTGCTCCTCCTCGCTCTCGTCTGGTGTCATGTTTCCCTGCCGTAGAGCGCGGGGCCAGGTAGGGCGCGCAGTCAGCGCTGCGAATTGGCAGGGTTGCCAGAGCATGGAGACTCTGGCTGATGTGGATGCACCCTTGGGGGCAGAGTGGCTTGATGGGTGTATGCGCTCCTGGGGTTCACCCTGCAACACCGTGACTTGGGTGCTCCAAATGACGGGCTGAGGGACTGGGGCAGTTCATCTCGCCTGACGGGACCGTTCGTCCCGCTTGACGGGTGTACAGTTTTCGGAGATAGAAATATGAACAGAACGCGTTGGGTGTTTTTCATCGTCGTGCTGCTGGCTGTGGCTATCGTGGGTATCTCACTGGTCATCCAGCGTGCAGGCGGCGTGCAGCCTCTGATTGAGCAACCGGAGACACTCCAGGTGCGCATCATCTGTGCGCTACCGGTGGAACCGTTCGTGCAGGCAGCGGCGAAAGAGTTCAACGCAGAGAGGCACAAGCTTGAGGGACATCTCATCCAAGTCACCGTGGAGCCGATGGATGGCTTGGCGGCCATGGGGCGGTGGGAACGGGGGGAGATGGATCCGATTCCTACAGTGTGGATTCCCGATAGTCGCTACCTTGTGGAGTTGGTGAATGCCACCTACAAGGAAGAGCGCGGGCGGGATATCTTCCTGACGGGAGGCGAGTACCGTGCGCGCCCCATCGCAATCTCCCTATTCTCTTGGGGCATCTATTCCAGCCGCGAGGAGGTCCTGCGCGCGAAGTACGGCGACATCGACTGGCAAGCCGTTCACGATGCAGCTACTGCCAAGGGCGGTTGGCCGGAACTGGGCGGGTCCCAAGATTGGGGCTACTTCAAGCTTGTTGTGCCCAATCCCCGCAGGAACGTGGGTGGTTTGGCCGCCATGGTAGCTGCAGCTGGCGAGTACTATGACAGGACAGATATCAGTGTCTCCGATGTGACAGATCCCGACTTCCAGAAATGGTTGAAGGAGCTGATGGGAGCGGTGACGGACTTTAGCAGTCTGGGCGCTTATTCCGTGGAGAACCTGGCGCTATTTGGGTACTCTATGGGCGATGGCGGCCAACTCTTGGAGAGCGATTTGTTGGTCAACATGGCCGGTATCCAGACACGCTGGCAGGACCCCTTGGTGATCGTGTATCCCAAGTATGTGACCTGGTTTGATTTCCCGTTCACAGTCTGGATGGGTGATGAGACCACAGCTCTAGAGAAGAACGCCGCCCTGGAATTCCAACGCTATCTGTTGCAGCCGGAAGTCCAGCAGCGGGCCGTGGAAGTGGGGCTCCGGCCGGCGAACCCGGAGGTGCCCGTCACTGACGAGGGGAGCCTGTTCGTGCAGTGGCAGGATCAGGGGGCGATGACCGTCGTGCCCCGTACCACCATGATGCGTTCTCCAGATCGAGACGTGCTGCTGGCCCTGCTGCGCTGGTTTGACCTGAACATAGCGCAGCGATAGGAGGATGGCGATGAGTCAGCGAGCGAAACGGATGGGCTCTCGCCAGTGGGCAATTGGCTTGGCGGCAGGTGCGCTGATCGTCCTAATCGCCTGCCTGCCCTGCTATCTGATCTACCAGGTTGCGCAGCGCGATATCCGTGGTGAGAACAGAATAACTCTGGAAGTTGCCTACTCTCCAGAGAAGCGGGCGCTTTTCGAGGAACTGGTCAAACGCTACAACTCAGGGCGGCCGAGGACTCCCGCGGGCAAGCAGGTTGAGGTGGTCGCCAGCCAGCTCGAGCCTGAGGCCATGATCGATGCTGCCTTGGATGGGCGGTTTCACGCTCTATCCCCCGATTCGTCGGTGTGGCTGTCACAGCTGGAACTTGGGTGGCAGGAACAGCAGGTGTCAGAAACGTCGATCCTGGGGCAGACTACGCGCTTTGCTGTCAGCCCGGTGGTTGTTGCGATGTGGGCGGATGTCGCTCGCTCCATGGGCTATCCCGACAAGTCTGTCGGCTGGGCCAACCTCCTTGACACCGCTCGCACCAACCCGAGTTTCAAATGGAGCCATCCGTCTACCTCTTCAGCCAGCGGCCTGCTGGCAACACTGGCCACGTTCTATGCCGGTACGGGCAAGACACGCGGCTTGACAGTAGAAGACGCTACGGCTGAACAGACGCTGGCGTATGTGGCTGCCTTAGAGAAGACGGTACGCTACTACGGCGAAGGTGAGCTGGCCGTTATACAGCAGATAGAGGAAAGGGGCCGCACCTATCTCGATGCCTTTGTCGTCCAGGAACAACTGGTCATCCAGTTCAACCAACGGAACAGGGAGAAGCTGACAGCCATCTATCCAGTCGAAGGCACCATGTGGAAGGACCATCCACTTGTCTTCCTGGAGCGGCCTGACACTACCTCCGATCAGCGGCAAGCCTGCCGCAGCTTCAGCGACTTTTTGCTGTCGACTGACGCTCAGATGCTGGTTCTGACGAACGGCTACCGCCCAACGGACCTGAGCATTCCGCTGGATTCCTCGGAATCACCGATCACTGCCGAGAACGGGGTAGATCCAGCACAACCCAAGACGACGCTGCAGATCCCCAGTCCTGCGGTCATTCAGGTAGTGCGTGAGGTGTGGCTGTACACCAAGCGGAAAACTAATGTGTATCTGGTGGCCGACGTGTCGGGCAGCATGCAGGGGGAGAAGCTTGAACAGGCTCAAGAGGCTTTCCTGACCTTCCTGGATCAGATCAAGGCGGACCAAGAACGAGTTGGGTTGGTCGTCTTCGCCTCCCGTGCGGTGGAGGAGGTGCCCTTGAGCGAGCTGGCTACAAACCGCGGAGTGCTGCGCTCGACGATCGCTGCTTTGAGCGCTGGAGGAGATACTGCGCTTCTCGATGCCATTGACCTAGCCCATATCAGGCTGCAAGAGCTGCAGGACAGCGAACGCATCAACGCCATTGTCGTCATGACCGATGGCAAGGAGAACAATTCCCGGATCAGATTGAGGGAACTCACCTCCAAGTTGCGGCGGAGCAGTGAATCGGGCCTGCCCATCGTGGTATTCTGTGTGGCATATGGCCGCGACGCGGATATGGACACACTGGAGGAGATATCAGAGGCAACAGGTGGCCAAACGCGGCCGGGCACCCCAGAGACAATCCGCCAGTTGTACAAGGTGCTCTCGACGTACTTCTAGAGAATCGAGAGGGTTCCAAACGTCTCGTCAAGAATCCTTAGGACCTATCAAGGAGCCAGGCATGACTAAGAGGGGGAATGAGCTGAAACAGCGTGTAACCAGAGCGATCATCGCTCACGCTTTCTTTCGGTTGGAGAGTGCTGTGATCATTGCCATGACGATTGTCCTGGCCGCTCTCTTTCCTCAGCCTTTTCCCTGGTGGCAGCGGTGGTATTGGCTTGTCTTCGGCTTTGTTGGTGAGGTTCTGGTTGTGTACACCAGCATCACGGACGAGATGACAGGCCGTGAGATTGTGGCTGACATGTTGCGCCAGGAGTTCAATCCACAGGAGATCCGTTCGCCAGAGTACCGCCAGCGTGTGGAGAGGGCGCTGGAGTATCGCCAACAGATTGAGGAGCTTGTGCGCAGAACCGACGCAGGTGTGCTAAGGGATCACCTTCGCGAGACAACGGCAGGGATTGCCGACTGGGTAGCCAACGTCTTTGGTCTGGCCAAGCGGCTGGATGTCTACCACAACGATCGCACACTGCTACAGGACCGACGCGAAGTGCCCCGTGAGATAGTTGGGCTGCGTTCGCGGTTGGAACGTGAAGATGACGAGGACGTACAACAGCAGTTGCTAGAGACGATTGCCACCAAAGAGAGACAGCTCACGAATCTGCAAAAGCTCCAAAACATGATGGAGAAAGCCGAGTATCAGCTGGAGACGACGCTGACTGCTCTGGGAACCGTCTATTCGCAGCTGCAGCTTATCAGCGCCAAGGATATCGACTCGGGCCGCGCACAGCGCTTACGGGACGATATTGGAGATCAAGTGGCGGCCCTGCAATCCCTGCACGAAACACTGGATGAAGTGTATGGCTCCTCGACTTAGCATCCCTTGGTTGCTTGCATAGGTGGTGAGGCAATTCATTGTCGCGGGCCGGAACCAGCATTCTGGATCGAGCTGGGGGTCGGCCCTGACGAAACGCGGCAGCGGATACCCAGGCCTGCACTGCCCGGACGGCGGGATGCTCGGCGATTTGTCTGGGAGGTCGATAAGACGTGAGAAGAACAGCTTTGAATAGTAGAACCAGTTACGCAGGCGCAGTCCCGCCATCATCGGGGCGGGGCGCAGTCTCGACATCGTTCCGGCGAGGGGCGGTCCTCGTCCTGATGATCTGTCTACTTGCGGCTTGCAGAGCTCCGCAGCCCGAGGGCGAAGTGATCATCTACGTGGCAGCCCCGCTCTCTGGTTGGCAGGCTGACGGCGGACAGACCGTCGTGGGTGGCGTACGCCTCATGGCGGAGCGACTCAACGCGGCAGGTGGTCTGCTCGGTTACAGAGTCAAAGTACTGGCTATGGATGATGAGGCCGATTCGGACGTAGCTGTCACGGTGGCGCAGGACATCCAAGCTGCCATACGGTCAGGAAACAGAGTCATCGGAGTCGTTGGTCACTACAACAGCGGGCAGTCCCTGGCAGCGATGGAACTGTATAAAGATCTGCCACTGGTGGTTGTCACGCCAACCGCGAGTGATGTCAGCCTCACTCAAAAGGGCTATACCAACTTCTTCCGGGTGAATGCGACTGATGCCGCGCAGGGACCTGTAGATGCGCGGTTCCTGGTGGAGGGGTTGGGAGTCGAGCGCATTGCTGTGGTGTACGCGGACAACGAATACGGGCGTGGCCTGCGTGACCAGATGGTGAATGCGCTGAGGGAATTGGGTGCGGAGCCCGCAGTTGTCATCGAAATCACTGAGGGTGCGCCTACTCAAGCCGAGGCTGTAGCGCAAATCAGGTCGGTGCAACCCGATGCGGTCTTTCTCGCTGGCTATGAGACGGAGGGATACATACTCCTGCCAGAGTTGCGCGAGGCAGGCGTCACTGTACCTTTCATGGCTAGCGATGGGTGTTTCCTCTACGAGTTCATCGATGGCGCGGGTCTGGCTGCGGAGGGCGCCTATGTTAGCGGCATTACCCCTGACTCCAAGCTAACTGCGGATTCCAACTGGTGGAGGGAATACCAAGCGCTGGAAGCGCGCAACCCAGGAACCTACAGTGTGGCTGGCTATAGCGCTATGCAAGTGATTGCTGAAGGCATTAAGAAGGCTGGGAGCTTCAACGCAGCCCAGGTAGCGGAAGCGATTCGCAACCTGGATCTTGAGACTCTGGTTGGCCGCGTCAGCTACAATGCAGTAGGGGATCTGGAGGAACAGAGGATCTATATCTTCCAGGTACGAGATGGAGACTTTGTGCAGGTGCACGCTGAGTAGCCAGTGGAAGGCCAGATCGCAGGGAGGTGAATCGCGTGCCTGGTCTCCGCGTTCTCTGCAAGCATAGCGGTGCATACTTACCGCTAGACTGAGGAGGAAGAATTGGAGGGTCCAAGGATCGCTTTTCGCATAGGTCCCATTGCCGTTGCCTGGTACGGCATTATCATTGTGGGATGTGCCATGATCGGTGCTTGGGTGGCCGAGCGTGAGGCTAAGCGGCGAGGCGCAGATGCAGAACACGTCTGGAATGGTCTTCTCCTGTGCCTGATTCTGGGGTTGGTCGGTGCTCGTCTATATCATGTAATCCACCAATGGGATTTTTACCGGCAGTACCCAATGGAGATCTTCAACACGCGACACGGTGGGTTGGCTATCTATGGTGCGGTGGCTGGCGGTGCGCTTGCTCTGTGGATCTACACCCGCTATCACAAGCTCAGTTTTGCCTTATGGGCGGACATTGCCGCTCCCGCACTGGTCCTTGCCCAGGCCATCGCTCGCTGGGCGAACTACCTCAATCAGGAACTCTATGGCCACCCGACCACTGTTCCGTGGGGCATCACCATCGATGCCGCGCACCGCATTCCACCGTTCGATGACCTGACGCAATACCCCCTGGACGCGCGTTTCCACCCTACCTTTCTCTACGAGTCGCTTGGGAACTTGATCAACTTCGTGCTGATCGTGTACGTCTCGCGCCGCTTCGCAGACCGCCTCAAGGACGGAGACTTGATTCTGCTGTATGGCATGTTGTACCCTTTGCTGCGGTTCCTGGTTGAGTTTCAGCGTCCAGATGCCTGGAAGATCGGCGGAGTGGCTACTGCACAATGGATCGCCATGGTGTCCGTTATCCTCTGTGGCGGTCTGCTCATATACCGACACCGCACCTCTGCTGCTCTCACGCCGAGTGAGGACAGCCAGGGCTAGGCCTGGCCACCCTTGGCTCCACGGTTTGCTGCCGACTCATGATGCGATGTTTGCCTTCCCAAAGTCATACCTTCTGTATTGACTGCCCACAAACCCGCCTGTCCAGCCATGCACATGCATGGCATGGGCAAGCTCATTGATTCACCCTGAGAGCGTGTGCAAAAGAAAAGTGAACGATGTATTGATTCCTGCGCCCAGGCTGAAGACGATAGCGACTTTGCTGCTCAAGGCGGCACGCGTGCCACCAGCCGACGCAGAACTGGTTGCCGATTCTCTGGTTGAGGCGAATCTGCGCGGCGTAGACTCGCATGGCGTGCAGCACTTGCCGATTTACGTGGAGCGTATCCGTCTGGGATTGGTTGAACTGCATCCGACCTTCCCGATTCTCAATGAAGCCAACAACACCGCGCTGATTGATGGTCAGAACTCGCTGGGCCAGGTGGCGGCAATGCACGCCATGGAACTGGCCATCGCCAAGGGCCGTGAGGCTGGGACAGCCCTGATCGGAGTGCGTGGGACCAATCACTGCGGCATGCTGGCTTACTTCGCCATGCGAGCCGTGCGTAAAGGGCTGATCGGCTTTGCTTCCTGCAATGGGCCGGCGAACATGGCCCCTTGGGGAGGGAAGGACTTGCTGATCAGCAACAACCCCATCTGCTTCGCCATTCCCGCAGGCGAGGATCTGCCCATCGTGCTCGACATGGCCAATAGCGTGGTTGCCAAAGGCAAGCTCTATGCAGCACGTTCCAAGGGAGAGAGCATTCCTGAGGGATGGGCCTTGGACAAGCACGGACAACCTACTACCGATCCCTCGGCGGCGTTGAACGGAGGCAGCCTGGTGCCGGTCGGCAGGTACAAGGGCTATGGCTTGGCGCTGGTAATGGATGTGATGGCTGGTTTGATGACCGGCTCTGGGTTTGGCCTGGGAGTCGGATCGCTACATCACGAGTTGACGCGAGGCATGAACCTTGGCTTGCTCATGGGCGCGATGAATGTGGAAAGCTTCATGCCTCTCTCTACCTTCCGCCAGCTTGTAGATGACTACAGCCAGCAAATGCGAAGCTCAACGCCAGCCGCGGGGTTCGAGCGTGTCTACCTACCAGGCGTGCTGAGGAAGGAATCCCTGTTCCACAGAAGGTATGGCAGGCGCTGCTGACAACAGCTCAGGAACTGGGCGTAGACCTGTAGGGGTGTGCAGACTGCCTGCTGTGGGCAAGCGCGTTTTGCCCCAAGCGCTGAAGCGGGATAGACGATGGCTGGTTCAGTTCGGCGAGCGGCGGCGCTGTTGGGCGGGCGTCCTCCCGTACTTCTCCTGCAGTCTGGCGGAGGAAATCCAGATCTGCCACCGCTCCAACTTTGGCAGCTTCTTGCGCTCGAGACTGGCTGGATTGAAGGTCCAGGCCAGCATCCACCAGTAGAGATTGTCCCAGAAATCCGCAAACCTCTGACCGATGCGCAGAGCGCTGTCTTCCTGAATGACATCGGAGCCTGCTCTCGAGAACAGTTGCACTGCGTGGATGCCCTTGGGCATGAAGGAAGACTCCCCGCGCCAGGCATGGATGTGTCTCCACTCAGGTTGGCTCACCATGTATCGGGCGAGCAGCCGAGTGGAACATAGCAGGCGGGAGTAGAACCGCTTGGCCCAGATGAGGTACGTTCCGTCCCCCGGAATGGGTGGCACGTGCTCGTTCCACAGGTGGAGTTCACCGGTTGTTTCGCTGTCGAGGATCTCTGTACCATCGGACAGAATGATGTGCCGGTCACTCTTGGCTTTGCCAATGCGCAGCAGGCACAGTTCATCGTCGGTGAACTCGCGCACGCCCTTCACAGACCGCACGATGTGATCTATGGCACGGATCGCGGCGCGGGCCAAAGCCGGCAGGCTGCTGTCCTGTTCTGTAGACTGCCCTGTGCCACCCTGAGGGACCTTCATGC
>Ga0111173_1196_pt1 | contig 15350 bp, 12 predicted proteins | sample DeeMarSWOR324_28_FD_80234 | JGI IMG/M metagenome (GOLD analysis project Ga0111173, IMG submission 80234) | Anaerolineae bacterium SM23_84
TACGTCCTGCGCGCCAACGGCGGCCAGTGGATGATGGCCATGGTCTTTTCGCCCGACAACAGTGTCGTTCTGGAAATCGTCGGCCTCACGGACGGGCAGCCACTGGTGCGCAGCGACTTGCGACAGCCTTTCTGGCAGGGCAGCCTGCCCGCCACACAGGACTATAGTGTCAAAGCCGTTTCCACCACCGGCGCAACCGTATACACACTCCAGGTGATCATCCCCGAGCGCGTTGAGTTCGCTACTGGTGCAGTCTCGGCCACGCGTCAAGGCAATCTCGAGCCGTGGCAGGCCCACGACTATCTGCTGGCGGCTCTGCTGGCGGCGCTCCAGGGCCAGACAATGACGGTGACGATTCAGTCAGCGGAGGACAAGGTTCTGCTGGAGATCTACGGCGTGGACGATGGCCAGCCGCTGGCGCGTGTGCCCATGGGCCTCACCACCTGGACCGGCGTTCTGCCCGCCGCCCAGGACTATGCCGTCAAGGCGGTCTGCATGAGCGAGACAGCGACCAGCTACCAGATCGAATTCACCATACAGTAGGCGCTCGGCAGAGCGTTCTCACTCTTGGGGTGGCGGTGTCCACCGCCACCCCAACGAGACCGCCGATACGCCAGTTGCGGCGGCAAGGGATCTCGTCAAGGTCTTTCGGCGCACCGCCTCTTGCTGCCGAGTGACCACTCGCACCTGCGACTGGTTCCACCAACATCACCCCCAACACGAAGCCTATCGGCTCCTCTCGCCTACCAGAGACAGATCAGGCTTGCCCCAGCGGGCGTGCAGCGGTTCGTCCGCCGCGAATGCAGGCAAGTGCGTTTGCTCGGACGTGCCTCGCGTCAATGCAATTGGTCAGACGGGAACAAGTGAGATAGAATAGGGACCAGCCGGGCTGAACCGCTGCCCGATCCCGACAGCGTCACTGAAACAGCCGAATCCAAGTCAGTCCGCCTGCTGATCGTTTCATTAGCACCAGTGAGATGGCCACGCGTATCGATGAGTGATCGCAATCTACTGTGGGAAGACAAAGACCGCCCTGGCACCCTGCGCTTTGGCGGAGCACGGATGGCCCTGCTGGACATCGAGTCCGGATTCTGGGCGCTGCGCCGCCAGATGGAGGCGCTGGTCGGGCGAACCCTGACCGATGCTGTGCTGCAGCAGGCTGGCGCCAGTGGTGGAGCGTCCTTCGCGCGCAGCTTTGTGCCACTGCCGGCCGAGGACGGCACACAGGCGTTTCGCGATTGCGTCGCCGCCTACCAGGCGGCAGGTTTCGGGCGCTTTGAGATCACCAGCATGGAGTGGCCAATCGGTCGCGCCAATGTGCAAGCCCACGATGCCTTCGAGGCCTGGATGGTGCAGCGGCACGGCCAGGAGCCACGGACCCCAGTATGCGCCTATACAGCTGGAGTGCTGGTGGGCTTTGCCCGGGCGATCACCGGACAACGCGATGTGGTCTGCCTGGAGCGCCAGTGCCAGGCGCAGGGTGCGCAGGCCTGCCTGTTTGAGCTGCTACCCCAAAAAGACGCGGATCAGCAACCAGTAGCGACCTTCGACGCGGACCCGCTGCTCAGCCACAGCCTCAACCTGCTGGAGATCCTGTTCGGCCGAACGCCAATGGCCATCGCCGTGTTTGACCGTGACGCGCGCCTGCGACGGTTCAATTCCACGTGGGTGGATCGGCTCGCCAAGCACAGTCCCTCGGCTGCCCGCCAGGTCACGGCGGGCGTGAGCCTCTTTGATGTGGTGCCCGGCGTTGAGGAAAGCTACAGGCCCATCCTCACCCGGCTGGCTGCGGGGGAGACGGTGCGGGCTAGTGCGTTTCGCTGGCAGAACGAGGGCATCGTTTCCTATCGCGACGCTGTGTTTGCACCTCTGATCCAGGATGGCGAGGCAGTGGGATTTGTCGAACTATCCACCGACGCCACAGAGCGCGTGCTGGCCCAACAAACGCTGGAGCAGCGCGTCCAGGAGCGCACGCGAGAACTGCGGGCGTTGTACGATGTGCTCTCAGCGGCCAGCGCCTCGCTCGAGCTGGAGACCGTGCTGCAGCGCTCGCTCGACGCAGTGCTGGACGTGATGCGCTGCAACGTGGGTGCTGTCCACCTGCTTGGGGAAGGCGGCCACCTGCTGAACCTGGCCGCAGGGCGAGGGATTCCATCGGAGCTTCGCTCGCAGATCTCATCGGTGCCAGTGGACAGCGGCCTTGCCGGCACGGTGATCCAGCGCGGTGAACCAACCCTGGTCAGAGACATAGCCAGCAGCCCGCTGCCGCTGCGTTCCATACCCGCAGCTGCGGATCAAACATACCTCGGCGTGCCGCTGCGAAGCCGTGGCCGAACCCTCGGCGTACTGAGCGTGCTCGGCGAAGCAGGGCGGCACTTTGCCGATGAGGAAGTCGCTCTGCTGATACATATCGCCGACGAAGTCGGCATCGCAGTCGAAAACGCCCAACTGTACCGGCAGGCCGAGCAGCTGGCGGTGATGAGGGAGCGCCAGCGCCTGGCTCGCGAATTGCACGACTCGGTAACGCAGGCACTGTACAGCTTGACTCTGCTCTCTGAAGCGGCGCGTCGTATGGCCGGCAGCGGTGAACTGCGACAGGCACAAGAGCCCTTGTATCGACTGAACGCCATTGCGCAGCAGGCTCTGAAAGAAATGCGCTTGCTGGTGTACGAGTTGCGTCCTCTGGTGCTCAAGAGAGAAGGACTGGTGGGAGCTCTGCAGCATCGGCTGGATGCGGTCGAGGGCCGCGCCGGAGTGGAGGCACGTCTGCTTGTACAGGGAGACGTCAAACTGCCGAGCGAAGTGGAGGAGGACCTGTATCGTATCGCCCAAGAAGCCCTGAACAATGCCCTCAAGCATGCTGCGGCCAGCGCCGTGACAGTGACCATCCACGCCGAGGATCAAGCAGTGGAAATCAAAGTCGTGGACGACGGCACAGGCTTCGATCCCCAGACCGGGAACAGTGGAGGCGGGATGGGACTGACAACCATGCGCGAGCGGGCGGAGAAGATGGGGGCGCGGCTGCAGGTTGAGAGCACACCGGGTCAGGGAACCACGGTAAGAGTGTTATGGAAGGCTGACGATTGACAAAGTGCCTATCCGACAACTCACCTGAGGCGGCTCGCTGTTTTCGGGTAGGTGCGAAGGACCAACACCGCCAAGGGCAGTTGGACCTTTGTGCGCATTCACTCGTCACCCTGAGAGAAGAGGGCTGCGAATGAGTGCATCCAAACCAATCCGCGTATTGATCGCCGATGACCACGCCATTGTGCGCGAAGGGCTGCGCTGGCTGCTCCACACCGAGCCCGAAATGGAGCTGGTGGGCGAAGCCACCGACGGTGTCGATGCGGTGTCAAAGGCGCGATCGCTGCGTCCGGACGTGATCGTGCTGGATCTGGTGATGCCCCGCATGGGAGGGATCGAGGTCATCAGCGAGATCAAGAAAGAGATGCCCGATGCCCGCATCCTCGTGCTGACCAGCTTTGCCGAGGACGAGAGAGTGTTCCCGGCGATCAAAGGTGGAGCGCTGGGCTATCTGCTGAAGGACTCCTCGCCGCAGGAGTTGCTGCGGGCCATCCGCGAGGTTCACCAGGGACAGGGTTCGATGCACCCCACCATCGCCCGCAAAGTGATGCGCGAATTGCAGCGTCCGTCGGATCGGCCCCGCACGCCCGAGCCCTTGACGGCGCGCGAGGTCGAGGTCCTTTCCTTCGTGGCACGGGGTCTGTCAAATCAGGAGATCGCCGACCAGCTGGTAGTCAGCGAGCGGACGGTGCGCTCCCACATCAGCAGCATCCTCAGCAAGCTGCATCTGGCCAACCGAACGCAGGCCGCACTCTACGCCCTGCGGGAGGGTTTGGCCTACCTGGACGGGGACTGAGCGCAACTCCAACAATTGACCTATGTCCTCTGCATCATCTGACTGACCAAGACCGCTCTGAGAGCGGTCTTTTGTTTGCCCACAAACCCACCTTCCGGCCGATGACTGACGCGCAGAATTGGGCTACCATGTGGTGCCTGGCGCCGTGCGTAGAGGCAGCCAGCAGACGATCGAGCAGCACGGGGCACAGCGATGACGGCAACGGGAGTGGAACCACAGCCCGACACTTATCGTCACTGCTTTTGGCCACGGCGCAGAAACGACAGGAGATCTTGATCGCAGTTCAAGACGAAGCGATGGGGCCTTGCCAGCCTGGCCCGGGCGACAGTAGGGCCAGTGGATCGGGCAACAGGAACGGCTTGGGCCTCCTGAGCGCGACATATGGTGCGCAGGTTGCGGGTGCCGTAGCCGCCTCCAAGGCAGATCGACATGCCAAGAGGAGGAATGCCTTGAACAAGATACCGATGACCAGCGTGGGGCAGCTGCTACTGGTCTGCGTGCTCTTGCTGGCGGGCTGCAGTGAGGACAGTGTCCCGAATGGGAACAAGCTGGCCACGCCAAAGTCACTCGAGCCAGCAGAGCCCGCCGCGTCGCACTGGGTGCTGTTCACGCTTAATGCCGACATTCCAGATCCGCGCTGCGCGAAGGTGCGACCAGACCAAGCGCTGAAGGTAACCAACAACACCGACGCTCCGGTGCTGGTCACGATCGCCGGTCGCGAAGCGGAGGTGAGACCCGGTGGCGAGCAGGAGATTGCCGGGGCGGTTGGCACCTATCTTGCGCCAGGTGTGCATAGCTTGATGACTTCGCTGTATGGCGGTGGTGGGCCCGAGGTATGGGTAATGTCGGAGTAAGGAACTGCCAGTCTATGGCCCACAATGGTGTCTTGATCGTAGCTCCTCCCGGGCCGCTGCGACATGGCCTGCGGGCCCTGCTGCGCTCGATTCCGAATGTGCACATTGTGGGTATCGTAGCCCACAACAAGAGAGCGCTGCAAACCGTCTCTGAAGGCCGGGCGGCGCTCGTGCTGCTGGACAGTGCGCTGCCTGGAGAAGGCTTCGTGCCCCTGCTGCAGCAGCTAAAGGCCAAATGGCCAGACGTACAATGCGTGGTGCTGACAGACAACGATGAACAACGGCGACAGGCACAAGCAGCCGAGGCGGATGCGGTGCTACTGAAAGGCATCCCGGCTGCCCGGCTCTCTGCAGCCGTGGAGAGCCTACTGGCGTTGGATGGTCAGCTGCAGCCTGCGGCTGGTGGCAGGTGCCGGTCTCAGCACCGAGACCGTAGCAAGCTATTCATGCGCGATAGCGCACACCTTCTACAGCAGTCTGGCAGCGATCTGGAGGCAGACGGGAAGCTGGAGCAGGTCATTGAAGAGGCGATGTTGTGGCATCCAGACAGGGTAGGCGATGTGGGTGATCGCCGCGAGTTGCAGCCTGTGCGGACCTTGTGCAACTCGCGCCTGATCTTGGACGCACACATCAACCGGAACGAGTTATTGGATCAATGAGAACTGGCAACGTTCGATTTCTGCTCATAGTGTCATCAGTAGTATCTACGCTGGTAGGATGTGGCCCATCGCCCGCCCGGCAGCCAGCGGCCGTGCTTACTGTCGTACCCACACTGACACCGGTCTCTGAGGGGCTTTGGCAGATGTACGATGACACTGTTTTCGGCATCAGCCTTCGGTTCCCTGCAGATTGGATGCCACAGCCGGGATGCGACCGAAGGTTCGCAGGGCCTGATGGGTTCTTTCAGTTGTCGGCACTGGACCGCGAGGGCTTGACCATTGACGAGGTCGCTCACAACGAGGCGCATCACAAACTGATGCCCTACGGGAGCGAGCCAGTAGTCGAGAGCTTGGAAGTACACGGCCAGCAAGCTCGGCTGATCCTGCCGTCCGCCGATCAGCCGCGAGAGATGGACGGGCAGGCCGCCTTAGTCATGCACCCTTTTGGGGTCATCGAGCACGAAGGTCATGGTTACAACTACTTGGTCTTGTGGGCTGACCAAGCTCACATCCGCCAGGTCGCCAACACAGTGAGACTGCAGGTGCCCCCGCCTGGGGCCGTACTCACGGTCCTTCGCGTCCTGGCTCTCCCGTTCCGCATGGATCCGACCAGCATCCAGTTGCTGCATTGGGACAGGGTAGACTGGCCGAACGGATGTCTTGGCATCCCCATGCGGGACAAGTGCAGTTTGGCCGTGGTTCCCGGCTATCGCGTCATCGTCAGGATTGACGACCAAGAATACGAGTATCGGTCCGACCTTGGGGGCTATCGAGTTCTTCTGGCGGTCGGTCCCGACCACGCGATCGAGCAGCCCGTTCTGGTGTGGGAGGAAGGAGGTGAGCACGGCTGCCAGAGCTTGCTCTTGGCAGCGGATGGGCAGGCAGCGATCGGTCCCTGTGATGCGCCTCAGGTACCTGTGCGGTTGGACCATGCGCCGCTACGTCTTGAAGAGTGGACTTTTATCCAGTCACAGTTTGCACCGTTTGAGGCCGACACCCCCAGGGGTCGGGTGGTCTTTCGTGGGCAGGGCCAGGAGATTGCCAGACCAGCGTGGCAGAGAGCGGTCGCGTCGTGGGCCCATCTGGTGCGGCTGGAGCTTGAGTTGGGCCGCTGTTGCGCTTCTTGGGGGGCATTCTCCTGGAAGCACGAATTGTTGGATCGTCCCGGGGTGTGTGCGTTCCTTGACGTGACAGCATATGGAATGGCTCATGCAAGTACGACGACATGTTCTCGGGGCAAGTTAGAGTATCTAGCAGACGCATGGCTTACATCAAGCCTGTGGGAGCAGTTTGACGAGTGGTTCTACGGACGGTCAGAACAGTCTGATGCAGATCTCTACTTCAGAGGCATGGGAGCACAGGAGATGAGCGAGGCCGAGGCTAATGCATTGCGAAGCTGGGCAGAGTCAGTGTACGCTCGTCTGAGGGAGGAATGACTGTGCCCACTTGCTCTTGGCATGATATGGATTCTATCACGGCATCGGTGTCCGGACCGGATACGATGGAATGCTACGGGTGGCCATGGGCATCGCGGCAGTCTGGGAAACCAAAGTGACCTACTACGAGGGAGATGCTGGGACTACGACATAGGTCCTGCCTGGAGCCTGTGACACGGATAGATTGCGCATCGTCAGTGGCTGGGCGGCCTCGGCGGCCTGGTTCGAGAATAGAGTCTATGATATCCAAACAAAAAGGAGATCGAAATGAATGCTAGAACAGAAGGTATGATCGCGATTGGTGCCGCATTGATCGTCCTCTTCAGCGCGATGTGGGATCCGCGCATCTCGGTAATGGTGTCGGTCGTTGCACTGGTGGCGCTTGGCGTCTACAGATTCATGCAAAGGGACAACTAGTACTTGCCTGCCTTAGCCAAGGGAAACCAAAGCAGAGAGCCTAGCCGGACCTCAAGGCTGTCCAACATATGGCAGAGCGTGTGGGAGCGGTCTGACGAGCAGTTGCATGGACGGTCCGAACAGTCTGATGCCAATCTCTGCTTCAGAGGCATGGGAACTCAGGAGATGAGCCAGGCCGAGGTTGATCCATTTCGAAGCTGGGCAGCGTCGGTCTACGCTCGTCTGAGAGAGCAGTGACTGAGCCCAGTTGCTCCTATCATGATATCATAGGCCACAGCGGAACAAGACGGAGGAATGAGATGGTACGCAAAACGATCCGATTGATACCGGGCGGGATTGTCTCCGGGCCACTGCGACCGATGCGCCTGTTGTGGACTCCGGCTGATGAGTCAGATCCTGAGGCGACGGCTGATGGCTTCTTTCAGATTCGGGTGCGCATCGGCGACGGAGCATGCGAGACACATCATCCGACCAACGACATGATCGTCGCCAACTGCGCCGCACAGCCTGCTCCCTGAGCGCTGCAAGTCGCTGCCAGCTGGGCAGACTGGAGCTGCCGGCAGCCAGGAGAGATGCGTCTGTGATGCCCAGGAACGCCTGGATGGCGGTGCGAGGACAGGTGGCCCAGGTCGAGGTCGGCGCCCAGCGCACCTGACCGGAACAAGACCCAGGCGGCGATTGCAAGGAGACATCCGGTGGACAAACGAATCATCCCCGCTGTCGTCTTTCTCGCTCTCGTCATCACAGTCCTGTGGGCGCCATGGTTGACCCGGCAATACGTCGAGAGGCGTGTTGCGGACGAGTTCAGCGCCGCCTGGCAGGGCGTCGTCGACGGATGCGGATTCAATTGCCAGGGCTGTGGAATCAAGAAAGTAGAGCGCGTCCTGAGCGGCTATGCCGTGCATATCGAGTATGGGTGTGGGCTGCTGCCGCAGGATTCGCCCACATTCCACGAGACGCGCCTGGTTCATGTCTCTGTCTTTGGGACGGTCCACGGGCTGCCGAGGCCCTAGGTCTGCTTTACCGGGCCAAGGCGCTGCCTCATCGCCCACAGAAGGCCTGTCGGGCCGGGCATGGCTTCACTGACCCAACCCATGTCTATGGCCATTCGTCTGGCCGCTGAGTTGCAGCACGCTTGCACAACTCGACGGTATGCTTGATAATACGCAGGAGAGCATGAGCAGAGCCAATCTACGAAGCGCAGTAGCCTCACCTGTATCCGTTCAGCAGCCATGGCGCTGCCACTGGAAAGCTGCCTGGCCCCGTCGTCTGGGTGGACCGCAAAACCACGCCTGTGGCCCTCAGTTTCAGCGAACTGGCAGCCAGCCCCAGCGCGCTCGACGGCACTGGCGTCCGCCCAGAACGTATCTTCTCTTGGGAACTTGGGCGCACCGGTGTCAGGGTATGGCTGGTGTGACACGGGATAGGCTTACCTGCTTGACGGAGCCAACGATCTGGAGCAAGGGCGCCCAATTTGCGGCCGCAGATGATAGCTTCTGCGAGCCCGGGGGCAGCTACGGCCAGGGTGGTGCCCGCCAATTCCAGATGCGGAGCCAATCGAGCGATTAGTGGTGCACTTGTTCAGTAATGGAGGATGGATCACATGGATGTCAACAGCCGTTGGAGACACGTGGCCCTGCTCACCGTGGCCGGTGCGGCATTCCTCGCTGGCTGCCAGAGCGATACGTCAGATTACTCGGAGGCCCTCTACTCCACGGCCACCGTCACACGGGGCACGATTGCCGACGTAGTCGTGATGTCGGGGCCGGTTGTGGCCCTAGACTCGCGCTGGTTGAGCATGGGCATGGCTGGCGGACGCGTGGTAGAGCTGCTCGTGAACCAGGGACAGTCGGTAGAGGCGGGACAGGTACTGCTACGCCTTCGGCCGAGGCACAGTTGGCCTCAGCCGAGGTGGAGCTGGCGCTTGCACAGCAGCTGGGCATCGTGCATTTGCAGGAGGCGGTGGATGACGCAGAGGTAGCGCTGCAGGTGGCTCGCGATCAGCTGCGTTTGACTGAACTCGGTGCCAACCAGTCCGCAATACGCTCCCTGGAGTATGACCTGGCTTTCTATCAACGTACGCTGCGCGATCTGCCGCCAGACGACGCACGGCGGTTGCAGGCTGTGGAGAGGCTGGCCGAGGTTCAGCGCGACCTCGACAGTTCCCGCGCCAGCCGCGAGGAGGCCCTCAAGGCGGCCCGAGAGCAGGTCGAGAAGCAGGAGATCGAACTGGCCAAGGCCAGGACCAGCCTGGCGCGAGCCCAGTCAGGAGAGGAAGACCCGACCAATGCGCCGCTGCTGGCCCGCCAGCAGGCAGCGGCCAACTTTGAGCAAGCCAGTCGAAAACTCGACGCGTTGAAAGTGGGCGTGGACAGCGAGGCGGTAAGGGCAGCCAAGACAGCTTACGAGGCCGCGTTGGCCGAGGTCGAGGGAGCCAGGGCCGCCGTGGATGCGGCAAGCCTGCGCGCACCTTTCGAGGGCATCATCCTCGCTCGCTTTGTTCAGCTCAACCAGCAGGTGCAGCCCACCGACTCCCTGTTCTTCCTGGCTGACCTGGACGACCTGCGCGTTCAGGCACAGGCAAACGAGGTAGATATCCCCAAGCTCGCGGTCGGCCAGAGCGTCCGCATCACCTTCGATGCCTACCCCGGCGAGCTCTATTCCGGCACAGTGCTCTCCCTTCCGCCGCGCGGCCAGAGCCAGGGCGGCGTGAGCTATTACCAGGTGGAGACGTCCCTGGAGGGAGAGGGCGCCGACGTTCGCCTGGGCATGTGGGCCAACGCGCGCGCCATCATCGGTGAGCGGAGGGGCGTGCTGACCGTCCCCACGGCTGCACTCGTCTACCTCTCGCCGGACGACATCATGGTCAGAGTGCGCGGCGACGACGGCAAGACCCGCGAACAGCGGGTGAAGATCGGACTGAATGACGGCATAGTGGCCGAGGTGCTGTCTGGGTTGAACGAAGGCCAGACAGTGCTGTTTCCACTCTCATCGCCGGGGCAATCGTTCTGGGACCGCCCCGAAGCTCTGAGATAGGCCACACTCCGGAGGAGGACACACTGATGGAAGAGCAGGAAACCACAGTTCGCGGGCTCAGCCCGCGCCGCCTGGCCATCATTGTCGGACTGACCGTCCTGATACTGGTTGCCGTGCTGGCGGTAGCCTTCTACCGCGAACTGGGCAGCTTGATACAGCCATCCTACACGCGCCCGGTTCCCGTCGAGAGTGTTGAGACCCAGGACGTGCCGGTGCGACGCGGGTCCATCTCCAAGGTGCTGCGTCTGTATGGCGCCATCCAACCAGGTCGTGAAGCCAAGTTGGCCCTGCAGTTGGCCCAGGGGCAGGTGGTGGACGTCCCTGTCTTCATGGGGCAGGACGTACAGGCCGGGCAAACGCTGCTGCAGCTGGACGTGAACCCGCTGCAGCGCGAACTGGCCACGCTGGCCAACGAGCTCCTGGAGGCACGCCGCGAACTGGAAGACTTGATTGAAGGAGGCGACCTGGCCAAGAAGATCCAGTTGCAGGGGCAATTGCGACAGGCCAGGTCAGCGCTGGACCAGGCTGAACGCGATCTGCAGGATTTTGCAGCCGGTAAGGACACACCGGAGGCAAACCGCGCGCAAGCCAAGGCGGATCTGGCTCAGGCCGTGCTTCAACTGCAGATCCTGCGCACCAGCAAGGAGCGACAGCAGCAGCTTGACCAACTGCAGGTCATCTACAACGAAGCAGAAGTGAAACACGGGCCCTATGTGCTGATCGAAAAGCCCAGTGAGCAGGATCGGGACATCGAACTCATCCTGCGCAACGACATGCTGGCCAAACGCGAGATGCTGGACCAGGCCAGGCTGCAGTACGAAATGGAGATACGCGACGCGGAGCACCAGGTCGTTGTTGCTGAGCGCCAGCTCCGCGATCTAGAGCAGGGAACGGCGGCGGGCAGTTCGGATGCCGAACGTCGCACGCGCGAGGCAGCGGTCAAGCAAGCCACAGCCACGGTGCAGGCGATTCTGGCCCAGCTGGCAGCCCTGGATCAGGGGGCATCAGATGTCGAGGTGGCCAAGGCACAGGCGAAGATCGTCAAACTGGAGGGAAGCGTTGCCGACGCCCAGGCGGCCGTTGCCGAAGCCACCCTGCTGGCTCCCTTCGACGGCATGGTCGATCAGCTCAACGCCTATCCAGGAATGGTCGTTTCGCCCGGAACGGTGCTGATAACCGTCATTGATACATCCTCGGTACACGTGTTGGCCCGTCTCAGCGAGGTCGACGTCGCACAGGTGCAGGCCGGCCAGGAGGTGGAGTTGGCCTTCGACGCGTTCCCAGGCGAGACGCTGGCAGGCACCCTCGGAGAGATACCTGGGTTCGGCACCTACGAGGGTGGCCTCACGCTATTCGATGTGAAAGTGACCTTTGATGCCAGCCTCTTGCCCCTGCGCGTCGGAATGGGGGCCACCGTCGGCGTGCCCCTGCTGCGCAAGGAGGACGTCTTGATCATCCCCGCAATGGCGATACAGCGGGATGACCAAGGACCTTATGTCTTGGTAGTCAGTGGCAGCAAGACACAGCGCCGCCGCGTAGAGTTGGGAATCAGCGACGGAATCGACATCGAGGTCACCCGCGGGCTGGAGGAGGGAGAAGTCATCCGTATCCCCCTCATGGGGCCCATACAGCCGTTCTAGCAATAGGTGGAGGATCAGGACGATGAGACGCTGGATCAACCTCTGGTTCGCTGTTGTTGGATTGCAGTCCAGCAAGCTACGCGCTGCACTGACCGTTCTTGGCGTGATCATTGGCGTTGGGGCGGTGATCATGATCGTCTCCCTTGGTAACGGCCTGCGCCGATCCACAGAGCTGGAACTGGAAGCCTGGGCCAGTGGGACCATCGAGATACGCCCACAATACTGGGGGCCCATCGTATCCATCGCTTACGGACCCGGCAAGGAGGCAGCGATCATCGAAGGTGGCATTGGCCCCGGGCCGGAACCCGTGCCGCCAATAGAGCCACAGCAGCCCTCCATGCAGCCGCAGGATCTGCTGGCCCTGCGCAAGCTGGCCTCAACCGTGGTCGAGGTGGTGCCCCTGCTGGAGACCTGGGCTGAGACAATCTACAAAGGCCGCTGGATGCCCTCTGGCGGAATAGCGGGCGTCACGCCAGAGTATCTGACCGTCTATCGCAGCGAGATGAAGTACGGCCGCTTCCTCACAGCAGAGGATGAACAGGCCGCTGCCCCAGTCCTAGTTCTTGACGAAGCGCTGGTCGACTATGCCTTTGGCGCTGGCGCGAATCCGGTGGGCGAAGTGCTGCGCCTTTCGCAACAGAACATCCCACAGAATTTCACCATCGTAGGCGTCATCGCCAAGCGAAGGGGCATGGAGGGATTTGGGCCGCGCGCCCTTCTCGTGCCGCTGCGCACCGCCCAATTGCGGCTCAACCAGGGCCCGCGAAACCAGATCAGCATGATCGCTGCCCGCGTGGACTCCCGGGTGCCCTCGGAGCGCCGCTATTCCGTCGCCCAGATCAACTCCATCCTGCGAGCCCGCCGTGGCATCGCTCCTGGCACGCGCGAGGATTTCTTCATACAGGACACGCTGCAGTTCAGCGAGGAGCGCATACGCATCGTCCGCACCATGACCCTGGTGCTGTCACTCATCGCCGGCATCTCTCTGGTGGTGGGCAGTATTGGCTTGATGAACATCATGCTGGTCGGTGTGGCCGAGCGCACTTGGGAGATCGGCCTGCGAAGGGCCATCGGCGCGGAGAAGGTGGACATTCTACTGCAGTTCCTGAGCGAGGGCGTGATGCTGGCGGTGACTGGGGGCATCGGTGGGCTGGTGCTGGGACTGATTGGTTCCTACGTGGGCAGCCGGTTGATCGAACAGCTGCAGGGTCTCGTCTCCGTCACGCCCGATGTCTTTGTCATCGCCTTGGGAGTGTCGTTAGCAGTTGGCATTGTGGCCACCATCTATCCTGCCTGGCAGGCGGCTGCTCTCCAGCCGACCACTGCCCTGCGCCGCGGATGAGCGCCCATTGGCCAACAGGAAGGATGGAGAACCATGGCACATCAGCCTCTAGGTGAAACCCTGATCGATATGCAGGGCGTGAGCAAGATCTACCGCATGGGCCAAGTGAAGGTACCCGCGCTGCGCGAGGTTGACCTGCGCATTGAGTCCGGTGAGATCACCGCCATCGTCGGTCCCTCCGGCTCTGGCAAGACGACCCTGCTGAACCTGATTGGCTGCCTGGATTTGCCGACCGAGGGTACTTATCGGCTGGGCGGTCGAGACGTACGCACGATAGGCGACGCCGCGCTATCGCGGCTGCGGGGCAAGGGCATCGGCTTTGTCTTCCAGGACTATTCGCTGCTGCGACGTTTCGATGCGTTGCGCAACGTGGAGCTCCCGCACTACTACGCCACCGGCCACGGCAACCGCCAGCGGGCACTCGAGCTGCTGTCCCGGGTGGGCCTGGCCGATCGCGTGCACCACAAGCCTACGCAGCTGTCAGGCGGTGAGCAGCAGCGCGTGGCGCTGGCCCGCGGTTTGATGAATGAACCCTTCGTGCTCCTGGCCGACGAACCCACCGGCAACCTCGACACCAAATCCGGCGATGAACTCATGGACCTGCTCGTGCAGCTCAATGCGGAACAGGGGCTCACCGTGATCCTGGTAAGCCATGATCCGGCCATCAGCGCCCGCGCTCGCCGTGTCGTCCACCTGCTCGACGGACGTGTTGTGGAGGATAAGACGCAGTAGTCAGGGCGGGCGCCCGCAGCAATGCCCAGCCCGCGGCTGTTCGCCGCCTCCGAGCTGCTAGCCGTGTGGAGCACAAGATGAAACCGTCTGCGAAGAATGCCTTTGCCATCCTCTGCGCGTGCGAGGCATTCGCTTTCCTCAGCAGCGGCATGACCCGCTTTGCGCTATTGCTGTGGGCCCAGCAGAAGGAAGGCACGGCCACGGCGCTGGCACTCCTCGGCTTTTCTTTCTATACGACCTATGTGCTTACAAGTCCCTTTGCGGGCGTGTTGATCGATCGCTGGGACCGGCGCGGCGTGATGCTCTTGGCCCGGCTGGGTGCTGCTTGGATGGCTGCGGTCCTGCTGCTCCTGTTCATAACAGGGAAGCTGCAAATCTGGCATCTGTATCTCGCGCAAGGACTGTCCGGGGCACTGGAAGCACTTCGACAGCCAGCCGTCTTCTCGGCGGTGAGCCTTCTGGTCCCCAGACAGGCCTACACTCGCTCCAACGGTCTGCTTGCGGCGGCTGGCTCTGGCGCTCGTATTGTCGCCCCTGCCATGGGCGGCCTGTTGTTCCAGGCACGCGGCTTCCAAGCGGTCATCGCGGCCAGCTTGGCCGCCATGGTCCTGGCGTCGCTCGGCCAGTCCTTCATCCGCATTCCCGCAGCGCCGCTCAGCAGCGCAGCTCGCCAGGCCGAAGGGAGCTTCCGGCGCCAGCTGCTGTTCGGCCTGTCGTACATTGGGCGGCGCCCAGGATTGCGCACGCTGCTGTTCACATTCTTCCTGGTGAACTTGTTCGGTACGCTGGCCTACTTCGCGGTCTTGCCGCCCATGGTCCTGGCGCGCAGCGGGGGAAGCGAGAGTGCCTTTGCGCTAGTGAGCGCCTTCATGGGCATCGGGGGCCTGGTGGGAGGGCTGGCGGTCGGTCTGTGGGCTGGCTCACGGCGCAAGGCACAGACCTATCTCATCAGCACCATCCTGTCCTTTCTCATAGCCGACTCTCTGACTGCCGTCAGCCGCTCCGCGCCAGGCTGGGCGCTCGCCGGTTTTCTCTCCGAGTTGACGATCCCGTTCATCGTCAGCCCCTATGTCGCTCTATGGCAAGAACTTGTTCCCCTGGACGTGCAGGGGAGAGTGTTCGCCTCCCGAGAGATGGTGCAGGTCACAGCGCAGCCGTTGGGATACCTGGCCGGCGGGCTGCTGGCCGATCGCCTGTTTGAGCCAGCTCTGCGTCACGGAGGCGCCCTGGCCAGCTCGCTGGGTCGGGTGGTTGGCACTGGGCCGGGGGCGGGCATGGCCGCCATGTTCCTGTTCACCGCTTTCTTCGGCAGCCTCACCGGACTGCTGGGGCTGCTTTCTCCCTCGATTCAGCG
>Ga0111173_1033_pt1 | contig 15319 bp, 9 predicted proteins | sample DeeMarSWOR324_28_FD_80234 | JGI IMG/M metagenome (GOLD analysis project Ga0111173, IMG submission 80234) | Anaerolineae bacterium SM23_84
TGACCTGCGGTTGCCCCGCGGCCAAAAGTACCTCTTGACCAGCACTTGGCTTTCGGAGCAGAGCCGTACCGCCTACTATGGTTGTCCAGGCTATACGCAAGATGACCTGAACGGCTTCAACCCGCAGATTCCGATGAGCAACACCTTCGTGTCTGCTACGGGACAGGGCTTCTTTGAAGCCAGTCCTCGCGATCCACTGCGTGTCAAGTTCTGGTACGATCCGGTGGATGGCAAGGATGTGTACGTGAATACTTGGGAGGGACCTGGGCCCGGTCCTACACCGACGCCTACGCCCAGTCCTACACCTCCGCCTGGTGGCACCGGCAGCATCAGCGGCAAGGTCAGACTGCAAGGCCGCACGAACCACAGTGGAGTGGAGGTGAGGGCGGGTGGCATAAGCGCGTTTAGCGACAGCAGTGGCCACTACACTTTGTCGGGGGTGCCGGTGGGTACGCACGACGTGGTAGCGGAGATGCCAGGCTACCTCGATCACGTGAAGAGTGGCGTGGTGCTGACGACCGATGCAATCCTTGTGCTGCCTGACGTGCAGTTGCGGGGTGGCGATGCCAACAACGATTGCATGGTCAATATCTTTGACCTGGTCATCGTGGCCTGGAACTATGGCTCCATGCCCCCCAGTGACACGCGGGCGGACATCAACGGCAATGGCCTGGTGGACATCTTTGACCTGGTGATGGTCGGGGTTAACCTGGATCAGGCTTGCCCGGGCGCGTGGGTGGCGCCCAGCATGACCGCTCCACAGGAGGCTGCAGTGGCTCACCTGCGGGTTTCGCCAGCGGATCAAGAGGTCCGGGTCGGTGATCTCCTGATGGTCACGCTGGAACTGGAAGGTGTAATGGGTCTCTACGGTGCAGACACGGAACTGCACTTTGACCCCAGTGTGTTGGAAGTGGTGGATGCTGATCCAGTCAAGCCAAGTATACAAATCCACGAGGGGACCTTCCCTGATCCGGCCCAGGGCTATGTAGCCGCGGAAAGGGCAGACAATGAGGCTGGCACAGTGCGCTATGCGCTCACCTTGAAGAGCCCTGCAGCGCCAGCAGATGGCAGCGGCACGCTATGTGCCATAACATTCCGAGCCAAGGCCGTGGGTACGAGTGCGCTGACGATCCGTTCAGCGCTGTTGCTAGACCAGAAGGCAGACCCGATCGAAGTAGCGACACATGATGGTTCGGCGGGCGTACGCTTGCTGGACATCTACCTGCCGGCCATATTCAAGTCGGCGACACCACGGTAGTTGCGGTATCAGGGGGAGGGTAGGCTGGGTGGACCTGCTTCGCTTTGCAGTTGCAGTTTGCATGGTGTAAGCTGGACATAACTCGGTGGGTAGCTTCTAATCATTACATAAGTCATTTTGTCAAGGAGGGACAGCAATGTGGAGAAGAATTAGTCGAGGTATTCTGTTGGCGCTGGTACTCATTATGCTCCTGGCGCTCCTGCCTCTGTCTCCAGCTTTGGCGGAGGCAACGATTGTGCTGGTGGACCCGCCGTCGCAGTCGGTGGATGTGGGCCAGACCGTTACTGTGGACATCAAGGTGGACACGGTGACCAACCTGTACGGTGTGGACCTCCGCATGACCTTCGACGCGGCGAAGTTGGAGGCACAGGATGCGAACCCCACGATGACTGGCGTACAGATTGCGCAGGGCAATTTCCTAGATCCAGGGCAGGGCTTTATGGCTGAAAACTCGGTGAACAACACAACGGGTGAGGTGCGGTACGTCTTTGCCCTGATGGCTCCTGCTCCGGCAGCCAGCGGTACGGGTGTACTGGCGCGCATTACCTTCCTGGCCAAGGCGGAGGGGACCGCAGTGGTCGCGTTCACCGCTATAACCCTGTCCGACAACCAGGCGCAGCCCATTGCGACAACGCCGATGGATGGCTCCATTACCGTCTTGCCACCAGTCGGCCCGACAGCCACGCCTACGCCGACGCCAACTGTGGAGCCGGGGGTGACGCCGACAGCGACACCGACACCGATTAAAACGGTAACGCCACCTGCAGGAGTCGGGTTCCCGTATGTGGTGCAGTGGGGTGACACTGTGTACGGAATCGCACGACGTTTCGGCCTTCCTCCGGATGCCATTGTCCAGGCCAACAACCTGGCCAATCCCAACTTTATCCGGGCGGGGCAGGTGCTGATCATTCCGACGCTGCCGCCTCCACCTCCGGGGCCGATCACCTACGTGGTACAGCCTGGCGACAACTTGTATCGCATCTCGCTCAAGTTCAAGGTGCCGATTGAGGCCATCATTGCCATCAATCGCATCATCAACCCGTGGTACATCCGCGCTGGGCAGATACTGATTATCCCCACTGGTGTCCCACCGGTCCCGCCACCCGTTCGCTCGTACGTTGTACAGCCGGGAGATACGGTTTGGGGTATCGCGGCCATGTTCCGGGTTACACCGTGGGCGATCATCTCACTCAACAATCTGGTCAACCCTAACCTGATCTTCGTTGGCCAGACCTTGTTGATTCCGTAGGCTAACTTGACGAACGAAGCCAGGCTTCTCCTTTCTTGGCGGAAGCCTGGCTTCGGCTGCTGTGTTGAACGCACGGCCCAGAAGCCTGGCTGCCACTGCAAACAGCCAGCGTGTGTTTGCCGTGTTTTTGGCTTGTGCCTGGGTAGCAGGTAGCATGGCTTCTTATCTTGTCTGCCTTATCTTCCTCTGTCCGCATCTCCACAAGTAATGCCGGAGTGATGATCCATGCGCAGAATGGTCGTATTGATGTCATTGATTGCTGTGGCGTCTGCCTTGCTGCTGGTCAGCGCTGGGTATGCACAGAGCACGAAGGTGCTTGTCGTGCCTGCCTCCAGTGTGGTGGCTCCGGGTGAGATGGTCACCATTGAGGTACAGGTGCGCGACGTAGTCGAGCTCTATGCAATGGACATTGGCCTGACCTTCGATCCAGTTAGGCTGGAGGTTCAGGACGCAGACGGTGATCCTACCAATGGGGTGCAGATTGAGCCTGGGGACTTTCTGGATCCAGCACAGGGTTTCCTGGTTACGCGTAACGCAGATAACATAACAGGGGAGGCGCGATACGTTCTCACTTTGATGGCTCCTGCGCAACCCAAAAGTGGCAGCGGTGTGCTGGCTCGTATCACCTTCCGCGCGCGCAGCCCTGGCAGCAGCACACTGGAACTGAATGCCCTGCTGGTCAGCTTTGACTCAGAGCCCATTCCTGCTGCGGTGAGTGGGGGGCTTATCACCGTCAGCGGAGACACATCTACCCCTTTGCCTACACCTACCGTGACCGCCACGAGAACACATACACCCACGAGCACCCACACACCTACGGGAGCGCCTTCACCTACACCGACAAGCCAGGCTATTGAGGAGGCCGTGTTGGAGGAGGCAGCGCGCACACTTGGCTGGCCCACGGCAGTGACGTCCCAGCCTCCTCTGTACAAGATCCACTATGTGGCCGCTGCAGGCCATTCGGCTGAAGCCTGGATGCAGCGTTATGACCGGGTGGAAGATGCGCAAGCTGCCTTGCTGCAGCAGCGTGATGGGTTGGTCGCTGATGGCTGGGATATAGAAGCCCGCCTCTTTCACGGCTATGATGCTTACCAGGCCAACCGCAGCCTGAACCCTGGCTCGCCCGTCTTGCCCATGAGCGAGCGGAGGTTTGATTTTCAAGGCTCCATCTGGCTCGTGGGCGCGTATGCTTTTGACGACACGCCCTACAACATTGCTCCTGACCCGGAGACGGTAGCCGAGGCGGTGTATCAGGCTGGACGAGGCTATGGTCTGTTTGCAGATGGGGTGGTCCGTGTCTTCCTGCCCATTGTGGTGCGGGGCTATCCACCGCCTGCCCCTAGCCCTACGCCCACAGCTACGAAGAGCGCAGCAGCCTCGCCCACCCTTTCACCCACGGCTACCGGTAGCGCCACGCCCCCACCGACTCCTACAGCCACGGCAAGCGCCACGCCCTCAGCTACCCCCTCGCCCACAGCCACCGGAAGCGTGACGCCCTCGGCAACTCCACAGTACGTGCAGCTGGTAGTCAATCCCAGCTTTGAAACGGACGAAGCCTGGGAAATCCTCCAGACCGATTACCCGGCAGGCTACTCTGTATCCCGTGCGCGCACTGGTTCTCGTTCGATGCGCCTGGGCATTGATACAGGTCACAATGTGTTCAGTTTCTCCTCCGTTCAGCAAACGGTGACGATCCCCGCTGGGGCAATCGAGGCAGAACTGTCGTTTTACTACTTCCCGGTAGGCGCGCAGACGGATGACGACCGCATCTATTTCTTTGTGTTGCGTGCTAGCGATGACGCTTGGCTGCAGAGTGTCTTCTGGACCGAGACTCATCAAGCCTGGAACCTGCGCACGTTTGATTTGCTGAGCTATGCCGGGCAGCCAGTTAAGCTGCGTTTCGGCGTGAAAAACGATGGCTTCTTCGGGACGTTGGCAGTGTATGTGGATGATGTGGAGTTGCGGGTGGTGCGTAGTGAGTGAGGAGCAACGCGTGGCGAAGCACGGCTGAGCACCGTGCAGGAAGCGTGATTGCGACGTATCCCAAACTGCGCTTCTGAGTTGCTGCGGTGTCCTCTTTGACTCTATGCCAGGCGACTGCACAACGGATGGGCGCTGGCTTCATCGCCAAGTCCCTGGCAACTGTCTGACTACTCAACGCTTCAGAAGCAATAGAAGCTCTTGGTGTATGACCACCCCGCACTGAAGGTCCATGTGCCAGTTGCAGTACCACAACAAGTCGTAATTGCGGTGTAGCTGTACGTTCCCGCGTGCACTGTATAGGTCGTGCTGCTCTGGGCAGGTATTGACCAGTCATAGGCAGCGGGCCCTCTGAGTTGCAGGTTGAGAGTGCAGTTCAGGCGGTTCCGTACGGTCACCTCCGCCGTCTGAACAGGCGGTGGGGTAGGAGTTGGAGTGGGCCGTGGGAACGATCTGCGCACCATTGGCAGTAGGATGCGATGCGGAGACGAAGCCCAAGTCGGGTCATCTGTAGCTAGGCCAGCTCCTATGAAGAAGAGAGTTCCTGCGAGAACAAGACATAATACTGAGGTCCGAAGGACAGCGTTGCGCATTGTATGCCCCCCATTCTTTCTTTGGCAGAGTCCTGTTGATCCTGACTGCTCTGCTCCGCAGCCATGGCGTGCAGCTACTTGAGGCTGCGTACCAACATGATACCCCAAACTGAGCTGTTCTCAAAGAGGGGTTACCGGGCAGTGAGTACTGAGTAGTGGGTGTGGTCCCCCGGCCTCTCTGGGGAGCAGCTTGCTCTCTTCGGCGGGGTACTCAGGACTCGTCACCTAGTGCCCGTGCAGCGCTATCCGCTGCTTTCTTCATGCTCAACCCAATCCGCCCACGCTCTTTGTCAATGTGGATCACACGGACCTGGACGATGTCACCGACAGAGAGCACGGTGTAGGGGTCACGCACGTATTTCTTCCCCATCTCTGAAACGTGCACGAGCCCGTCCTGCTTGACGCCGATGTCTACGAAAGCGCCAAAGTCAACGACGTTGCGCACGATGCCAGTGAGCACCATGCCCTCCCGTAGGTCGTCTATGCTGAGCACGTCACGACGCAGCACTGGCCCGGGCAGGCTATCACGGGGGTCGCGTCCTGGGCGTACCAGGTCCTCCAGGATGTCCATCAGCGTGAGCATCCCTACTTCCAGCACCGCCGCCAAGTCTTCCAGACGATGCACAGCGCGGAAGGCGCGCACACGCTCAGCCAGATCTGGCTCGTTGCCTTGTACACCCATCAAGGTGAACAACCGTTCGACCACAGGATACGACTCAGGGTGTATGGCCGTGCGATCCAGAGGATTGAGCGCATCGGGGAGGCGCAGGAATCCTGCTGCCTGCTGGAAAGCTTTGGGGCCGAGTCCCCGTACCTCCAGTACCCCAGCGCGTGAGGTGAAGGGTCCTTCTTGTTCGCGTCGCTTTACCAGGCCCTGCGCTGCTCGTGCATTCAGCCCGGCCACGTGCTGCAGCAAGGCTACCGACGCAGTGTTCACATCCACGCCCACATAGTTCACTACGGACTCGACCACGGCATCCAGCGCCTCGCGCAACGCCTTTTGCTCTACGTCGTGCTGGTACAGGCCCACGCCGATGGACTGCGGGTCGATTTTGACCAGTTCCGCAAGCGGATCCTGTAGGCGGCGGGCGATGGAGATCGCACCACGCATGGAGACGTCCAGATCGGGGAACTCTTCACGGGCGAGCTTCGAGGCGGAGTAGACACTGGCTCCGGCTTCGCTGATGATGGCGTAGCTCACCTCCACACCCACATCGATCAGTTCGGCCACCAGCTTCTCGGTCTCGCGTGAGGCTGTGCCGTTGCCGATGGCGATGACTTGCACTTGGGCTTTGGTCACTAGGGCACGCAGTGCCTCCAGGGCTTGATCCCATTGTTTCTTTGGCTCGTGGGGATAGATCGTTGTGCCACCCAGGAACTTGCCTGTCTCGTCCACCAGCGCCACCTTGCAGCCGGTGCGGTAGCCGGGATCGATGCCCATCACGCGCACGCCACGCATCGGTGGCTGCAAGAGCAGGTGGCGCAGATTGGTGGCAAATACCTTGATGGCGTGCGCTTGAGCCTGTGCCGTGCGCAACCGGCGAACCTCGCGTTCAATCGAGGGAGCGATGAGACGGTCGTAGCTGTCCTGCAATGCTTCTTCTACCTGATCGACAAAGATAGAGTCCGGGTTGCGCAGGTAACGCGCGCGGATGTGGTACAAGGCCTCGTCTTCAGGCACCTCCAGGTGTACGCGCAATGCCTTTTCCTGCTCCCCGCGGTTAATGGCCAGCAGGCGATGTGCTGGGATGTCGCGCAGTGGCTCGGAATGATCATGGTAGAGCAGGTACTTGTTCTCGGGGTCAGCATCCTCCTCATCTAGTGAGACGAGCAGCAGGCCGCGCTCCAGCGTCAGTAGCCGCAACTTGCGGCGTGTGGCGGCATCCTCGGATACAACCTCGGCCACGATATCGCGTGCACCGGCGTAGGCTTCCTCGACGCTAGGTACTTGTTCACACAGGAAGGGCTGCGCATATTCTTCGAGTGTGCCAGAGGTGACCTCCTGCGTCAGAAGCAGGTCTGCTAGCGGCTGCAGGCCCTTCTCCCGGGCAATCATGGCCCGAGTGCGGCGCTTGGGCTTGTAAGGGAGGTAGAGGTCTTCCACTTCTTGCAGCGTCGTTGCCACGCGGATGGCTGCCTCCAGCTCCGGCGTCAGCTTGCCTTGCTCGGCGATGCTTTTGAGCACCGTTTCTTTGCGTTGGGCCAGGTTGCGGAGGTAGGACAGACGTGACTGAACGTTACGGATTTGCTCCTCGTCCAGTCCGCTGGTAGCCTCTTTGCGGTAGCGGGCGATGAAGGGGACGGTATTGCCGTCGTCCAGCAGTTGGGCGGTATGCGCGACTTGATCCTGGTGCAAGCCCAGTTCTTCGGCAATGGTGACAAAGATGGAGAAGTCGGGCATGTTTTCTCCTCGTGTGGGGCGATGGGGTAAGTATACACGAAAGGAGTTTGAGAGGAAAACGAAGGAACTGATGAACCTAGCGGTCGTAGTTGTCCAGGGCGTAGCCGAGATCCTCGATCAGATCATCGCTGTCCTCGACGCCAACCGACAGGCGAATCAAGGTCTCGGGAATTCCTGCGGCGGCCCTCTCCTGCACTGTACACTCTACATGGCTCGTCGTCGCTGGCGGCCCGGCAATGCTGTCAACCTGGCCCAGGTTTGCTGCCTTGTGTATATACTTGAGCAAAGGCAGGAAGCGGCGCAGGGCATCGAACTGGCCTTGTAGGGCAAAACTGAGCACTCCACCGAAGCCGCGCATCTGTCGCGCGGCGACATCGTGGTTGGGGTGGCTGGGCAACCCAGGGTAGTTCACCACTGTCACCTTGGGATGCTGCTGCAGGAACTGGGCGATGCGCATGGCAACGCGATTCTGCTGTGCGACTCGCAGGTGGAGCGTCTTCATGCCTCGGATCAGCAGGTAAGCGGCGTGAGGGTCAAGACACGCGCCAGTCAGGTTGCGCCACAGGAATATCTTCCACACCCATTCTTTTGTTCCACACACTACCCCGCCGATCACGTCACTGTGCCCCCCGAGGTATTTGGAGGCGCTGTGGATTACGATGTCCGCGCCAAGCGCCAGGGGCTTTTGGTTGATCGGAGTAGCGAAGGTGTTGTCCACCACCGTGATCGCCCCTACCCTCTTGGCAGCCGCCGCAACCCGCGCAATGTCCACGATTTTGAGCGTGGGGTTGGTAGGGCTTTCCAGATAGACCAGCTTGCAGCCCGCACTAACAGCACGGTCGATGGCATCATAGTCCGTCGTTTCGCAGATCGTGGTCTGGATGCCAAAACTGGGCAAGATCTCGGTAAAGTGCAGGTAAGTCGCGCCGTAAGAGTCCTTGAGGGAAACCGCGACATCCCCAGGCCGGAGCAGACACATCAAAGTGTTGTTGATAGCTGCCATCCCAGAACTGCACGCGGTTGCGTCCTCGGCGCCCTCCAGGGCCGCCGCTTTTTCCTCAAATGCCCGCACTGTGGGGTTCGTCGTCCGCGAGTAGATGTCGCCAGGCTTGCGGTAGAGGGCGACCTCTATCCACTCGTCCACGTCCGGGTATTCGAACGCCGCATTCTGCACAATGGGAACGGTGATGGAGTTGAATGCGGTGCGATTTGCCTCTCCGGCTTTCACACAGCGGGTGTCTTCTCGCATTCTATCACTACCTGCCTTCGTTTTCATAGCTAGATCTCTAAGTGGCAACTCTTGATGCTCTCTCAGTGGTGTGCACAGAGAGGATGTCAGGCCTGGGCTGGTTCTGCCTGATTCATCTCGTCGGCTCTGGACCTGTACGAGACGAGACGAGCGGAAAAGGCCAAAACAGGGAGTGCCGACAGTTCGTGCATAACTGCTCCCAGTGCCGGCCCGATGATGCCCAACGTGCTCAAACCGAGTGAGAGAAGGTTCATACTCATGGAGAACAGCACGCTGATGCGTATGGTTCTAAGCGATTCCCTTGAGAGCGCAATCAAGTGTGGCAGACTTTGCATATCATCCCTCATCAGTGCGACGTCGGCAGTTTCCAGCGCGAGGTCGGTTCCGGTTGCGCCCATGGCAATACCGATACCGGCCACAGCCAGGGCCGGCGCGTCGTTCACGCCATCGCCCACGTAGGCCACACTGAGGTTCTCACTCTGCATGTTTCTGATCATTTCCAGCTTCTGAGCTGGCAGCATCTCAGCGTGGAACTCATCAACGTCAAGTTGGCGGGCCACCGACTGCACCACTGCCGAATTGTCGCCGCTGATCATCACCGTCTTCTGCACGCCAACGGCTTTCAGGGCCCGGATTGTTGCCGCCGCTTCTGGGCGCACTACGTCGGCCAGGGCGATCAGACCCACTATGTGCTGGTCAATGGCCACAGGAATCACGGTGTGCCCGCGGGCTTCCAGGTCAGCAACAAGCGTGCTGTGCTCCGGGCTAAGCTCGATGCCCAAGGATCTCAACAACGCGCGGTTCCCCACTGCGATGTGCTTGCCGTCGCTCTCCGCCAGGACACCGAATCCTGTCAAAACCTGAGTGGCCTGTGCTTGCGGGATCGCCAAATCATGGGCCGCAGCTGCCTCAACGATGGCTCGACCCAACGGATGCTCACTAGCCATTTCTGCACTAGCTGCGTGGGTGAGAACCTGGTCAGGGGTTGCTTCGTCCAGTGCGGCAATGTGAACGACCTGAGGCTGTCCTACAGTGAGTGTGCCGGTCTTGTCAAAGGCTATGACGTCGATCTTGCCCAAGGCTTCCATATGAGCCCCGGTCTTGACAATCACGTTGCTCCGAGCCGCGTTGCCGATCGCTGCCACCAGGGCAGTTGGCGTGGCCAACACCAAGGCACAAGGACAAACAACCACTAAAACCGTGACCGAGCGTACCAGTTCGCCAGTGACGAGGAAGACGACGATCGCAATAGCGAATGTCACGGGCACCAGATACTGTGCATAGCGGTTCGCCAGCCGCTGTGCGGGTGCCTGCGTTTGCTGGGCTTCCTCTACGAGTCTGACGATGGTTCCCAGGGTCGTATCACGCCCCAGCTTCTGGGCCTGGACCTCAAGCGTGCCAGCCGTGTTGATGGTTCCAGCGAACACGGCATCTCCGGCTTTCTTGTCAACCGGAATTGATTCGCCCGTTATGGTTGCCTCGTCGACGGCAGCCTGGCCAGTGGTCACCACGCCGTCCACGGGGATGCGTTCACCGTTGCGAACCAAGAGGACATCGCCCACGTGGACTTGGTCAATTGGAATGACGATTGTCTGCCCATCGCGAAGCAGCGTCACCTGGGCGGGAATCAGGGCAGCCAGCTCCTTGAGGGCATCGTCGGCGCGGGCTATGGTGAAATTCTCCAACATCTCCCCAAACATCATCATAAACGCAACCAACGCCGCTGCGCTGTACTCGCCGATGAACAGCGCGGCTATCATGGCTACGCTCACCATTACTCCTGCTGTGAGATCTCCTTTCATGATACCGCGGGCTGCCAGGAGGAAGATCGGAGAGCCCCCGACCAAAGTCGAGGCGATGTAGAGAGCGTTTGCCAGCGCCCCAATGTCAAGAACCGAGCTCGCCACGGCGCCGGCCACGAGCAGGATTCCGTTCGCGATAGTCACCAGGGTGTTGAAGGATAGTAGAAAACCGCGATACCGCTCAAAGAACGAGGGCTGGTGGTTATCCGTCAGGCAAGACTTGGCCGCAACCTGTGTGTGTTCTAGAGCCATTGATTTGTTCCTCCTTGTTCAGGTTGTTCAGGGCGATGCCCTGTCTGCCGGCATTCCAGTTGCAGATGGAAGATCATCGGCGCATGAAACCGAACAGGCGCGTCTACGTCCAAAGGGGTTCATGCCACAGCTCAAGTTCGATGCCTATTCCCCTCTGTTGGGCGTTGCGATAGACGCGGTATGCGGCCACCACGTCCTCGATCCCCATTCCGCCAGGGTTGTAGAAGATGCGTTCCCGGTCGTTCTGGCGGCCGGGGTTTTGGCCAGTGATGATCGACCCCATCGAAACGAACTCTTCCCTCGATCTTAGGCCCTTGGCAATCGCCAGCCCGACCAGCCAAATCGGGTTATCGAACTCCTCCATATTGGTTAACACCAGCCTGTCAGCCTGGGCCACCACTTCCGGCTTGGAATCGTTGGCCGCTACTGTGGAGAGGAAAACACCTTCCTTGAGCCAGCTTGCTTCGAGGTAGGCGCGGTCCAATGACACACCCGAAGTGACTGTGACCACGACGTCTGCTTCGCGGACAGATGCTTCAGCCGAGGCAGCGATGGTGAAATGCGTCGTGCCATATTGACTTGCCATTTCATCCGCAAGTTGTTGCGCCCGCTCAGAGTTCAGATCAAAGATGTTGACTTGTTTCAAGGCAGGCAAGACGACGTGCAGAGCCATGATCTGCGGCCGGCTGATAGGGCCCGCGCCGATGATCGCCACCTTCTGCGCGTCGCGTCTGGCCAGATACTTGGCGCCTACGCCGGTGGCGGCACCGGTACGGGCAGCGCTGATAACTGTGCCGTCCATCACCGCCAAGGGATAGCCCGTTTCGGGATCGTTCAGGATGATGATCGCTGAGGCCCGAGGCATGCCCCGCTTGCGGGGATTCTCGGGGTTGCTGGGAATCCACTTGATGCCCGCCACGTCGACATCGCCACCCACCCAGGCTGGATGAGCCAGAATGCGCCTGCCGTGCGGCCCGTCCCACGATATGAGAGGTGCTTCCGGTTCAATGCACTGCCCTTGCTCGTGCAGTGCATACACCTTCTCCACAGCCTGGATCACTTCGGCTATGTCGAGAGCGCCGCAGGCGATCACGTCCTCTTGTTGAAGATACAGAAACTTGACAGGGTTTGACATAGTGCCCCTCCACTTTGGCAGGGCATTACCCTCTTTCTACCTACTATTCATTCTCTACGACCGTTGGGCGCACAGCGCCGTATGCCGCTGTTGCTGTTTTCTTCTCTCGGGCTTGGGTGGTGACCTTCACCTTGCTCAGCGCCTGGTCTAGATCGGCAATCAGATCGTCGGTGTCCTCCAGACCCACTGCAAGCCGAACGAAGCCATCGGGCACCCCAAAGGTGGCTCTCTGTTCCATCGTCCATCCATAAAAGACCATGTAGCCAGTCTCGAGGAGGGTTTCAGCCTGGCCAAAACTAGTGCCAATGCCCAGGTACTTCATGTTGTTGGTCATGACTGTGGCTGCCTCGTCGCCGCCTTTCAGGGTGAAGACAACGATGCCGCCGAAGCCGGACATTATTCTCTTAGCCAGTTCGTGGTGCGGATGGCTGGGCAGCCCTGGATAGCGCACCCATTCGATCTTGGGGTGTGCTTCCAGGAACTCTGCCACCGCCTGTGCTGTCTTGTTGTGCTGCGCCACACGCAGGTGCAGTGTCTTCAACCCCTGCAGCACCAGCCAGGCATTGAAGGGGCTTAAAGCGGAACCAACCTTGCCGTAGATGCCATGATGGACTGAGCGCACGAACTCATCGCTGCCGATGATCGCTCCACCAATAGCACTGCCATGCCCGCACATGTACTTGGTCAAAGAAGTGATCACAGCGTCTGCACCTAGGTCGAGGCCCCGTAGGTTGACCGGTGAGGCAAGACTGTCATCGACCCATACCTGAATGCCTTTGGCGTGTGCCATCTCGCAGATGCCCTGTAGATCAGGCACGCCCAGAACGGGGTTAGACGGGATCTCGAGGAAGATCAAGCGTGTCTTATCGGTGATGGCCGCCTCAAAGTCCTCGACGCTGAATCCAAGAAGCATGTCCCACCTGACGCCCATCTTGGGTTCGACGAGCAGAGTCATCAGGTTAGTAGTCTGACGGAAGACTCTCCCAAAGACAACGTGATCGCCTGGGTTGAGGAACTGGAAGAACGCGTTACTGATCGCCGACATCCCGGACGAAGTTACTAGAGCCCGCTCCGCCCCATAGATTGCGGCAAGCCGGGATTGCAGAAGACGCAGGGTGGGGTTGCTCGATGTGGCCCGTGTGTACATGGGGTAGCGGTAGGGCGCTCCGGAGTAGATGCAGTCCATGTAGTCTTCCACTGTGGCATATTCGAACATAACGCCCATATGGATGGGGTGAACCGCCGGTCCGGTCGGTAGAGCCCCATCGTAGGGGCCTGCCCCGGAGTGAATGGCGGTGGTTCCAATACTTTGCCTGTCACTCATGCTATTCTCTCCTTCCGCAGTTGTTGTTCGTGAATCCGAAATACCTACAATAGGTTGAGGCCTTCTGCCAACGGTAGCCTCTTGGATCATCGATAGCGCTGCGCACCTGAGCTGGCCAGCCTCATGTGGTCTGTGACCCAGTCTCGTACTATCGCGGCTTTGCAGCGCGGTCAAATGCCAGGCGCAGGCCATCGCCCGCCAGGCTCATACCGAGCGTGGTTAAGAATATGGCCATGCCTGGCACAATCATCGTCATTGGTACCAGTTCCATGTAGTTGCGTGCTTCGCTGAGCATCGTTCCCCACTCAGGGGTAGGGGGCTGCGCGCCAAGACCCAGGAAGGAAAGACCAGCGATAGAGAGCAGGTTCTGACTGAAGCGCAGGAAAACCATGACCAGCAGTGCATTGGTCACGTTGGGTAGGATGTGCTTGGTAGCGATGCGCCAGGGAGTAGCTCCGATGCTGACTGCTGCATCGACGTACGCCATTGCACGCACCTTCAGGCACTCCCCCCGCACCACCCTGGCGAACGGTGACCAGCCAACAGAGATCATTGCCACGGCCAAGCTGCCGATTCCCGGCTTCTGCAGGCCGGCGATAGTCAGCATCAACAGGATGGAGGGGAAGGCAACAATGACATCGACAAGACGCATGAGAACCTCATCGAACAGGCCGCCCAGCAGACCCGATGTGAGCCCGATCAGGGTGCCGGTCGCGGCGGTGATTGTGACCACCAGGAAGGTCAGACCGAGAGACAGGCGTCCGCCGTAGAGAAGCCTGCTGAGCACGTCGCGTCCCAACAGGTCCGTGCCAAGCGGGTGTTGCCGCGACGGCGGCTGTAGCCGATCTGGCAGCACTTGCTTCACGGGATCCAGGTCGGTGATGAGCGGAGCAAAGAGGCACAGCAACACAACGGGCAGCACGATGGCCAATCCGATGATTGTATTGGGATTGAGAAGAATCCTCCTCATGTTGGCCCTCTGCCGTAGTGAATGGTAGGGTTCAGCAGCACGTAGGTCACGTCTGCAAGTGCGTTGGCAATGAGCGCTGCACCTACGAAGATCAAGGTGCAGGCCTGCATCATTGGCAAATCGCGGAAGCGAACGGCCTGGTACATCGTGCTCCCAATGCCAGGAACCGCGAAGATCGACTCGACGATCACCGAGCCGGCCAGAGCGGCGGTAATGCGCAGGCCAAAGACTGAGACCAAAGGGATAAATGCATTCTTGAAGGCGTGGCGCCACAGCACCGCGCGAGGTGGCAAGCCCTTGGCGCGGGCGGTACGAATATAGTCCTGCTGCAGCACCTCTAGCAGCCCGGCCCGGACCATTTGGGTGAAAAAGGCCAGCGGCATCAAGGACAAGGTCAAGACAGGCATCACCAGGTGTTTGGCTGTCCCCCAGCCTGCTGTCGGCAGCAGGCGAAGCTTCACCGACAGGGCCAGAATTAGAACAGGCCCGATCCAATACTGGGGCACTGCCACACCTATATTCGAGACAATGGTGCTCAGCGTGTCTATCCACGAGTAGGGATGTGTAGCGGCCCAAGTGCCCAAGGGAACCGCCACCAGCAGGGCCAAGGTCAAGCTGGCTCCGCCGACACGCAACGTTACCGGGAAGCGACGGGTGAGAGTCTCCACGATGGGTTTTTTGTCCACGAACGACTCCCCCAGGTCACCGCGAACGAGCCTGGCCAGCCAGTTCAGGTACTGCAGCGGCAGTGGCCTATCCAATCCGGCTTCGGCACGGATGCGGTTCAAGAGCTCATCGTTGGGGATAAAGTCCTGCCCATATCGAGCCCAGAGGATGTTCATGACTGGATCTCCAGGCGTGAGATAGGTGAAAGAAAAGGTGATGATTGACACGCCTAGGAGAACGATCGGCAGCCATCTGAGCCGCCGCAGTAGGATTGCAGCCATGTGTGGCGCTGTCTCCCTTCACGATGTGGCTGCTGCCGACAGCCAGTGGCCGGCCTGACCCGTCTGCTGCCGTACAGAGCTGCCTGCAAGGCGGGCGGCAGGGGCAGGGTAGCGAGCAGAGCGCACGCCCGCTACCCTGGATCGGCCGTCTGTCAGTAG
>Ga0111173_1094_pt1 | contig 15171 bp, 15 predicted proteins | sample DeeMarSWOR324_28_FD_80234 | JGI IMG/M metagenome (GOLD analysis project Ga0111173, IMG submission 80234) | Anaerolineae bacterium SM23_84
AAAAACGCCAGACACCACAGTTTCGTCGGCTCGTCTCCGCGGGAGAATACAAACGGAAATGGATCGTACGTCAATCTGGCCATATTGCTCATCCCTCCTCCTCTCCACTTGCCGCTGCAATCGCCGCATCCTCGGTGGGATAGTCAAAGGCATCATGGCCCAGGTAGCGCGCCAGCCCCCACGCCTCAGGAGCTGGCGGGTTTGCCAGCAACCAGGAGACCGTTCGCCGCATTCCCTCCTGCAGGGAAATCGACTCCTGGTAGCCAAGCTCTGCTCGAATGCGCCTCAGGTCGTAGACGATGTGATGGGGCGTCGCGAACGGGTTGGTGGCCGGGAGTTGGTTCCCGGCCACCGAGACAATCTCCCACTCATGATCCATAACCCGCGCCACCAGCTCCGCGATGCCCCGGACGGTCAAGAGTTGCTCGTGGCCGACATTGTACGTCCGCCCCACAGCGTGGGGGTTCTCCAAAGCCAGTGCAACAGCACGCGCCACGTCATCCACGTAGCCGCGGTGGAAAAGGCTCAGCCCACCATCGGGCACGGCGATACGAGGACGCCCATCGAGAACCCGCTTGATGAAGAACCACTCCCGTGCCAGGGGATCTCGCGGCCCATAGACAGCAGGAAGCCGCAGCACGGTTGCGGGAAAGCCGTCGGCCGCCTGGGCCTCGCGAATCACCTCCTCCACCGCAACTTTGCTGTAAGGAATAGTCTGCCCGTATGCCGTGATCTCTGCCGTGTCAACGGAACGGACCACTGCATCCTCCGGTATCGGCACCGGCTGACCGGGAGTGTAGACGTCGCCGCTGGAAATGTGCACCGAGCATTGGATCCGGCCGCGCAGTGCCGTCACGAGCGCGCGAGCGTCATCGGCGTTCATCGGAATGACGTCCACCACAGCATCGCACGAGAGACTCGCCAGGTCGGCCCGAAACCGGGTATGGTCGCGCCGATCGCCGTGAACGTGCTCGACGGAGCGAGCGAACTCAACTTCATGCTGCCCGCGGTGGTAAACGGTGACGGCATGCTCCCTGCACAGCAGTTCCTCGACGATGGCCCGTCCGATAAAGCGCGTGCCGCCAATGACCAGCACTCTCATCACCATTCGCTCCTCAACGTTGCAGCATCCACTGAGGGATCTCGCGCGCATCGATGGCCAGAGTCCTGCCTGCGGATCTCCCACTAACGAAAACGGACACGTTGACGGACCGGATCACGAGATGGCTGCCCATGGCCACGTCGCTAGACTTCAGCCACTTGGTCAGACAAGGCTCATACGTCGTTTCGTGTGCCATGCAATGGGTCTCAAAGGGGTAGAGCATTCTCTGTCGTCTGCCAGATGAGCTTGAACTCCAGGCCGACGAGCGTGGCGCGGCTTCGCCGCAGGCGCTCGGCTCACAATTCCTTGCGCAGTTCGATCGCATTCAATGTATCATAGCCCCGACAGTGCAAAAAGGCCAGCGCACCCCGGTTGTGAGGTATCACGGAGATGAACAGCGCGTCGGCTGCAGCGTCTCGAGCCCGTCGCTCCACCTCTTCCTGCAATCGCGGGCAAGCCCGCCAATACGACCGACACGCTGCTGCGTGCGCCTTTCATCCGTAGTCTCCTCCTTCATTCGGCCGGGCCATTCCCGGCATTGTCTGATGTACAGGCACAACGGAACCCCGTGGCCCGGGTACGCCACACGGGTTCCTCATTGGTGCGTGCATACGTGGTGATCTGATCCTCCAAGCTGGCCCAGGAACCACCGCGAATGGTGTAATGGTGCCCTATGGGATGCCTCCCTTGGAGGCGCACGCCAGGCGGGATGATGGGCTGCTGCAGATAGCTGTCCGTGGTCTGCCAGAGCTCCTGCACCCACTCCGACACGTTCCCCGACATATCCAGTGCGCCATAGGGGCTCGCTCCTGCTGGATGGCTGCCAACCTCCTCAGCTGCCCCCACGTCGCTCCAGTAGTAGTTCACGCGCGAGCCATCAAAGTCATCGCCCCAGGGGTATTTGCGGCCGTCTGTACCGCGCGCGGCCTTCTCCCACTCGATCTCCATCGGCAGACGGGCACCTGCCCAGCGGCAATACGTCTCTGCCTCCCTGCGGCTGACCCACATCACTGGATGCCGGACCCGCTCAGGGTCGTTGTAGGGCCCTGGCAGCAATGGCTCATCACATCCGCCGGCGGCGACGCACAGTGCGTACTGCTGGTTCGTGACCTCCGTTTGGTCAATCCAGAAGACGTGCAGGTCAATGCGCTGTCTGGGCGGATCCGCGGCGCTGCCAGGACCGTACGGAAACTCCCCCGCTGGGACATAGACCATCACTGCCTTGTCGGCCGGACGGACCCAGGTCCCCCCTGCAGCCCCCTGACGCGGACAGGACGGCCAGTTGGCGCGCAGTTCTGCGCTTGGCGTAGGCGCCGCCACATCGCCTGCACAGGAGCATAGAAGGCCAACGATGCAAAGCGACGCGAGAAGGCCCTGAACGCCTCCTGGTGTCATACGGCACACGTTCTTTGGTCCCCACAATCCGCATGTAGGCAGCAGCTTCGCTGCTGGATCTCACAGGGCTACCCGAGCTGGCCAGGGGTTGTGTGTCGATGTTCCCCACAGCTTGCTGATGTAGTCGATGGAGAAAAGATCCTGGAGCGCATGCAACCAGTAGGCCCCATGGTCGGTAAGGACAACCTCATCACCGCGGTCCTTGAGCAGGCCGAGCAGTGACAGCACCCGAATGTATCTGCCATAGACGCCGTCAAACGCTTTGCCAAACCGCTGGGCGAAACGGCCTTTGCTGAACCGCGTCTCGTAGATCCTCCAGTAGAGCCATCCTGCCATTTGCATGGACTCGGAGAGCTCCAGCGACAAGGCGATGGGCAGCCGCCCATCTTCGAGCGCCTGGATGTACTGGCCGACGTTGAAGGTGTTGAGGTAGAAAACATCCTTCAGGTAGGAGCTACCGCTTGCACCGAGGCCGACGTACAGCGGTACGGTCACAGAGCAGTACTTGGGAACGCCCGCCCTGGTAAAGGCCCACACAGAGGTACGCTCGAAGCCAGCATCGTAGAACGCGCTTTCCAGGACACCCAGCATCTTTCGCCGCTGTAGATGGTTAAAGTGCCAGCCATTTCCGTACAGGCGTTCCCACGCTGTGTACGGGAACCTGAAGAGCGGATAGGCTGCCACCTGGTCTACACCCATCGCCAGCAACGCCTGCCCCGCTTCCTGCACTTCGGCGTAGGTCTGCCTGGGCAGGGCGAAGATGATGTCCGCATTCACACAGTCAAAGCCAGTGTTGACGGCGCGTTCGAGCGCTGCGCGGGCTTGCGCCGCGGTGTACGGGCGGTGCAACGTCCTCAGGTGATGATCCTGGACTGCCTCGACACCGGTGCTCAGGTTCCGCACCCCCAGGTCCTTGATGGCTTCCAGATTCTCCTCGCTCAGGTCGCTGGGATGGCTTTCCAAGTGGATGTCGCACTGCAGGTTGAAGGCCCGACGAATGTGTTCTAGGATCTCGGGCAGCCCGTTTCGAAGCATGGTTGTGGGCGTGCCACCGCCGATGTAGAACGAGGTGACTGGCTTCCTGCCCAGCATCGCTGAGTAGATGTCCACCTCGCGCTTGACCGCCTGCGCATAGCTCTGCGCCACTGCCGGGCGGTACAACTCCTTGTTGTAGGGGCAGTAGGGACAGATCTGGCGGCAGAACGGAATGTGCAGATACAGACCGAATTCAGCAATGTCCCGCAACCTGCTGGCAAGCACCGGCAGGCGACGCTCGAGAACGAGGCTGCCACGGATGCCTAGCAACCTTTTCAGTTGGCTCCTGACCAGACCCTGAAGTGACATGATCCTTGTTCGCTCCGCAGGACGCGCTACTTGGAGGCGCAGACGGTCAAATACCGTGGCCAATCGATCTGCACCAGCTGGAGCACATGGCCGTCTGGGTCGGAAAAGCGCGCGATGCGGCTGCCCCACAGAGTGTCATGGGGCTCCTTGACAAAGCGCACGCCCCGCTCACTCAGCATCCCGAAGGCCTCATCCACATCGCTGACCAGGAGATCGACGCAAGGAGCATCCTGATGTTGGGGATTGGTCCGCCCAGGGACCAGCCCGATCTCCACACCGCCACAGTCAAACCCGGCGTAGCTGGAGAACTCGTATTTCTTCTGCAGCCCCAGCGCGTTCTGATAGAAATCGATCGAAAGCTGCAGGTCTGCTACGGTGAATGTCACATCCCACACTCTCAGAATCATCCTGCTGCCTCCCTCCTGCCTCACTCCACACTCTGGTCAGTGCGAGCGCCTGCGCGCCAGTGGAGTAGGAAGAGAAGCCCCGCTGCCAGTGGCGGCAAGCCCAGAGTCAAGCACATGAGAAGCCAACCCGAGCGGTCAAAGTTGCCAGACAGGTACGCTCGAGTGACAAAGGCCAGGGCAACGAGTCCTTCGACCAAGAGCAGTGTTCCACCAGGCGCTTCCAGCCGCCAGGCCAATGCTGTGCTGAGGATGAACACGCCTCCTGGGATGACAATGTGCATGATCCAGTTCATGAGCCCAAGCTGTTCCACATAGGCCGAGCCAATCCCAAACCACAGCCAAAAGACGATGGCAACCACCATGAGAACCACCGCCACCTTGCGCTCCCAGGCCCATTGAACCATGTCCACCTCCTCACAATGTATGCTCTGACGTCGGCGCATGCCACACTACAGTGCGAACGAATACACCGCGATCACCGCCAGGGTGACGAGGATAATCGCCACCGACCAGAACTTGGACCGTCTGTGCGACTCCTCGTCCCTGCTTGGGCTGAGAATGTAGGCGATGTAGACCCAAACTGGTGCATACTGCGACACGAAGTCAAGCTCCGCGTGCACAATCCATTTGGAGGCTACAGCCAGCACCAGAATGCACAGTCCGGTTACTAGGGAAACCTGTACGTCACCTGTCATCGTTTTCCTCCCCGCCGATAGAATCAAGTACAGCATTCCGACCTACCGGCGGTCCGCTGGGGGTCTTGACCAACAGCGCACGGATCGCGTTCCGCAATCAGTGAACCACAGGAGGGCTGCCAAGTCAATAGGAGGTACTGCCAAAAACTGCCAATTCGGGGGCTAGGCCGGTTTGCTGTGCTGGGCTTGCCGCTCCATCTCGGCGAGCGCTTTGGTCACTCCGCGGACCGCCCGGCGGCGGGCACGGTTGAAGGTGCCTTCGCTAACATATAGTCGGCCCATCACATCGCGGTTGGGCTCGCCCAGTACATAGCAGTGGTGCAGCATGACGTAGCCATACCAATGGCGCTTGGGGAGGGATGGCTGCGCTCCAGGTGGCCGCAGCTTGTCGATTGCCGAAACCAGCAGCCGCTGCAGCGCCTGGCCGCGATCGAGATGGGTTACAAAGGCATTCTCCGAGCTCTCCAAGTACGAGTCCACAATCCGGAGTTGCGCCAAGGGATGCCCACCCAGGTAGGAATAGTCGTACAAGTGCCGCAGCGCATCCTCAACCAGCGAGATGGCCTGCTTCTCTGGCTGGCCGACGAGACGCAAGGGAGCGACCTCAGCAGCGAGTGCTGTTCGCAAGCGCTGTCGCAATTCGTGCTCCCGCTCCTGAGCTTCACTCAGCAGGGCCTCGATCTGCTGTACGCTCTTCTCCTGCAGGCGCGCAGCGTGGGCGACCGTGGCCACTGTGTCAGCGCAGTCTTCGAGCAGGTCGATATCCTCCTCGGAGTATGCGCTTCCAGTACTGCGCGGCCCCAGAGCAACCACCCCGATCTGCTCGCCGCCCGTGACCAGCGGAGCGATGACCGCGATTGGGTCGACGTCCGCGATCTGTGCCGGTGGCGACAGAACCGTAACCTCATCGGCTGCCAAAGCTTCAAGCGGGACGGTCCGCAGTTCAGAGCGCACCCGCCATCGGGCCCCGATGTCGAAACCGTGAACACCGCGCAGGGCGATGAAACCACTGCTCGCGCCCAACGAACTGCACAAGCTCTCCAAGATGGCCTGCAGACTATCCTGAATGCCCTGCTCAGGCGCAATTCTGTACAGCAGGTCGCGCAGGCTGGATCGTAGTTCACGGTAGCGCTGGCGATAGAATAGACGTTCCCACAGGCTGCGCCCCCAATCGTACAGCGAATGGGAGGCAACAGCCAGGACAATGACAAAGACGAAGGCGACAAATGGAACGCCAAAGGTCAAACGGGAGACAACAGCCGCAAGCACGTAGGCAGCAACGACCAGTGCCATGGCCAGGGAAGTGTACACGAAATCCCTCTCTATGGCACGTCCTTCCACCAAGGCATTGTAGCGGGCCACCCCGTAGCCGAGGAGAGTTACCCCTGCGCCCAGGCTCAGGTTGCCAAGCACAGCGGGCGTGTCCAGACGCAACCAGACCGAAAGCGCCGTATACACTCCACTGAAGACGGCCAAGGCCGCAGCCCAGGAGAGGACGGCCAGCTGCCGCTGGATCAGCACACTCTTGGCCTCTCTACGGCCCTGACGCAGGTTGTATGAGGAAAGCGCAGGCACAGCAATGAAATAGAGGCCGCACAGCGGGTACAGTGGCCCAGGGATCTGGGCGCTGTTGTAGATGGGCAGCCTGCCGCTCTGCCCCGCAAACACCCATGGCGTGTAGGCCTCCATGGCCAGCAGGTTGAGGGCCAGGAAATAGATGAGCCAGATCAACCAGCGCTGCTTGTCAGCCAACGAGGGCGGAAGAAGCATTACGCTGAGGTGAAACCAGAAGGGGGCGGCAAACGCCACGCTCCAGCCCCACCACCAGGGAACAGTTCCTCCCGTCGGGCCCTGAACGTACGTCAGGTGATTGAGGAAGTAGCCGGAAAGGGACCACAGCGTTGCACTGGCTAACCAGGACACCTTACTGCGTGGGCTGCGCGTCACAATGTAGAAACCAAGCCACAGCGAGACGACCAGGGACAGGAAGTTGGCCGCCGCACTCAGGGCGAAGAGGGCCTGCAACACCTCTGTACTCCCCCCATCCATGTCTGCACCCAGTGTACTCGATGACAGCCGGCAGCCCAAGCTGGCACCCAGTAGCTGGCATCCAGTGCTCCGAGCCCGCCTGCCCCAGCGCGCCTGATCGAGTCGGCCGGGCAGGCTCCATCCGGGTGACACACCCTATCTTACACGGCGGACAGCACACCCTGCAACTGTGTCAGCAACGCTTCCAGCCCCACGCCCAGCACCGCCTGAGGCACTCTGCCCTCCAGCAGCGACTGCCCAAGGCCAGATGCCTTGAACTCTTGCAGGTCGTGCCAATAGGGGTCTCTCACCGCCTCATCCCGCTCGACCTTGCCATCGCGCAGCACTACAACACGCCTCGTGGCCCGGGCTACGGCAGTATCGTGCGTCACTACCAATACTGTTGTACCCTGCTCCTGGTTCAGCCGCTGGAAGGCATCCATGACCTCCGCACCGCTGGACGAGTCCAGGTTACCAGTGGGCTCATCGGCAAGTAGCAGCTGAGGCTCATTGGCCAGCGCGCGAGCAATGGCCACGCGCTGCCGCTCGCCCCCAGAGAGTGTGGCTGGTCGGTGGTTGGCTCGATCAGCCAATCCTAGCAGCTCCAGCAGGGCCTGCGCCCTGCTCTGCCGACGCCTGCCCACCATCGGCACCTCCACGTTCTCGCGCGCTGTCAGCGTAGGAATGAGGTTGTGCAGCTGGAAGACAAAGCCCACCGTGCGGCTGCGGAAGGCGTCCACATCGTGGATCTCGGCCAGGCGTTGCCCGGCGACGTACACCTCACCCGAAGTCGGGCGATCCAGGGCCCCCAGCAAGTGCAGCAGCGTGCTCTTTCCGCTGCCCGAAGGGCCCATCACCGCCAGCAACTCGCCCTGTTCCACGCTCAGATTCACCCCATCGAGTGCACGCACTGTGCCATCGTACAACTTGGTAAGAACCTCTGTCCGTACCATCCAGTTTGTGGCCATGTCTGTACCCCCTTCTCACAGCTCCACTGCAATGGCGGCTACTCGTAGCGCAGGGCCTCCACAGGCTGCAGACGCGCTGCACGCCAGGCTGGATAGAGTCCTCCCAGTGCACCTAGCGTCAGGGCAACGCCCAATCCCGTCGTGATCCCACCCAGGTCGAGCTGCGGCACAAAGTACCCGCTGAGCGCTGGGACGGCGCTGACCAGCAGGGCCAGGCCCACGCCCAACCCCACGCCGATCAAGCCGCCGATCAGGCCCAGAGCCAGCGACTCGCCCAGGATCATCCCCACCACGCGGCGCTTGCGCCAGCCCAGGGCACGAAGCGTGCCGATCTCACGTGTCCGCTCATAGACGCTCATCAACATGGTATTCATGGTTCCCAGCGCCCCCGCCAGCAGGCCAATGAAGGACATGGCACCTGCCAGCGTCTGGAAAGCCTGGATGTCGGGCATGTTTTGGGCTGTCTCCGAGGAGCGATAGGCCTGCACTTCCGGGAAGCGGGTCTCGATGTCCTCAATCAGCGCTTCCACTTTGTGAAGCGCCTCCGGCCGTACCTTGACCTGGTAGAGGGTGACCTGATCCGGTTTCTTGAACAGCTCCTGCGCCTCGCCCAGGGTCATCACCCCGCCAGCGTTCTCAAAGCTGACGCCGGTCTCGTACACGCCCACAATGCGCAGCGCACGGTTCTGAATGGTCAGCGTGTCACCAACCCCTTCTCCAAAAAAGTCCGCGGCCATGCGCCCCAGCATCATCTCTCCTGCAGCCTGGAGCATCCGTCCCTCAAGGACACGAAAATGGCGCAGTGCCTCCGCTTCAGGGTCCAGCCCCATGCTGACGAAGAAACGCTTCTCGCCGACCTGCACAATCTGAAACAAGAGGCCAGAGACCCACTGCACATCGGGCATGCCAGCGACCGCCAGCCCGACATTGTCGTCCAGCGCACTGAACGAGGTGTCGGCGATGCCTGCCTGCATAAGCGTGATCTCAGCTCCACCGCTGCTCACCAGATTGGTCATCTGACCGATCAGGCCGTTTGCCAGGAGCAGTAAGGCCACGACGACAGCGGTGCCGATGGAAATGCCCGCCACAGTCAAAAGGGTCCGCGTCCTGCGTCGCCACAGATTCTTCAGAACCATTTCACACCTCCTGCACCACGGAAGGGTTGGGCCGTCCTTTGCCCCTTCACTGGCCCTGTCTCACCCTGTCTTCCCTTTCCGGACAGGACAGGATTGAGCTGTCCGGCCTACGAGCCTGGTTCTCCCTCAGAGTCGTGGGAGCTATCCTGTGTTTGCTCCAGCAGACGAGCCAGCTTCTCTCGGTCGAGAAGGGCTTCCATCAACTCGCGTTCATCGCCTGGCATCGCGCCCAGCACACGGTCGACGCCCAACCGGCGGTACAGGATGGGGATGAGCAACGTGCGACGCACGTGCCCTTCAACGATGGTCGCCAAGTGCCGGTTGCACGTCCAGGAAGCACGTTCCTGGGCGGCAGGCACCCTCTCACCCAGCAGCACCTCACTGCGGTCAGCAACCAGCAGCAGGGCGAACGTCGCCACTTCGCTGAACGTCTCTGTGACTGGCAATTCGACCACGTGACCGGCTTGAAACGTTACCGCGCCAACCGTCGCCAAGCCTATCTTGACGCCCCTTGCAGCAGCTGCCTCAAAAGCTGGACGCAGACGCTCGAATTCCTGGGCGTACATCTGCGCATAGAGATTCTCTTGAGCTCGTTCGATCAGCTTCCAGGCGCGGGACAAGATGTTCTCAAGACCCTCGACACGCCAGACGTACTCTTCGTCCGACCGCTGACTGACTTGTACCAGATCGCGCTTGAGCCCTTCGGTGAGTCCCACATGCTCCCGCTGCAGACGCTCCATCAGCTCGTGCGGCGGCAGCGGAGCGTACAGGGTGTTGTCGCCGTCATGCGTGACCAACGCAGCACCGCGGTTGACCAGCTTGCCCAGCACCTGATAGACCATGGAGCGCGGCACGCCGCTGTCCTTACTTACCTGATAGCCTGTCACCGGGCTTCGCTGCAGCAGCGCCAGGTAAGCTTTGGCCTCCCATTCCGCAAAGCCCAAACGATTCCTCGACAGACATATGTGCCTCTTAGTAGTTCTATATATAACTACTATCATTCTACGCAAAAGGTTCAATCCTGTCAAGAGGCCAACGCCCCCTGTTTCCCAGTCTAGTGCAAGGCATCAACCCCGCCCCATGCGCGTCCAGCCTAGAGGTTGGCAGTGGCGAGCCTTATCCTACTGGACAGGACAGGGTCATCGCCTTGAGGACGCCGCAAATCGCGTGCTCGAACCACTTGACACGGCCAGCCGAGCAGTTGCGAAGGTGGTAACCGAAAGGCAAATGACAGAGACTGCGGCAGAGATGAGATGGACTGAAGCAGGTGATGAATGGCCAGCTTGTGAGCAAGGGCAGAAGTTGTGCTATAATCGGCCCGCGGCACCTGGATCGCCACAGGCATCTTGCACCTCGCGGAGGGGAAAATGGCGCAGTCCAGCCGAATCCACTCTCTCGACCGTCTGCGGGCGTTCGTTGTCATTTTGGTTATCGTGCTCCACACATCCGTAACGTACATGGTGGGTGCACCTGACTGGTGGTACGTGCTGGAACAGGAGCGCAGCCTGTTCTTCACCGCCCTCGCGCTCCTCATTGACGTCCCGATCATGCCCGCCTTGTTCTTTCTCGCCGGCTACTTTGGGCTGCCTTCCCTGGTGAAGAGAGGCCCCAAGCTGTTCCTGCGGGACAAGCTGGTCCGAATTGGGATCCCGTGGATCCTGGGAGTCCTTTTCATTGCCCCTCTAGTCACCTACCTGACCTACTTATCCCGAGGTATCCCGGTCAGCTTCCTCAAGTTCTGGACCAGTGATTTCTGGGGGGACATGTACCAGCAAGCAGTATACTGGTATCTGGGTGTCCTGTTATTCCTCTTCCTGATAGTGGCTGTGTTCTATGGGCCAGAGGAGCGCTACCGAACAGCGACGCAGAGACCTTCCGTTCCCCCCTGGACTCTGCTGAGTGGGTTCGTGGCTGTCACAACTGCGGGGTTCCTGTTCATGAACCAGTACTTCCCCCTCGATTCGTGGGTCAGGTTGGGCCATGTGCTCGTTGTTCAACCCCTGCGGGTACCCCTATACCTCGCGTACTTCGCCTTGGGAGTGTACGCCTACCAGCACGGCTGGTTCACTTCGGAGAGCTATCAGCCAAGCCTTGTCACCTGGGGCCTGATGTGTGCAACGTCGGGTGTGCTGTACTGCTCATATCGACTCACGTATCCGCCCGGCGCACTGACAAGTATCGGCCCACAAACAGCCAATGCTGCTCTGTTCAACAGCTTTTGCTTCTCCTCTCTAATGGCTGGACTTGCTCTCTTCAGACGGGCAGGCCCAATCCGCCGATCGGTGTGGACCAGCCTGGCACAAAACTCCTACGGCATCTACTATGTTCACCCGATGTTTGTCTACCCGCTGACGTACCTCTTTCTCAGCCTATCACTTCCCATCCCCATCAAAGCGGCCGCAGTGATCGTGCTCGGCACGCTGCTTTCCTGGGCCTGCAGTGCCCTGGTGTTGCAGAAAGCTCCCATCTTACGCACAATGTTCGCCCGCTCCGGCACCTGATGGCCATGTGTCGAGCCCTTGACAGAAAGGCGTGGAGAGCGCCCCCAAGGAGATTCCCATGATTGAACCATTACTTACCGAAGATCAGAAAGCACTACGAGATGAAGTGCGTGCATTCGTGAAGAGCGTGCCTCGTCAGCTGCTGCTGGACATGGACGCTGACCAGGTGCGCTACCCTCGCGAGTATGTGGAGGAAGCAGCGCGCCTCAACCTGCTGGGCTTGCGCTTTGAGCCAAAGTGGGGTGGACGTGGCCTGCCGTGGACGTCGGAGGTCGTGGCGATCGAGGAAGTCGGCGTTCTGGGCACCAGCCTGGCCTGTCTCTACTCCCTGCCCAGCATCGTTGGCGAGGCCATCCACGTCTTTGGCACGGAGGCACAGAAGGCAAAGTACCTGCGGCCAACGCTGGAGGGCAAGCTGACCTGCGCCGAGGCCCTGACTGAGCCGCGCGGGGGCTCTGATTTCTTTGGCACCACAACGCAAGCATGGCGTGACGGAGACACTTACATCCTACAGGGCCAGAAGCGATTCGTGGTCGGAGCAGAAGGTGCGGACTACTTCATGGTGTACGCCCGCACGGACGCGCAAGCTCCGCCGCACAAGGGGATCAGCGCCTTTCTCGTAGACCGCGGGCCAGCCGTGGATGTCGAGCACGTATACGGGCTGATGGGCACCCGCGGCGGGGGAACTGGCCGCATAACCTTCCGCGATGTACGTGTTGCAGCCGAGAACTTGCTGGGCCGCGAGAACGGCGGCGCGGACATCTTCTATCGCATGATGGTCCCAGAACGGCTGACCAGTGCCGCTGGCGCCGTGGGGCTGGGCAGAGCGGCACTACAGGTCGCCGCCCGGTTCAGCGACCGACGCAAGGCTTTCGGGCGAACCATCCGCAGCTTCGAGGGTGTGAGCTTCAAGGTGGCGGACAGCATCACCCTGCTCGACGCAGCTCGGGCCCTGATCCATGCCACGGCGCACGCGGCAGACAGGGACGCGAACGCCTCGCGTGTACGACGCCTGGTCTCCGAATCAAAAAAGTTCGCAACAGAGGCTGCCTGGCAGGTGGTTAACCACGCCATGCAGATCATGGGCGGCATTGGCTACACCAACGTCTACCCGGTGGAGCGGCTGCTGCGAGACGCCCGCCTGATCATGATCTGGACCGGCACCAACGAGATCATGGACCTGGTCATCCAGCACGAGTACTACAAGGAGGTGCTAAGCGGTGCACCTTCAGGGCGCGATGTCGAACCTGATGCTGCTCAGGCCGACCGAGAAGAGGAAAAGATCTACGAGTAGGCATCAGCGGGGGACCGGAGCTGCTGCTTCGTGCATGAGTTGCCAAGCCCGTTGGCTGGTTTGCGCCATGTCAAGGGCCCTTTGGCAACCAAGTCAGTGCTCTGTAGACAGGCAGGAGGACCATCATGGGCGCAGGCATCCTTGACCAGGTGCGCACGGCCTGCAGGGCAGTCGCAGACAGAGCGAAGCTCGTACACATCAACTACGATGCCATCGGCCCCTATGCGGCATCGCTGCCTCTCGAGCAGATCGTGCAGCCGACGCACGACCCGGGCACCCACTACCTCAGCCACGGTGATGACACCGTCGCCTTCTTCCTGACACTAGATGCCATTAACTTCGGATCAGGCTACTTCCCGCAGCTGCACAAGCGACCGGGCCTGTCTGGCTATTTCACCATCGCCAGTTCTCTGAAAGACTACTTTGAGTCACACGGCCCGCTCACGGCGCTACAGTTGACACGGCTGACGCCGCGAGAGTGCAGCCGCATCTTCGGGCAAGAGAGCTGCAACGTGCCCATTGCGGAGTTGATGCAGCTCTTTGCCAACGCGCTGAATGACCTGGGGAGCTATCTGCTGCAGGGTTTTGACGGCAGCTTCGTGGGCTTGGTGGAGAGCGCGGGCGCCTCCGTGGAGTGCCTCGGAGAACTGCTGATCGAGATGCCGTACTTCCAAGACGTGTCACGCTATGGCGATCTGGAGGTCCCCTTTTACAAGCGCGCCCAGATCACGTCCGCAGACCTGTGGATTGCCTTCGATGGGCAGGGACCCGGCCGCTTTGAGGATATCCACCGGCTGACCATCTTCGCCGACAACCTGGTGCCACATGTGCTGCGGGTGGACGGGATCTTGCACTACGACGAGGATCTCGCTGGGCGCATCGATGGCGGGGAACTGATCCCTGCTGGATCCGCTGAGGAAGTGGAGCTGAGAGCCTGTGCTGTGCACGCCGTGGAGCTGATGAGCGCTGAGCTGCGCACATCGGGGCACAACGTCCCACCGATGAAACTGGACTATTTGCTGTGGAACCGCGGACAGGAGCCGTACTACAAGGCAAGACCGCGGCACCGTACGCGCACTGTCTATTACTGAGCCTGAACCCCCACCCGCTGGAGCGGGTATAAGGATTGAGAAGTAACTCCACACGCCGGAGGTGATCTGTGCCTCGCTCCCGCCTTAGGGACCTGTGCATGCTGTGCCTCGTGCTGGCTATGGCCGCCGGGTGTGCCAGCGGTCAGCGCTCCCCCGTGCCGGAATCGGCCCACTACTGGCCCACTGACGGCTGGCGGACCTCCACCCCTGAGCAGCAGGGGATGAGCTCGGAGAAGCTGGCCAAGATGTTGGAGGCCATCCAGCTACGCAAGTATGCCATTGACAGTGTGACGGTCATACGCAATGGCTACATCGTGACAGACGCCTACGTCCATCCGTTCGGTCCGGGCTCACGACACGTCGTTCACTCTTGCACCAAGAGCATCAACTCTGCGCTCATGGGCATCGCCATAGAGAAGGGATACATCGGAGGTGTCGGCCAGAAAGTGACAGAGCTGTTTCCGGAACACCCGTTCGCCAACCTCGATGCCCGCAAGCAGGCGATGACACTCGAGCACCTACTGACGATGACCTCCGGTCTGGACTGCCAAGACTCCTATCTGTACAGTTGGCAAGGCCTGCAGCAGATGAGGAGAACCGACAACTGGGCGCAGTACGTCCTCGATCTGCCGATGCGTGAACAGCCCGGTACCTGTTTCGAGTACTGCAACGGTGCCTCGTACCTGCTCTCGGCAATCGTGCAGAAGGGGTCTGGCCTCACCGCCTTGGACTTTGCCAGGGAGCATCTGTTTGGGCCACTGGGGATCGTCGATGTGCACTGGCCGTCGAGCCCGGAGGGGATATCCATCGGCTGGGGCGACCTCGAGATGCGGCCACACGACATGGCGAAGATAGGGTACCTGTACCTACACATGGGTATGTGGGATGGCCGACAAGTTGTGCCTGCAGAGTGGGTAGAGGCATCGACACGCAAACACATCAACGCAACTCTATCGGACGGCTATGGGTATCAGTGGTGGGTGGATGCCTCCGGCTACTACATGGCGCTGGGCTGGGCTGGACAGTACATTGTGGTTGTGCCCGACAAGAACCTGGTGGTGGTCTTCACCAGTGATCTCAGCGAAAGCGACTTTTTCCTGCCGGAGAGGCTCGTGAACGAGCACATCATACCGGCAGCTGAATCGGTCGCGCCGCTGCCACCCAATCCCGACGGGGCGGCGCTGCTGCAATCCCAGATCTGGGACCTGGC
>Ga0111173_1063_pt1 | contig 15024 bp, 14 predicted proteins | sample DeeMarSWOR324_28_FD_80234 | JGI IMG/M metagenome (GOLD analysis project Ga0111173, IMG submission 80234) | Anaerolineae bacterium SM23_84
AGCCCGCTGAACTTCATCCAGGCCCTGCCCCTGGGCGGCAGCCACTGCTGCCGCGATGGCACCCTCCACCAAGGGAGCATTGCTCATCCGTACCCGCGCCCGCTGCTCCGGGAGAAGCATCTCCAGCAGCATCTCGGTGGTCATCACGGCGCTGCCGAGATCCATCAGAACCAAGACGCCATCCTCGCTGTACACTTCATCCAATGCCTGCTGGATCCTCTCCAAGCTGGTCCCCATACTGCCATCTTCAAGGCCCCCGGCTGCGGCGATGGGCAGGTCCGTGCCCGTGGTCATCTGGCTGGCCACCTCGACAACACCTTTGGCCAGTGCCTCCCCGTGTGCCACGACTACAATGCCGACCAACACAACCTCCACCTGGATGAGTTGCTGCGCCCCAGCAAGGTGAACAACAGCTGGGCCTGACTAGCGCACCGGCGCAGTGAGGGCAGCCATGAGCTCTCGGACGTAAGCAGGGATATCAGCCACCACTCGGCCCCAGACAAGCTTGCCATCACGAAATGCGGGCTCGTCCACCCACGTTGCCCCGGCGTTGATCAGATCATCCTTGATGCCCATTGAGCCAGTCGCCCGGTGCCCGTCCACTATGCCTGCCGAGATCAGCACCAACCCAGCGTGACAGATGCTGCCAACGATCTTGCCCCGCTCATACGCTCCGCGCACCAGCGAAGTTACGCCCTCATACCGGCGCAGCTTGTCGGGAGCCCATCCTCCGGGTACCAGCACTGCATCGAAGTGATCTGCACTCACGTCGTCGGCGCCAACTTCTGCCTTTGCTTCTAGCCCGCCAGACTTGCTCAGGTATGTATCGCCCGCGTGGATGCCCACCACGGTGACCTCCGCGCCCTCCTCTTGCATGCGCATCAGGGGCACCCAGAACTCCAGATCCTCGTAGCCAGGGCCTACCAACACAGCAATACGCTTCCTCTCAAGTCGCATACGACCTCCTCCATGATCCGCGGTCAGGCACGACAGGACGGACAGGCCGCAACCTCAACTGCCGACCTGTCCGAGCGCTCGCCCTGCCCGATATAGCCCACCGCTCCGCAGCGGCAGGCGTACCAACCTTCCCGTACCTGATCAAGCGGCAAACGCAGCGCGGTTAGGTCAATCACTTCCACGCCGCTCTTCCAGCGAACATTGGTGATCAGCCGCTTACAGGCCGCTTCTTCGAGCCTGTCGAAATAGTCCGCGAAATGCGAACAGTGCCTCATCAGCAGCACGGCCACCGTTACAGCAGGCGGAATGGCCATATCCAGTGCGTTGGCGCAGATGACGTGCAGGTTGCGCGGCAGATCAAAGCCAGCCTCATTCAGCGCTGCTGCTACCAGCAGTGGATTCACCTCCAGCGCGTATACTCGCCTGGCCCGTTCTGCCATACGCAGTGCCAGCCGCAGGTCGCCCGCGCCGATCTCAAGGACGACGTCATCCGCCTTGATGTTCCCCAGCACCAATCCGTACGTCTCGTCGGCGTATGGATGAAACCATCCCTCCCAGCCCGGGAGATCGTGGCGTGCGGCAAAGGCAGCGTATGCGTCCTGGAACTGAGTGCGCTTTCCTTCGGTGCTGGCAGCCAGACGGCGGAGCACTTCTTTCATTTCGATACACAATCTTCGCCGGCCACCTGAGGCCGAGTGGAATCGGGGAGCTTGGGGAGCGCGGCGTCCGAGGGTCCGGCCACAGATGGGATTAGCGACGCGTACCGCTTTCCTTGAGGTTGCGGGCAATGACCTCCGCCTCGCGGAACAACATGTCCAGGAGCGACGTCGGCTGGCGTTCTTCCTGAGCTTCCAGGGCCTCGTCGGCTGCCGGCTCCGGCGGTACATCAAGGTGCTCTGAGTCTGTCTTCTCTTCGCCTCCGGACGGCTTCGGACTCTTGCTCACGGAACGCTCCCCGCCACGTACAAGCCGCATCATGCGGCCGGAATCGCAGAGGCGAGATCAGGACGAATCTTCAGCATCGTGTCGTTTCAGCACCCCCCACCCACTGCGATGCATCATCGTGGCCCAGAAGCCAACCCAGGCTATCGGGAACACGATCATGCTCATCCCTCTGCCGATCCTGTAGAACATTGTACTCGCTGAAGACCAGCGGTACCCCAAAGAGCAGGGCCCAACCCCACAGCGGTATTCAGCTGAGTGCCCGAGGCTGCTCCGCCTGGTCGGACCCGGCTCCCTTCGCCTTGCTCTTGGTGCGCTTGGCCACAACTCCACATCAATAACAGCCTCTGAGGGCCCGTTCTGCCGTTGGTCCGGGCCCCCAGAGTGTCTAACTAGGCAACTGGCATGTTGCGACTGGCCAGTACATCGATGCCTGTGTCCAGGGCGTTCTCCAACACCACTTGCCCCTCTTTCACCGGGGCCTGGAGCTCCACTTTGCGAAGTGTGGCCAGCAGGTCGAAGATCAGTGGCTTGGGGATGGGAGCAGCTGTGTACACAGGCACCAGCGGATGCACGCCGCCCTTGACCTTTGCAGTGCTCGTCACCATGCGTCGCGGGTCGGTGAGCTCGGCCTGGGCATACTCCCTACCCCTCTTGCACTCTTCGCCAACTACCTTGGTAATCGTATCCCCATCATGCGTCACTTCCAGCGTGCAACCCATAGGGCAGGTGATGCAAATGATCTTGGTTGTTTCTTCTGCCATTGTTGACTCTCCCTCAGCGCGGAACCACGTTCACGGTCAGAGCATCCGCTTTTTGCACCGCTTCATAGGCATCTTGCGGGATCTTTACAGTGACCATCTCACCCGGGCGGGCATAGCGTTGCCCTTTGCGCGCCACCAGGTCCTCGCCATCCATGACCTGAACCCACACCTTCTGCTCTATGGGATTGACCACACGCATCTGCAGCTTCTGATCCTCTTCTGCCAAGGCCTCTTTGTCCATCACGTGCGGTACGACGTAGCGAACGTTCTCGCCCGCCTTCAAGTGGACCTGGCGAGCAGCGCGTTTGCGCTCGGCGATGGCGAACTTGGCTGCGGCGCGTCCGGCGACAAAACCAGCCTCGGTTACCCAGTCCACCAGGTCGTAGATATGGACCACGTTGCCAGCAGCGAAAATGCCCGGCACGTTGGTCTGCATGCCCTCATCCACGAACGGGCCGCCGGTCACCGGATCGAGCACAACGCCGGCTTTCTTGCTGACCTCGGATCAGGCCCACCGACAGCAGCAGCGTGTCGCAGGGGATGACCTCTTCCGTCCCTTTGATTGGCTGCCACTTCTCATCAACCTGGACAGCTTCCACCGCCTCGACGCGATGGTTACCCAGAATACGCTTGACGGTGTGGCGCAGCTGCAGAGGGATATCAAAGTCGAGCAGACATTGCACATAGTTGCGGGTCAGCCCCGTCAGGAAGGGCATGATCTCCAGCACACGCTCCACCTTGGCTCCTTCAAAGGTCAAGCGACGAGCCATGATCATGCCAATGTCCCCCGAACCCAGGACCACGAACCGCTTCCCGGGGAGGTAGCCCTCGACATTGGTAAAGCGCTGCGCCGTCCCCGCGGTGTACACCCCTGCCGGACGTGTTCCGCGCAGGCGAATTTGGGCTCGCGTTCGCTCCCGAGCACCCATGCTCAACACGACAGCCCTGGCGTCCAACTCCGCAAACCCCGACCACTGGCTGATGGCATAGATGTGTCGGGAGGGCGAGAGGTCGAGCACGAAAGCATCAAGAAGGAGCTCCACACCCAACTGCTCAATCTCGTGTATGTAGCGCTGGGCATAGGTAGGACCAGTGAGGTCTTCCTTCAGGATTTCCACTCCGAACCCGTTGTGGATGCACTGCAAGAGGATGCCGCCCAACTCCTTGTCGCGCTCGATGATCAACACGTCTTCGGCGCCGGTCTTCTTGGCCTCAATGGCGGCCGCCAGACCTGCCGGACCGCTGCCGATGACGACCACGTCATAGATATCCTTCGGCATCTCTATCCCTCCACATCCTTCGTGCGTCGAGCGAGCATCGTTGCGCCGGAACCCTTTTTGGTTACGTCCAGCATGGAGACCTCCAGCTCGCGGGCCAGGATCTCCACCACGCGGGGCGTGTCGAACCCACCCTGGCAACGGCCAGTGCCAAGCCACGTGCGTCGCTTGATGGCATCGTAGGTACGCGCCGGAATGGGTGCGTGTATCTCAGCCACAATCTCGCCTTCTGTCACATACTCGCAGCGACAGACGATGCGCCCGTAGCGGGGGTCGTTTTCAATCAAGATCTTCTGTTCCTCGGGCGCCATATCTCGGAAGCGAGGCCGCGCGGGGCGGATAGGCTCCCAGTCCGGCTTCTCCTCCAGCTTCTCGCCAGCATCCTTGAGCAGGTCTACCACCCTTTGAGCGATTGCGGGCGATGAGACGAGACCCGGTGACTCGATACCACCCAAGTTGACGAAGCCACGCACCTTATCCGGGATCTCAATGATATAGTCCTTGCCATAGTTGACACCGGGGGTCTCGCACGGCGCGTTTCCCCCTGGGCGCAGCCCGGCAAAGACAGCGATCGCGTATTTCAGGTCCAGCTTGGGGACGAGCTTTTGTGCCCCGGCCCAAACTTCATCCAGACCTGCCTGCGTCACCGAGCAGTCTTCCTTGTCCTCGATCTCCTGGGCATTGGGCCCGATGATGGTATTGCCGTGCACCGTGGTGGTGACCAGAATGCCCTTGCTGATAGGACTGGGGACCGGGAACAATACGTTGTTGACGGCGATTTCAGCACGGTCGAAGACGTAGTATTCGCCCTTGCGCGGCGTGATCTTGAACTCGGGGCGGATGCCGGCCTTGTGCATCACCTCGTCCGAGTAGAGTCCAGCTGCATTGACGGCCCAGCGACAACCGAAGGTGCCGCGGTTTGTCTTGACTCCCACAATGCGGTTGTCCTCCATCACAAAGTCCTCGAACTTGGTCTCCAGCATCAGTGTGACCCCGTTCATCACCGCGTTTTCGGCGGCGGCCACCGTGGCGGCAAAAGGATCAGCGATGCCGCCGGTGGAGGCCCACAGTGCGCCGCTGACCTTGGGGTTGATGTCCGGCTCGCGGCGGCGAACTTCAGCACCGGACAGCATCAGCATGCCGGGAACGCCATTCTTCACCCCTCGGTCCCACAGCTCATCCAGCGCGGGCAGCTCCTCTTCACCGATGGCCACAACATAGTCACCACGGCGTTCAAACGGGATATTCAGTTCCCCGGCCAGCGTGTCCCACATCTTGTTGCCGACGACATTCATCACGGCTTTGAGACTGCCAGGCACGGGGTCGTAACCGGCGTGTATGATAGCCGTGTTGGCGGCCGTGGCGCCCATGCACACGTCTACCTCTTTCTCGATATGCAGGATGTCCAGCCTATAGCGCGAGAGAAAGCGGGCCACCATGCTGCCCACCACTCCTGCTCCGATGACAACGACATCATAGTTCTTCCGAGCCATAGTTCATTCCCCTTTCGACCTTCGAGCAAGAGCCCCACTGAAAAGGGAAGACCCCCTAGCGGAGGTCTTCCCTTTCCGCCTCACGCAGTTGACGGTCGGAGCCGTTCGACCACGAACGTCCCCTTGCCGTCTCCAGGGCTTGGGGAAGCCGAGCGAGTGCCGCTCAGCTGAAGCCTGTTACACCCAGTCGAAGGTGCGCGTGACAGCCTTGAGCCAGCCGTCGTGCAGCTTCTTGCGGGTCTTGGCATCCATCTTGGGGTTCCAGGTCTTGTCCACGCCCCAGTTCTCGCGGAGCTCGTCGGTGTTCTTCCAGAAGCCAACTGCCAGACCGGCGGCATAGGCCGCGCCCAGCGCCGTGGTCTCGGCAACCGTCGGGCGGATAACCGGCACGCCCAGGATGTCGCTCTGGAACTGCATCAAGGTCTCGTTAAAGACCATGCCGCCGTCCACCTTCAGGGCTTCCAGCGCGACGCCAGAGTCCTTGTTCATGGCATCCAGGACCTCGCGGGTCTGGTAGGCCGTAGCCTCCAGCGCGGCGCGCGCGATGTGACCCTTGTTGACGTAGCGGGTCATGCCGACGATCACACCACGGGCATCGCTCTTCCAGTAGGGCGCGAACAGCCCAGAGAACGCCGGCACGAAGTAGATGCCGCCGTTGTCCTCCACGGTATTGGCCAGAGCCTCAACCTCCGAGGATTTCTTGAAGAATTGGAGGTTGTCGCGCAGCCACTGGACCAGCGCACCGGTGATGGCGATCGAGCCCTCCAGGCAGTACACCGCCGGAGCGCTGCCGAACTTGTAGCCCAACGTGGTCAGCAGGCCGCTCTTGCTCGGAACGGGCTTGGTGCCGGTATTGAGCAACATGAAGCAGCCCGTGCCGTAGGTGTTCTTGGCCTCGCCAGGGCTGAAGCAGGTCTGGCCCACAAGGGCACCCTGCTGGTCACCCAGGTCGCCGCACACCGGGATCTTGGCGCCGAATGGCCCATCCGCAGGCGTGTAGCCCCAGACATCAGGATCGCCAGATGGGCGAACCGCCGGCAGCATCTTGCGCGGGATGCCCAAGATGTCCAGGATCTCCTGATCCCAATCCAGCGTCTCGAGGTTCATCAGCATGGTGCGGCTGGCATTGCTGACGTCTGTAACGTGCGCGCCACCCTTGGGGCCACCGGTGAGCCACCAGATCTCCCAGGTGTCGATGTTGCCGAAGATGGCCTCACCTTTCATTGCGGCCGCACGCACGCCATCGACATTGTCCAGGATCCACTTGATCTTTGGACCGGAGAAGTAGGTCGCCAGTGGCAGACCCACCTTGGGGCGGAAGCGATCCTGGCCGCCGTCCTTCGCTAGGTTGTCGCAGATGTCCTTGGTGCGCGTGCACTGCCACACGATGGCGTTGTAGTAGGGCTCACCCGTCTTGGGGTTCCACACGATGGTGGTCTCGCGCTGGTTGGTCACCCCGATGGACGCAATTTCGTCGGCCTTGACTCCAGACTTTTTCAGGCCACCCTTGATCACGTCTTGGGTGCGCGCCCAAATCTCCATCGGGTCGTGCTCTACCCAACCGGCCTGTGGGTAGATCTGCTCGTGCTCCATCTGATCGACGCCGGCCACCTGCCCCGCATGATCGAAGATCATAAACCGGGTGCTGGTGGTACCCTGGTCCACTGCTGCTGAGTACTTCTTTGCCATTGCTATTCTCTCCTTTTCTTCTGTGATTGTGGTGAACTGAACGCTGTCCGACAACCTAGGTAATGTCACTCCTCCTTGCGCGCCATCTCATACATGGTGCGGATCAGAAGGTACGAGGAAGTCGCCCCTGGGTCCTGATGGCCAATGCTGCGCTCACCCAGGTAACTAGCCCGGCCCTTCATCGCCAGCATAGGGATGGTGGCTTTCATGCCCTGCTCGGCAGCGGCTGTCGCCTTCTCTAGTGCCTCCTCCGTACCTGCCCCGTTCTCGAGCGCCTCGCGCATGGCCTGGATCGCCGGGTCGATAGCATCGATCATCGTCTTCTGCCCAGGCTTCGATTTGCCACGCATCATCACGCCCTGAAGAGCAGCCTCCAGCGCAGCCAGAATGTCCCCGGCAGTCAGCTCGTGCTTACCGGCAATGGCCATGCCGGCCTGCATAAAGGCCGTCCCGTAGAGGGGGCCGCCGGCGCCGCCGACACTGGAAACGAGTGCCATGCCGGCCGTCTTGAGGATGGTGCCAGCGTCTTTGTCCTGAACAGGTGGCACCTTCTTCAGGATAGTCGTGAAGCCACGGTCCATGTTGATGCCGTGATCTGCATCGCCAATCGGCGAGTCCAACTCTGTGAGGTATTGCTTGTTCTCCTTCAGCACCTCAGCCGAGCGGTGCAGGTACTCTAGAACATCTGCCGTCGTGATAGGCATTGAAACGTACTCCTACAATGTTGTATTCGGGTGTGAGAGCCTATCGGTGAACTCGGCGGGGGGGAGTTCCTCCTCTGTGGAGGGCCTATCGGCGAAGCTCGACCCGCTGCTTCACGGGTAAGCGCTCGGCATACCCGTAGCCGCTACATTCCCCAGCGCATGCCGATGGTCTTGACCGGGTAGTCCCACAGCTCGATCAGCTCATCGTCCATCTTGAGCAGCGTGATCGAGCAGCCCTGCATCTCGAGCGAGGTGATGATCGGCCCCATTATCGCGCGGACGATCTTCAACCCCTTCTTCTCGCAGATCTCGTGCAGCTTGCGGTAGAGAATCGGCAGCTCGATAGCCGGAGTGCCGCCCATGCTGTTCACAAAGGCCAGCACCTGATCGCCCTTCTTCAAGGGCGGGTCAACCAGCTTAATGTCCACCCACTCTTCCTTGTCAAAGTCCCACTCGCGTACGACTCTGGTGTATGCAGGGTCGTCGATGATGCCGAGGGCCAGCATCTCGGTGATCTCGTCAGCCGTCTTGAGCTTCATGCGCTGGCGACCCGGCTCGCCGTGGATGCCAATGCCGATCTCCATCTCGTCTTCTGGCAGATCAAAGGTAGGCTTGCCCGCCGCGGGCACCGTGCAGGACGTCAACGCCATGCCCATGCTGCGGCCGTTGATGTTCACCTTGCGGCACAGGTCAGCCATCTTCTGCAGGCTGTAGCCCTTTTCTGAGGCGGCTCCAACGATCTTCTCCGCCAGTACCGTGGTGCCGACGCCTCGCCGGCCCTGGGTGTACAGGCTGTCCTTGACGGCCACGTCGTCGTCAATCAGGATGCTCGCAACGTGGATGCCCTCGCCGCGCGCCATGTCGGCAGCCATCTCAAAGTTCATCACGTCGCCGCTATAGTTCTTGACGATGTGCAGCACGCCAGCCCCACCGTCCACCATCTTGGTGGCCTCTAGCATCTGGTCCGGCGTCGGTGAGGTGAAAACTGCACCAGGGCAAGCCGCGTGCAGCATACCATAGCCAACCAGCCCACCATGCATGGGCTCGTGCCCACTGCCTCCGCCAGAGACGACAGCCACCTTGCCCTTTACGGGAGCATCCGCCCGATACACAAAGTTCGGGTCGTAGTGAACCTTCACTATGTCTGGGTAAGCCAGCGCCAGCCCTTGAAGTTCTTCCTCGACCACATCGTCTGGCTTGTTGATCAGCTTCTTCACTATAGTGCCTCCTTGCCACTGCTATGGCCTATGCGCTCGGGAGGGAGAGAGACGGGCTCTCTCCCTCCAGCTGAGTCACCTTGTCAATGCTAAACGCGCAAGTGAATTCGCAGCATCGGCGCGGTGCTGACTACCACAGCGCGTTGTAGACCAGAGCGCCCAGAATGCCGCCGATAATCGGGGCGATTACCGGGATCCAGGCATAGCCCCAGTCGGGGTCGCGCTTGCCGGGGATCGGCAGCACAAAGTGCGCGAGGCGGGGGCCCAGGTCACGGGCGGGGTTAATGGCGTAGCCGGTAGGCCCGCCCAGCGCGAGGCCGATGACCCACACCAGGAACGCGACGAAGATCGGCACACCCCATGGGGGTACTGCGTTGCCCGCATCGAGTATGCCATTCACACCACAGACCAGCACGAAGGTGCCGATGATCTCGCAGATGACGTTGGCGGGCACGTTGCGGATCGCTGGAGCGGTGCAGAAGACGGCCAGCTTGAGGTCCGCATTCTCAGTGACCTCCCAGTGCGGCAGATAGGCCAACCAGACGATCACCGCACCCAGGAAGGCGCCGATCATTTGAGCGGCGATGTATGACACCGCCGTGCCCCAGGCCATCCCTCCAGTCACGGCCACAGCAATGGTCACGGCCGGGTTAAGGTGTGCGCCACTGATCCAGCCAGCAACGCCCACACCGATAAACACGGCCATTGCCCACGCTGTGGTGATGACGATCCACCCTGAGTTCTGGCCCTTGGACTTGTTGAGCAGTACGTTGGCGACTACGCCATCACCCAGGATTATGAGGAACATCGTGCCTAACAGCTCAGCCATGAACGTTGACATGCTATACCCTCCTTAGGTTTTGAGTCATAGTCCTAATCCGACAACATCCGAAAACAGCTACTGTCGAACGCGATCCGGTCTACCACCCCCTTTCACGGCGTCCAGCTGGGACCCGTCGACGAGACTCGCCCTACCCGGGCCAGCGCATCAAGACGCCCTTCGCAATCAGGGAAACAAAAAAGCACCACACCGAGCAAGGCTCGGCAGGGTGCCTTCTACCTGCACATGCCAGGGCCGCCACCTGACCGCTGTGCGGTCAGTCGCCATGTAGTGCGTGCACCAACTGGTTGTGCGTACCCTTCGCTCACGCGTGAGTACACTCTTCCCCCCGTTGGGATTCTCCGTCTAGACATGAGCAGGTGATCGATGCTTCGACGTCCGGGTGCTCAATTACCGGATATCATATACCGAAAAGGTGATGTTGTCAAGTCGAGTGCACAACAAAACTGCGTGTGCCTGCGAACGAGGAGCCGACATCGACACAGCGTGCTCATCATACTACACCAGCAGAACAACCTTGTCAATAGTTTCGGCCCACAGCGTTTCATTATGAATCACCGACTGGGCGACGCGTGTTCCTTTTGGAAACACCTCCGCCCTTTTCGTGGAGACATGGTGATGTTGCCGCCGTCTCGTTGCTCCTTATCTACGGGCCCAGAGTCGATGGTAGTTCTCACCATGGGCGAATCAGGCTACCCTTTGAAGGACTGTGCTGTCATCTTGAAAGTCTTCATCTTGCGCCACAAGGTAGTTCGCCCGATGCCGAGGACTTGAGCCATTGCCGTGACATTCCCTTGCAGCGCTCTCCCGGCTCGGATAATCGCTTGACGCTCCGCTTCTTGAAGCGTGACAACGCGTTCTTCAATACCTCCGATGTTTGCCATACACAATTCACGAGGGAGGTGATCTACAGTGAGCTCGTCTCCATCGATCATGTGCATCGCCCGCTCCAGCACGTTCTCCAACTCACGGACGTTGCCCGGCCAGTGATATGACTGCAGCATCGCCATGGCCGCTGGAGAGACGGTGACATTCTTCCCCAGGCGCCGGCCGAACCTCTCGATCAGGTTAGCGACCAGCAGCAAGATATCGTTGCCGCGTTCACGGAGCGGAGGGATGGTTAGGGTGAGGACCTGGAGGCGATAGAATAGATCAGCGCGGAACCGCCCCCTCTGCACCTCACCTGCCAGGTCCATGTTGCTAGAAGCGGCGATGACACGCACGTCGACCGGAATGACGCGAGCACTGCCCAGCCGCACGACCTCCTTAGTGTCGATGAGACGCAGCAGAGTCGCCTGTACTGCCAACGGCAGCCCGTCCACATTCTCCAGGAAAACGGTTCCTCCATCCGCCAGCTCGAATCTGCTGGAGCGACCCTTTTCTCTGTCTCCCAGGAATGTCCCTTCGTAGCCAAACAGGTCCAGGGCGAGCAACTCCCTTGGTACTGCCGCGCAGTTGACACTCACAAAAGGTCCACTGGCACGGCGACCGGCATTGTGGATGGCCTGAGCAAACATGTCCTTGCCAGTGCCACTCTCGCCGAGGAGCAAGACATTGGCATCACCCTGCGCCGCACTGTGCGCGTAGCGCAACAGTCTGCGCATCTCCACATCCTGCCCCACAATGTCGGCGAAGGTAAAGTGCGCACTTGCACCGACCATGCGATGCACGAGCTGCCTTACCTCCGCCGTATGCTCCAGCGTGAGCACAAAGCCGGCCGGCTGAGACCCTTCCGATAGCGGGTTCATGCTCACCACACAGGGGAGGGACTGGCCCCGACGCTGGAACACAACCTCCCTTTCCTTCATCACCCTCTGTTGATCCATCGCGGCGTCCACACCGGAAGGGAGTGTCACCAGAGAGCGTATCTCTCGTCCCATTGCCAATCGGTGAGGGATTCTCAGGATTTCAGCCCCGCGGGCATTAATGTGCGTCACCCGTCCATCGAGGTCAAGGAACAGAATCCCTTTGTTCATCGCTTCAAGAGCGACATCCAGCTCCGCGTGCCGTTGATGCGCCTCAGAAAGGCTCAAGTCTGCCTGCAATTGGTTTTCGATGGCCTTGGCCGCTGCCATGGCAACGCCCAGACTGTGAGGACAGCCATCCTCCTCCAGAGTAGCGATCCCCAGTACTCCGAGCATCTCCCCATTCGGGGCGTGGATTGGAGCCGCTGTGTCTGTGAAGATTTGACAGGCGACACAGTAATGCTCAGGGCCCACCACCTGCACTGGGATCCCTTCACTGAGAGCCATGGCCGCTGCATTGGTGCCGATACGCTCTTCCGACAGAAACACGCCGCGTTGCATCCCGCATGCTTGCATCAACTCCTGCAACGACGAATCACCCAAGATGTCGAGGACACAGAGATTCCTGTCCGTCAGAAAGACAACAACGCCACGTTCACCGACGAACTGGTGGATGTCCTCCATGAAGGGCCGAGCGACAGCAATCAGATCGAAATGCGCGTGCAGCCGGTGCTCAAAAGCCACAGCGTCGTCACCGGTCGGACTCAATGCACCACTGGCCCGGTCCAGACCGGCCTGCCGGCAGCGATGCCAAGACCGCGGCACAGCGGGATCGATTGCGTCCAACTCACACGAACCTTGTGCAACGAATTGCTGCCAGGCGCTCAGCAGAGCGTCACGGTCATAGGGATAAGACGTGGGCAACATGGAACGCCTCCGTCAGTCTACTGCGACACGCAGCTGCGCAACGTAAATGCAGCGAATCTGCTCGAATATCTCGAGGTAGGTAGCGCTGGCGTAATCAGGGTAGGTCCACTCCCAGGGATGGAAAGCACCATGCCGGTAGCACAACGTGGCCTCGGCGTAGATGCCCTGCCCCAGATACACGCGGTGGGAGTAGTCCTTGGTGGTAGCCAGCACAAGCTTGCTGAGTGTCACGTAGCCTGGATCGAGGTTGACACGACGCCGCCCTTCAACAGCCCAGGTCATCTCGAGCTCATTGGTGATGCACTTGATATCGGCCAGCTGCTGCGGTCGTATCAGGTCGACAAAAGCGAGGATGTGACGGACAAGGCCAGCTCCAAACTCACGCTCGTAGTACGAGGTGTGATCAAAGGGCAGCAGCTCGCTCTGGTAGTCAACAGATCCAAAGCGGCTGATCAGGGCCCCTTTGGCCACTGCCAACAGCGTCTCGTCGTGACTGAACATGCTGACAATCAGTTTCACCGGCTTCGGTTCCTTGATTGTGCCCATGCCATCCAGCCTGCCAGCGACGATTATAGCGTCAAAGGACATCGAGGTCAACGCATGGTCGGTGCTACCGATCGGTATTGCTCTATTTCGACATTGCGGCCTCGTAGATAGCCATGCCGCCAGTGAGGTTGGCAGTTCGGAACCCGTTCTGGGCTAGAATGCGCTCTGCAATGTAGCCACGCTGGCCGATGTGGCAGTAGACCACCCAGCGCTTGTCCTTGGACAGCTCACCCAGCCGCTGTCTCAGCTCTGGCAGCGGAATGTGCACAGCTCCCGGAATGCTGGCAAGCTGGTACTCCAATTGGCTCCGAACGTCAAGCAGGCCATCCGTCTCAGGATCGAGCTTGACAGCCTCTTCCCACTGCAAAATGTGCGTGTCACCGCGCAGGGAGTTCGCCGCCACAAAGCCGGCGATGTTCACGGGGTCCTTCGCCGAGCCATAGGGTGGTGCGTAGGGAAGCTCCAGATGCTCGAGGTCAAACACCGTCATGCTGGCTCTCAAGGCTGTCGCGAGCACAGCAATAGTTCGATCGACACCGTTAGCGCCCACTATCTGGGCACCGAGCAGGCGGCCGCTGTCAGGCTCATAGAGCAGCTTGACCTTCATGGGAGAAGCGCCGGGATAGTAGCTGGGGTGGTCCGGACTCTCAGTAACGATGCTTTCGAAAGGAAGCTCCTGCTGCTCAAGCTGTTTGGCGTTCAGTCCGGTGGTGGCTACCGTAAGGTCAAAGACTTTGACAATGCTGGTACCTTGCGTTCCCTGGTACTCTATGTCGCGGCCCACAATGTGATCCGCCACCAGGCGACCCTGACGGTTCGCCGGCCCGGCCAGTGGTATCGCCGTGGGTTGGCCAGTCACGGCGTGCTTCACCTGAATGGCATCGCCGATGGCATAGATGTCCGGATCAGACGTCTGCAGCGCGTCGTTGACTACAATGTGACCGCGCGGACCGAGGTCGAGACCCGCACCTCTGGCTAGGTCGCTCTCTGGCCGAACGCCGACAGCCAGCACAACCATGTCTGCAGGCAGAACTCTGTCACTGTGGAGAGTTACTGTCAGTTGACCCTGCTGCTGTGCGATGGCCTTCAGGCCGTCGCCCAGAACCAGACGGACGTCATTCACCTGCAGGTGCCGGTGCACGAGCGCCGCCATCTCAAAATCCAGAGGTGACATCACCTGATCCAGCATTTCGACGATTGTGACGTCCAGCCCGCGATGTGCAAGGTTCTCCGCCATCTCAAGCCCGATAAAGCCCCCACCTACGATCACGACCGTGCGCGCCTCTCCTGCATCAACGTGCGCCTTGATCGCGTCCATGTCCTGCATGGCCCGCAACTGGAAAACTTGCGGCAGATCTGCTCCCGGTACTGGGGGCACTAGCGGCTTTGCCCCTGGCGACAGGATCAGCTTGTCATATCTCTCGTGATAGATCGCTCCTGTCTTCAGGTCATTCACAACGACCTCGCGGTTCTTGCGGTCGATTTCGATCACCTCTTGGCGCGTCCGGACGTCCAGGTTGAATCGCTCCCGGAGTTTCTCCGGCGTCGCCACCAACAGTGCATCGCGATCCTTGATCAAGCCCCCGATGTAATAGGGCAGGCCGCCGCAATTGGCGAAGGACACATGCGGGCCGCGCTCAAGCACAATGATGTGTGCCGATTCATCCAGGCGTCGCAGGCGTGTCGCCGCACTCGCCCCACCAGCGACTCCACCAACGATGACAATCTTGCGCATCGTAGTCTCCCTTTAGCGTGGTCTGCGGAAGCCCATGGTTGCGTACACTCTCATGGGCTTCTGGCCCGGATTATAGCGTACCCCCCTATGGTATGTCAACTCGGGCCAATGGCATAGGACTGCGCGCTTCGCCCGCTAGCCAAGAGGTTTGTCGCGTCGCATCGGCCATGACCGGCAGCGCCTGGAG
>Ga0111173_1034_pt1 | contig 14731 bp, 14 predicted proteins | sample DeeMarSWOR324_28_FD_80234 | JGI IMG/M metagenome (GOLD analysis project Ga0111173, IMG submission 80234) | Anaerolineae bacterium SM23_84
AGCATTCCAGGAAGCGGTCAAGGCCGCGGGTGGCTACGACCTTTCCGCCACTGGTCGGGAGAGCTGGATTCAATAGGCCCAGAGGCTCGACCGTAAGCTACTGGCGATACATTCGGTGGCACAACGGGGTATTGGCAGTATAGTCGCCTGATCGAAGCTCATAGTGCCAACTGGCAGCACATGGCCAGTGGTCTATTCCCAGCGCACCGCTGAGGCCAGAGCGGCGCCTCCCCTTCTGCCTTGCCCCGCTGGGATGAATCAGGGGCAGGCTAAGACGCCGTCAGCGCTTCTCCGCCAAGTGGGCGAAGAAGCCGGCCCGACGCACAGCTCGAAGGGTCAACGCCCCAAGCAGGCTGCCGAGTGCGCCAGAAACGCTGTAGCCAACCAGAGCCCTGGCCAGTCCCAGGGTTACGATGCCAACCGCTGCTCTGGTCCGCACACCCAGCGCCCACTTCACCAGGAACTCAGATGGTCTGCGGCCACTGTCCAAGAGTGCCGACAACATGGCACGGTCTCGGTCGCCAACCAATGTGCGCCGTTCGCAGGTCGCCAGGAGCGAATTGGGGTCACAGAGGGCAGAAGGGGCCAACTGATGCTGCGGCACAGACGTTCGAGCGGCCTTTCGAATGGGGTTCCTCCGTCCCTGCGGTTCATACTCGTTCTCGTACCAGTTGAGGAACACACGTATCGCCCTCTGTGCCGCGTGCACGCCGCCGGGGTTGCGTCGTCTGCCGAGGTGCAACATGTACTGCCGAAGGTGGTGACGGGTGATGTAGGGGACTTGTCGGTATGGAGGGCTTCGAGGTAGGCTTGCCAGAGGCACAGTTCTTCAGCGTAGAACTCGATGGTGCGGGGACTCACCCCCACGCCTGCCTGTCGATCACAAAGCCCTGGATGTCCTGGCCCAGTTGCGACTTCCGAAGTACCCGAATCAGTTGGCCTTTGGCAGGCTCGCCCATAGCAGAAACCCCCTTCCTACCACTACGGGTAGCAGGGGGCCTGCATGAGGTACTATCTATAGTGGGCAGGGGCGGATTTGAACCACCGAAGGCTTAGCCAGCTGATTTACAGTCAGCCCCCTTTGGCCACTTGGGTACCTGCCCATGGAATGTGCACTTGTCACCTGGAGCCTGAGGGGGGAATCGAACCCCCGACCGACCACTTACAAGGCGGTTGCTCTGCCGACTGAGCTACTCAGGCATCGAACTAGCGCCGATTATACCCGCACAGTGCGCCGCCGTCAAATCTGCGACGTACGCCCGCGGGGCAGCTCGTGCAGGCAGGCCCTCCAGCGCGATCAGCTAGAAAGACGCCACCGCCGCGTCCAGGTCGGTGTATACCTCCATGAACTGCCTGAAGCCGGCCATGTCCAGCACCTTGTCGACGCGCGGCTGGGGGCTGCAAAGCTTGCAGTGCTCGTGAACATCACCATCGGCATCGCGGCGGATGGCACGCAGCGCCTTCCAGCCCAGGTCCTCGTCCGGTGGCGGCTCACCGCGCAGCATCAGGGCGATGGTGTGCAGTGCCACCAGGCCAGAACTGCTCATGTAGGGGATGTCGCTCAGGTCCAAGACCATGTCCCGCGCGCCCGCCTCGTAGGCTTCCCTGGCCGTGGCGATGAAATCCCTGTAGTTGGAAGCATCCAGGTCGCCGTGGGGTTGGAGCACCGTGACTGGCACCTTGCCCTCAACTTGACGTACCGCGATCTCCATCTATTCCGCTCCTTTCGGTACAGCTGGATCTGATGTCGGGTCTGGGTTCTCCAGCCCTCTCTTCACCAGAGTGAGTTCGTTTCCTCCCTGCGGTGTGGTGCAGTAGTTGACCTCGTCCACAACCTGCCGCATCAAGTGGATGCCCATCCCGCCCGGAGCGCGTATCTCCAGCGGCAAGTGCAGATCCGGTGCCGGAATGCAGGTGGGATCAAATGGCACTCCCCCATCGCGCAGCGCAATCTCCAGAGCATCGCCGTCTCGTCGCATCTCAATCTCAATCATCCCTTCGCCACGCTCATACCCGTGCAGGATGATGTTGGTCGCCGCTTCGTCCACAGCCAGCACCATGTCGTCGACGATACCTTCGCCGGCACCCAGTTCCGTAGCCGTCCTCTCGACAAAGTGGCGGATCTCGGCCAGGTTCTTCAGTTCGGCTGGGATGGACAGCGTGCGACTGCTCATGTGCCTTTCAGTGACCGTACTCTTATCTCGGCAGGGCGCCCTCCCAGCCGCCCGCTCGGACGGCGCGACCTCCGCCGTACACCAGCGCTACGGCTCCTCAGCCTTCGTAAACACAGTCTCGATCCCGTCGTGCAGGATCTTGTGTACCGGGCAGTGCTTCGAGATCAGGAACAGCTTGTTGCGCTGGTCGGCATCAAGTTCGCCGACCAGCGCCACTTCTGCGCTGATCTTCTCCGTGTACTCACCAATCTCTTCGCAATGTTCGCAGTCCTCGTCAAAGGCCCGGTCATAGCTTACTCGCAGTTCCACTTCCTCCAGCCGCACGCCGTGGTTGTGGGCGTATGAATGCAGGAGAATGGTTGTACAGGACCCAAGGCCCGCCAGCATCATCCCATAGGGGCTCAGTTCGTGGATGGCGTGAACCCGTCTGAGCTCGTGGTCCTCTGGCCGGGGCGAGTCGGTGTCTGCCGTCAGGAACTCGGTGTCAAAGTTGCTCTTCTGACGGACCACGACAATCTCTGCCATGCATCAACCTCCTCTGTTTGGCCGATGCCCCTGACGGGGCACGTGCCGTGGGAGAATCACACTGACCACATAACACGACAACGCTGGTCGCGTTGCGCAGCTTGTTGTTGGGATACCGTTTGGCCATAGCCGGCCGCGCTCTTCCATAAGCAACCAATCAGATGTCCAGATTCTGCACGTTCTTGGCGTTGGTTTGGATAAAGCGCTTCCGTGGGGGCACGGTCGACCCCATCAACATGTCAAAGGTGCGGTCCGCTGCTACCGCATCCTCCAGGGTCACCTGTAGCAGGGTGCGGTTCTCTGGGTTCATCGTCGTTGACCACAGCTGGTCAGGGTTCATCTCCCCCAGGCCCTTGTACCGCTGCAGCGTGTAGTTCTTGCCCTGCAGGTTGGCGACGATCGCTTCGCGTTGAGCTTCGGAATAGGCGTAGTGGGTCTGCCGCCCGCTCTCGATTCGGTACAGCGGTGGCTGGGCGAGGAAGAGATGTCCATTCTCGATCAGTTCCTCCATGTAGCGGAAGAAGAACGTCAGCAGCAGGGTGCTGATATGCGCACCATCAACATCGGCATCGGTCATGATCATCACGCGGTGATAGCGAAGGTTGCTCAGGTCAAAGGAACCGGCGATGCCTGTTCCCAGGGCTGTGATCAGTGTCCGGATTTCTTTGTTCTGCAATAGCCGGTTCAGGCGGGCCTTTTCGACGTTCAGGATCTTGCCACGCAGCGGCAAGATCGCCTGGAAGCGCCGGTCCCGCGCCTGTTTGGCCGAACCGCCGGCGGAATCACCCTCCACGATGTACAGTTCGCACTTGGCGGGATCCGTTTCCGAGCAGTCGGCCAACTTCCCGGGAAGGGTCATCGTCTCCAGTGCGCTCTTGCGCATCACCAGTTCGCGTGCCTGGCGCGCAGCTTCTCGCGCCCGCGATGCAGATCGTATCTTCTGCAGGATCTCCTTCGCATCCCGTGACCCATTCTCCATCCACCCCGACAGGGCCTCGGTGACGATGGACTCGACCTGACTCTTCACCTCAGCGTTGCCCAACTTGGCCTTGGTCTGGCTCTCAAACTGCGGTTCCTTGAGCTTGACGCTGATGATGGCCGTGAGCCCCTCGCGAACATCCTCACCCACAAAGTTGCTCTCATTCTCTTTGAGGATCCCGCTCCTGCGTGCATGGTCATTCATCGAGCGCGTGAGGGCCGAGCGGAAGCCGGTGAGGTGTGTGCCGCCGTCCACAGTGTTGATGTTGTTGGCAAAGGCATAGGTCGACTCGGCGTATCCGTCCGTGTATTGCAGTGCCACCTCGACCAGGGTATCGTCGACCGCTTTTTCAACATGGAAGATCGGGTGCAACACCTTGCGGTCGCGGTTGAGATAGCGCACGAACGAGGTCACCCCGCCCTCGAAGTAGAAGGTCATTTCGCGATCGTTGCGCTCGTCCAGGAAGTAGATTTCCAGGCCGCGTGTGAGAAAGGCCATCTCCCGGAAGCGTTGTGCCAGCGTGTCATAGTTATAGTCCAGAGTCTTCAGGATGCTCGTGTCGGGCATGAAGGTGGTGATGGTTCCAGTGCCTTTTGCCTTCCCGAGTTCCTGCACTGCAGTCACCGGCACGCCTCGCTGGTAGCGCTGGCTGTACAGCTTGCCTTCGCGCTGCACGAACACCTCCAACCACTCCGACAGCGCGTTCACCGCCGAGACCCCCACCCCGTGCAGGCCACTGGCGACTTTGTAGGTGTCACCACCGAACTTGCCCCCCGCGTGCAGGACAGTGTGCACCACCTCCAGCGCTGACTTGCCAGTACCGGGGTGGATGTCCACCGGGATGCCCCGTCCGTTGTCCTCCACCCTCACCGTCGCGTCCTTGTGTATGGTCACGTTGATCCGATCACAGAAACCGGCCAGTGCCTCGTCGATGGAGTTGTCCACCACTTCGTAAACCAGATGATGCAGCCCACGGGCATCGGTGCTGCCCACGTACATGCCGGGGCGACGACGGACTGCCTCCAGTCCTTCCAGGACCTGGATGTCCTCGGCGGTATAGCTTGAGCGCTTTGACTTTGTTGTCATGATTGACCCTTGTCTGCTTGGGCTTTCCGGACGGCCTCTTGCCAGGCCACGAACTTGTCTCGGTAGAAGATGAAGCTGGCCATCACCAGGCCTGTGCTCACGTAGGCATTGCCTACAATGCCCGCCAGTGTGCCGGCAGTGCTGATAGCCAGCATGCGCCAGATGTGCAACAGCCCTGCCTGTATGATGGTCACCAGCAGCACAAAGCCTACAACGGACCAGAAATTGCGATGCACGATGCTCATGCTGCTCCACAGCGAATGCAAGAGCCCCATGTCGTCCAGTACGATCGCACGCGGCGTGAAGAAAAAGACGATGCCAGCGTAAACGGAGAACCACAGCGCAGTGATGCTCAGTAGGTTGAGCGCCAACCACGCGAGTTGGGGACTCAGCACCACCAGTATGCTGTACACCACGCTCATTCCAATGACTACGGTGGCGATCACTACCAGGCCGGCGAGCACCAAGACAGCGAGCCGCATCCAGGAACGTCCCGTCAGCTGTAGCGTATACGTCAATTCGATGTCCTCGTGGCGGGCCGCCTGTGCGATGCACGACAGGCTCAGGCAGCCGATCAGCAAGCTGAGCAGCACGAGAACCGCGCCAGACGCGAGCAATACGGACCATGTCTGGATCTCGATCACGCGAGGTGTCGCCGCAAACAGGTGCGCCTGTGGCGAAAAGGTCGCTGTCAGGCTCGGCAATCCCAGCGCACGCATCGAGAGCAGGGAGACCAGGTTCACTCCGGCTCCAATGTCAACGATCCGCTCCCGCGCCAGTTCGAGGGACTGCTGGTACTGGCTGCCCAGCTCAGCTGCGCCCGGCAGTGCAGCCGCTGCCGACTGGCTCAGGCTGGCGATAGAGAGCCTCGGTCCTATCCAGATGGCGATGTCTACCAGCACCGGAATGAGGATCAGCCACAGGCGATTGGTGACCCGGTCAAACCCGGCTGTTAGTGTCTCGATGATTCCCACCACCTAACCTCCGACGCTGGATTCTAGCACAACTTCCCGGTTCTGAAAAGCGCGCCCTGGATTCTCATCTTTGGCACCGTGATTCTACAGAACAAACGTTCTCCTGTCAAGCCAACTGAGCTCTTGGCGAACAGACCAGAATGTGCTATGCTGTTTGCACAGATGGGCAACACTGCACATATGGCGACAGTTGACTCAAATATGCTCATCAGTGCAACCAAGGAATCTCTCTGACGAGGTGCGCCGTGCCGCGAGGTCTGCCAAGGCAAGACCTACGTTTGCTGGTCAAGGTCAGCAAGGCCTACTATGAGCAGGGCCTCACGCAACAGGAGATCGCGGACAGGCTCCATCAATCGCGCTCCAGGGTGTCGCGGCTCCTCCGGCAGGCTCGCGATACCGGAATCGTCCAGATCACAGTCGTACCTCCAAAAAACACGCATCCCGATCTGGAGGTTCAGCTGGAGACCACATTCAGGCTGCAGGAAGCTGTTGTAATAGAAGTGGCCGAGCAGAGCTCGGACGAGGCCATCTCAAGGGAAATCGGCATGGCCGCTGCTGCCTACCTCCAGCGCACGCTCATGGATGGTGACATCATTGGCATATCCTGGGGCACAACCCTGAATGCGATGGTGTCCGCGTTACAGCCTCAGGAGACGCGGGACGTACATGTTGTGCAGATTATCGGCGGCCTGGGGCCTCCGGAGGCTGAGGTGCACGCCACTGACCTCTGCAGGCGCATGGTCCGTGCGCTCGGCGGCAAACTCACTCTCCTTGCCGCGCCGGGCATCGTGGACAGCCAGCAGGTGAAGGAAGTGATCTTGCGCGACAGCCATGTGCAGACTGTCTTCGATCTGTTCTCGCACATCAACGTTGCATATGTGGGCATCGGCGCGCCAACCCCCGATTCAGTGGTGATGCGCGATGGCACCATCATGACGCAGGCAGAGCTCGATGGCCTGCTGGCGAAAGGGGCGGTTGGCGACATCGCGCTGCGTTATTTCGACGCCCGGGGTCAGCCCGTGCACTCCGACCTTGATGACCGCGTGGTCGGAATCACGCTCGAACAACTGCGGCGCATTGACCGGGTGGTAGGGGTCTCTGGCGGCCAGCAGAAACATGCGGTGATCCGTGGGGCGCTGTTGGGCGGCCTGATCGACGTACTGATCACCGACCAGGTGACGGCGCAACGCCTGCTCGTGCCCGACTATTCTCGCTAGGAGTTCCTGTGGTCTTGGCCGACGACATCCTCGAGCTAGCACGATCCGTGATTCGACAGGAAAGCACAGCGGTCGCCGCGCTGCAGGAGCAGCTCGACGAGCGTTTCGTCGAGAGCGCGCAGACACTGCTAGCCTGCCGGGGGCATGTTCTGGTCGCAGGGGCGGGGACATCCAACCCAGTCGCGGCCCGGTTTGCGCATCTGCTGTCCTGTTGCGGCACGCCAGCGCTTTTTCTGCACCCCGGGGACAGCCAGCATGGCCTGTCGGGAGCAGTGACCGAACGTGATGTGCTGGTGGCTATCTCCAAGGGCGGTGAGACCACAGAGGTGAACCACCTGGCAGGCATTGCCAAGCAGCGTGGAGTGAAGCTGATCGCGCTGACGGAGGTGCCGCACTCAACGCTGGGCCGTCTGGCGGATGTGGTATTGCAGGTCCAAACGCCAGCCGACGTGGATCCCTATGGGATGATCGCTACGGGCAGTTCACTGGTGACCGCAGCGCTGTGCGACGCGCTGTGCGTAGCACTGCTGCACATGCGTGGCTACTCCAAAGAAGAGTTTGGCCGGACCCATCCCGGCGGCGCAGTGGGCGTGAAGCTGGCCGAGGAAGCAAAGCAGATCAGCAGAGATCGCAAAGGATTCGGGGGGAGCAGGCAGTGAAAGCGGCGTTTCTGGTAGAGGCAGGACGATTCGAGATCCGGGAGGTTGAGGACCCCACTGTCCCGCCTGACGCCCTGCTGCTAGGGGTCAAAGCCTGCGGCATCTGCGGATCGGACCTGCGCCGCTGGAAAGAGGGCCCACCGCAGGGTGTGAATGACATGACCCCTGGTCATGAGGCTGCTGGCGTGGTTGTGGATGTGGGCAAGGACGTCCTCGGCAGCTACCGGCCCGGCGACCGCCTGGCCATCGCCCCTGACGTGCACTGCGGCGAGTGCTACTATTGCCTGCGCGGGATGTACAACCTGTGCGACGATCTACGCTTGGTGGGTATCTCGCCGGGCTACCCTGGCGGCTTTGCCGAGAAGATGCTGCTGACCAGGGAGATCCTGCAAAATGGCATCGTACACCGCCTACCTGAAGGATTGTCCTTCATCGAAGGGGCGCTGGCTGAGCCCTGCTCATCAGTGTTGGCTGCACACGACAAAGCCGGTACCAGCCTGCAGGACACCGTCGTGGTTATGGGTGCTGGCCCCATCGGCTGCCTGCACGTCGCCATCGCCAAGGTGCGCGGGGCAGCAGTGATCGTCTCTGAGCCCAGTGAGACGCGACGCTACATGGCGGCGCGCTTCGACCCGGACTTGATCGTTGACCCGCTCAACGAAGACCTCACGGCGCGGGTGCGCGATTTCACCAACGACCGTGGGGCCGACATCGTCATCTGCGCCAATCCCGTCGCTTCCACCCAGACCCGAGCTGTGGAGATCGTGCGCAAAGCTGGGCGTGTGGTGCTCTTCGGGGGCCTTCCCAAGGCCAACCCCATGACCACACTGGATGCCAACCGCATCCATTACGGCGAGGTCGAGGTCGTGGGTGCATTCTCCTACCATCCTTCCTTTCACGCCTTGGCTCTCGAGGTGCTGAGCCGGGGCCTTGTCCCTGTGCAGCAACTGGTAACGCATATCTTCTCGCTAGACGAGATTGACGAGGCTTTCCGACTCGCCAGCAGCGGTGAGAGTCTCAAGGTGGTCGTCACGTCCCAGAAGGGGCAAAGCCGATGATCGGACTGAACTACGAACTGGCAGCACGAGAAGCCGCAGGCAATCCAGTCAGAATTGGGGTCATTGGTGCCGGGCAAATGGGTACCGACGTCGTTGCTCAGACGACGACGATGAAGGGTGTGGACGCTGTTGCCGTTGCAGACATAGAGCTGCAAAGAGCCTGCGACGCTTTCGCGATCGGGGGCGTGAAGGACCGGGTCGTGCAGGCGGTCACGGCGGAGGAAGCGGACACTGCGGTGGCGGCGGGAGAGTGCGTGTACACCGCTGACTATCGGGTCATCTGCGAGATGAGAATGATCGACGTCATGTTGGAGGCGACCGGCGTACCGGAGGTTGGAGCGAAAGCCGCGCTGCGGGCGGCATGGAATGGCCATCACCTGGCGATGATGAACGTAGAAACCGACATCACGGTGGGGCCTATCCTGCGTCGGTACGCGGAGAGCAAGGGAGTGGTCTATGCCCTGGCGGCCGGGGACGAGCCGGCGGCCTGCAAAGAGCTATATGATTTCGCCAATGCGCTGGGCTTTACCATCGTAGCAGCGGGCAAGGGCAAGAACAATCCGCTGGACCGGCATGCCAAGCCGACCGACGAAGAGTGGGCTTTGGAGGCCGCTCGACGCGGGCTCAGCCCCAACATGCTGATCGAATTCGTGGACGGGAGCAAGACGATGGTTGAGATGGCCGCTGTGTCGAATGCCACCGGCCTTGTCCCTGATATCCGTGGCATGCACGGGCCGTTCACCGATCGCGAGCACCTTCATGAGACCTTTGCGCCGCGGCAATACGGTGGCATCTTGGAACACACGGGGGTGGTGGACTATGGCGTGGGCCGGGTCGCTCCAGGCGTGTTCGTCATCGTCAGTACTGATCATCCCCGGCTGCGAGAAGCACTGGTGCTGCGGGACATGGGCCACGGCCCATGCTACACGCTCTTTCGACCCTATCATCTCTGCAGCATTGAGGTCCCCCTGACCTGTGCCCTGATGGCCATCCGCCGCCAGTCCAATATGGCGCCGATGGATCGGCTGGTCTCGGAGGTCTTTGCCGTGGCCAAGCAAGACCTGCAGCCTGGCATGGCGCTGGACGGCATTGGGAGATCGACCTTCTATGGGTTGATCGATCTGCATGAGGTGGCGAAAGAGGAGGGCCTGCTGCCCATCGGGCTGGCTACCAAGGCCAAGGTGGTACGTCCGGTAGCCATCGATACGCCCATCACCTATGACGACGTTGAGCTTCACCAACCGTCAACTGTGCTCGATCTACGACGTTTGCAGGATGCCTGGATGGACGGCCACATCGCAGAAGGCGACTTGCTGGCGCAGGTCGAGGCGCTGACGGGCGATCTGTAGCGGGTGAAAAGGCATCCCTCGTCCAGATCGGCCGGAGCTGTCTGGGCTGGCGATAGGAAACAGCTGGAGGGAGACGTCAAGACGACAACCGAACGAGTCGCAGATGCCGAAGCAGCCGCCGTCGGTGGCCTGCAGCGTATCCTCAGCAGGATCATGCGCATCGACGAGATCGGCGTGATCTCAGCCCTTGTGGTCATGAGCCTGATGGTCGGCCTAGAACCGGACATCTTTATCAAGCGTGCCAACCTGCTCGAGGTCTCGCGCCAGGCGTCGTACGTAGGCATCATGTCCATCGGCATGGTGTTCGTGATGTCATCCGCCAACGTTGACCTCTCCGTCGGATCGATCTGCATGCTCTCGCCAATTGTCTGTGGTCTGGCCATGCAGTCGGGTATCAACCAGGGCTGGTCGATGATCCCGTCCGACCGCAGGCAGCAGGGCCTGATGATCGGCTGGCGCATCCTAGATAACCTGATTCTGGTCATCCTGGACCGGCTGACCATCAGGCTGGGGCTGATCGACTACCGCGAGGCCTCCAAGGAGGAGGTTGTGCACTATGTGAACAGCGGCGTCCGATCTATCCGCAATGCAAATCGCAAGCATCGCCAAGCATGAGGAAAGGAGGCGCACAATGGCGCGAGCTACCTTGGGAGTGATCATCGGCAACCGCGATTTCTTCCCGGACCAGTTGGTGACCGAAGCACGTGCGGACGTCATGGCCTTGTTCCAGAAGATGGATATCGAGGCTGTGATCCTGGGACCGGAGGAGACCAAGCTGGGCGCCGTGGAGACCTGGTCGCACGCCAAGCGCTGCGCGGAGCTCTTCCGCGAGAACCGCGAGCGCATCGACGGAGTACTGGTCACGTTGCCCAACTTTGGTGACGAGAAGGGCATCGCGGACACCATGAAGCTGGCTGGCCTGGATGTGCCCATTCTGGTGCAGGCCTATCCGGACAATCTGGAAGAGTTTGCCGTGGAGCGGCGGCGGGACGGCTTCTGCGGCAAGATATCGGTGTGCAACGATCTGCGGCAGTATGGTTTTGCCTACACCCTCACCACACTGCATACCGTGCATCCTACCCACCCAACGTTCCGCGCTGATCTGGACCGATTCGTGCGCGTGTGCCGCGTGGTCAACGGACTGCGCTCTGTGCGCCTGGGCGCGGTCGGTGCGCGTCCTGGTGCCTTCAATACCATGCGCTTCAGTGAGAAGTTGCTCCAGGCGTCGGGCATCAGCGTGACCACCGTGGACCTCTCCGAGATCTTTGGCCAGGCCTGGAAGCTGGGGAACGACGACCCGCGCGTCAAGCGCAAGGTCCAGGAGATCAGGGACTATGCCAACGCCACGCGGGTGCCAGACGAGGCGCTTCAGCGCATGGCCAAACTGGGCCTCGTCATCTCGGACTGGATGCAAGCCAACGACATTGATGCGACTGCCCTGCAGTGCTGGAACACACTGCAGGAGAACTATGGGGTCAACGCCTGTGCGCTGATGAGCATGATGAGCGAGAAGCTCATGCCCAGCGCCTGCGAGGTGGACATCACCGGTGTGACCGCCATGTACGCGCTGCAGCTTGCCTCGGGAACGCCCAGTGCCCTGGTCGACTGGAACAACAACTACGCCGACGAAGCTGACAAGTGTGTCTTTTTCCACTGCGGCAACTGGGCCAAGAGCTTTCTGCCTGACATCTCCATCGCTACTGCTGAGATTCTGGGTACCACACTAGGCGAGGAGCGTACCTACGGCGCGGTGGCCGGACGGGTGCCGCCTGGCCCGGTCACCTTTGCCCGCGTGAGCACCGACGACACCTGGGGCGCGGTCCACACCTACGTTGGCCAGGGTGAACTCACCGACGATCCCCTGGACACCTTCGGCGCCCGCGCCGTGGTGCACATCCCGGGTCTGCAAGAGCTGATGCGCTTTATTTGCCGCAATGGCTTCGAACACCACGTGGCGATCAACCTGTCGCGCGTTGGTGACGTATTAGCAGAAGCTTTTGAGAATTATCTTGGTTGGGAAGTCTACTACCACACTGCATAGCGCAGCGATGCCAACCGCCATCGTTGTCCCATCAACGATGTGCTGCTGTGAAGCTTAGGACGGGTGAACGTACATGTCATGGATCGGTCTGGACATTGGGACAGCGGGCTGCAAGGCCATCGTCTTTAGCACTGACGGACAGGTACTGGCGCAGAGCTCACGCGAGTATCCGATTCTGACACCACGGCCAAACTGGGCCGAGCAGGACGCCGAGCTCGTGTGGGCGCAGGCCTGGGAAGCGTTGCGCGAGGCTGTTGCCGGAGCGCAGCGAGATCCACCCAAGGCTCTCGCGCTCTCCGTGCAGGGCGAGGCGGTGACCGCAGTTGATGCCGAGGGGCGGGCCCTTCACTCGACCATCCTAGGGATGGACACGCGCACCGCTGCGGAAAACGATTGGTTGCGCCAGCGCTTTGGGCCCGGCGTGCTCTTTCAGCGCACCGGCATGCCTTTGCACACTGTCAACACGCTGCCCAAGCTCCTCTGGCTGCAGAAGCACGAGCGCGACGTGTGGGAAGCGGCCCACCAGTTCCTGCTCTACGAGGACTTGATTCTGGGGCGTCTGGGCGGGAAGGCGACCATCAGCCACTGCCTCGCCTCGCGCACGCAGATGTACGATCTCGCAACCAATGACTGGGCCGATGACATCCTGGAAGCCTGCCGGATCGAGCGCGAGAGGCTGGCTCCTCTTGCATCTGAGGCCGGTGGCGTGGTGGGAACCCTGCGCCGGGACTTGGCCCGGGAGCTGGGGCTGGAGGAAGAGGTGCTGCTGGTCAGTGGCGGGCACGACCAGGCCTGCGCTGCTCTTGGGAGTGGTGTCGTGCAGGCTGGACTAGCCATGGTCTCCACAGGCTCGGCTGAGGTCGTAGAGGTGGCCATGGCTGTTCCCAACCTTAACGAAGCATTGCGCAAAGGCAACATCTCGGTGTACCGCCACGTGGTGCCGGGCCTGTATGTGGCCATGACGCTGAACCAGAGCGGGGGGCTGGTGCTGCGCTGGTTCCGCGATGCGCTGGGCCAGTGGGAGAAGGAGCAGGCCTGCAAGATGGGCGACGACGCCTATGACCTGCTGTTGGCCGACGCGCCGGACGGTCCGACCCCACTGCTGGTGCTGCCACACTTCTCTGGGAGCGGCACGCCGCTGCTGGATACCACGTCCAAGGGCGCCTTCCTGGGCCTTACCTTTGCCACCACTCGTCCGATGCTGGCCAAGGCGGTACTCGAGGGACTGACCTTTGAGCTGCGCATGAACCTGGACCTGCTCAGGGATGCCGGGGTGCAGATCGACGAACTCCGTGCGGTGGGCGGCGGGGCGCGCAGCTCACTGTGGCTGCAGCTAAAGGCTGACATCTGCCAGGTGCCATTGCGCCTGCCCCGGGTCACCGAGGCTGCCTGCCTCGGGGCGGCGCTGCTGGCTGGCGTGGCGGCGGGTGCCTATCCGGACCTGGAGACAGCCGTGGCGATGACGGTGCACACACAACGCCGCGTGGATCCCAGCCCCGCCAGCGTCCGCGCGTACGACCAACGCTTCAAGCTATATCAGCAGGTCTACCCGGCCTTGATTGGCCTGCACCGCGAGGTGTAGTCTCACGCGATCAATCGCAGCAGGCTGCGCAGCCCTGCCTGACCGGTCACCGAAGACGGTTTGAGGGGCCTCCCTTCTGTCCTGCGATCTCGCCGCGGCTCGCCTGCTGCCGGGGGCATTGAAGTTTCGCTTTGTCAGGTGGCCTTTAACCAGATGTGGCGTGGCCGGTACAACGTGCCGACCATGTTGAGCGCCTGCGGCCCGAGCAGCTCCAAGCGCATCGACTTCCAGACCGGCTACGAGAAGGGCATTAGCTCCATTCTGGCCGGGGTGTCGGGGGCCAGTGTGATCAACGTGCTGGGTGGCATCAGTGTAGAGTCCACCTATCACCCGGTGCAGTCGATCCTCGACGACGACATCTGCGCCATGATCGGCCGCCACCTGGCGGGCCTCGAAGTCAACCACGATACTCTGGCCCTCGACGTTATTGCCGGCGTGGGGCCCATCCCGGGCAACTTTCCGCGCACGGCGCACACTCGCGAGTGGAGCCTGGGCCAAGCTCTGCCTCCGTTCTCACGGCTCTTGACCTTCTCATACCTGCGCGCTAGAATACCGGCGGAGGCGGCACAGTGAGCGTGATCACTCTTCTGACCGACTTTGGGACGGCAGATGGTTACGCTGGCACCATGCAAGGCGTGATCCTGCGCATCAATCCGGCGGCCACTGTTGTCGACTTGTCGCATGACATCCCCGCCCAAGACGTGCGCGCCGCTGCCTTTGTCCTATCCATGGCGTACCCGTACTTCCCTGCGGATGCTATCCACGTCGTCGTCGTGGATCCTGGCGTCGGCAGTGAACGCCGGGCTCTTGCCCTGTGCACCCCGCGTGGGGTCTTTGTCGCCCCCGACAATGGCGTGCTGAGCTACGTCTTCGCTCGCGAATCCATCGTCGAAATGGTTCATCTCACCCAGCAGGACTACTGGCTGACGCCTCTCAGCAACACGTTTCACGGGCGTGACCTGTTCGCACCGGTGGCGGCGCACCTCTCGCTCGGCGTTGCTCTCAGCAACTTGGGGTCGCCCATAGCGGATGCAGTTCGTTTTGCAGTTCCCGAGCCGCAGGTGCGTGAAGATGGCACCATCCTCGG
>Ga0111173_1035_pt1 | contig 14713 bp, 15 predicted proteins | sample DeeMarSWOR324_28_FD_80234 | JGI IMG/M metagenome (GOLD analysis project Ga0111173, IMG submission 80234) | Anaerolineae bacterium SM23_84
GTGTACTTCACGAACCGGTTCTACGAGTGGGATGTCACCTCAGCGGTGGAGGACTGGGCAGCGAATCCGGCTACCAACCACGGGCTGCTGCTGGTCGCACAGGATGTGGATCAAGACGTGCGCTTCCACTCTTCGGAGTGGCGAGTAGGATACCAGCGGCCCAAGCTGAACGTTACATACGCGATTCCCTAGGAACGCCTGGGCAGCAAACGGCTCTTGCGGGGCACTACTCCAGAGCCGGCTCGCATCGCAGTGGAGGAGCAGTCAGACGCACGCTGGATAGGAATACGCCATTGCTGACGTGGTTGACCAGATCATCATGCATCCAAGTGCAGGCTCCCTAGGCCTGCACTTTTGCTTTGTTCCGACATCACAGGAGCAGCGCCTCGCTCTGTCAACTCGCAGGCACGTCACCGCGGTAGCGCTGTCACTAGTACACGTAGGAAGTGACCAAGCGCGTGAAAGAGTCATATAGATAGACGACGTCGTGATCGTTGTTCCAGGTCAAGCCTCTGGCCCAGTGCAGTTCAGTAGCCGTGTTGGTGCCTGGACCACTGTGTAACCTTACAATTGCCCCCGGGTTGAGGACAAATGGTGGGAAGACGTACGTGTGCTGAGCCGCGTCCTGCACACGCCAATCAGTCATGTCCGCGGCCCGCAAGTCATGGTTCATAAAACACACGTACTCACCGTTGGGATCTTGGCTGCTCCCGCCCCAGAAGTCACTGCAGGATTCCTCTACACGCACCTGCAGAATGGGAGGCAGCGGTGTGATTGTGGGCGTAGGTGTTGGGGTTGGTCTGGGTTTGGCGGCGAGTGGTAGATACAGCTGGCCCTCAAAGCCAACTGCCAGGCCAGACGACGAGAGGGCTGTGCCGAGCAGATATGCGGCAAACGCCCCCGATGCAATGGATACCAAGACACAGACCGCACGTCGCCGAGCAACTGAGCGGAATCCCAAGCCCACCTCCAGGTCCAGTGTCCTCTGCGCACGGAAGGGGCGTCGGCGCTGCCGGTCAGCTCATGACTGGCGCAGACCAGGCTAAGAACTGACGGTCAATCAAGCGAACTTGATGGACGCAGCGAACTCGATGACACCCAGGCTGGTGAGAGAGGTCTGCGCTTCCGCCATCTTGGCGTGAGAACGCGACGCCACATCAGCGGGCGCAGCTCCCGCCACCGCTCCTGGAGCTCTCGCTCCTCGGCGTCGCTCAGACCGCGCCAGCCGAAGCGCTGCTTGACGTACAAGGCAACCAGACGGCGCACGTCGTCCTGGCCCTGCACGAGTTTCTGCACGAGAGACTCGCCATACTCAAGGGGTGTCTGATGCGACCGGTGAGGCACGCCCAACAGGCCACCGAGCCGACGCATCTGCTCGTACACGCTCTCCGCCACGTTCAAGCCTCGAAGGCTTGCGTACCACCAACCGACAACCGCCATGACTGCACCAAGCAATACCCCTAGGAGAGCCAGCACCGGACGCACCAGCCGGGAGTACCATGGCCCGGTCTGGGCCAATGAGATGTCTGTGATGTCCCCTCCCTCTGCGATCCCTTCGTCTGGACCATACTTGTCCTCTTCCTCTGTCGGCTCGGTGCTCAGTGGCACGTCGAGACCAGGCAAGAGAGGAACTGAGCCTTGCTCCGGACGCAAGATCACGGGTTGAGAAGCAGTCGGCTCAAACTCGACCCAACCGTAGCCCGGGAAGTACACCTCAGGCCAGGCATGCGCATCCAGTTGGCGGACCTGGTAGCTGCGTGAGCCAGGGAGGTACTCGCCGGAAGCATATCCTTGTGCAATGCGAGCAGGGATACCCAGCGAACGGACCAGGACAGTCAAGGCGGAGGCGTAGTAGTCGCAGTATCCCCTGCGGTTCTCAAAGAGGAACCAGTCCACAGGATCATAGCCAGCAGGAGGTGCACTGATTGCCCGGTCGTAGGGAATGCGACGCAGGTAGTTCTGAATAGCCTCAGCCTGATCGTAAGGCGTGCTGACGCCTTCCACGATGTCACCAGCCAAGACCCTCACCCGTCCCGGCAATGTGGAGGGCAGTTGCAGGTAGCGTTCCGATACCCAATCCGGATACTCAGTGCCAGCAGCACGCAGCTGGCTTGCCGTGGCCCTTGAGACGAGGGAAGTGATGGTATAGCTTTGATCGCGGCCCAATGTTCTGAGAGCAGCAAGCATCGATACATCCGTGGCTTGCTGCCCTTCAGGAGTCTCTACGAAACTGAGACTCGCCCTGGCAGCCATACTGCTCCTCAGCGGCTGTCCAGCGAAGAAAAGCAGGGTTTCCCCAGACTCCTCCATACGCACGGCATGCGTGAACTCCTGCTGCATCCTATAGGGGGTAGGGCTAAACGTTGCCCGATTGGCGGGCACTACCACGGTCTCTTGATCTGTGTTGACCCAACCGCTTCCCGTGTACCTGTCATAGGTCACAGCTCGCCAGTAGTGTGGTTCCGTCGCCTGCACTTTGAGGACAGGAACGTTGCTGAGATTCACGCCGCCACCCAGGGTCATGGTGCGGCCGAAGCGGACCAGGCTCGACCGACCTCGGTAGTTCAGCGAGGTGAACAATCGAGTCCACAGCGTCTGAACCTCTTGCCATGGCTGCTCAAACTCAGCCCAGAAGTCGGCAAGCTTGGGGCTTCGGGCAGCAACTGGCACCGTCCAAGCCAAGGAGAGTGCCAGCAATGAAACAATCATCCCATCGCGCAGGAAAGTCAGGTCCACATCGAGGTTGTAGTTCACCACTTCCTCACGCCAAGCCACTTGGCGGGTGTACACATGCATGCGCACAGCTAGGAGGAGCGCACAGAGGCAGTACAGGAAGAAGTAGATGATCAACCGGGGCGGGGCATAGTAGATATTGAGCACACATGCAGCACCTGCGGGGACAATGGCACCCCATGCCCAGTGGGATCGAAACACAAACCAGGTACTGAAATGGCTGATCAGCCAGGTCACTGCAGCCAGGCTCGCGACGAACATGAAGTTGGATAGCCAGGCTTCCACTCCGCCGGGATCAAGCAGCCAGCGAAGCGCCTGTTGATACATGATACTCGCCCTTGCCGACAGGCCTTGGTTGGCTGACACCAGCGCAGCCGGCGCGACCTTAGACTGGAACACACTGTCCAACATTATGGTCACGAACACCGAACCAACCGACAGGCTCAGGGGGTGGGCAACAATGCCTGGAAGCCGCTTCCATTTCGCTAGCCCCAGACCAAAGGCCATGGCGACTATTGCAGTCCACGGCAGGATCCCGAGGCCTTCCGTCCATTCGGCCGCACGCACTGCCCACATCACGCTCAGCAGCATCAGCAACAACAGCAGGAAGGTCGTCCAGCCTTCCTCGAGTTTCACTTTCGAACGCATCATGATCCTCTGTCTCTATCCTTAGGTAACCCAGGCTATTCTAAACACCAGAGACCGAAGGTACTGGTTCAAAGACGCTGGGAGAGAAATGATCGTTCCTCAGGCAGAGCGAAGTAGCGACGCAGCAGTCGGTAATTCTAGTGCCATATCGCCATCAGTCAAATTGCTTGACAAGCCCATCGAATGGTGATATGATTCCCGCCATAACGAGAAAACTCGCGAGGTCGGATCCTCGAGTTCGCATAGGGGGCCCTTTGGCAGAGCAGGCCACTTGCGAATGGATCAAGTGGTGCCAGGCGGTCCCATTATGCCAGCCAGAACCCGGATCACAGGAGCTCCTGAACTCATCACATCAGCCCAGTGCAAGACCTCGTTCAGGAAAAGCGCGTGAGAAGACTCTTCGACACGTACGAGCACCTGCCGCCACGTCAGAGGCTGCTATACCTCTTGATCGCCGTCGCAATTGTTGTTTCGTCATGCCTGTACTGCCTGGGCTTTGGCAGCCTGATCCTGCGCTGGCAATTCAGCTCGCCTACCGCTGCTCCGACGGCCACGCGTACGGTCATCCCAACTGAGTTCATCCCGCCCACGCTGGTGCCACTCATTACAGCCACGCGCACGCCGTCACCCACCGTGACCCCAACTCCGAGTGCAACACTATCGGCGACCTTCACTCTTTCGCCCTCTCCAACACCTGTGCTAGCAGAGACTGCAACAGCCAGTCCTACGCCGCTGCTAACGGACACAGCCGTTCCTAGCCCCACCGCCACCCCGGGACCAACGGAGACGATGACACCCAGCCCTTCTCCCACATCGACCATTGCTCCGACGCCAAGCGAGACACCCACAGCGACACACACTGCTCCTCCTGACACCGCAACGCCAACGGAGACAACGGCTCCCACCTTGACGCCCACGGAGACATCCTCCCTGGTACCCACCGAGACAGCTCTGCCAGTTGTTTCGCCGACTGGCGAAGCAGAACCTTCACCTACTGCCGGCTAGGCCTACGTGAGACACTGGCCAAGAACTGCAGGCACGTCGCACATCCGGGGTCATGAAGAGTTGTTTGGACCGGGTTTTGACACGGGCTATAATGCCGTGCCATTCCCCCACACACACCGCCACGAGGAGGCAACCGCGTGCAGCTCAAGGAATTCCTGAAACAGCTCTCTGAGGCCAAGGGTGTATCAGGCTATGAAGTTGATGTGCGTGAACTGGCGCGTGACGAGTTCGCCAAGTACGCCGATGACATTCGCGTGGACACCATGGGCAACTTGATCGCACTGAAGCGCGGGGAAGCGGCGCCAGACTCTCCACGTCGCAGCATTATGCTGGCCGGGCACATGGATGAGATCGGGTTAGTGGTTACCAAGCTGGAGAAAGGCTTCTTGCGCTTCTCGACGGTGGGTGGTTTCGATCTGCGCGTTCTGCCTGGCCAGGAGGTGACGGTACTTGGCCAGCAGGACCTCCCGGGGATCATCGGCATGCGCCCACCGCATGTGTTGACCCAGGAGGAGCGAGAGAAGGTCGTGCCTTTGGACAACCTCTTCATCGACGTTGGGATGTCAGGAGAGGAACTGGCCAAGTTGGTGCGGGTGGGCGATGTGGTCTCCCTGCGGCGCACGTTCACGGAACTCGCGAATGGGCTGGTTGCGGGCAAGGCCTTTGATGACCGCGCTGCAGTGGCATGCATCGCGAGTTGTCTGCAGCACCTCACCACCATGAGACATACCTGGGACGTGCATGCGGTTGCCACCGTCCAAGAAGAAGTAGGGCTCAAGGGCGCACTGACCAGTGCGTTTGGCATCGCCCCCGACATTGGCATCGCCATCGACGTGGGCCACGGCAACATGATGGGCGTATCCGAGGTGGATACTGTGAGCGTCGGCGGCGGGCCAGCTATTGGCTTTGGGCCCAATATCCACCCACAGATCTACTCACGCCTGTCGGACACGGCCAAGTCCTACGAGATTTCCTACCAGACCGATCCGATACCCGGACGCAGTGGCACCGATGCATGGGCCATTCAGGTCACGCGAGAGGGCATTCCCACGGGCCTCATTTCCATCCCCCTGCGCTACATGCACACCACTGTTGAGACGCTTTCCTTGAAAGACCTGGAACGAATCGGGCGCCTGTTGGCTCTGTTCATAGCCGGCCTGGACGAGGCGTTCGCCCAGGAGCTGGGCTTGGGCCAGGCGCAAGCGTGACATAGGAGGACACAGTTGCTGCTAAGAGAACTATCGGAAGCATCTGGTGTATCAGGCCACGAAGACGCCGTCCGCCAACTGATTCTGGATGCGATCAAAGACTTGGTGGATGAGCATCGTGTGGATACCCTGGGAAACCTCATCGCTCTGAAGAAGGGCAGCGGGCAGGCACGGCGCAAGGCCTCCAGCAGGAGCACCAGAAGGAAGGTGATGCTGGCTGCGCACATGGATGAGATTGGCTTGATGATCGTGCACCTGGAGAAGGAAGGCTGGCTGCGTTTCCGACCAGTTGGGGGTATCGACCCGCGCGTCTTGTTGGCCAAGAAGGTGTTGATTGGCGACGACAATGTGCCGGGAGTGATTGGCGTCAAACCCATCCATCTGCTGGAGCCCAAGGCACGTGAACAGGTGATTCCGATCAAGGAGATGAGTATTGATATCGGCGCATCGAGCAAGGAAGAAGCTGAGCGCCTGGTGGGACTGGGGAATTATGCCGTGTTCGAAGCCACCTTTGGTGAACTCGGCGGCGGACTGCGCACAGTGAAAGGCAAAGCTTTCGATGACCGGGCCGGCTGTGCCGTATTGATCGAGCTACTGCGCGAGAGCTATGCTTTTGACCTGTATGCTGTCTTCACTGTGCAAGAGGAAGTCGGGCTTCGCGGAGCGCGAGTTGCGGCTCACGCCATCGCACCGGACATCGCCTTTGTGCTGGAAGGCACGGTCTGCGATGACATTCCCAAGAAGCGAGACGTTAGCCCCACGACCACCCTGGGCGGAGGTCCGGCCATCACTTTCATGGACCGATCCGTCATAGCCGACCGCCGCCTGGTTGAAGTCCTAGTGAATACGGCAGAAAAGAATGATATCCCCTACCAGTTCAAGCAACCTGGACTCGGTGGGACGGACGCAGGAGTCATCCATCTGTCCAGGGAGGGAGTGCCCTCCGCAGTAGTGTCCGTACCCTCGCGCAATATCCACTCTCCTGTGTGTGTGCTAAGCTTGAACGACCTGGAGAACACCGTGCACTTGATGCAAAAGACCTTGGCCAGAATCCACGAGGTGGACCTGAGCCGGTAACTGGCTGAGCCCATTGAGGTTGCAGACCTAAAGCAGGAGGAGAACCGAGTGAAGGAGATCATCAAAGAGTTGACCGAAGCCTTTGGTGCGTCAGGCAGCGAAGATGGGGTGCGGGAACGGATCAGGCAGCGTATGGCCGGGCGCGCAGACGAAATGCGGGTGGATCCGCTGGGCAACCTGATCGCTCTCAAAAAGCGCAAGCGCCAGAAAGGCGTACAAGCGCGCAGGATCATGCTCGCCGCGCATATGGACGAAATCGGCGTGATGATCAGCCATGTGGACGAGAAGGGCTTTCTGCGGTTTACCAGGATCGGCGGAGTGAGGCCACTCACCCTGCTGGGCAGCCGGGTGGTCTTTGCCGACGGGACGATTGGGGTCATCGGAAGAGAGAAACCGGAAAAACAAGACGAGTTCCCCTCTATTGACAAGATGTTCATTGACGTCGGGGCCATAGACAAGGAGCATCTGACCACGAAGGTAGGCGATGTAGCGGTCTTTACGCGGCCGTTCTCAGACTTGGGCCAACGCCTGACGGCCAAGGCTTTCGACGACCGCATTGGCTGTGCGATACTTGTGCAGACCGCAGTGGAGCTGGAGACAACCCCTCACGATGTGTACTTTGTATTCACGGTGCAGGAAGAGGTAGGACTGCGCGGAGCACTGACCTCGGCCTTTGGAGTGGAGCCAGAAGTGGCTATCGCCGTGGATGTAACCACAACGGGTGATACTCCGGAGGCACGCCCGATGGCGGTCTCGCTCGGTGCAGGCCCGGCCATCAAAGTCAAGGACGGTGGCATGCTCGCCCACCCCGGCGTGAAGAGCTGGATGACAGATACGGCCGATCGTCTGGGTCTGCCCCACCAGTTTGAGGTTCTGGAAGGAGGCACCACCGACGCGATGGCCATCCAGACTTCGCGTGCTGGTATCGCTGCTGGCGTGATCTCCATCCCTTGCCGTTATGTGCACACTCCATCAGAGATGGTGGACTATGGCGACGTGCAGAATGCCGTCAAGCTGTTGGTGGGACTACTAAGCGGCCCAGCTGACATCTAGCCACACGAGTACCTGCGGGAAGAGAGAAGCATGGACGCAACAGAGAGACTTTTTAAACAGCTGACCGAAGCCTCCGGCGTGCCTGGCTACGAAAGTGAGGCACGGGCAGCCATCCGTCAGCATCTGGACCCGGTCGCCAAGATCGAGCAGGACAAGCTGGGTAGCATCATCGGCATGAAGCGAGGCGCGGCGGATTCACCACGGGTGATGCTCGCTGGGCACATGGATGAAATCGGTTTTATGGTCAGTCTGATCACCGATGAGGGATTCATCCGCTTCGTGCCGTTGGGCGGTTGGTGGAATCAGGTGATGCTGGCACAACGCGTGGTGATCAAGAGCTCTGCTGGCGACGTATTCGGAATCCTGGGAGCCAAGCCACCGCACCTTCTGGATGCGGAGGAAGCCAAGAAGCCAGTGCAGAAGAAGGATATGTACATTGACATCGGGGCTACCAGTGCCGATGAGGTCAAGGCTGCTGGCGTGCGGCTGGGCGATCCGATTATCCCCATTTGCCCGTTCACCGTGCTGAGTCCTGGCAAGACCTACATGGGCAAGGCCTGGGATGATCGCCTGGGCTGTGCTCTTTTCATTCAGGCTCTGCAGCGACTGAAGGGCCAGAAGCATCCCAATACTGTTTACGCTGTGGGCACAGTGCAGGAAGAGGTTGGGCTGCGTGGTGCCAAGACCAGCGTGTATAGTGTCAGCCCAGACGTGGCTGTCATCCTGGAGGTGGACATCGCTGGCGACGTGCCTGGCATCAAGCCCGAGGAATCGGCGATCAAGCTAGGTAAAGGTCCAACTCTGTTGCTGTATGATGCGCGCATGATCCCCAACTTGAGGCTACGCGACCTCGTTATCTCCGTTGCCGACGAGAACGACATCCCTCTGCAGTTCTCGGCGATGGGAGGAGGAGCGACAGATGGAGGGATAATCCATCTACACAACGAAGGCGTACCCACTGTGGTCATCGGGGTCCCCACGCGCCACATCCATAGCCACGCGGGCATCATCCACCGCGACGACTATGACCACGCGCTCGAGCTTGTGGTCAAGCTAGTCATGCGTCTGGATGACTCTACAGTCGCGGAGTTCACACAGTAACGAGTCCGGCCACTTCGCCTCGCCGAGGCAGTGACAAGCCAGGGCCAGCTGGAGAGTCAGTCCCGACTTGTCCTGCAGACCACGGTGGTCGCATGGTCTAGCTGAGACTCTTCTCGGCGTGCTGCGCACGGTCCAGGCAAGCGCGCAGCCATCCAGGCGCTGGCCTGTTTCCGGAGAACCCGGTTGCTGACCGGTGCATTGGAGTGACTTCGGACTCCACTTTCACGATCCATTCCCTCGCCTGTTCTTCGATCATCTCAAACTTCGTGAGTGCATTGTCTTGGGACCGAGCACCTGATCCTCTGCAGACCGTCTCTGTACGACTGGCAGGCCTCCAATCCACTAGCTGTGAAGGAGTCTGTTTGTTCTGGTCGAGGCAACAAGCTAGAATACTCACACAACGCGCCAGCCATCGGCAGGCGGCTCATGCCGCTTGCGCCCCAATGCCTACGTCCAGTCAGCAGTGCTTGCAGATCGGCCAGAGAGTCTGAAGCAAACACGATGATTCCAGGCCAGTTTGTCCAATACCTCAAGAGCAGACAGGACTATCGCCAGCAGATTGTCCATGTCGAGCACGTGCCGGCCAGAGCTGCGCGCTACGCCAAGCTTAACCGGCCCCTGCCAGCACAGCTTCGGCAGGCGGTTTCCCAGGCCGGGGCGGACAGGCTGTATGTACATCAGGCACAGGCCATTAATGCGGTCCGCGACGGGCAACATGTGATCGTAGCCACATCCACAGCTAGCGGAAAGACGCTAGTCTACAACACTCCCGTGTTAGAGTCCATCCTCGAGGACGGGCGGTCTCGCGCGTTCTACCTGTTTCCAACAAAGGCGTTGGCTCAAGACCAACTGCGTTCTCTGCGCCAGTTGACGCGACACATGGCATCCAAGGTGCGGTTCGGGACATACGACGGGGACACACCCCGAGGGACCCGAAGGCGCTTGCGTCAGTCGGCATCTATCATCCTGACCAACCCCGATATGCTGCACATAGGCATCCTTCCCAACCACTCGCTGTGGTCCAAGTTCCTGGCCAACCTGAAGTATGTCGTTATCGATGAAGCTCACGTGTACCGCGGCATCTTTGGATCGCAAGTAGCGTGTGTGCTGCGACGCCTGATCCGCCTTTGTCGCTTCTACGGCTCCAACCCGCAGTTCATCCTCTGCTCGGCAACAATTGCCAATCCAGCGGAGCACGCGTCGCGCCTCGCCAACGTGCGAGCGGCAGTGATTCAGGAGGATGGCTCTCCTCAGGCAGCAAGGGAGTTTGTATTCTGGAACCCCCCATTTGTGGACGCAGCGCGCTGTCAGCGGCGCAGCGCCAACGCCGAGGCCACGGCTCTGTTCGTGGAGATGGTTCGCCATGGGATCCGCAACATCACCTTCACCAAAGCACGGAAGGTGGCCGAACTCATCCTGCTCTACGCCCAAGACATCCTGGCCAAGGACGCACCGGAAATCCTGCCGCTGATCAGATCGTACCGTGCTGGCTACCGCCCTGAATTGCGGCGTGACACTGAGCATGCGCTCTTCTCGGGGCAACTGATTGGGGTGACAGCCACCAATGCCCTGGAACTGGGTGTGGATGTTGGCCACCTGGACGCAACCGTGCTAGTAGGTTATCCCGGAACGATCGCCAGCACGTGGCAGCAGGCTGGTCGCGCCGGCCGCGGTGTGCGCGAGGCGTTGAACATCCTCATTGGCTTGGACAATCCGCTCGACCAGTACTTTATGCGGCATCCGCAGGCACTGTTCGGTCGTAGTGCGGAGAACGCGCTCATTGCCCCAGACAATGTGTACATCCTGCTGAAGCACCTGCCCTGTGCTGCCTATGAGAGACCTCTGACGCCTGAAGATGAGGCGCTGTTCGGCCCCGGTTTTGCAGAGGCCATGGTGCAGCTGGAGCGAGGCCTTGCCCTGGAGTACCGAAATGATCGCTGGTTCTTTCAAGGGATCGGCTATCCTGCCGAAGACGCGAGCCTGCGTTCTATCTCCGCCGGCAAATTCGCCATTCTAGATGAGTCGCAGAACTACCAACTGATGGAGGAACTGGAACAGACAGTCGCCCTCGGCCGCGTCTATCCAGGTGCGATTTACCTGCATCAGGGCGAGTCATACCTCATCACACAACTTGATCTTGACATGGGCATCGCTTACGCTTCGCCGGTTGACGTCAACTACTACACCGAGCCGCGCGAGACCAACGAGGTGAGGGTCGCAGAAACCTGGCAGCGAAAGGAGATGCCGGCAAGCAACGCTTGTTTCGGGAAACTGAGCGTAACCCAGCAGGTGATCGGCTACAGGCGGCTCCAGCAGTTCAGCGACACGGTACTCTCGATCGAACCACTTGACCTGCCCACGCAGTCCTTCGCCACGATGGGGTTGTGGTTCGACGTCCCGCCAACAATTGCACGGGAGGTACAGAGGCGAGGCCTGGACTTGGCTGGGGGGCTGCACGCTGTCGAGCACGCGATCATCGGGATCCTCCCCCTGTTTGCCATGTGTGACCGGCTGGACATCGCTGGCCTTTCCACCGCCATGCATCCAGACACTGGCCATGCCCAGGTCTTTGTGTACGATGCACTCCCCGGTGGCGTAGGGATCACTGAGAAAGGCTTTGATCTTCTCCTGGAGCTGTGGGAGGCAACCTTGACTGCTATCGTCGAGTGCCCCTGCCAGGAGGGGTGCCCGAGCTGCGTCCAGTCCCCAAAGTGCGGCAACAACAACGAGCCGCTGGACAAGGGTGCTGCGATCTGGATTCTGCAATCTCTGCTGGGTCGGCGACGCGCGTCAGGTTAAGGGGCCCGCCCAGCGATGGTGGCGGTCTTGCAGGCCCTCGTGGTGCCAGCCATGGGGTGAAAGAACGTTCACCAGAAGAACCACCGCTCCATCATAGCAGAGCGGTGATTTCTCAGCCAACAGCCAAGGCATTACGGCGAGGATCTGAACATCAGCTCAATGAGATCCTCGAGAGGCTTGGCAGTGGCATCAGTTGTAGCTGCGTCCACCCAGCACTCTCTGGCGTAATGCTTCAGAAGGAACCGGGTCGCGCTGCCGGCAGCAGCACGAATCGAGGCCAGCTGATGGACGATCTCGGCACAATCGCGTCGCTCCTCGACCATGCGCTGCACGCCGCGCGCCTGCCCTTCGATTCGACGCAGCCGAGACAGCATTTCCTGCTGCACTTTTTCAGAAAGGCGCGTTTCTGTCACTTTGGAATCCTTGAGAGCCAACTGCTCTCACCTGCGGATGCTTCAGCCACCCGTCGGCGCACAGGAAGCGTCCGAGGCTGCAGCGCCAGCCGACGAACGAGCCGTGCCGAAGAGCGAGAGTGCCTTCTGCACACGCTGGCTTCCACACCGTGGACAACAGAGCTCCTGCACTGCCGACATGGAGCGAAGGAACTTTTCAAACTGCTCACCACATTCATCACAGCGGTATTCATAAATCGGCATTACCCTACTCCATCGCGACTAACCCGACAGGCTTTCACATTACCGAGCGTGAAAGGATGGCGGGTGATCCATTGGGTTCGTCGCCAATCCACCCTACTCGCTCGGCTCCAAGGCGGCGTCCAGCCTTTCAGCCATGGCCTGCTTCGGCCGTGCGCCCACCAAACGTTCCGCTTCCTCGCCCCCCTTGAAGATGATCATGGTCGGGATGCTCATAACTCCGTACCGCCCAGCGGTGTCGGCATTCTCATCAACGTCCAGCTTGGCCACGACGGCGCGCCCGTCATACTCGGCGGCCAACTCCTCAATGATTGGCTCAACGAGAACACAGGGGCCGCACCATGCAGCCCAGAAATCCACCAGTACAGGTAGATCAGACTCGAGCACTTCCTTCTGGAAGGTCTCATCGGTGACGTGCAATGGCTCTTTGCCCATTTCTTTCTCCTTCTTCTTATTGGTTGAGGCCGATTGCGCCAAAGGGGCAGGCCGGGATGCACAGATCACAGCCGTAGCAGCGGCTGCCGTCAACGAACGGTGGCTCCTCCCGATCGAGCTGCACCAAGGCCTTACTCCGGCAGATAGACCGTGCCAAGCATTTGTCACAAGCCTGGCACAGCGCCACATTCACCCAAGGCACAGCTTGGATCTGCGTCTTTGAGTTCTGAATCATAGCAGACATGCCCTTGAGTACTACCATACCCCCCTATAGTATATCCTACCACAGAAACGCGATCTTGTCAAGTGATGCGCTGTGCATTACCTGGAGCCCAGACAGTATGCCGGCCGGGCCAAGATACCTGGACCTGGTCTAACAACTCGAGAGGCTCCTGCCACAAAGCTTTGCTATGAGCAGCGCCCGGGATGTGCGGTGCGTGCATCTGCAAGGCGGCTCCGCGCTCGTCACGCGCTGGGCCCAGACATTGAGGCGAGACCGTGGACCAGCAACAGGCCTGTGCGCTGTACGGCCCGGCACTGACGTTACGCCCGGCATCGATTGCCTCAAAGGAGGCTTGACCCAGACGCGCCGCAGCGTTTTGGCCACTGACCTACTGGATGGTGACCCTATCGCCATGCGCTACAGAAGCGCGGGCCACTGTGTTTCAGCCTCCGCAACCATATGCGGCTCTGCGCTGTGCAACGCCGCTCGAATGGCAGGCTCAACTGTCAGCGGTAGGCGCGAATGCGGTCGCGATTGCCGTAGGCGCCGCCGGCGTGTACAGAGAGGTCAGCCAGAAATGCGAATATCAGCAAGAACCAGCCGAACCCGACGACCCCGGCCCCTGGCCGCCACACGATCAGGTATGCCAGCGTCGTCCAGGGCAGGAATAAGAAGCCCAGGAACGGCCATACAAAGTTGGGGAAAGTCGCAGCGAAACGGAGCGGTCTGAGAAGCTACCAGATCAATATCGCCGCGCGCGGGCCCAGCAAGAGCAGGATGGTGATAACACAGCACATCGTTCTCCCTCCTTGTGATGCTTCGGGCATGTGGTCGGTCCGGGTACCCCTGTCTTGCTCCCGGACAAGTTGCCTCGCGGCGGGAGCGTGGCGGCGGCAGACCAGAAACGCGTCGGCCCGAGCACACTACAGGCATGCATACCTTTGGTCACACGGACTCCTCAATTGATGTAATGGCCAGGAAGCCAGACGGCTCATCCGCACAACGCACCCCATCCGCCAGAATGCCACAACTGGAAGCGGACCTTTCCTGTCAGTGTCTTGATGTCACACGGGCCCTTGCCCAGTGATCTCAGGGAGGCCTCCAGAGTAGCTTTCCAGCCTTCCTCCAGCCATGGTTTGATCACCACTACCGAGTTTGGGTCTGATATGAGAGGACGAGCCGCGTCAGGGATGTTCATGTCGGTCACAATCACTGAGACAAGCTGCGGAGGCGAAACTGCGAAATAGACTGGATGAAGGTTGTCGCTGATACCTTGAGGCGACCAGGTCGGATCGGTGATGAAAACGAAAGTCGGAAGCGTATCACTCTGTTGCTGTGCTTGCATCGCCATCCTCAGATACAGGGTTACTTCGTTTTGGTAGCGCTCCATGCGCAGGGGTGAGAGCGAATAGGCCTGGTACAGGTTCAGTCCAATGACTACAGTCAGCACCACCAAGGTGAAACTGGCCATCGGCCACTGCTTCCCAAGCAACCTCCTGATCTGCTCCTGTATCCAAGTCAGGCCAACCGCAGCGAACAGGGCAAGCCAAGGGAGCAACAGGAACATCCGTGTCGTCGGCGGCAGGCGTGCACCATGAGATGCACCTGCCAAGACAAGCAGCACGGCGAAACTCAAGATGAGCAGAAGTGCAGGCCGCGTCTTGGGAACCAGCTTGAGGAGATAGGCCAGACCTACGATGACCAGTGCCGCGCTCAGCGGGTCTACATGTGACGCGGCCACGAAGTGGCTCTCCCGCGTGGCGTAGACAAAAGACCAG
>Ga0111173_1138_pt1 | contig 14710 bp, 14 predicted proteins | sample DeeMarSWOR324_28_FD_80234 | JGI IMG/M metagenome (GOLD analysis project Ga0111173, IMG submission 80234) | Anaerolineae bacterium SM23_84
TGAAACACTGATCTTGCTCCAAGCTTGCGACGATCAGAGCAGTACTCCGACAAGGTGTGGCAACGTGCTCTCGTGTTTGCCCAGCCAGTGACCCTGCGCTATAATTGGCGATGTAGCGTGCGCCTGTAGCTCAGCGGATAGAGCGGCAGACTTCGAATCTGATGGTCGGGGGTTCGAATCCCTCCAGGCGCGCCTTGTGCCACAGGTAGCGTCACGAGAATGACAGCCCCTCCGACTTCCAAGTCCAGGTACGGCGCATCCCCCTGGCTGGGGACATGTGGCCAACACAGCAAACATCAAAGCCCGTCCGCTGCGCAGCATCTCGCCGATAGGCGAGGCTGCCACGCAACCCTCATGGGTTGCGCGGGTCTGCAGGTCGGTGGACGGGCTCTGTCATTCGCACAGGCCGCGGGCGTCGGCGCACTGCAGGCGCTGTCCCAGAAGGCTCTGTCTGGGCATGCCGCAGGGGGCCTGTCGGCTGATCAGTGACTGGGCGGCGAGCCGAGCAGGTCGTACAGGACGGCAGCGCGAACGAATAGGGCTCGGTTCGGCCACGGGGCAGTAGTTCCCACGCCAAGGCGAATCGGGCTACTGCGACCCGAACGGCGCTCCGACGGGGGAGCCGCAGGTCTGGATCTGTGAGGGCGTAGCGTGAACCGACAGCAAAAGAGGAGCAGGTCCATGGATGCTACAACGCTCGTACTGGCTGCCGTGGCCGCGGTGCTTCTGGCCATCGCTTTCTGGCGAGGGCGTGACCTGCCGCTGGCCGGACTGTTGGCTGCGGGACGCACGCTGTGGCGAAACATCCTGATATTGCTGCTGAGCTTTCTGATAGCCGGCCTGGTTCAGGTGCTCGTGCCCAGGGAACTCATTTCCCGCTGGTTGGGTGCCCAGGCGGGTTTCAAGGGGGTGCTCATCGGTTGTGTAGTCGGGGGGTTGGTGCCCGGCGCACCATACGCTGTGTTCCCTCTCGTGGCTGCGCTCTATCAGGCGGGAGCAGGCCTGGGTGCCACAGTTGGCTTCATCGTAGCGTGGTCGCTTTGGTCCGTGTCGCGCCTCCCTTTGGAAATGGCGCTCGTCGGTGCCAAGCCCGCGCTTGTTCGCTATGGCATTACGTTTATTGTGCCGCCATTGGCTGGCCTCCTGGCCAGCGCCGCCAGCCGTTTTCTGTGACAGTCACAATAGACAGGTATGCGGTGAAGAAAGGGGGGGAGCTATCGAATGTACAAGTGGGAGGGAAAGTTTTCTGGGACGCCAAAGTCGCCAAGTCGCCTCGAAGCACGCATGAACGACCGGCGTTGAGTTTCTCGGGGCGGTCCAAGTTCCGCCGGACGCTGCGCCACACATGTTCAGCAATCGTCTGCCAGCAGTCCCCTGCTGATGGTGCTTGGGCCACTTCGCGTACCGCTGGGCTTCAGTGGGGTATCACAAGGAGACGCCGATGCAGATGTGGGAATACCTACACCTGGACTTTGGGGGATACTTGCCCTGTCCCGATAACGTCTTCCTCTGGCCTATCGGAGTGGCGAACGTCGAGTGGCTGCAGGCCAGCTTCGGGGTCAGGGTCTCCGTGTATGCCAAAAAGGGCTATGTGCTGATTGACAAACTGTTCGGCCAGGCTGCGGAAGTGTCGGCGGCCTTGATCAGACGGCTAGGACTGGAGGGTTGGGAAGCCGTCGGCTACTGTTACGGGGAAGGTCACTACCGCATTCTCTTCAAGCGTCCAGTAGTCGCTACTGAAGGTGGTTCGTAGTTGCCGGACGTCTTTCACCGACTGGACAGGGCTAGACTGACGACCCACTCATCATGCCGGCTCCGCGGACTCCAAGAGCTCCAGCGTGTAGAATGTGGTAGCCTCCCTGCTGCTGTGCGAACAGCTCAGGCCACGACGTCGGTGAGTGGGTAGCGACAGGACAGGCGCCATATCAACGTCTCCAGGCACTCATGGCACAGCCTTCGCCGTGCACTTGCCCTGGCCTGCCTTCGTGGCGGCGTGGATACTCACACGGTGCAAGGCTGATCGGGCATTCTGCCTGGGTTGCTCAGACGACATCTGAGTCAGGCGAAGGCAGATTAGCAAACAGCACAACAGGAGGGAGGGCATGTGGTCCGTTGGCTCGAAGAGGAGCGCCCTCCGCCTCTCCACATCGGTGGCTTGAGCGACAGCTGCAGCGTACTGAGCAGGTCGCCAACTCAAGCAGCGACCACCGTGCAGTGATCCGCCTCAAGGGCTTGGTTGATGCGCGAAGCAGTAGAGCGGACCTAGTACAGCTCGCCTATCCCAAGCATGTCACCAAGACCCAGGGTCTCCTTCTTCAGCTCACCCTTGTCGCCATACCCATACATGGTCAGGTCTTTGTCCATTGAGTCGTACAGGTCGTCCAACCCCATCCAGTGCCCAAGCTCGTGTGTTAAGATGTTCTGGGCTTCGTAGGAGTAGAGGTCTCCGCAGACCTGGTCGGCCTGGTCGGGATCAGTGACCCTCGTGTAGGACCAGGGCAACCTGACGTTCATGATGGTGTCTACATCCACCACATCACCCGTTGACGGGTAGTACCAGATGTAGGTAACGGCGATCGCATCGCGCAGGGACACGTTACCCCAAGCCACGATGTGCAGGCCATCGTTCCTGGCCACCTTGACGCGTGTGGAACCACCGTAGGCAAAGCCCACTTCTCCTTGCGCCTGGGCTTCCCAGACCTGGAAGGAATTGGCAATGGCATCCAGCGGGTCCTGCACGCTGGCGGGGATGGTGCCCTCATTCACCTGGTATTCGACCAGGCCCGATAGGCGCCACCCGCCGAGGCCGTAGTGATCGATCGAGTCCTCCGATGTGGGATCGCATGTGCCCGGCGTGGGCGGTTTTGGTCCCTTGGGGGGCTGTGGTGGCTTCCCGAACCGGGGGTAGTGGACAAAGACCTTGAGCCTCACAGTGTCTTTACCGGCGGCAGGTCTTGCAGAAGATGGAACAGCTGCGATGAGTAGCAGCAAGACCGCCAGCAGAAGCAGCGTTAACCTCTTCATTCTGTTGCCTCCTTTGCCAGTCCTCCTTGCACAGGAACTCTAGCATGTCTCCGCTCAACTGGCGACCCTGCCAGAGGGTGGAGTGGATCGGGTGCGCAGACCCACCGGGCGGGTTGCAGAAGCCACGGCCGGCGGGCAGCACTCTTGCGTCCGACTCGTTTCTGTGATAGACTGCCACTAATAGGACGACAAGCACACCACAGCGTTACGGCCCATGGGCGCACGTCTCCTACGTTGTGGATGATGGCACCATGCACGTAGACGTTGACGGCACTAGCTGCCGCTTCCGCTGTACCGTCACACAAATCGTGCCTATGTCGCCTAGATAGGAGGGCAAAGTAGACATGGAGATAGGATTTCGACTGGTTGTGCCCGGTCAGCTCGGCCAGCGGTTGTATGACGAGCTGGACGAATCCTCGGCGATTGACCAAGTGCCGTCCACTTCGGCGACGGCTTCGCAGCTTGGCCTCACAGAGCCTGCCGCTGCAGTGAGGGTGGTGGCAGACGTCAGCAACCTCGACGGGCTCGCTGCCAAGGTCTACGCGATTGCCGATCGCTGGCGCAAGGAAAGCGGACGCCAATTTGTACCCCTACTGGTTCAAGGTGGGCATGCGGATGCCTTAGTCAAGGTGCACGATTCTGCCAATCGGGCAGCAGTAGTCAAGCAGGTGGTGGAAGTCATCCAGAAGTAGCCCCTGGCATTCGGCGCTCGGCGGCAAGATGACCACGGCCGCTGCCAACTGCAGCGCATGGGCGATGATGAATCCGTCGTCTGGTGGTTGTCAGTACGATGGAATGATTTGCAGTGCGTTCGAATACAGGGCTTGGGCTGGACTCGGCTGACGGGCTTGTCAGCCTGAATGCCTGGCACCAGGCCTTTGTCTTTCCTACGGAGGGGGCACACCGTTGACCAGCTGTGCCCTACAGCTGTCAAGTCCCGCACAAGCTGCCATCGTCACAAAACGGGAGAATTGCCACAGGCAGCAGCTGACCTTTGTCGGCAAACAATACAAGGATGATGAGCCGGGGCCGCGGACGTCTGCGTGTTTGTGAGTAGGTGCCGCACGAGGGGCAGCGCGGTGTGAGGTCAGCTTGCCGACACGCTGTAGAGCGTGTAGAATAGGGCGCTATGCCTAGGGTTACCTACCACGAATTCAGGCCCGGCCACTGGGTGAAGCTGGTGGACGGTCAAGTCGCGGGGCCAGCGACGGCAGACGAGGTGGCCAAGTGGCGGCGGGAGACAGCAGAGCCGGACAAGATCTGGCAGGACGTGGTGGAGGAGACGACGCCTGCTGAGGACGAGTCCGTTGCTCCTCAGGATGCGATGGCAGATACGGGCATCTGGCAGGACGTGGTAAGCCAGGTCACGCCGCCATCTGTCAAGCCAAAGCCTGCTCCCGGGACGGCGGCTGCCAAGCCGGTCGCGGCAACCGAGCTACCAACTGCGGCCAAGGCTCCGCCGCGCAAGCGAGCAGTGGAGCCGGAATCCAGCTCCAAGGCCCAGATCGCGCCTGTCAGCAAGCAGGCAGAGGCGCGCGTCAGGCGCAGGGTGGAAGCCGCACCAGTGGAGGAAGCACCCGAGGCACGCCCTGCGGCCCCAGCCAAGGCGACCCTGGCGCAAGATCTTAGCGGGCCAAAGCCGATAGGGACGCCACAGCCCGTCTCTGTCGGAGCGTCGATGCCGACCTCTGGGACAACCGCCGAGCCCGAGGTGCGCGTCGAAGATGCGGCGGCAAGGAAAGCGGAGAAAACGGAGGCCGAGCGGGCTTTGGGGGCCGAAGCCGTTGACAAGGTTCAGCCTGAGCGCAGACGTGTCAGGGCGACGGGACCAGCGAAGAAGGCAGCCAGGCCTCGCCCCGCTCCAGCGGTGGAAGCTGTGTCCGATCAGAGTGTGGAAGAAATGGAGCCAGGGCCTGCGTCAACTGTGGCTGCGCCCGCGCAGGCAACGCAGGCCAAGCGAGCTCCTCGGTCGCGCAAACGCACCACCCGCCGCCGGGCGAGGGCAGCTGCGGGTGCGAAATCAAGGAAAGCGGCAGGTCCTTCCTATCTTTGGGTGATGGCCGGACCAGCGGATGATCTGATGGGCGCAGTGCGCGGTGGCCTGGCAAGGTACAAGGAACGCTTCAATGAGCCCGCCGGGACTGTGCTATGCCATGCGGATGACCTGCCCGTTCTGGAGCAGGCCGGTCTGGCGGTAGACCTGCGCCAAGGCAAGGGCGTACCGCCGCGCAGTTTCTGGATCGGGCCAAAGTAGCATCTCGTGGAGAGCAATCACACGTTCCAGCAACCGACACTGAGCGACCGTGAGCTGGAGATCCTCAAGCTTGTGGCCACCGGTTCGACCAACCAGCAGATTGCGCTGCAGCTCTTCATCAGCGTGAACACGGTCAAAGTCCACCTGCGGAACATCTTCGGCAAGCTCGGTGTAGAGTCGCGTACCGAGGCAACGATGTACGCAGTGCGCGAGGGGTGGATCGAGCTCGAGGGAGTACCGACCCCTGCCGAGGAGGAGCAGTTCCCTTGGCCCCAAGAGCGCATTTCCGGGTGGCGACGAGTGTTCTTGCTGGCCTCGGCACTCCTGATCGCCCTTGTCGTGTTCTTGCCGCCCGCGCGCACGGCTCTCACTGGCACGGGTAATCAGTTCACGGATCAGGCCAACACTGGCATAGGGAACGGGCAGGATGTAGCCTCCTCGCGTTGGGTCACCAAGGCGCAGATGCCCACCTCTCGCGCGCGTCTGGCCGTGGTAGCCTACGAGGGGCAGATCTTCGCCATCGGTGGGGAGACGAACGAAGGCGTCAGTGGCGTGGTGGAGGTATATGATCCCAGCACAGATACCTGGACACGACGAGCGAGCAAGCCCCGGCCTGTGCGCAACATCGGTGCCGCTGTCTTGGGGGATCGGATCTACGTGCCTGGTGGGTATGATGCCATGGATCAGGCGATCGCCACAGTGGAGGTGTACGATGCGCGAGCTGATGCCTGGAACGAGGTGGCCCCATTGCCCACGCCGCTCTTTGCCTACGCGATCGCGGCTGTGAACGACAAGCTGTACCTCTTTGGCGGCTTGGACGGCATACGCTATCTGGATCCCGTGTTTATCTACGATCCAGACAGTGATACCTGGGCATCCGGCACTCCCATGAGCGAGCCTCGCGGCTTTTGCGCTGCGACGCTCGTTGGCGAGATTGTGTATGTGCTTGGCGGATACGACGGGCAGAGCGAGTCTACGCTGTGTGAGATCTATGAGCCGTCGAAAGAGGGGTCAGGAGAGCAGCCGTGGACTCGCCTGGCGCCGATGCGTGTGGGCCGTGGTGGGCTGGCCGCCGTGACGGTCGAAAACCAGGTGTTTGCCTTCGGCGGCGGGTGGACGGAGTATCTGTCATTCAACGAGCGCTACGACGTGGATCAAGGGGCATGGATGTCTTTTGATTCTCCTGTGCTCAGTCAATGGCGGACGCTGGGCGCGGCCCCCGTTCTGATTGGCGAAGAGACGGTCATCCACGTGATTGGAGGCTGGAGCGACCGGCCTCTGAGCACCAACTACGCATACCGACCGTCCTTCCGCATCTTCTTGCCGAGCTTGTAGCGAGTTCTCGCTATTGTGTTCCTGTGCACCTTCTGTGCGCAACGGGACTGCCGAGGCCGGCGCTGAGTCTGATCAGACTGTCCTCACGCGGCAACCCGGGCACAACCCCAACCGCTGGCGGCAAGGAGTGTGCGTCTTTCGCTGGAGATCCCCAAGCGCCTCTCTAGGATGCGATGTTGTTAATACTATCGTTAAGATAATTGTTGACAGCGGCAGATTCATGCAGTATAATTGAGGTCAATGATAATAATGTGCAGTAGTGGCTTTGATTCTGACTTCGCAGAAGGTGGAATCAGGGCATACTCCCTCCATAGGAGGCCATAGCAGAAAACATGCTGTTCCAGAGACCATTGCAGCGACTGCGCAGCGTCTATCACGACTACCCCCAACAGCCTTCCTGGCCCTGTACATCACCCAGAGGTTCGGTGTGGGCATGACCGAGCTCGGCGCCCTGATCGGTATCTTCGCGGTCATGGCTGTGCCCGGCAGCGTCTTGGGTGGTGCGTTGGCCGACCGCTTGGGACGCAAGGGGACGATGCTCTTTGGCCTGGTGGTGAGCGCGCTGACCAGTCTGCTGCTCGGGTGGGCGAGTTCATTCCAGTTGGTCTTCCTGAGCTTGATCATTGTCGGCTTGTTCGCCGAGGTCGGTGGGCCGGCTCGGCAGGCGATGGTTGCTGATCTCTTGCCGGAGGAGCAGCGCGGCCAGGGATTTGGCCTGTTGCGTGTGGTGCACAATCTCGCAGTAGCCGTCGGCCCAATCATTGGCGGGCTGATCGCAACCCGTTCTTTCTTTTTCCTCTTCGTAGCCGACGCCGTAACCAGCCTGATCACCGCGGGCGTCGTGTCCACCTTTCTGCGCGAGACCAAACCCAGCGCAGATTCCAGCGCAGAGCGCGAGAGTGCCTTGCAGACTCTGCAGGGTTACGGGACGGTGCTCAGGGACATACGTTTCACGGCCTTTGTTTTGGCATCCATGTTGGTGATGGCGGTGTCGATGCAGATGAGCCTCACACTGCCGGTCTACCTGCGGGACATTCACAACGTATCCCCCCAGGGGTTCAGCTACATCTTGAGTCTGAACGCGACCATGGTTGTACTGTTTCAGTTTGCCCTCACGCGCCGCGTCCGCAGATACCAGCCGATGCTTCTAATGGCCCTGGGCGCCGCTCTCTACGGCTTGGGCTACGTTCTCTATGGGCTTGTGTCTGCATATGCACTGTTTCTGTCCGCGATGGTTCTTGTTACGATTGGAGAAATGATCTTTCATCCCACGGCGCAGGCGGTTGCCGCTCAGATGGCCCCTGAAGACATGCGCGGACGGTACATGGCGGCCTATGGGTTCACCTGGATTATCCCCGCGATGTTTGGAACACTTCTATCTGGGCTGATCATGGACAACATGGATCCACGCTGGGTCTGGTATGCTACGGGGCTGGCAGGTCTGACTGCGGCGCTGGCATTCATCCTGCTGAACAGACAGTTGGGCGCTTCGGCTCTGGCCGATGAGGCCACTGCCGTTCGCGTGGCTGTCGAGGTGTCCGATATCGAGACGGCTTAGCACGGCATCGTTCAGAAGCCGGATCGGAAGATGGGCGAAGGGGTACCGGCTTTTCGACCGGGATCCTGGGCACCAAAGCGGAGACTGTATTGTCTACCACCCGCTGGCTTCGAAGACTGCTGTCAGCAGCTGATGCCGCTCCTCCAAGACCATTGGACGGGGCTGGCTGTAGTCCTCCAGCATAAATGTGAGTAGCTCCGTGGACAGGTGCCGGCCTTGATAGATCACGTGGCGGTCGACCATCTCCTGACGGGTCCCGATTGCCCACATCTGGTCGAAGAAGAGGTTCCCCAGACCGTAGTGGATAAAGCCGTCCTTGTAGAACTCAATAGCTTGCGGATGGTGGGCCTGGCTCCCACTGACGATGGCGGCACCTGCATCCACCATGCCGCGGAAGTCGGCCCTTTGCTGGGCAGTCGGTTCGTACTGGTAGAACTCCCAGTATTGCCAAGTGGCTATTGGCACATCCACTTCTGACCTCAGTCGGGCGATTTCGGCGTACATGTACTCATAGTCGCACGGAGCAGCACCGGGCGAGTCGTCAGTGGCCCAGGCGAACTCCGGGCCGACGGGGTTGCAGCCGATGAAGGAAAAGCTGTTGCCGTTGGTCTCAATGACCATCGGCTTGCGAGCGTCTTCCAGGTTAGCTCCACCGCCGTAGTAAGGCCACTTTTCCTTGCGATACATTGCCAGCGTATCCAGCGTGGCCTGAGAGCCATAGTCTTGGAAGTGGTTCCCGGTTAGCTCTATCAGATCTGCACCTACGGCGCGCAGCAGTTCGATGTAACGTGGATCGCTGCAAAAGACCAGTGAATCTGTCTTTGGGTTGGGGGGAGGGCAGTCCTCTGCAAATGGGATCTCGTTGCTGATGTGGGTCAGGTCGGCCTCCTTGAGCACGTTGCCGATCTTTTCCGCTGGGTACAAGATGCCGTGGACCTCCATCCGGTGCGCAATGCCCCGCACCAGTGCCGTGACGCCGGTCATCAACAGTATGGACATGCGTTCGGTGTCTCGGTTGGTCAGCAGTTTCCCGTCACTCCCGACTGCTTCCACCAGCGCCTGTGCTCCCTTTCCCTCAGCGCCAATCGGCACCGCTAGTGGATACCGTTCCACGTCAAGCCCCTTGTCCAACACGCTTGCACCGTCCACGCTCAGCACTTTCCAGCGTGGTTCGAGTTCGTCAAATGGCACGATAGCCCAAGCGTGCGGGCGCGCAGCCCACGCCCTGTCCAGCAGTTCGCCGGAGTCCAGCACTGTGATCGGCGCCTCGGCATTGGATGCACCGAGCAGACCGTGCAGCACTCCCAGCGTCTCCGCGGTCACAAAGAGCGTGGGACTTGCTTCATCCCCTGAGACGTGAGTCAGCACGGCAGGTTCTCCTGCCCAAAACCGGCCTACGTCGTCCCAGTCCAAGTCGTCTGCTAGTGTTGGGAAAGGGACGACGATCGCATAAACCCAGCGCGCCAGCAGTACCGGCAAGCCCAACCCTATCTCCAGGTCAGCGTCAGCACTCGATTGGGCGGGGACAGTATCGTGCCCCTCAAGCGCAGCACGGACCTCATCCCGCAGCGCGATCGGTACGGTGGGGCTGAGCCAGACGCGCACTGGCGCAGGTGTGGGAGTGGGTGGAACGGGAGTGGCGGTCGCAGTCGCCGTTGGCGTCGCGGTGGGCGTTGGAGTTGCGGTTGGTGTGGCTGTGGCGCAACTGGTGATGAGGATGGCACCTAACAGTAGGGCAGCGGCAGTTCTTCTCATGAGAGTGCTTTCTTGTCTATGCTCTTCTCAGTGAGACGCGGTCTCCGCGTTGGCCGTGCTTTGCCCGTCCGCGGCACAGGTCCGCCGACCAGGCAGGGGAAAGCGTGGCGACTCTACGCACTTGGTTGCATCAGCACTGTGGAATCTGCGACTCACTCGATTGTGCGGTGCTCCTCCAGCAAGGCTACCACGTCCGGATAGTCAATGTCCAGTCGCCTGACTGTCTCCAAGGTCGGGATGCCATCCCGTGTCCAGCCGCGGCGCCTGTACACAGCGTCAACCAAGGCTTCATAGGCCTGTTCTCGGTGTGCGCGAAGGGCAGCCATTTTCGCTTCTGTGCCCTTGCCATCGGGCTCAAAGCCAATCTGGGCCAGCTGTTCGTCGTAGCGCCGGGCCCGGGATTCGTATTCCTCCCTGGTCACCGGCCCCATCGAACGGTAAGGTATGGCATCGTGCTCGCGAGTGCCAACGCCCATCTTCAGGTTGAAGAGGCGCTGAAAGTTGTACACAGCTTCTGACATGCCGATCAAGTCCTCTGGCTTCTTGATGTCTTGGCGTCCAGTCACAGCGCTGAACAGGCGGATGTAGTTCTCCACGTGTTCCGGGACGCGAGCTGCCATCCGCGGCTCGTAGGCCTCCTTATTGTCGGCGGGCTCGACGTCGTTCCAGGGCAGCTTGCAGAGGCCGTTCAGGCTGAACCAGGTGCGGAACATGGGGAAATAGTGTAGTGCCTCGGCCTTGTCCTCAAAGGTCGGGATCTGGTTTCTGACGGCGTCCATGAAGATCAGCCAGGCTTCGTCGTGCTGCGGCCCCTTGTTAGCCAGCCCATAGCCGCCTTGTTGGGCAATCGATTCCTTCGTGACGTACTCCGAGTACTCCAGGCCTTTGCACTCCATGCCTATGTCCTGCAAGAACTTTGGGTCAGCTCCGTACTCTTCCACAAACAACTGCTTCATACGACGCACACCCTGACCGATGACCGTGCCAAAGCCCTCACCCCGCGCCATCTGATGCAGACTCTCGAGCATCGCGTCTGCATTGCCAAAGTGCAGCTCGAGGCCGCCCGTTTGCTCCTTGTTGAGGATGCCCTCTTCGTAGCATTCCATGGCGAAGCCCAAGGCTGTTCCAAATGATATGGTGTCAATGCCGTACATATCGCAGTAGAAGTTGCCCTCCAACACGGCGTGAGCGTCAAAGATGCCGCAGTTGGAGCCAATGCCGGCGATGGTTTCGTACTCAGGGCCATCGACATGCACCCACTTGCCCCTGTAAGGCCCAGTGCGCGGCTGGAATCGCTCCACGCACATGGAGCAAGCCAGGGTGCAGCCGTACCAACAACCGTTCGGAATATCAAGGCTGAAATCCGGTGTGAATTGGTCCTTGTACAGCCCCTCGGCTCTGGGATCTGAGCCGTAACGGAAGTTGTGCACCGGCAACAAGTCAAACTCGTTCATGATGCTCACCAGCATGGTCGTGCCACCACCACGCATGTCGTTCATGATCGGATCCTGTTCGTAGATCTCGCGATGCATCTTGCTGCCGACGCGGGTCAGTTCAGCCCAATCCGCGGGATGATTGGAGTCTGCGTCTACACCCGTGTATTTGACAACCAGGGCCTTGACTTTTTTGTCTCGCAGCGCGGTGCCAATGCCACCGCGGCCTGCTTGCTTCAGACGCGCAAATCCGCGTCGCTTGTCATAGAAGCTGACGTTCAGGCAGCCGATGAGCGCGTGTTCGGCGCCAGGGCCCGTTGACACAGATGATATGCCTGCCTTCTCCTCTGGCGTATCGGCGAAGAGATCCAGAACTTGCTCAGGGAGCAGGTAGCTGTCGATTGCTTCGTCTGGCGCTTCGATGATTAGCACCAGTCCCTCGTTGCCATCCACAAAGACGATCACTTCTTTGTCCGCTCTTCCTTGGACCTCGATAGCGTCCCAACCAGCGAACTTGAGCAGTGGCCCGAAGTGTCCACCGACATTGCTATCGATTACAGTGCCGGTGAGCGGAGAGATGCTGACGGCGATCGACTTGCCGGAGCCAGGGTATGCGGTGGTGCCACCGATGGGCCCCGATGACAGGATCACTTCGTTCTGTGGATCGTTCCAGCGGGTGGTGCCGCTGACTGCGTTCCAGAGCAGCCACAGGCCGAATCCTCGTCCGCCGACAAAAGTGCGCTTCATCTTCTCGTCCACCGGTCTGGCGGCGATGGCTTTGTCCGACACGTTGACGTAGAGCGTCTGGTTGGCGTATCCTCGATCCACTTGCGGAGGCTCATAGCGGTACTCTGCCAAAATCCTGTGCGCTTTGCGAATCTTGTCTACGGCTTTCATCATGCCGCTACCTTCATTCGTATTTCTGTCGCTGTCAGTGCCGCGTCCGGCAGATCCTCTATGGACAACGCATCCCTGGGGCACTCTTTGACGCAGGTACCGCATGCCACGCATTTGAATGGCACGGTGTGCTCGGCGTGCGCGCGCATCGCCACGATCGGACAGAAGCCAACACACGACAGACAGCCGACGCACAGTCTCTTGCTGATGCGCACAATGCCGCGCTTGTCCCGTTGGAGGGCCAGTGTTGGGCACACGTCCATGCATTCGCCGCACTGGTTACAGTTGTTTGCAGCGTAGTGCCCCGGCTGATCTGTGAGTTCGGAGATGCGGATGGCGGACTTATGACGATCTGGTTCCTTGAACCAGGTCTTGGAGCAGGTCTCTTCACAGATGCCGCAACCGTCACACCGCTCGGGGTTGAAGACAAGCACTTTCATTGTTCGATGTCTCCTCCTGTGGAAGACAGTTCGCGCGAGGCAACAAAAACTCTCGCTGAGGCGAGAGCATTCCCTATGCCAAACAACCGTCCTGTCGAGCCATGCCGTCGGACGGAGCCGGGTTGGGCCTTCCTGTTGCCCAAAGCCGCGGGGCTCCATGTCCATCTCCAGCTGGACACGGCGGGCAGGACAGGCGATCAGAACGCTGCTGCTTCGCCGATTGATGACACCCACGGATGGATGCTATTCAACTGACCACGTAACTCTACGAGGTACTATACTCGCAGACGCTACAGGGAGCAAACGTGACTTCGGTGCTCAGGTCGTGCAGAGGCTTGTCTGCCATGCTGCGAACGAGGGGACTCGATTCCGCAAAAAGGGATTTGTCCCATCCGAAAACGGCGAGCCGGGCTCCTTGCGTAGCATCCCTCCGCTCTGTGGAGGGGCACGCCCGGCAACACCTGCACTTGCGCCAGAGCGCAGCGCCGGTCCAAGTGTCCGGCGGCGTGCCCATGCTGGCGCAGGGTGTCCCACTCCGCTTCGCCTCAGGGACTTCCTTCGGTCGCCGCGCGAGGAGCCGCCTCAGCTGAGTTCTCGGATAGGCACTTTGTCAGTACAATGCAGTCCGCCAGGGGCCGACCGGCTATGGGTCGAATTGTGACAGACAAGGACTGGAGTGTGAACAACACAAACCAACACGGAAAGCTCATCCTTTTTGACATGGATGGCACGTTGATCAACGTCGGCTATGCGCATCGCAAAGCGGTCCGCATGACCGTGAAGACAGTCTATGGCAGGGAGCTTGGCGACGGTCTTGATCCCCACCAGCATCAGGGCGAAACTCAGCCGAACATTATGCGCGCCATTGGCCACTTGTTGGGGGTGCCACCTGAAACAGTGGAAGCGCGCCTACCGGAGGCCATGAGGATGCAAGCCGAGGCTACTGTCGCCGCGCTGGAGAATGATTTGCGAAAGGCGATACTGCCCGGGGTGGAGCCACTGCTGGAGGCACTGCGGGATATGGGCCATTTGCTGGGCCTGGTAACCGGCACGATAAGTCCGATTACCAGTGTCATCCTACAACGGACCGGGCTGCTGCGCTTTTTCCCTCTGTGCGCCTGCGGTGACGAGGGCGAGGAGCGGTTGGACCTGCTTCATCTGGTCATGGCTCGCGCGGCCCGTACATATGGCTGGCAAGAGGCCGGCGGCGGTCTGGTGGTTGTTGGCGACGCGGTCCGTGACATTGAGACGGGCATGGCACTGGGGGCGAGGGTGGTGGCCGTTGCTACCGGCGCCCACCGCTTGGCTGATCTTGCCCAGTACGGTCCGCACGCTGTACTTGCCAGCCTCGAGGACCTGGACGCGGCCCTGGATGCGATCCTCGCGCGATCTGGGTAGGCCTGGACACTGGCAGCCATTCGCCAAACGACGGTGGTCCAGAAGTGGGGTGGGTCCTGCCTGTTGGTGGGCGCATCCAGTCCCATCGGGCTGCGACAGAGTTGTCAGACGCGAGCTTGGCGGCCGGAGTGGGGCACCATGATGATCCGCTGCGTCTTCGACTATCACAGCCCAGCCTGCCCACCTCGGTCCATGCAGAAGCCAACTGCGCCCGTCCGCCCGGTTCGTGGCCTAATCAGCTCGAACAAAGTAATGCCCACTTCGGGGCCTACTGGTGGGCAAGGAAGTGGTAGCGATTTACGGTGAATCGTGGTCAAGCCCTGCGGCTATGCCTAGGAATGGCCTCGTTCTCACAAGATGTCGGCCTCTCGGGCCTACGTCAGGCTAGGGGCGACTGCCAATGCAGCCCCATTGCTGCCCCTCACCCCAACCCCCGCCTGGAGCGGGACGCTGCCTCTCCCCACGCACGGCAAGCCTGTGCAGTGCCAACTGAATGCCGTGGGGAGAGGGTGGAATGAACCGCCATGCCCCAAAGGTGATGTGCACCCCGGCCCCTCCACAAAGTCTCGCCCGGTGTTCGGCGAGGCAAAGCCTCGCGGAGATCCGAAGTGAGCAA
>Ga0111173_1189_pt1 | contig 13885 bp, 15 predicted proteins | sample DeeMarSWOR324_28_FD_80234 | JGI IMG/M metagenome (GOLD analysis project Ga0111173, IMG submission 80234) | Anaerolineae bacterium SM23_84
CCGGAAATAACCCTCGCAACCTGCCAAAATATCTAGAGCAGGCGGCATATCGCCGTCTGCTTTATCGTTGTTTCCGAAAGGAGACACCAGACCCACGGATTGTACTGAAGGGACAATGCATTAACGCTAAATTTCTGCTCATCATGGGGCGGTTTATCTGCCCAATCTCGCACATTTTTCTCGACCTTGCGCTGTAATATTAGGCTGCCCTTGGAAAAGCCAAGGCGAGTTCAGGAATAACCGTCATCTCGCGCAGTCTCAAAGCCATCGTCGCGGCCTGTCGTCCGAACTCCGTGAGATAGTATTTGTAATGCTTGCTCAAATTCTTGAAGTCTAGGAATTTATATCCAGAGGGCTGTAAGATACCAAATCGCCACAGTAGATCTGGTCCAAGCCGCTAAGATCGGCCAAGTGGTCCTGCTGGTTGCGGAGTGCCTGGCTGACGGTGGTCGATTGCTGATCATCGCCCGACCCGAAGAGGATGCTCACCTGTTGGAGCGGGTGGCAGTGTCGGATGTGTGCGATGAGTATGGACTGCAACCGACAGTGTTCTACCGATGGCAGAAGCAGTTGTTCGAGCAAGGGGCAGTGGTGTTCCAGCACACTCGAGACGCGGAGATGACAAGGTTGAAGCGAGAGGTTGCGAGGATGGAGGAGAAGCTGGCCAAGAAGAATGAGCTGCTGGGGGAAGGATGAAGCAGAGAGGAGCAGAAAGTGGACTTCACAAAAGCACAGTTGTATCTACTACTCAACACACATCCCTTCGGCAGAGCGCTGTGGTTGCCCGGGGCCAACCTGAGCGGGGCCAACCTGTCCGGGGCCGACTTGCGCGAGGCCAACCTGAGCGAGGCCAACCTGAGCGAGGCCAACCTGAGCGAGGCCAACCTGAGCGAGGCCAACCTGACCGGGGCTGACTTGCGCGGGGCCAACCTGTCCGGGGCCGACTTGCGCGAGGCCAATCTGAGCGAGGCCGACCTGACCGGGACCGTCCTGGGCGAGGCCGTCCTGACTTATGCCAGCCTGAGCGGGGCCATCTTGCGCGAGGTCAACCTGTGCGAGGCCTACCTGGCCGGGGCCACCCTGACCAAGGCTGACCTCAGGAAAGCGGACCTGGGTGGAGCCAACCTGAGAGACGCTAACCTGACGGGGGCCAACCTATTAGATGCCCAAGTGACCGACGGGCAACTTGCCCAAGCCAAGTCACTCGAAGGCACGATACTGCCCGATGGCACAGTGCACGAATGACGCCCACGGAACGCCGGCACCTGGCAAGCTGAGTCTGAGGCCAATCAACAAAGAGGTAAGCCACTGGACCCGCAGACCGTATTAGGCCACAATCTGGACTGTCCCGCAAGAGGACAGGTGAGTTGCATGTTCAGCTTGCAGCACACGAGGCTGGCGGTTCCACAGCTCTGATGGGATACTTGGCAATGCCGAAGTCGACCAGGAAGACGTCGCCCTGAGGCGCTATCTTGACGCCTGTGCTGGCCGAAAAGCACATCCGTTCTAGGGCCAGCTAAGATGGATCTAGAACCACTCGTCTCAGGTCGTATCGAAAGCGGAGAATTGGTGGGTACTGCCATGCAATTGCACGCAATCGAGAAGTCATCACCCTCATCCAGGCAGTTAGAGGCCGATTGAGAAGCTTTTGAGATGATTGGGGCCGGAAACTGGCCCCAAACAACCCGCATCTAGCATACACAATCCATCCGGTCTGAAGAGAAGATACCGGAGTCAGGTTGTATTCCCCTGTGCCAGAGGGGGTGGACTGTCAGGTAGGTTGTGGGAGTTTGATCTCAGAGTTAGTGAAGGTAGCTTGAGAGCGGGTGTGTTCCTTGACCAACGCTATCTGCGGCCTGCCAGTAGTAATTGTGATGCAAACCACGCAGCACCGGACGAGATGCGACTTTCCCACTGGCTGGCGGTGCCTCTGGTCGCTCTGGCTGGCACGGAATGCGCTGCTCGATGCCCTGATGGGGTCGGGCGTGGTTGAAGTATTCCTTGTACTCCTTCACCACTCGGTACAGATGGCGCTCCCCCAAGATCAGAAAGTGGTCGAGGCACTCTCGCCGCAGGCTGCCGATGAAACGCTCGCAGATTGCGTTCGCCCGCGGTGCCCGACAGGGTGTGCGCAACACCTCGATCTCTGCTGCCACTCGTGCGAATGAAGGTCCATACTTGTTATCGTTGTCGCGGATCAGGAAGCGCGGTCTCTCTCCAAATGGCGTCGCTTCCCGCAGTTGCTGAGCTGTCCACTGATCCGTTGGGTTCCTCGTGACACCAAAATGGACCACACGTCGCGAGCCCAGCTCGATGATGACGAATATGAACACTGCAAAAGAAAACGTCATATGTTTGGAGAAAATGTAATGGGCAACAACACTTTGGACAAACCATAGATTGCATCCATTGTCATTCTGAGGAGCGAAGCGACGAAGAATCTCAGATTTTGGGTCAAAAAACCGCTTTCGCTTTGCTCAGAGTGACATCCCAGCGGTGGCTTTTGTTCAAAGTGTGACTGCCCATTACATATGTTTGGAGAAAATCGCAGGCCCAGATCTGGCTGGCGTGGTTGTGTAGGAACGTGGCCCACGTTTGCTTCAATGCACGAGATTTGCGCTCTTCGTTCATATGCTTTTGAATCGTGCTCTTGTTGACCCGCACTCCCAATTTCAGCAGCTCTCCCCGAATGCGCTCTGCACCCCAAGTCAGGTTTTCCTTGACGATCCGCTTGATCAAGGTCACAAGATCATCTGTCAGTGGCGGTCTGCCTTGCTTGGGCTTGGGTTTCGACTTGCGCTTCCAGAAACGTTTGAAGAGCTCACGATGCCAGCGCAACACGGTGTCTGGCTGTACGATGATCAACGCTTCTTTCCACGTGCGCAACTTGCTGGACAACAGGACGATGAGAGACCGATCTCGCCATGTGAGTTTCGGACGCTTGGTTTGTCGCTGGAGTATGATTAGCTGTTGGCGCAGGAGAGCATTTTCCAGAATTAGTTCTGACTTGGAGCGGGTGAGATCCAGAGCTGCGTTCCAGATCGGGGAATGATTGTCGGGCTTTGTCCATTGGCGTAGACCCTGTTCGATAGCCTGGCAGAGAGAGTGTACAATTTGCCGAAGATAGTTCAACGTTCACCTCTCGGATTAGGATTGGGACCATTCTACCACAAAGTGGAGAATTTGTGCTCAAGTATAGGACGGATGTGCTTTTCGGCCAGGACAGGTCAAGTCGCAAAGCGGAATAATAACCGGCCCGGAGACTGTCTCCAGGCTGGTTTCCTATGCCCTCTTATTGGCGTTTCGTTGTCGAGGACAACGTCGCGTGCGGATGGAAGCTGATTGCCGCTGAGTTGTTGTAGCAAAGCCAGCACTCTAGTGCCCTTCAGGCTGTCCTGTGGCCAGTTCGGCCAGTGCCCTCTCCAGCTCCTCCGGAGATAAGTCTTGCACGATCAGTAGCGGGGTAGTACCATAGGCGATGAAATTGAGAGCTATACTGCCGTAGGGCCACCTGGTTCCACTGGTGTAGCCATGGGCGCTGAGCACAACCAAATCCGCATTCTCCTGCACAACGACATCCTGCAGCGATGCTGCCGGAGCGTGGCTGACGATGATGCGTGTTTCGACATCAGGTGAGATCTGGGCCTGAAGTCGTTCCATGTACTCGCCTACCCTCGTCTGGTTCAACTCCGTGAGCCTGTCAACGAGTTGCCTTTCCTCCTCCGAAGGCGGTACGTGCCGGGGCATTTCTGGTTTCACTACCACGTGTACCAGGAGGAGTTGGGAATTGTGGGAAATAGCGAGCCTTTTGGCCAGCGGTAGGACGTACTCGGCTCGCTGTGAGCCATCCAGGGGCACCAGCACTCGCTGATAGCGCATTTGCGCGATGTCTGTGGCAGGGCTCTTGTGTGGGCACGCACGATCATCATCGGCACGTGGGCGTGCAGGATGACCTTCTGTACGACACTGCTCACGTTCCAGCCACTCAAGCCGCTCTGCCCGTGCGTGCTGATTAAGATCATACCAATTCTGTGGTCTCGCGTAAACTCGACGATACGCTCCGGCGGTAGGCCTTCCAGGATGACCTTTTCTGCCTGCAGACCGACTCTGTTAAGGCGGGCCACCAGGCTGTCAAGGTAGGCTCCAGCCTCGATTTTGCGTATTTGCCACTGTAGAGGATCAATGGCCCGCTTCAGGCCGGTTGCCTGGTTACGTTCTACCACTCGCAGCAGCGTGAGGCGAGTCTCAAAGACCTGGGCGAGTGTGACAGCGTGAGAAAGTACACACTCAGCCAGGAGGGATCCATCGAGAGGAACTAGTATGTGGTTAAGCATGACACTCCTTCTTCCCGCCGTTGGCCTGTGGCGGCGACAGGTGTCAAACAAACTCCCATTGATACAAGGCGGGACAACAGTCGGTAAACGCGGATCGGGTGACAGTTTGCGGCGATCTATTGCTCGGTCGGTGAACAGTCGTCGTTGAGATGACGAGGCAACACGCCCCACCATATTATACAACAAAGTCCTGCTCTGTGCGACACGGCGGGTTGGGATGATGAAAACAACCTGAAGACTACCGCGAGATCCAGCGGATGGGAAAAGTCGCCAACACACCTATCGCGCTGGAGAAAGAAAACCCGCACGACCTGTGCGGGCCGTGCGGGTGATTGTCAGAACCTGGGCGGGTTAGCCCTAGTAGCGTTGGCTACGGCTTTCCCCTGTTGCCACCACCATATTGGTTGCCCCGTGGCTTCTGTGGGCGAGCTTCTGCCACATTAATCTCCCGCCCATCCATTTCCTTGCTGTTGAGCTGAGCGATAGCCTCTTGAGCGGCGCTATCCTCCGTCATCTCGACGAAGGCGAACCCCCTGGAGCGGCCCGACATGCGGTCCGTAATGAGGCTTACCGAGGCGACCTCTCCCACTGCTCCGAAAAGCTCGGACAGATTGCCCTCGGTCGTCGCGTAACTCAGGTTGCCTACGTACAGTTTCTTTGTCATTTTCTTATCCTATCACAGCACAAAGCTGTCTATAAAGGCTACAGGGACCTCACGTGAGTGGCCTGCAACCCCTTGGGACCTTGCTCGACGTTGAACTCGACCTGCTGGCCCTCGTCCAACGAGCGAAACCCCTCCTCTTCGATCTCCGAATGATGGACAAATACGTCCTCTCCGGCTTCACGGGAAATGAAACCATACCCTTTGCCCGCGTTGAACCATTTGACGGTTCCGTTTTCTCTTTCTGTCACTTTTTATACTCCTTAAACTAGACAATATTTTCAGACGCCGCGCCGCGGTAGATAAAAGAAAAAGACCACCCGGTAAGCCAGGCGGTCTTTAGTCACGTCCACAACTCACTTCGTCTGATAAATATTCTATCACACTTTCACCAGAAGTCAAGGCGGCAAGGCGGCATTATCTGTAAAAAGGGTAGCCATGCCCGGCGATGCAAGCAGTAAAGGGAGGCCGTATACTGCTGGTGCTGGCGTCTTTTCGCGTGTATAATAACCGGTGTGAGCATTACAAATGGCTTCGCAGTATTGTAAGCTGAGTGGTTTGCCAGCGAAAGCAGGTCGATTATGGAACCAGACACTTTGAGCCAACGAATTGAAGCTGTCGAGAGGCGGCTGGAAGCTCTGATCGCTGCACAACAAGGGGGGACGGCTGGAGCCTCGCCTCTCTTCGCCATCCTGAAAGAACTCCAGTGTGCTGCGGAGGAGTTGCGGCGGCAGAGTGAAGAGGCGCATCAGGCGCAAACCCTCCTGCATTCCCTCGTCGAGGTGATGCCCATCGGCGTCGTCATCTGCAGTGCCGATGGGACAGTTCTCATGACCAATGCCAACGGGGAGGATATCCTGGGTGCCGAGATTTCGGGAACCCCCCGTTATCCAGAACGGACCTACACGCCATACCGCCTCAATGGCTCCTCTTTTCTGGCAGAGGAGATGCCACTCAGGCGCGCTCTTGAAGACGGAGAGGTCATCAGGGATGTAGAGATGGTGATCCACCATCCGACAGGTGAGAAGAGGATCATCCTGGCATCGGCCGCCCCGATACGGGATGAGACGGGCAACGTCGCCAACGGGGTGACAGTCTTTCAAGACATCACCGAGCGCGAGCGAGCGCGGGAGGCACTGCAGCGGTACGCCGACCGGCTGCGGGTGCTGCACGAATCCGACCAGGCCATCCTGGCCGCCCGTTCGACGGAGGAAATCGCCCAGTCCTCTCTGCGCCACCTGCTCCAACTCCTGGATTGTGTACAGGCCAGCGTGCTGGCCTTTGACCTGGAGGCGAACGAGGTGACGTTCCTGGCAGCCCATTCGAAAGGCGAGACGCGCATGGATCGAGGTTGGCGTGGTCCCATAGAGGCGGACTGGCTCTGGATGGTCGAAAGGCTGGCCCAGGGCCAGCCCTACATGGTGGAGGGTCTACAGGACGCGCCGGCTTCCTCGCCGTTGGTGGAGACGCTTCAGACCGAGGGAGTGCAGGCGCGTGTCTACGTGCCCCTCGTGGCGCAGGGCACGCTCATCGGCTCCCTCAACCTGGGAATGGCGGACCCTGGCCCCCTGACCTCCGAAGAGATCGAGATGGCGTGCGAACTGGCGGATCAACTGGCCGTGGCCATCCAGCAGTCCCGCCTGCACGAGCGCGTGCAGCAGCACGCCGACGAGTTGGAGCAGGAGGTGCTCAGGCGCATCGCTGCGCTGCGAACCAGCGAGGAGCGTTTCCGAACCATCTTTGAGGATGCGGCTATCGGCATCGCGCTCACCGACGCCGGGGGGCGGGTGCTGGAGGCCAATCCGGCGCTGCGGCAGATGCTTCGCTGCGACGCTGAGGCCTTGCGGGGCAGGATCGTCACAACCCTGCTTCATCACCCAGGCGAAGATGTGGATGAGGCTGAGCTGTTCGCAGAACTGGTTGCCGGGGAGCGGAAGGCGTATGGGCTGCAGGGGCAATGTGTTCGACAGAGTGGTGAGCCCACGTGGGCAAACCTGATGGTCTCTGGCGTTCGTGGGGATACAGGTGAGCTCAAGTATGTGATTGCCATGGTCGAGGATATCACCGAGCGCAGACAGGCCCAGGAGGCGCTGATTCAATCGGAAAAGCTCGCGGTCACAGGCAAGCTGGCCGCCAGCCTGGCTCACGAGATCAACAATCCCTTACAGTCGGTCATCGGCTGCATGGGACTGGCGCAGGAGTCGCTGGCCGCGGGCGAAGAGAAGGACGCGGACGATCTCCTCCGGATCGCTACAGAGGAGTTGGAGCGGGCGGCCGCTATCGTGGCTCAGTTGCGTGACCTGAATCGGCCAGCGGGCTCGGGGGAGAGAGCGCGTGCCGACGTGAACCTGCTGCTGGAGCACGTGCTGATGCTTACCAGAGAGCAGTTTCATAGACGGGGCGTGGAAGTGGTGCGAGATGTGACGGTGGATCTGCCTTCACTCGTGCTCGCGCCCGATCGAATACAGCAGGCGTTCCTGAACCTGGTGCTCAATGCGATGGAGGCAATGCCAGACGGCGGGCGGTTGCGCGTCAGCACGAGCCGCAGGCAACCAGAGGTTGCACACGATCCGTCGGGGGTTAGTATTTCGTTTACTGATACAGGCCCTGGGATTGCCCCTGAAGCGCTCCCGCATATCTTTGACCCCTTTTACACCACCAAGCCTGAGGGGCTGGGGTTGGGGCTGTACATCACACGTAGCATCGTGGAGGAGCACGGAGGGCGTATTGAGGTGGAGAGCCTGTTTAGGGAAGGGGCCACGTTCACCGTGTGGTTGCCGACCGGCGAAGAAATGCGTGGAGGAGAGAAGTAAATGGCAGAGTTGATCCGCGCGCTGGTGGTGGACGATGAGGAGCGCATCCGCTATTTTCTGGAAGAGACGCTGCGGCGGGTGGGCCACGTCGTAGCGACAGCGTCCAGTGGTGAGGAGGCGCTCGACTTGCTGCGGGATACGTCCTTTGACGTGGCCGTGGTCGACCTCAACCTGGGTGGCAGGGTGGATGGCCTGCGGGTGCTGGAGGCCCTCCGGTGGCGCTGGCCTGGGACGGCTGTCGTTATCTTGACCGCTCACGGGTCGCTGGAATCGGCGATGGCCGCTATCCGCGAGGGCGTGGATGCTTATCTGCTCAAACCGTCTAAACCAGCGGAGGTGCGGCAGGCCGTGCAAGAGGCGCTGGAACGGCGGAAGAATCTTCGCGGCCAGGCGGAGGGGCGCGAGATCCGGCGTGGGGGCTTTTTCGTTGACCTGGAACAGCACCTGGCGACTCGCGATGGACAGCCGCTGGACCTGACACCCCAGGAGCTCAAACTCCTGGCTCACCTGATGCAGAATGCCCCCCGCGTGGTACCTCCGCTGGAATTGGTGCAGGTGATGCGGGAGTACAAACTGGAGGATCCATACGAAGCACGTCAGATCATCAAGTGGTACGTTCACCGTCTGCGGCGGCAGGTGGAACCCGATCCGTCCAATCCCCGCCACATCCTGAACGTGCGCGGGGTTGGGTACAGATTCAAGGAGTGACATTCGCCCAATTGGCATTAATGCCATCCTTCTCCAACCCAATTCCAACTTTCTTGCACCAATCTCAAAGCAGTCCCAACCAAGTCCAGCGGTTCGGGGCTGCTTTTGGTGTTACAATGATGATATAGTGAGAAAGTGTGTCAGAGTGCAGGTCTAGATATGTAGTTGTGAAGGTTCAGGACAGAGTCCCAGTAAAAGAAAACTAGGAGGCGCAAAAAATGTCATTGAATAGGAGAAGCGGGACAGGCCGGTTGAGAATACCGATTGCCATAATCATAGTCGCAGTTGTGCTCTTGTTCGCGTTGATCGTTGTTGGGCTATCCTACACGCCCGTCGAACGTGGAACAGTGGCCTTGATCACACGATTCGGAGGGCTGACGGGCCAAGTCTTTGAACCAGGGCTGCACTGGCGGGCCCCGTTCATCGACCGGGTCGTGACCATCCCGACTGTCGTCCGATCCCGTTCATCGACCGGGTCGTGACCATCCCGACTGTCGTCCGATCCTATGAGACCAGTGACGATCCAGGAGCATCCAGCGCCAACTATCGGGACTATCCCGTGACTGCGCAGACTATAGATGGTCAACAAATCACGATCAAATACACCGTATTGTTCCGCATACCGCCGGAGAAAGCCGTGGTCATTGTGCAAAACGTCGGCGTTTTGGAGGAGGTTGTGGCGAACATCATAAAGGCCCATTCCAGAAACCTGGCACGCTTGTGGGCACAAAGCCACACCGCCGAGGATCTGTATAGTGGCGAGGGCATCTTTGCCTACGAAGACGAAGTGGAAAAGGCGCTAGCGGGGGAGTTCGAAAAGTTTGGGGTCACCCTCGATGACTTTCTCGTCAGAAAGATAGACTTTGACGAGGACTATATCCGGGCCATCGAGCAACAGCAGATCGCCGAGGAGGCCATCGAAACCGCTCAGTACCAGGCTGATGCTGCCGAGTACGAGAAGCAGCGAGAGATACGACTGGCGGAAGCGGATGCCGAGGGAACAAAACTGCAAGCAGCAGCGGATGCAGAACGTCAGCGTCTCTTGGCCGAGGCCGAAGCGTACGGTATCCAGATACGCGGCCAGACGCTGCGGGAATATCCGGAGATTGTCCAGTGGGAGTTTGTCCGCAACCTCACAGCGGTGCAATGGGGCATCTTACCAAGCGAAGGACTCACACCGCTCATCCCCCTACCGGCTTTCGAGAAGCAGCAGGAAGAAACGACCACCTTACCCTTGCCCACACCTACTCCATCCAGCGAGGGCGAGTAGAGTCAAAAGTTGAAACGTACAGAACAATGACAGGGGCGCTCGCCACGCCTCTGCTTTGTGCAAAGATGCGTCGAGGAACGAGGAGATTTGTGATGGTCGATCCCATTCAAGGACCCGTGGTGGTGCTTCACCGGCGTCGGCATCTCAGCCGAAAGCGGCGTCCCCACCTTCCGTGGCAAAGGTGGAGTGTGGCATAACTTTCGGCCTCAGGAACTGGCAGCCCCAGAGGCTTTTCGCCGCGATCCAGCAACGGTGTGGGAGTGGTACGACTGGCGGCGAGGACTGATTGGAGCGTGCGTGCCCAACGCTGCTCACGAGACATTGGCAGAGATGGAAAGGGAGCAAGATCAATTCAATTGGAAAAAAGAGGAGGGAACATCATGTTGAACATCAAACCGTTGGCTGATCGGGTCGTCGTCGAGCCGTTGGAAGAGGATGTGCAAACCTTTGCTGGTGGCGAGTTGGTACTTCCCGATACCGCCAAAGAAAAGCCCCAACAGGGCAAGGTGTTGGCCGTGGGGCCGGGCCGCCTTGACGAGGACGGTGACCGCATACCGATGGAAGTCAAGGTCGGGGACACAGTCGTTTACGCCAAGTATGCTGGGACGTCGTTCAAGACGGAGGGCAGCAAGGAGATTCTCTTCCTGAAAGAGAGCGACATCCTGGCTATCCTAGGGCAATCAAAAAAGCAGTAAGGAGAAATAGATATGGCAAAGCAATTAGTTTTCAGTGAGGACGCCCGTCGTTCTCTCAAGCTCGGGATTAATGTCTTGGCGAACGCCGTTGTCACCACACTGGGGCCCAAGGGGCGCAACGTGGCGCTCGACAAGAAGTGGGGCGCACCCACCATCACCCACGATGGTGTGACGGTAGCCAAGGAAATCGAACTGGAAGACCCCTTTGAGAACATGGGGGCGCAACTGTTGAAGGAAGCGGCGACCAAGACCAACGACATCGCCGGTGACGGAACCACCACCGCCACCCTGCTGGCGCACACCATCATCACCGAGGGGATGAAGAACGTGGCCGCCGGCGCCAACCCGATGCTGCTCAAGCGCGGCATTCTGGCCGGTGCCAACGCCGTGGTTGTTGCCCTCGCTGACCAGGCAATTGAACTGTCCACCAAGGACGAGATCGCCAACGTAGCCGCCATCTCCGCGCAGGACCGCGAGATCGGCGAGCTGATCGCCGACGTGATGGACAAGGTCGGCAAGGATGGCGTCATCACCGTCGAGGAGAGCAAGGGCTTGGAGTTTGAGACCGAGTACGTCGAGGGGATGCAGTTTGATCGCGGCTACATCTCCCCCTACTTTATCACCAGTCCAGAGTCGATGGAAGCGGTCGTTGAGGAACCCTACATCCTGATCCACGACAAAAAAATCTCGTCCGCGCAGGACCTGGTGCCGGTCCTGGAGAAGCTGGTGCAGCGTGGGGCACGCAACCTGGTCATCATCGCCGAGGATATTGACGGCGAGGCACTGGCGACGCTGGTGCTGAACAAGCTGCGCGGTATGCTCAACTGCCTGGCGGTGAAGGCCCCCGGATTCGGCGACCGCCGCAAGGCTATGCTGCGCGACATTGCCGTGCTCACCGGCAGCAATGTCATCACCGAGGAGGAAGGCCGCAAACTGGATAGCACCACCATCGAGGACCTGGGTCGGGCCGACAAGGTCTTCTCCACCAAGGACAACACCACCGTCGTCGCCGGTCACGGCGATGACGCCCAGATCAAGGGCCGGATGGAGCAGATCAAGGTCGAGATCGACAAGTCTACCTCCGACTATGACCGTGAAAAGCTGCAGGAGCGGCTGGCCAAGTTGGTCGGCGGCGTTGCCATCATTCGCGTCGGTGCAGCCACCGAGACCGAGCTGAAAGAAAAAAAGCACCGCGTCGAGGACGCACTCTCGGCCACCCGCGCGGCGGTCGAAGAGGGGATCGTACCCGGTGGCGGTGTGGCACTGATTAACGCCGTCGCTGTGCTCGACGACGTCAAAATGGAATATCCCGACGAGCAAACCGGCGTTAACATCCTGCGCGCAGCGCTGCAGATGCCGCTGCGAACAATCGCCGTGAATGCAGGCAAGGAAGGCGCAGTGATCCTCGATACAGTGCGACGAATTCAAAAAGAGAAAAACAACAACCGCATTGGCTATGATGTCCTCCAGGGTGAATTCGTGGACATGGTAGAGGCAGGTATCATTGACCCGGCCAAGGTGACCAAGGGTGCGCTCTCCAATGCCGCCTCCATCGCGGCGATGATTCTTTCTACCGAGGCGTTGATTACTGATATCCCCGAGCCTAAACGCTCTGCTCCCCCGGCGATGCCGGAATATTAAGCTGGAGCTGAGACGTTGAGCCTGGAATGTCGCGGCACGATAGGTCCCTCATTAAAAGTTGCATCAACTCAATAGGAAGGTATGCTATGCGAAGTGGTTTCCGTGTTGGCAGGATATTTGGTATCGAAATCCGTGTAGACTGGAGCTGGTTGTTGATTCTGTTGCTGGTGATATGGAATCTTGGAACGACGTTTGGCGGGATTCATCAGGATTGGGGACCGGCATTGGTGTGGGGCACGAGCGTCGTGGCAGCACTCCTGTTCTTTGGCTCCGTGCTGGCCCACGAGCTGGCTCACTCCCTGGTGGCCAGGGCGCGCGGGATCCCGGTGCGTAACATCACGCTGTTCCTATTTGGCGGCGTTTCGGACATCCAGCGCGAGCCTGCCTCGCCGGGCGCGGAGTTTATCATAGCCATCGTAGGCCCACTCACCAGCATCGTGCTGGGTGGGTTGCTCGTCTTGTTGGCAAGGGCGGGCGTGGGGCCTGTACAGGATGTCATCACCGACCCCGCCCGGGCCGCTGCCCCGCTGAGTCCCCTGCTGACGTTGGTGATATGGCTGGGATCGGTTAACATTACTGTTGGGTTGTTCAACATGATCCCTGGGTTCCCGCTGGACGGAGGACGGGTGTTGCGCTCGATCCTGTGGGCGGTGACCGGCAATCTGCAGCGCGCAACACGATGGGCTGCCGGTGTAGGCCAGACCATCGCCTGGCTCCTGATCGTTGGAGGCATTGCGATGACCTTTGGCGCACGCATTCCCTTCTTCGGGACGGGCCTTGGCGGTGGTGTGTGGCTGGCCTTCATCGGTTGGTTTCTCAACAGCGCCGCCGTCCAGAGCTACCAGCAGGTCGTCGTGAATGACGTTCTCGAGGGAGTGCTGGTCTCGCGCATGATGCGCAAGGATCCACCCACCTGCCAACCGACCTGCACGATCACCCGCCTGGTCTACGAGCACATTCTGGGTACAGACGACCAGGCCTTCCCGGTACTGGATGGCGGTCGCCTGGTGGGCATCGTCACGTTGGAGGATGTGCGGCGGGTCACGCACGAGACGTGGGACACCACGTCTGTCGGTGACGTCATGACTCCGGCAGATCGGCTCGTCGTGGTCACACCGGAGGGGGAGGCGAGCCAGGCACTGGAGAAGCTAACGGGCGCCGATGTGCGCCAACTGCCTGTCGTCCGCGATGGAAAGTTGATCGGGCTCCTGCGCCGCCGCGACATCATCAAGTGGCTGCAAGTGCACGCGGAGTTGATCCGCGGCTGAGGAATCGGGGCTGCTTTTTGTGTTACCATGATGATAGTGGGAAAGTGTGTCAGAGTGTAGGTGACGGTGACTTTGACTGGTCCGGGCAACCGCAAGCGGGACCATGCTGCCTGCCAGCGGCAAACAGTGTACCGGAAACTAGGGAAAAAGGAGCTAACAGCTCATCCAAAAGATCTAGGAGGAAAAGCAATGGACAAAAAAGACCATATTCGGCAAACGGGCCAGGCCAGGGGTAAACGGCTGCGGCTAAAACATGACCTGGGCCGGGCCAAAGGGGATCTCAGGGGCGTAATCCGCAACCGTAGTGTGGGCGGTGTTATGGTGGTGATTGGTTTGTTGGCCCTTATTGCCTTCTTTGTGAAGGGGAGCCAATTTGCCGCTGTCATTGCTGTCATCAGTTTGATCATTGGCGGCCTGGTGTTGATCAGGGCGCTGGTGAAAATAGGTGAGACGCGCCGCTCCATAAATACAATAACGGACGGAATCGTCGGTGCG
>Ga0111173_1055_pt1 | contig 13876 bp, 14 predicted proteins | sample DeeMarSWOR324_28_FD_80234 | JGI IMG/M metagenome (GOLD analysis project Ga0111173, IMG submission 80234) | Anaerolineae bacterium SM23_84
TAACTGGGCGCTGACATGCAGCGTGGAGCCAGCGGCGCGTGTGCGCGACGTCCTGGTCGCGCCCTGGCCATCCTCTACACCGCTTCCCACCCGGGTGATTGATCGCGCAGGTTGGTCCGGTGCCACACGCTCCTATGCTGCGTGACAAAGCCCGCTGACTCGTACAGATGTCTTGCTCGATCATTGGCGCCATCCACGGCGAGGTGCGCCGATTTCATTCCCCGTGAGCGCAGCCAGTCCACACCTGCCAGGAGCAGCGCGCGGCCCAAGCCTCGTCCTCTGTGTTGCGGGTGAACGCAAAGACAGCAGATGTCCCCCCGGTTCTCGCCAGTTCGGGCAATGCGCTCGTCATCAATCCAGCCCCAGCACTCGCCGATGACCTGGCCTCCGCGCACTGCGAACATCACGCCGTCTGCCCTGAAGGATGGGCTGCAGTTGAATAACTCCTGCCCAAAGTCACGGCAGGCACGAATCAACTCCAGCCAGGCCTCCTCGTCGCCGCCACGGTAGGTGCGGATGTTCCACACTGTCACTTGCCGCAGTCCTATGCCTCGAACCGGTCGCCCAGCAGCGTGCTCAGCTCTGAACACAACGCCTCACGTGATTCGAACTGGATAGCATGTATGCCAAGAGAAGCTGCCGCCCGCACGTTCTCAGCCATGTCGTCTATAAAAACAGCCTCCTCCGCCGCCACCTGCAGCCGTTCCAGCGCCAGGCGGTAGATGGCTGGATCAGGCTTTCTCATCCCGACCAGCGCCGATACGATGATCGCATCGAAGCAGTCGCCCAACCCAAACTCGTTCTCGATCAGCTGTGGCAGGCTGTCGGTGAAATTGCTCAGCAGGGCTATTCTGTAGCGACTACGCATACGGCGGATACAGTTCACCAGTTCGGTGTCCAATACGTCGCCTGAGAAGAACTCTCGCATGACGGCGACGCACTCCTCTACAGAGTGCAGCCCCAACAGGTCGGAAACACGCTGCCAGCGGTCCCGCGAGGACATGCGCCCCAATTCAGCCAGAATGGAGGCTTCGCTCTCGAAGACGATGGCGTATAGCTCTTCCGGGGCAAGGCCCAACCGCTCAGCGACCTGCCGACGCGGTTCCTGAGACTCAGTCCGTACCAAGACGCCACCGAAATCAAAGATCAGCGCTTTGACACTTCGCGATGGATTCTGCATTGATGTCCCTTCAGCTGCCAGTGGTTGAACCTGCACAGTGCTGCATCCATTGCCGAACTGAGCAGCCCTCCGCATGTGCCAAACCAAAGCGGTTCGGTGAATCGTGCAGGGCGCAGCAACAAAAGCGCCGTGGCACGACCCACGGCGCAAGAAGCACTCCCTCTGAGAACAACGAATCCGCGGGCCTGGCATGCGCCCGCGGACAGAGCCGACTATCCGCGCATGGTGAATGGGCGCACTACGCCAAGGTCGAACCGATGGTACCCATTGAGTCCACTGTGGCGCAGTTCATCCCTTCACTCCCGCACGCCCAGTATATCAGTGGCCAGCGCTGGTGTCAAGTACCTCGACCCGACCGCAGGTCAGGCGAGGCATTCCTACTCGAATCGAAAACGCCACACGGCCAACCCGAAGAACAGCACTGCGTAGGCCAGCAGGATGGCCACCGAGGTCAGCACGGAGCTCAGCCCCATGCCGCGCAAGATCACATTCTGGAACCCCAGCATGGCCCAGTAGGTGGGTGTCAGGCGGCCGATCGCCTGGAAGGCAGCGCCGGTTCCCTCCAGCGGGAACCAGGCACCGCCGAGGCCGGTGAACAGGAACATGGCCAGGAGCGAATACATCATCACATGCGTATCGGTCTCGGCGAGGGCGCCGATGAGCATGCCCAGGCCGACCACCCACAGCGCCAGGGCCACGGCGACCAGCAGGATAGCCACCGGTTGACGCAGGTAATCGACCCCCAGAGCGAATTGCCCAAACGCCAACAGCAACAGCTCCTGCGCGACGGTCAGTGAGAACATGCCCAGCGCATGCCCGGCGATGATCTGCCAGCGCCGAATCGGCGTCGTCAGCAGGCGCTGCATGGCGCCTGTGGTGCGCTCCAAGACGACGGTACTGCCGGACATGATCAGGCTCCAGATGGCGAACTGCACCAACAGCCCCGGGGAGGCCTGAGCGTTTCCCTCAAACTCCCCTTCCCCTTCGCTGGCCGCTACACTGGCCTGCTCTACGGCCAGTGTGAACGGCGGATCCTGCCAGGCATTGATGGCCTTGGAAAAGGCGTCGTCCAGGTAGGCCTGCCTCGACGCGTCGTCGAAAAAGCCGCCACTGGTCTCGAAGGCTTCGGCGCTCAGCCTGGCGCTCTCCACTGCACCCAGCAGCCGGGCCACCGCCATGTCAATGGCGCCGTATGCCGTCTGGCCCGCAGCACTGTTCTCATCCACAGTGACTTGAAGCTTTGCCGGTGCTTCGGTCCAAAGTAACTGCTGGAACCCGGTCGGGACGGTCACCACTGCCGCCAGCTTGCCGTCGAGCACCTGACCGACGGCAGTCTGGGAACCTTTCTCATCCAGCACCACAGGCCGAACCGCGTCGGAGGCTTCCAGCAGCCGCAGCAGGGGACCCGGTGCACTGCCGATGTCGCGATCGATCCAGCCAATGGGCAGCCGTGGGTCGGCCTCTCCAGCGCTGCCTCCGCCGCCGAAGAGCATGCTGAAGAAAACCGTAAACCCAATGGGCATCAGCACCAACAACGCCGCCACCTTGCGGTCGCGCAGGATCTGGGACAGGTCTTTGAGTGCCAGATCAACGATGCGCATCATCCCTCCCCTACGCCAGCCGCCGGCGGAAGGTCAAAGCTCCCGCAGCGAAAGAGATGGCGCCCATGACTAGCACCACTCCCACCGGAAGCAAGACATCGCCCGGGTTGGCGCCAGCCAGCGACAGCTTCCACCCGCGCATCGCCCAGCCCTGTGGCGTAAATAGTGCTACCGCCTCAAAGGTCCTGGGCAGCACGTCCATGCCAGAGCTGAACAGGCCACCGGCCATGCCCAGCACGGTTAGCACAGCACCCATCACCAATCCTGCCTGCCGCGAAGTCTTGGCGAAGGACATCAGAAAGAGTCCGAACCCGGTGGAGACCGCAACGAGGCCCAGCGTGACCAGGGCTACCGTCAGCGGTTGGCCCCAGCGGATGCGGAAGATCAGTGCAGACGCGATGGTCAGCACCACTGCCTGGCCCAGTACCAGCACGAAGGTGGCAATGAACTTGCCCGCCAGGATGGTCGTGCGCGGCGTTGGTGTAGTAAACAGCCGCGGCAGTGTTTTCTGCTCCTCTTCGGTGATGATCGACTGCGCCGCGGCTGCAGCGGTGTAGAAGGAGAAAAAGATCAACTGGCCAGCTAGGATCTTGCCAGCCAGGTCGGCCAACTGGTTCGTGGGCGCCACTTTGCGCGGCGGAGCCTCCACGTCGAGCAGCGGGTGCTGGGCGCTGGCGCGCTGCTGGCCCACCTGCTGTGCCCACTCGGCGTATTGCGCAGCTACGGACTGCATCATGCTGGGATCGGTCGGCAGCCCATCCTCAGCCAATAGCTCTGACGTGACTTCGGCAGCGATCTTGCTGCCTGAGAACCCGTCCAGGAAGTTTGCGATCAGTCCCTTGATGATGGCCGGGCCGATGGTCAGAGTGGGATCATGGTACAGGGTCAGGGAGGTGCCACCTCCGGCGGTGAAGGCGATTGCTGTCAAGTCGGCCGGAATGATGAGCGCTACGTCGGCATCCTGTCGGTTCACCGCCGCCCGCGCACTGTCGGCATCATCGGCTACCGTCGCCTCTATCAGGTTGGACAGTTGCTCCGATTGCAGGAACTCGACCAACACCTGGCCCGCGGAAAAGCCCCCGAACCCTGCAGTCGTCTGGTCCAGGTTGACCACCTGCACGCGCGTTACCGGCAACTGGAAACCGCCGTCGCCGCCGCCCGGCCCGCTGAAGGCAAAGTAGATCAGGGCGGTGATCATCAGTGGCGCGCCGAACATCATGACCAACACAAACGGGCTGCGCGCGTAGCGCATCAGGTCTTTCAGGGCTACGTCGAGCGATTTCTGGAGGTCCATCGCCCTCCCCCTAGTCCCGCAGTGCGTGGCCGGTGAGGTGCAGGAAGACCGACTCCAGGTTGGGTTCCTGGATGTCGACGCCTGTAATGCGCACACCCGCTTCGAGCGCGGCTTCGAACAGGTGCGGTAGGACGACGTTGCTGTCATCCACCAGGAGGGTGACTTTGTGATCGTCGGCTGAGACCTGGTGAACGCCTTCGACCGCCTGCCAGCGGTCGCGTATCGCAGCGGACTCGACACCGATGGTCAGCTCGATCCGGTCCAACTCGCCAACGATCTTGACCAGCTCCTCGTGCGTCCCATAGGCGATCAACTTGCCGTGGTCGATAATTGCGATGTGGTCGGACAACTCCTGGGCTTCCTCCATATAGTGCGTGGTGTAGAGGATCGTCATTCCCGCGCGGTTGAACTCCTTGACCTGATCCAGGATGTTGCGTCGGCTCTGCGGGTCGATGCCCACCGTCGGCTCGTCGAGGAAAAGGATCTCGGGCCTCGGCAGCAAGCCGATGCCGATGTTCAGGCGGCGCTGCATCCCGCCAGAGAACTTGTCTACTCGCCCTTTCTGGCGCTCGGTCAGGCCTGTCGTCCGTAGCACCTCGTCCACGCGCTGGCTTAGGGCCGCGCCACGCAACCCGTACATCTTGCCCCAGAAGTTCAGGTTCTCACGAGCCCCGAGGTCCGGGTACAGGGCCACCTCCTGCGGTACAACGCCGATGGCCCGCTTGACGCCCATAGAATCGGTGCGCACAGAATGGCCCATCACCCAAGCGTCCCCCTCAGACGGCTCGAGCAGACAGGACAGCATGTTGATGGTGGTGGTCTTGCCCGCGCCGTTCGGACCCAGCAGGCTGAAGATCTCGCCCTTGTTTACGTCAAAGTCAATGCCGCGCACGGCGTGCACATCACCGTAGTGCTTGTGCAGGCCGCGCACCTTGATCGCCAGTCCGTTCTCCACCTTCGCTCCTTTCGCCCGCCGCACAAGCTCCTGGGCGAGAGCTGCTTCGAGGCACGTAGCTCAGATGTATGGATCGACTCACCCGACTCTCACTATTGTATGTGCAATGCTCAGTGCACGCATCGGCCAGGCGGGCCATTTCTCGATTGGCCACCTGGCTCATCTTTGCCTTGGCCGAGTGGTCGGTTGATCATGAGGCCGCGGCGCCGTCACAGCACCGCGGCCTCATGCAAAGAGACCTCCAGCTGGCCCTCAACCGCACAGCCCATCACGGTCTGGAGGTCTCCGTATGCTACCATGGGAATCCGGAACCCCGGTCTCTCCGAGAAACCGGAGTTCTGTCCGACGGTTACAGCATGACTCCCTTGGAACTCTCCCACAGTCCGTGGATGTTGCACAGCGATAGCGCAATCAGTGTGCCAGGACCGTTGACCTTGACCGTGAACTGCGCATTCGGATGGGAAAAGGTCATGGCTTCTCCGTGCGCGCTGAATTCGCCCCGGCCTAGCAGGAAGACAAACTTGCTGTCTTCCGGCTGAAAGTAGAGCTCAATCGACCGGATGTGGTGCTCCAGCGTGTTGGGATGCGGGATCTCCTTGCCCACAGTTACCTGAACGGTGAAGAATGTGTCGGCCTCGACCTTGTCGGGCGCGTCAATGGCCGGCACGTGCTTCTCTGCTTTCCAGTCGGCAGACTGGATCTTATCGCCTAGTCTCATCTTTCCTCCTGCGTTCTATTCCAAAGGCTCGAACATGTCCTTCTCAGCGCCGCACTCTGGGCACACCCAATCATCGGGCAGGTCTTCAAAAGCTGTTCCAGCAGCGACTCCGTTATCCGGGTCTCCTTTCGCTGGATCGTAGATATATCCGCATACCTGACATTCCCACTTTTTCACAGTTGTTTCGCCTCCTTTGGTTTATGATCCATATTGGGAAGTTGTGAAAGGCGTTAGCCGGGTTGATTATACCCCAAGCCCTCCCACTGTCAACTCGGCTGGGGAATGGACCGAGCTTAGGGCTGTGACCGGGTAGCCGGAAGTGGGCTGGTGGGAAGACAAAGCGGCACAGATTCAGGGCCGGTCTGGAGACGGCCGGCTTGGTTCAAGCGGCTCGATCTGAAAACCCAGCACGTGTTCAAATCGGCGCAGCGCCGTAACCAGCGGCGCGCCGACCACGAGTACCAGGCCGGCGTTGCCCACTGCCCGCCAGGTGTCCCACCAGGCAGAGGTGGCCACATAGAAGGCTGCGTAGCGCCTGAGCAGTTCCGCCAGGCGCAGGCCGCGTTGCCAGGTCGCACTGGAGGTTATCTGTGCTGCTGAGAGATAGGGCCAGAACCACAGATTCATGATCACACCGAAGAGGAACCCCCACAGCAGGGTCCACAGAGCCAGCATCCATAGCTCCGTGACCTTGCGTCGCCTCAGGTCAGGGAGCCAGCCAGAAGTGAGTCCCATCCAGCCAGCCGCGAACATCTGGTAGGGGAGCCATGGGCCCACCCCGCCGCCCATCAGCGCAGAGACCAGCAATGAGAGTACGCCGAGCAAGAAACCGAACGTAGCACCGTAGACATAGCCGCACAAGCCCAGCAAGAAAAAGATGGCCGAGAAACCTGCCGGACCTGGAACGGCTCGCAGGGCAGCGTTCACTGCAGTCAACACGCCAAGCACCGCTATGCTTCTGGCGCTCATCTGGTGACTGGTGAGGTTCGCCACAACGATCACGACGCAAAGCAGTGTGAGAATGAGGGCAACAAGGGGCGCATCTGGGGCGCGAGCCACGCCCTGAGGGCCCATCTCTGCAGTCCCTGGCGACAAGAACGGATAGCCAAACGTGACCACGCCAATCAGTGTGGCCAGGACGAGGATAGCTGCGTTCAGCAGTCTGTCAGCTCTCACTGGACCGTGCCTCCATGACGTCCTGCGCGGTCAGCAACCAGGGGTCACGAAACAGCCTGCTCACTTGCGGGCTGAACTCCTCCGACAGGCTCATCACTTCGCGGGCTGGGCCGTCCGCGAGTACCCGGCCTCGGTCCAGGATCACCACTCTTTGCGCAGCCTGGGCTGCCAGCTCCACATCGTGCGTGGCAAGTACTACGGTACGGCCCTGTGTGGTCTGCTGGCGGAGGAAATCGGCCAGCGCCTCCTTCTCCCCTGGATCCAGCCCGCGTGTCGGCTCATCCAGCAGCAGGACAGAAGGCTCAGCCACGAGGATGGCCGCCAATGCTGCCCTCTGCCGCTCGCCGACGCTCAGAGCCCGCGGGTAGCGTTCAGCCAGCCCAGCCAATCCCAGCCTTGTCAGCCACAGGTTGGTGTCGACCGGCGGCAGACCGTGAGCGCGCCGCGTGAACTCCAGCTCCTGACGCACGGTGTCAGCGAAGAGCAGGCTGCTGGGGTCTTGTGGCACATAGCCGACGTGCTCGATCAGCGCGTCGATCGATACCTGACGTGTGTCGGATCCATTGATTCTGACCTCGCCCCGTTTTGGGCACAACAGCCCCACCAGGTGCTTCAGTAGAGTGGTCTTCCCTGAACCATTGCGGCCCATCAGCGCAATCAGCTCGCCGGGTCCGGCTCGCAGGTTCAGGCCACGCAGCGCCTCGATGCCATGGTAGTCATACCACAAGTCGCGAACCTCAATGCACGTTGCTTCCGGATGCTGTCGGGATCGCCGTTTCACTGGACGAAGCTGCAGTTCTGTGCAAAACGGCTGCGCTGCTTCAATGGTCAGCGGAATGGGCTCCCAATGCAGGGCCTTCGCCAGTTGCACCAACGGTGGGGCAAACGGGATCTGCATGAGCATCTCTCTTGGCTTTCCTGACGCGGGCGGCTCGTCGAGTGCGGGTAGGTAGATCACCCGATCGGCGTGCTGCACCACACGCTCAAGGCGATGCTCCGAAAGCACCACAGTCAACCCCAGGTCGCGATTGAGCTGTCTGCACGTGATCAGCACTTCCTCGGCGGCCTGCGGGTCCAACTGTGATGTTGGTTCGTCAAGCACCAGAACCTGCGGTTGCAGAGTGAGCACCGAACCAATAGCGACCCGCTGCTTCTCGCCAGCAGACAAGGTGGTTATGCGCCGCTGGCGCAAATGAGTCATGTTCAGTTGAGTCAGCACCTCTTCGATACGCGCTTGCATCAGTGCCTGTGGCAGGCCCTGGTTCTCCATGGCAAAGGCCAGCTCGTCCTCAACCCTGTCCACGACAAACTGCGACTCGGGGTCTTGGTGCACAAAACCGACCATGGGGCTCATAGCGTGGGGTCCCTCCGCGATGGGGTCGTGCCCAGCCACGCGAACGTTTCCAGAGATTCTGCCCCCACTGAAGTGAGGAACCAATCCGTTCACAGTGCGCAGCAACGTGGACTTGCCGCTGCCAGAGGGTCCCACTACCAGGACGAACTGCCCTTCTTCAATCCGCAGATTCACATCCCGCAACGCGAGGATCTCGCTGTCCCGGTAGGCGAAGGTCACACCGTGGAGTGAAAGTATCGCCTCGTGCACCTAGCGCTGTCCTCTGATGGGCACGTCGGTTTCACTCTCATCATGGCCAGGCACTCCGTCGTTGGCCTGCTGAGACGCAGCATCAGATGCCACGGCCCGGTGCGGCAACACGTGCGTTAGCCCATGCCGGTCATCCTGAAGCATTTCTGCGCTTGTGGGCCATACCAGCGCTGGTGCTGCCAGGAGCATAGCGGCCAGGCCGACAGGTGGGGCAAACGTCGGCCACGGCGAGAACGGTGGATAGGGGTAGTACCACAGGGCTTGTCGACCCTGTATCTGAGTCACAACGACAAGGAGCGCGGAGACAGTGCTGGCCAGTGTCACCCACGTGTCTGCCTGTTGCCATCGCTCGCGACGATAGTGGCTTCGTTTCACTTGTCGCCCCTGAGCATACAAGGCCCCAAGCGTCAGCGCTGCACCTAGGACGAGCCAGGCCCAAGCCGACTGCTGTCCCTGCAAATTCAGGGTTCTAGATATCAGGCCGGCCAGCAGTGCGACCAGCCCGGCCAGCGTCGTGATCCGGAGCAGGTAGACGCCGGTGACTGTACGCTTGCCCATGATGCCGCCAAAGCCTCGCGCCTCCATCGACTCGGCCAGGGTCAGCGAACGTTCAAGTGCTGTCGTCACCAGGGGTACGAAGAGAGGAACCAGGTCTCTCAGTCCACGAAACTTGTGACCACGGACCCGCTGTGCCTCACGAATGTCGTTGAGACTGGCAATCATCTGTGGCACAAAAGCCAGGGCAATGGAGGCAATCAATCCCACCTGATAAAGACCTGCCGGGATCCAGCGCAATACGTAGTGCATCTCAACCGCCAGGTTGAACGTGGCAAAGACCAACAGCACGGCGAACAGGCTGGCTCCGGTAGCCAGTCCGTACAGCAGGGACTCTAAGGTGATCGGACCACCGATGATTGGCCACTGGCGTGGCAAGGTGACCAGTACCATGTCACCGGCGTCCGCGGACAGCACGCTAAAGGCCAGGGTGACAATCCAAACTGAAAACCCGAACCTAAGGAAAGCCCCCCAGCTTTGCGCGCCCCGGCGGCTGCGTTGGCCGCTCAGGGCAAACAGTGTACCAGTGGCGAAGATCAGCAAGACCGATTGTAGCGGCTGCTGGTTGACCAGCGCCAGATACGCTGCTGCACCGAGCCAGGCTAGCCAGGCCAGCGTGTGCAGTGATGCAGGTCGCTGCGCACGCTGCTGCATACGCACCAGCGAGAAGATCACCGCAAGCCCCAAGGCCATCAGGCAAAAGATGGCATACTGCCCCACCAGGGTGTCTACGCCGCTGCCCAGCGTCTGCCCCGCCGAAGGTTCGGGCCCGGGCTCCGCACTTTTGGTCGATGCCTCCGTTCCGTCAGTGGGGCAAATCTGCTCAGGATCGGCCGTGGGTGGCGACTGGCCGTCACCCCAAACCCAACCGTCGATGTCGCCGTCCCTCACCTGGCGTTGGCTCGCTCCCACTTCAGAGTAAACCCAGCGCCCGTCGCGCCACTGCCAGTAGCTCCAGAAGCGACAGGGTGGTGCAAGACACTCGCAGAAGCAGCGCTCGGCCGGGTAGTCGCAGCCTGCGCGCTCAATGCGGCAAACGGCCGTGCCCCAGGTGGCGATATCGAGCCCTGACCGCCTGAGCAGCTCCAAGCCGGTGATGTTCTCCTCAGAAAAGGATAGGCAGTCTGTCAGCAGACGTCCATCCTCGAACTGCACCACCAGGCCGGCGTAGTGAGTCGGACTCGACGTGGCAAGATGGGGGCTGCCAGACCCCAAGGCTGAGCGGCTGGCCAAGACCATGAGGAGCAGCGCCATCGCCAGGGCCATGTACTTGCGCTTCATGTCGCGAACTCCGCTTGTGTGTGAGAGGCTGCGAGCGTGCAGTCCCCATATGGGCAAGCGTGGACGGGATCTTTGCCGGTTGTGCTCCAGCCGAAGCCGATGGCAGAGTTCCGTACTCCTTGCCCCAGGATCCTATTGGCTCTTCCGGGATTCAAGCCTGCTCTACCGGTCCATCCGCAGCGGGAGCCTCTTGTTCAGCAGTGCCGGGATTGCCTGGACGGTGGATAGCAGAGGCTCGCCAACGCCCGGCTGAAACTCGATTCTCCCATCCTCAGCTTGCAGGGCAAGCAGCGCGGTCATTGCGTTGCCGCCGGGCTTGGTCCACTTGGGCGCTGTAGGGTCCTCACCAACGGCGAGCAGGGCCATGATCACGTTGGCTGTCGAATTGGCGTTCGTGTCCGTGCCCCATTCTGAAGGCTTGATGGCCGGGAAGCCGCCATCATCGTTCTGCTGTTCCTGGAAAAAAGCTAGCGCCCTCCGTATCTCCGCCGAGTCCTGCGGCTCGCCTGCGGACACAAGTGCCTGCAGCACGTAAGAGACAGTGTCATTGTCCGGACCAAAGGCAGACGCCCAGGCGCCGGAATCGAGTTGGTAGCTTTTCAGTACCTCCACCGCTGCTGGCGGTATCTCCTCACCTGCGGCATCCAGTGCCAAGATGGCCCAGCTCTGTCCAACACTGCCAGCATCATAGGTCCCGCTGCCGTCGTTGAAGGAATGCAGATGAGCGACCCAGTCCTGTCCAAAGTTGGTCGCCTCGTGGCCGGCCGCCACGAGGGCAACAACCAGTTTGCCGGTGGTTGCCGCGTCCACAGCGTACTCATGGGCGCTCTTGGCCAGGTACTCGGCCATGGATGCCTTGCCCGGTCCGGGCGACCAGGCTGCAGGGTCTTCCCCTGCGGCCACAGCTGCCAGGGTAGCGTCGCAAGTCACGCCCGCTGGGTGGCCAAAGCCGGCGTCAAAGCTGCCGTCGTCCTGCTGCTGGGTGCGCAGCCAGGCCAGTGCTTTCTCGGCCGCTGCCGTCTGTTCGGCAGGCACTGCACTCTGCGGCCCCGCCGGTTGGCGTCCAGAGCATGCCCAGACGCCAGCCACTGCCAAAACCACGAACGCCCCAAGGCTCATCCTTTTCATGGTTGTTTTCTTCCCCATATCATCAGTCCTTTCGTCGCCTGACTCTCCCGCTCGCGGGAGACGCGAAGTGTACGCAGCCGTACCTTAGACTGCTCGCTGCGCTGTGACTTCTCGGTAGTAGCAGAAACCCCTTGCCTCTTCGACAAGGGGTTCAAGATGTGGTGCCCCATCTCCCACCCCTTTTCTCGCGAAGGGTTCTCCAGGAGCATCACAGAGGCGGGTCTTCTGGCTCTCTCGGCCGGGCCGAGATCACAGTTGCGGGACAGCGCCGGACTCGACGTGCTCAGCACCCTAGCGGGCGCTTAGCAGGTGCCACCGGTCTTCCCCCATTGTCGCCGGGCTTCCGGGCCTGGGGCGACCTCTGTGTTGCACGGTATTCGCTTGTCAGCGTAATTGTACCGTGCTTGGCTCCGGCGGTCAAGCATGGCCAAGTGCTTGGGGCCTACGTCAGGTTAGCAGCAATGGCCAGTATGGCCCCTGTGCTGCCCCTCACCGCAACCCCCGCCAGGAGTGGCAGTCCGTCCCGCTTGACGGGGGACGCTGGTCAGCCTCTCCCCACGCACGGCAAGCCTGTGCAGTGCGAGCTGAAGGCCGTGAGGAGAGGGAGAATGAACCGCCATGCCCCAACGCTGACATGCACCCCAGCGCTGGCCACGGAGCTCACGGCGCTGCCCGTGAGCTGCGTTCCTAGCTTAGTGGGTCATTGCTGTATAATCGGTCCGAGTTGGTTGAAGCGGTGCCCTAGATGCACAGGAGGAGAAGCCTGTGAACGACAGAACCAACCCCGGCGGCCAGGCAGCGACCTGGCTGCGCTGGATTGCGCGGGGCATGGGCTCACTGATGGCAGGTCTTTGGCTGGTTGCCGGAGCTGCCTCTGCGCTGAGCGCTCGCGAGCCGTGGACGCAGGAGTCGACGATCATTGCACTGCTCGTGCTCACTGCGGCGTCGGGCGTGCTCACGGGTTGGCGTCGCGAGCGCATTGGGGGTACGCTGTTGGTGATCGTTGGTCTTGCTTTCAGCGTCTTCGCCTACCTCAGTGCCGGGCGCAACAAGGGCTACGCCATGCTCGTGTCTGGCGGACCCTTTCTGATGGTCGGCCTTCTGTTCCTCGCTGCTTGGCGGAAGTCAACTCACACCCATCAAGGCTCGTAGGAATCCCCGGGCACAGCCTTGGCCACTCACTGCGAAGCTCCGCCGGTCAGGGACACCGATGGAGATCCGACACGAGGCCCTTGAAGAAGGGTGCCAGGCATGGGGCCTCCAACCGCAGCCAGCCGAATGCTCCAGCGAGGCCGCGGGGCACAGATCGCTGGTCCGCTGATTGGCCCAGTTGGCCCATAGAGGTCACGGTTTGGTCGCCTTCGACTTGCGCCTTTGCTCGCGCATGATTTGCATGAAGCGAGGCGCGATCACTTTCATCAATGGCGACGGCACAGCGGGCTGCCATTCTTCTAGTGCCTGTTCCGGAGGCAGCGGCCACGCCTCTTCGGAGTGCACAATGGTACCCGGAGTGTCAGCCGTCTCGAGCACCTCCAGCGCCTGACGGATTACCCGCATCTGTTGTGCTGCATTGCGCGGCTGGCCAAGGGGGAACTCAACAGCAAGCGTCCGTGGCGCGCCTGCTCGTTCGGCCCAGAAGGGCATGTTGGTCACCAAGACCGTGGACAAGCCAGCTGCTTCGAGCGTCCGTGCCAGCACGGGCGTGTTTGCGGCGCAGTCAGGTCAGGCCGGGTGAGCAACACGCAGGTCACCGCCTCAGCCGCGAGCTTCCTCGCAGCCTCGGGGCCATAGATCTCCTGCCAGGCGGTGGTATTCGGAGGAAAGCCCTGGTGGCCCATCAAGGAATAGGCGTGTTTCGCCAAGCCACCCACGCGTCCCTCGGCGGCCAGTTCCTGAAAACGATGTATCGGCAGAAGGATGTTGATGTCTTCCACCACGTCGCGCGTGTTGATGTGCAGGTGACTGGCTCCCAACTCGGACGGCTGGACGTCTGTGGGCAGCGTGCGGTAGGACGGATCCCCCCGTTCGGGCTCCTGCTTCTCCTGCTCCACGTCAAACGGGCGTTCGACGCCCATGTGGTACAGCCCACCGGAAGTCACCAGCCCGAAGGTGCATTGGGACGGAGGGCGCGGCACGGGTGTCCAGGGGATGGGGAGCTCTGACTTGGCGGCGGTCATACGGTAATAGGTGGCGATAGCGCGGGGCAGATACTTGAAGCTGTCAACAGGCATGGGATCCTCCGATATAGTCGGCCTCGTTTGCGCAAGGCAGCGTAGCGGTGCTGCTCTCGCTATCTGCAATCTCCGCCGGTGGTGCGGTGCGACACGAGACTCCGCATCTGGCTACGCCTGCTCGAAGTGTGGGCACGCGCTCACCCCAGCACTC
>Ga0111173_1041_pt1 | contig 13823 bp, 9 predicted proteins | sample DeeMarSWOR324_28_FD_80234 | JGI IMG/M metagenome (GOLD analysis project Ga0111173, IMG submission 80234) | Anaerolineae bacterium SM23_84
CAGCCATCTCATCCGATCCTATCTGCGGGGGAAAACTCCGCCCAGGGTGAGCAGATGACAGTCGGCGTCGTACGCGCCACCGCTGATACCCTGGCGAGCGACATGGCCGGGCTGATGCAGCTGATCGGTTACGAACCGCGCGGGGATTCGCTGTTCATCAAGCCCAACGTGCCTGACCATGGACCGTCTGGACAGGGCCTGTACACTGATCCAGCCGTGGTCGACGCCTTTCTCCAACTCTGGCCAGGAAGAACTGTGGTCATCGGCGAGAGTTGCATCGTAGGCGGTGACGCGGACATTGCGCTTCGCAGGACCGGGTATGCTGCCGTGGCGGAACGTCATGGTGCTGCCTTGGTCAACCTGGATCACGCGGACAGGTTCGAGGTGCCCTGGCCCCACGGTCGACTCAAACTGCCGACCTATTTGCGTACTCATGAGTACGTCAACATCGCCAAAATGAAGACCCACATCCAAACCGGCGTTACACTGGGAATGAAGAATCAGAAGGGCTTGCTAAGCTGTGCCGATAAGAAGGCTTTTCACCGCCTGGGATTGAATGGGTGCATCCGCGCTCTGGCCGAGGTGGCTCACCCGGCTCTGACCATAGTGGATGGCATCGTGGCGCTGGAAGGTGACGGCCCGTGGCGCTACGGGCGGCCAGTGGAGATGAATGTGCTGGTAGCGGGTACGAACATCATCGAAGTGGACAATGTCTGTCGAGAGCTCATGGGTTTTGCCCCTGACCATGCACCGCACATCCCCGAACGAACAGACATAGAAACGGTGGGGTTGAGCATATCGGAAGCCAGTCGTCGCTTCGCCTTCGACTACAAAGGGCATTTGCTCTATAAGAATGTGTACGAGCACGTCAACGACTCATGTAGTGGCTGCAACTGGACGTTGTACCATACCTTCAAGGCAGTCAAGCGGACCAGATGGCGTCGGATCAAGTTCCTGTATCGTGGTGAGTGGCGTCGTCTGGACGTTGTGATGGGCCATGCTGACAGACTGCCGGCTGGACACGGAAGAATCATCTGCGTGGGTGACTGTGCGCGGCAGTTCGCCAAGGCACACCGACTGCCACTCGCGCGCGGATGTCCGCCCGATGCAGAAGATGTGCTCGAACTGCTGTAGATGGTGGCATTGTCAGGACGGAACATGATTGAAGCAGTTGCCTTTGAGCAGCTGATGGACTTTGTCAAGAACGCCTATGGAGACTGGGAAACACGCCATCCGGGCCGCCGTGCATTTGGATATCTGTGCACCTACGCTCCACTGGAGGTGCTGCACGCGGCCGGCTTTACACCGCTGCGCTTGATGCAGCTCTCCGGCCCTGTGGCCCTGGCGAATGCGCATCTGCCCTCATTTGCTTGCGCACCAGCGCGGGCAGTCACTGAGCGGATGTTGAGCGGTGAGCTGGACTGGATCACGGGCGTGCTCTTCACGCACACTTGTGACACGATGCAGTGTCTGGCGGATATCTGGCGCATGGCCGGGCCTGGGTTCCAAGTCATTCCCTTCTCGCTGCCTACGGTCCTCAGTGCTGCGAACGTCAAGTCGTATGCGGTGGCAGAGCTGCAGCGCTTGGCAGCGCTCCTCGAGGCTGAGTCTGGCGTCGCAGTGACCGATGATGCGCTGCGTACGAGTATCAGGCTGTACAACGAGCAGCGGCGTCTGCTGTCGGCACTGCACGAACGCCGCGGTTGCTTCGCTGAGGAGCAGTTGTGGGCGCTCACAATGGCCGGCATGCTGATGCCGGTCGAAGAACATATCACCTTGCTGCAGTCGTCGCTGCTGAGCACGGAGGGCAATCCTGGGGCTGAGAATGGGGGGGCGGGGCTCGTGCTCGTCGGGGCCGTCTTGGATGATCCGATCGTGCCATCACTGATAGAGGACTTGGGCGGACGGGTAGTGGGAGACGATCTGTGCACGGGCAGCCGCTATTATGACACACTGGTGGATGAGACAAGGGAGCCAGTGGTTGCACTGGCCGAGCGTTATCTGAAGCGGGTGGCCTGTCCTGCAAAGCACAATGCAGCGAACGGGCGGGCGCGGCGGTTGCGGAGTCTGGTGCGGACAACTGGCGCACGAGGCGTGGTGTTCCTGCTTCCCAAGTTCTGTGATCCCCACGCGTTCGATTATGTGCCGCTTACCAAGGCACTTGACGAGGATCGGGTACCTCACCTGCTAATCGAGACCGATGTGACCACACCGACCGGGCAGCTGCGTACTCGCCTGCAGGCGTTCATCGAGGTGCTAGAGAACGCACATGGCTAAGCGGTACAAGAAGCTGAAGACGGCCGCAGAACTGCAACGCTTAATGGAGGGCCATTACCGGCAGGCGCGATTCCTGCGCCTGGGGCGGCCCCTGGCGTGGGTAGCCAGCGGTGCACCTGTGGAGCTCCTGCGAGCGATGGGCGTGCTGCCTGTCTACCCAGAGAACTATGGGGCGCTGTGCGGCGCGCGGCGAGAGGCGGTGCACCTGTGCCAAACGGCCGAAGCGCAGGGCTATTCTGCAGACCTGTGCTCCTATGCACGCAGCAGCCTGGGTTCGATGTTCGATCACAAGGGCGCGCCGATGCATGGTCTGCCCAAGCCCGATCTACTGATCTGCTGCAACAACATCTGTGGCACGGTGGTGAAATGGTTCGAGGCCGTTGCGCAGCACTATGGCACGCCGCTATTCATCTTGGATACTCCATTCATCTACGATCACTATGAACAGCAAATGCAGACCTACGTTCAGGAGCAGCTGGAAGACCTGATCCGCTTTGTCGAGAAAGCGACAGGTCGCCGCTTAGACTGGAAGCGGCTCGAGGAAGTAGTGAAGCTGTCCAATCAGACCGTCTCGCTGTGGGGGGAGATCCGTGCCCTCTGCAAGGCACGGCCTTCACCCCTCAACGCTCCGGACCTGTTTGTCAACATGGCACCGATTGTGGTGCTGCGCGGTACGCCGGGTGCCGTGCGGTTCTACCAACACTTAAAGGCCGAAGTGGAGGAGCGCGTCAGGGATGGTGTGGGGGCTATCCCCCAGGAGAGACACCGGCTGCTCTGGGACAATATCGCTATCTGGCACCATCTGTATCGGTTCTACAACTACTTTGTCAACTATGACGCGTGCTTTGTTGTGGATACATACACGGGCGGTTGGGCACACCAGGTGCCTGTCGGAGGTCTGCTTGAAGGGCTGGCATCGGCCTATGCCACCATATTCCTAAACCAGAGTCTGTCCTACCGTACGGAGCTTGTGGTTGACCTCATCTCAGAGTATGATGTCGGCGGCTTTGTGATGCACAACAATCGCAGCTGTAAGCCGTATTCTTTGGGGCAGTACGCGATAAGACGGGCGGCTACCGAGCGTACAGGCGTTCCGGGGCTGATCATCGAGTCGGATATGTGCGATTCGCGGGCCTTTGCCACGGAGGCCGTTCGGACGCGGATTCAAGCCTTTATGGAGACATTGGCAGCAGGCTGATGTCGACACCATGTGTTTGGGGCATAGATATCGGGTCTCTCACCGTGAAGGCGGTTCTGCTGGATGCAGGTGGGAAGCTGCTGGCCAGGGGCGTGGAACCGGCGGGCTATGGTGGCCAACAAGCAGCTGAAGCCCTGGTCCGGAGCCTGCTGGACGAACGTGGTCTCAGGCCGGCCGATGTTGTGTATACAGTAGTCACTGGGTACGGACGTGTGCGCTACGATGGCGCCGATGAGGAGCTGTCCGAGATCTCTTGTCATGCCCGCGGCGCATTCCATTTGCATCCCGCGGTGCGCACGGTGATTGACATCGGTGGACAGGACAGCAAAGCGATCCGCTTGAATTCAGCAGGGCGGGTGGTCGATTTCGCCATGAATGACAAGTGCGCGGCGGGGACTGGGCGCTTTCTGGAGGTGATGGCTGCGGCGCTGGATGTCTCCGTTGAAGAGTTCGGGCATCTGGCGCTCGAATCCGAGCGTCCTGTCTCCATCAGCAGCACCTGCACCGTGTTTGCCGAGTCAGAAGCGATTTCGCACATAGCGCATGGCGCCACCAGGCAGGACGTTGCATCCGGTTTGCATCAGGCGATTGCCAGCCGTCTCTTTGGGCTGGCGTCCCGCGTTGGGCTCCAACCTGAGATCGTGCTCACGGGTGGGGTGGCTCTCAACGTGGGGGTCGTGGCAGCGCTGGCCAAGGCATGTGGTCAGGATGTCACGGTGCCAGCGGACCCTCAGACTGTCGGTGCCCTGGGAGCGGCGCTCTATGCGGCGCACAAGGGAAGGAGGTAGCCTGCATTCGGGGTTGCCGGGTTTTGACAGCTCCAGGAAACCCGTGGTAACATAGCATAGTCGTGGCTTTGCAGCACATCATCACCCAAAGGAGGGAAGGTAACAATGGAGAAGCTTTGGCTGAAGAACTATGAGCCGCAAGTTCCGCACACGCTCGAGTACCCCGAGCGTCCTCTGCACACCAATCTCGAAGAGACCGCTCGCAAGTACCCCGACGCAACGGCAACCATCTTCCTCAACCACAAGATTCCCTACAAGGAGCTGAACGAACTCGCTGATCGGTTTGCCGCTGCCCTGCAGCAAGTCGGGGTGAAAAAGGGTGACCGTGTCGCCATCTACATGGCGAACTGCCCTCAGTTCGTGGCCAGCTACTACGGAGCGCTGAAGGCGGGGGCTATCGCTGTCACCTTTAATCCCTTGTACGCGGCGCGAGAGGTGGAGCATCAACTCAAGGATTCCGGTGCCGAGACGATCGTGGTGATGAGCCGCTTCTACCCGATCGTCCAGCAGGTGCGTGCCAACACTGCACTCAAGCACGTGATCGTCACCAATATCAAGGAGTACTTCCCGCCTCTCATCAAGCTGCTGTTCACGCTGTTCAAGGAGAAGAAAGAGGGCGACGCGCAGGACATCTCGGGCGACGCCAACACGTACTGGTTTCAGGAGCTGCTGAGCCGAGCTCCGGCCAAGCCCACGCCCGTCGACGTCAAGCACAGTGACACAGCCTGTCTGCTGTATACCGGCGGCACTACTGGCGTGCCAAAGGGCGCGGAACTCACCCATCGCAACTTGATGTCCAACGCCATGGGCTGCAGATACTGGCTCCACGACCTGCGGGAGAGCAAAGAGGTCGTTCTTACCGCTATTCCGCTGTACCACAGCTACGGAATGACCACCTGCATGAACCTGTCGGTCTACGCAGGGGCAGCGATGCTGCTGATCCCCAACCCCCGTGACTTTGCGGATGTGATGAAGAACATCAAGAAGCACCAGCCCACGCTTTTCCCAGGCGTCCCCACGATGTACGTGGCTTTTAACAACTTCCCCGATGTCGAGAAGTACGGTGTCAAGTGCATCCGAGCCTGCATCAGTGGCGCTGCAGGCCTGCCGGTGGAGGTGCAGACCAGATTCCAAGAGTTGACGGGGGCCAAGCTGGTCGAGGGTTATGGATTGAGCGAGGCGTCGCCGGTCACGCATGCCAACCCAATCTTCGGCTGGAACAGGATCGGCACGATTGGCCTGCCCTGGCCGGATACCGAGGCTAGGATCGTGGATCTGGAGACGGGTAAGAAGGAACTGGGAGTCAATGAGATCGGTGAGTTGGTCGTACGCGGCCCGCAGGTGATGAAGGGCTACTGGAACATGCCCGAGGAGACCGCTTTGGTGTTGCGTGAGGGCTGGCTGCACACGGGTGACATCGCCAGGATGGATGAAGAGGGCTACTTCCAGATTGTCGACCGCAAGAAGGACATGATCATTGCTGGCGGGTTCAACATCTACCCACGTGACGTGGAGGAGGTCTTGTACGAGAACCCCAGGGTCAAGGAAGCAGTGGTGGCCGGAATCCCCGATCCCTATCGAGGCGAGACGGTGAAGGCTTACGTCGTGCTCAAAGAAGGCGAAACGGCGACGGAGGAGGAGATCATCGAGTTCTGCAAGGGGAAGATGGCCAAGTACAAGGTGCCGAAGATGGTTGAGTTCCGCCCCGAGCTGCCTAAGACGATGGTGGGCAAGGTCCTACGCCGGATACTGGTCGAAGAGGAAAAGAAGAAAATGGCGGAGAAGGGCCAGTAGGAACAGGATCCAATCAGCTAGCTACCAGGTCATTTGGTGGTTGGTCCGATCACATCTGCTCTGCAACGATGCACCTGATCCTCGACAAGGCAAAGGCGTTCGCAGTCCCCAGTTCCCAGATTGCGAACGCCTCTCTTGTCACTATTGTCATTGTTATCCGTGCTAGAGACTTGGGTCCTCTGGCTATAGATGCCTGACGCCCGTCATGCGGCACTGGTCATCTCTCACTGAGTGGGCCAATAGCGGTAGATGCCCCGGTCTGTACCGACCAGAATCAGGTCGGGGTCGTCGGGGCTTAGCGCCAGTGCCCGCAGTCTTCTGCTTTGCAGCCCAGCGCCCAGCGATGTCCAGCTTGACCCCGAGTCGGCGCTGGAGAATACGCCCTCACCTTCGGCCATGACATACAGCGTTCCCGGCACAGCCGGGCTGACGGTCATCCCTCTAAGCTCCACTGCTGCAGCGATCTGATTCTGCGGAACCAGTATCGACTCGGATCGGCCCTGCCCCGCCACCAGGCTTGGATCAGCGCGCGCAATCGCAATCGGTCTGCCGCTGCCTTTGAGCGGCAACGCGAATGCAACTACGCCAGAAAGGTACGGCTCCCAGTTCTCTCCAGCATCGAGGCTTCTGAATACCCCTCTCTCAGTGCGCGCGTATGTGGTGGTCGCTGGCCCTCTGGGATCAATCACGATGCCCTGGACATCGTCGCCAATCGACGCTCCTTTGCGGGCCCACTGGGCGCCAGCATTATCGGAGCGGTAGATCCCCTGCCCCACCGTAGCGGCATAGATGCGGTTGCGCTGTTCCGGATCAACCGCCAGGCTCTGAATGGGAGCTTCGGCAACACGGCTGGCGGAGGCCCATGTCGTCCCGCCGGTGCCGCTTCTAAACACGAACCCCTCCCTGGTGCCCACGTAGATGGTCTGGGTGATGACCGGATCCACTTCTATAGCCGTGATCTGGGCAATCGGCAAGGACACTCCGACGTGCTCCCAATCCTCACCGCTATCGGTCGTTCGGTACAGTCCGCCCCCGGCGACACTGGCATAGAACGCCTGCCCATCCTTGGGATCCGACTTCAGAGCCAGGATGCTGGCTTCGGCGTAGGCCTGGATGCTGGAGCGCTGCTGCCAAGTGCGGCCTGAGTTCCCACTGATGAACAGCTGGTTGCCTGTGCAGGCATAGACCACGGTTGGCTCCGTCGGATCGACGGCTACGACCTGCACGTCTTTGTCTGTCAGTCCCAAGTCGCTCCTGATCCAGGTCTGGCGGCCGTCTGTGCTCTTGTGCAGGCCAACTTCCAACCCCACATAGATCTCTTGCGGGTTCTTGGGATTCGTTGCCAGGGAACGCGCCACGGATGGATCGCGCCAATAGTCGGCGTAGGTCCAGACAAGGCCAGCATTCTCGGTCTTCCAGAGTTTGCCCTCCGATATGGCATAGACGGTGCGAGCAGCCCGAGGGGGAATGTGCAGCGATGATACGTTGGTGAACCCAGTGCGCAGGCGGGTCCAGGTCGCTCCGCCGTCAAAGCTCTTGTAGATGCCATGGTTAGCTGTGCCGACATACAGAATGTTTGGCTGCTCGGCCTCCATAGCTAAACACTGCAGCGTACCGGTAAACCGTCCGGCTGGATGCCAGTCCATGCCGGCGTTAGTGGTAGTGAACACACCCGCCGGCGTGCCAGCGTACAGCTTGCGCGGGTCGTGGGTGTGCACAGCCAGGGCGCGGATCTCCGAGGCAGGCAGCCCGGTGCTGCGCTCCTGCCAGCTGCTGCCTCCATTTGCGCTAACGTGGACCTTGCCGTTCCAGCTGCCAGCATACAGCACTTTGGGGTCGTCCGGATCCACGGCCAGGGCACGCACCAGGCGGTTGTCCAGACCGTTGTTGCGGGGAATCCATGTTATCCCTCGATCTTCACTCTTGAACACGCCGCCATCTGTTCCCGCATAGAGCACACGTTCGCCGCCAGCCTCTTCGACCCGCAGGGCGTTGATCTGACCATCGAACAGCCCAAAGAGCACTGTCCACTGCTTGGGCAGCAGTGTGGGGGATGGCGCTGTGGGAGACGTGGGCGTCGCCGAAGTCGGTGATGGGTAAGCGCTCGGGAAGAGGGCTGGTCTTTTCCAGACCGCGACAAGCAGCAGGATGATCGCCAGCACGGCAATGATCGCCAGCGCGTGGTCCTCCAACCACTCGCGTAGACCCGGAGCGGAATCTGTGTCCATGGTCCGACCACCTCGTGGAGTGACTGATTATGGTTGATTATACCAGATAATGTCAAGTTGGCGAAAGCTGTCGTTGGTGCGGGCCTACGTCAGGTTAGGGGCAACCGCCGGTGTAGCCCCAGTGCTGCCCCTCACCCCAACCCCTCTCCCCACGCGGGCCAAGCCTGTGCAGTGCGAACTGAATGCCGTGGGGAGAGGGTGAATGAACCGCTATGCCCCACAGCTGATGTGCACCCGGCTGGTGCTGGGAGCACGACAGAGGGGCCAGCCAAAGTCGCTCAGGTGCTGACATTCTACCTGTCTCCCTGCGCTGGCAAACGCGGCGCAAGGGGAGCCAACCAAGCACTGGAGTCGCGCGCGGTCTGCTTGCGGGCCATCTTCGGGACGTGCTATAATCACACTGCGCCGCCCGGTTCTGGGGTGATGTCCATCATGGAGAAGAGTGGCTGAGAGTTCCCAAGTGTACAAGAGTCGCGTAGCCTTCACTCAGCAAGTGGGCAGGCTTTGCCTGTCGTCTCGCCCAGCAAAGGAGGCTGTTCCATGGATAAGCAGGGAACGATTCGCGCAATAGAAGCGTCGGCGGTCTTGCTCTTTTTCATCCAGGCCGTGCGCACGCTGTTCTCAGTGCTGTTCGGCGTCATCTACGACGCCATTTTCGCTGGTCCGCTGACGGTGGGCGCGGTGGTGATCAATGTGCTGGTCCTGGGCGCTTTCCTGGTGCCTCTCTTGGCGCCTCGCAGGTACGCGCGCCAGTTGCTCACTGTGTCATCGGTGCTGGTGTACCTGGCGCGAATCCCCATGACGGTGAACGACCCGCAGATGCGGCTCTACAGTTCGCTGCTCATCGTGGCAGCGGGCGGGCTGTACGCTGCGTCGCTGCTGACTGTAGCCCCTGGCCTCTTGCCGGTATCCTTGATGGCCGCGCTGGCCTTTGACCAGCTGCTGCGAGCCTGGGGCAACACCTTCGACGTCACGCTCCGCGCTGGCTGGCTGCCGGTCCAGTTGGCCATTTCCGCGGTGCTGCTGGTGCTCAGCGTTCGTGCAGCCAGGCTGCGCCGTGTGGATGCTCCCGAGCTTGGCCTTGGCCTGCTCGGAGGGATGGCTGTGGGCGGTATGCTGTTCCTGCAAACCTCCTTGCTTTCCTTACCGAACGCCATCGCTCGTTGGAGCGCGTGGAGCTACTCGGCCCTGGTTCCATCCCTGCTGGTGGTCACCTTGCTGCCCTTGCTATGGGGAGCTCTGCGCCCGGCTGCTGGTGAGGTCACGGGGCGCCGCTTGTGGGGGATCATCTTGTTGCTGCTGGTGTGCGGCGGCCTGGCGGCCGGCTACTTGCTCACGGGTTTCCTGGCGGCAGTAGCCCTTCTCGTGGCCCAGCTGGCGGTTCTGCTCGCCCTTCCCTCCCTGTTGCGCGAGACCAGGGTCGAAGGCCAACACAGCGGCTCGCGGCTGGCGGCGGGACTGCTCCTGTTCCTGGCGATGAACTTTGCCAATGCCTTTGCCTTTACCTACGCGTATACGCTGGACTTGTTCCGGGGTGCTGGACTGCCTATCTTTCTCTTAGCTGGCCTGTTCACGACGTTGCCTGCGGCGCTGCGCGGTCTGCGTCTCCCAGGGTCGCCTGAGTGGGGTCCGGCCCGGCTGGTGGTGGGCGTCGCTACAGTGATGGTCGCCTTGAGCCTGGCGTTCGCGTTCCCATCAGCGCTGCAGATGAAGGAGGCGGGGCCGAACGTTCGCGTCGCGACCTACAATATCCACTACGGCTACCACAGTGACTGGAAGTTCTACCTGGAAGAGATGGCCCAGACCATCGAACAGAGCGGGGCTGACATCGTAGCGATGCAGGAAGTGGACACCGGGCGTATCACCAGCTACTGCGTGGACGATGCGCTGTGGCTGGCCAGGCAGCTCAGGATGGGCGTCTACTACCTGCCGACGGTGGAGCACCTGACTGGCATCGCGGTGCTGTACCGCTTCCCTGTGCAGGAGGCCGATGGGAAGCTGCTGACCAGCCGCCTGGAACAGACGGGCATCATACGGACGCGGCTCAAGGTCGGGGATGAGTCACTTGACGCCTACGGCATCTGGCTTGGCCTGGAGCGTGAGGAGCGAGCGGTTCAGCTGACAGAGGCACTCGACTTTATCGGGCAGGGATCGGCCGTGTTCGGCGGCGATTTGAACTCGACGCCCGACTCGCCAGTGTACGAGCGCTTGACAGGGGCCGGTTTTTTGGACCCATTCATCGCTGGTGGTTTCGAGCCCTTGCCTACTTCGCCCTCTGAAGAGCCGGAGGAGCGCATCGACTATGTCTGGATCCGTGGGCTGAGGCCCGTCGATGCACAGGTGCCAAAATCCACTGCTTCGGACCACCGCATGGTAGTGGTGGAGGTGGCGTTACAGTAGGTTGACAGCGGTCCTGCAACGGGGCAAACGGAGAGCGGCAGCTAGCATCCGGGTGTGGTCCCAGCACGGCAGGACTGGAACAGGGAAAGTAACCTGCTGTCACGAGCGCACAAACTGCAGCACTGCGCCCGAAGGAAGGGTGGAGGACTGCTTGAGCAGTTCCGCTGGCTGTCCACCAATCCAGTACGTGACCACCGCGTGGCTGCGTCCCCACTCGGTTTGCACGATCCAAGCTGGCACTTGCCGGCCACGGCCAGCATGTACCTCTTGTCGTCCTGTGACCGCTACTGTGATCTCAAGAACCTGTGCCAAGCCAGCGTGAAAGGCTGGCAGCATGTAGGAGTAGCCTTGGCTGAGCGGCATTAGGCGGAGGATCATCTCCACCGAGTGTGCGTCGAACGCCGGGCGGTCCAGCCTCACCTGGATCGGCCCGACGTTGCCCTGCGGGGTCTGCCGCATGCCTGACACCTCCAGGCCACGGTAGTCAAGCGATACGGTTGCCCCTGCGTGTTGGTCGTGGTGTGAGAGTGGTGAGAAGGTAGAACGCAGCACGACGGTGGTGCTCAATCGGTCGCCCAGGATGTCTGACCGCGCAGCCTGGGTGCGCTGCAGCGCAAGTTGGCCATCAACCTCGAGAAGCTCGATCTGCTCGGTGGTGGTGCCGACGACACGTTCGATTCCCTCTTCGATGAGCGCGATCGTCTTGCTGTCCGCTTGAGGAACGAGACGAGTCCAGTCGATTCGAGGATCACCGACGGTGATGAGCACTTGTACACACTCCAGGTGGTATCAGGGCGGAAAAGGCAGCGCACGGCAAAGCCTTCTCATCGTGCTCTGGAGTCAGTGGGAGAACGGTAGCCGCGAATGGCCTGCACAGGCCGGCGCTCCGGCACCCGCTGTGGAGATCCGCGCTCAGTGTAATTGAGCGTACAGCCAACACCCGTCTGCCCTGACACAGGCGGCTTCGCGCCGTGCGACCCGTATATACTAGCCCTTGCCAGACTGGAGCATGGCCTTTCTGATGGTGATGATCTCGTGCAGATGGCTGCCGAAGACGTCGGGCTGAATCTGCTCCAGTATGTATCTCAGGCTTTCGCAGCCAGTGTCCCAGTACCCGCTGTGAGCACCGAGTTTTCGCGTGCTCCTCACGGGGATGTCGGTTACCTCGCCCAAGTCCTCTCCCTGCAACAGGTCAGGCGCCAGATCCCAGTCAGCGACGATGTTCCGCCAGCAAAAGCCGCCGGCGAAATCGGCTTTGTCAATCTTGTGGCAGAAGCGGGGCCCGTAGGGGCATTCAGCTCGCTTGTCGCGTGATTCCTGAAGGTCCTCCTTTATCTGATCCCAGGCTCCCTTGGTTGGTGGCGGGAAGGGAGCAGATTGCCCAGCCCCAGCTAGCTTCCCCAGCCCACGTCTCACCGTTTGACTTTCGCCCAGCCTGCCCAAGACACGTTGTGCAGCTCGGTTGTCGACAAGGCGCGGTAGGGCGTCCCTCAGGCGCCTGGTCACGGGGTCCTCCAGCAGGATGTCGACGAACGTTTTGAGGGGTGACCCGACAGTGAAGTAAGTCTTGATCCTCCGCTTGTGCGCCGTTGGCAGGGTGCGAGACAGCACTTCGAAGCTGATGATGCCTCCCAAAGAGTGGCCTATGACGTGAACCTCGTCAAACTCCTGTTCGTGGAAGTACTCAGCCTGCTCCTCAAGCTGACGTCGCATGCGTTCGGCTTGCTCTTCATCGGATGCGAAGATCTCCGCGTCCCCGACGGCATCCTGCTGCAGCCATTCGCCAAAGGCCTCCAGGAACCGGGAAATCGCAAGTCTCCCAGGGAACCCTGGCAGCCGACGAAGGACCTTGTTCAGTCCCATCGCCAGTGCAACCCACCCGGCCAGGGCCAAGAAGGTCCCCCCTACGTACCAGGAAACATACTGCCGCCACCCCCAGGGCGCTTGGCGTTCTAGCCACATGGAGCGCACGGTTCGAAGCACGTCCACAAGGGCAATGGCAGCGATCACGACCTGCAGCGCAACCCACAGTTGTGCCCAATCCGGCAGAGCCGCGAATGTCGCGTTCAAGACTGGAAGGCCCGCAAACTGTACATTCAGCACAGCCTGCGCTACCTCCTTCGCCCGCTCCGGTAGCATGGCGATCAACCCGCCAAGCGGCGACAGCAACACAGCCACGGCCCGCCGTACAAACCCGAGCGCGATCAAGAGCGTGAGTGCCTGTCCGGCCGACAGCAGTGCACCGAGAACGAGCAAGGCCAGCTGCCCAAGCCGGTTGTCTTCCAAGCTCATCAACCTGGTGACTGTGTTCCACAGCCAGCGCCATACGCGCACCAGCGAGTGGGGCTCAATGGCGCGCTGCCAGTATGCCTCCTTGATGCGAAACACGTGCTGGTCGTCCTTCCATGAGACCTCAACGTACTTGTCCTTGTGGCTCTCGTCCACGTGGGCCCGCAGGACAAACTGTCGGCCCGAGATTGTCGGCACGCTCAGCCTGCTCAGCAAGTCGTACATGGTGTCGACCAGGCCAGTGGCAAAGCCGCCCAGCACCTGGAGTGGTTCGTGCCGTCCAACGCCGTGGATGATGACAATCCCGTGCTTGGTCATACAGTCACCTCCCTGGCACAGCCTTCTCAGATGGCCCCGGCAATCTCAACCTTGGGCAGGTGCGAGGGGGCAGCGGCTCAACGCTTTCGCACTCTGCGAGCGTAGGCTTTGCTGCTCCCTCCGACAAAGGTAAGCGAGATGTAGCCTCCATCCTTGAGATCCTCGGTCGAATACACCCGGCAGCGCTCCTTCAGTTCGCGTACCGTTTCCGGGTCTGGCACGTTGTCGTATGTGCCTTCATATGTGGAAATGGCAGCGTAGCGGGGCCGGCCATCGGACGCCTTCTCCATCTTGCCTGGCAGGATCTTCTCCAACAGGTCAGCTGGCGGCATGCCTGTATGGCTTGCGTGGTGGCTGACCTTCAGGAAGTGCACCTCCTCGAGAACACCGTGCTTGTTCATCTCCTTCCAGCTGCGCTTTTCGGCGTCGGCGGCGAAGAGCAGCTTCCAGCCGCGCCACTCTAGGAGGAAGACGATACTGCTGTCGTTGTTGGCCTTGTCGATGGCCAAGAGGTTGTCCAGATACCCCCCG
>Ga0111173_1045_pt1 | contig 13242 bp, 12 predicted proteins | sample DeeMarSWOR324_28_FD_80234 | JGI IMG/M metagenome (GOLD analysis project Ga0111173, IMG submission 80234) | Anaerolineae bacterium SM23_84
GTGATCAGGCCAGCCATATCCTTGACGCAGATGGAGTCAGCGCCCATGCCCTCCAGCTCGACCGCCATGTCCACGAACTTGTCCAAGGTGTGAAATGGGCTGGTGGTGTAGCAGATGCTGGCCTGCACGTGTGCGCCCACGCGTTTGGCCACCTTCATCGCCCATTCCATGTTGCGTGTGTCATTCACGGCATCGAAGATGCGGAAGATGTCGATGCCGCTGGCCTTCGCGCGAACGATGAAGCGCTCGACAATGTCATCGGGGTAGTGCTTGTAGCCAACGATATTCTGAGCGCGGAGGAGCATCTGGCAGGACGTAGCTGGGAGATGAGCTTTGATAGTGCGCGCTCTTGCCCACGGGTCCTCGCCCAGGAAACGCATCGCAGAGTCAAAGGTCGCCCCACCCCACATCTCGGCGGAATGGAACCCAACGGCGTCGATCTTCTCTGTGATGGGCAACATATCTTGGATGCGCATCCGCGTGGCCAACAGGGATTGGTGTGCATCGCGCAGTGTGGTGTCGGTTATGCGTAGCGGTCCAAGACTCATCGGTACCCCAAGGCTTCTATCTCACACGCTCGGGAGTAGAGCAAGCGCATGCAATCGGCGCCGGTGGCGGGACACGAGCCCACAACCAAGTGTCAGGCAAAAGTCCTCCGCCACATCTCCTGGCATATCCTACGATGCCCTGTAATCTGCGTCAAATCGTGCCTCGCTGACCCACCCGAATCGGCATCACGCAACTCAGTGAGCAGTACCGGGTCACAGAGGGATGTTGCCATGCTTCTTTGGCGGGAGGCTGGCTCGCTTGTTCTGCAACATCTCCAGGGCATCGATGAGACGCGGACGCGTTTGGTGTGGCTCGATGACCTCATCAACATAGCCGCGCTCAGCTGCCGCGTAAGGGTTGGCGAACTTTTCCCGGTACTCGCGCAGCAACTGCTCACGTTTCGCTTCAGAGTCTTCCGCCTCAGCGATCTCCTTGCGGAAGATGATGTTTACGGCTCCTTGTGGTCCCATCACCGCAATCTCGGCACTGGGCCACGCATAGTTGATGTCGCCCCGCACATGCTTGGAACCCATCACTACATAGGCCCCGCCGTACCCCTTGCGGGTGATGATGGTGATCTTGGGTACGGTGGCCTCGCAGTAGGCATAGAGCAACTTGGCTCCGTGTCGGATGATACCCCCGTGCTCCTGAGCCACTCCAGGAAGAAAGCCAGGCACATCGACAAAGGTGATGATGGGGATGTTGAAACAATCACAGAAGCGGACGAAGCGCCCACCCTTGGTAGAGGAGTCAATGTCCAGCACCCCAGCTAGGTGGGCTGGATTCTGCCCCACAATGCCCACGGAGCGCCCGTTCAGACGAGCGAAACCGATCGTGATGTTCCGTGCCCAATGCTCTTGCACCTCAAGATACTCTCCATTGTCTACAACGCAGCTGATGATATCACGCATATCATAGGGTTTGTTAGGACTATCGGGTACCATATGATCCAATTCCTCATCCATGCGCATCGCATCGTCCGTAGGAGGGATGGTGGGAGGATCTTCCATGTTGTTCAACGGGATATAGCTTAACAAGCGCCTCAGCAACCTGAAGCAGTGTTCCTCGTTCTCTGCAGCAAAGTGCGCCACGCCACTCGTCACGTTATGCCTCATGGCACCGCCAAGTTGCTCAAAATCCACCTCCTCATGGGTGACGGCCTTGATCACTCCCGGCCCCGTGATGAACATGTGACTGGTACCCTTGACCATCAGGATAAAGTCGGTCATGGCGGGTGAGTACACTGCACCGCCGGCGCATGTGCCCATGATGACAGAGATCTGAGGTATGACTCCGGAAGCGTCTACGTTGCGCACAAAGATGTCGGCATAGGCACCCAACGAGACCACGCCCTCTTGTATGCGAGCGCCCGCCGAATCATTGAGGCCAATCAAGGGAGCCCCAACCTTCATGGCTAGGTCCATCACCTTGCAGATCTTCTCGGAATGTGCTTCTCCAAGTGAGCCGCCAAACACGGTAAAGTCCTGCGAGAATACGTACACAAGCCGACCGTCGACGGTGCCGTAGCCGGTGATTACCGCGTCAGTAAACGGTCGTCTCTTCTCGATCCCAAAGCCCACAGCGCGGTGACGCACCAGCATGTCCAACTCACGGAAGCTGCCCGGATCCAGCAGCAATTCCATTCGCTCCCGCGCGGTCAACTTCCCAGCCGCATGCTGCCGTTCAATGCGCTGGACCCCACCACCCAGTTTGGCTTCCTCTTTCAGTTTCCGTAGCTTTTCGATCTTCGGGTCAGTAGACATACGTGTGTCCTACCCCTCTTCTTCATCTTCTGCTGCAGCACTGCCCCGCTGTATGTCGCGGTAGGTCATCTGCTCGGCGGTCGCCTGGCGGTGCATCGAGACCCCCAGCCCGATCAAGGTGCGCCCTACCTGGTCAGCAGCTTCTCGATCCTCTGCCTGGCGGAACAAGCTCATGCTTCGCAGCAGCAGGGCAGCTGCTGACTCGGGGTCCCCTCTGTGGATGTGCAGGCAGGCCACATCGTACGCAATCCGCGCGTGGCCCACTACGTCCTGAGCGCGCTCAGCCTCCTGCTGGCAGGCCTCAAACCAGACAAAGGCGTTGTCCCATTCACCAAATGCCTGATACAATGCGCCAATGTCTCGCTGCACGACCAGCGCTGTCTCCACGTTGCCCAATCTGCGAAACAGATCGAGGCTTTGTTCATACTTGCGCAAGGCCTGTTTTGGCTGCCGCAGCGCCACGTAGACATCTCCTGCCAAGTCCAGGATAGCAGCCTCTGCTGACTGATCCTCCAGGTCGTGGGTCAGACTGAGCGCCTCCCCTAGGCATGCAAGCGCCTGCTCATGGCGCCCCGCAGCCTGATATACTCTCAGTAGAACGCGCCGAGCGCTCAGTTCAAGCTTAGGCTGTCGGTTCCGGCTCGCTCCGCTGATGCTCTCTCGCAGTGCACTTGCTGCTTCGTCCCAGCGGCTGAGCTGGGCCAGAAGATATCCGCGCCGGAATGCCGCAAGGGGTCGATACTTGCGCAGCGAAGGGCCTGCCTTGCACGCTTGGCATGCTGCGTACGCCGACAGCGCCTCCTCATGGCGCTGCATCTGCTCCAGCGCATAGCCCTTGTAGAAGTACAGATCGGCCTCCTGCGTCAGCGCGTGCTTCACAGTCAGGGAGAGAGCATCATCCAGTGCAGCTACTGCCTCCGGCCATCTCTGCTCGGCCACCAGGCTATACCCGACCTCGCTGCTGTGGCGGGCAAGCCGGATCTGGCGCTCTCGATCACGGGTGCGCAGCGACTGACGCAGCCAAACGACCCACGGTCCACCCAATATGAGCAACCAAAGAAACGCCGCCCAGTCGCGCACAGCTGCTCACGGCCTCCATGTGGAGCCTTCATACAGGACGAACCACGGCTCCATATACCTGTTGTGCGTATCGATCATTGAATGATCCAACGACACGTAGTCCTCGCCGGCTGCCGCACAGTAACCGAGGCTCTTTTTACTGAAGGCGCCAATGCGATATCGCATCCAGGGTCAGGCGATGAAGATGGTGGGCTTCCCTCAGCAGACCTCCAATGAGTCGCAGGCCGTGCTGAGGGCCCCGCCCATGCCAGTGGCAGCAGATTCGCATCCCGCGATGCACACTCTCTTTGCCGCCCATGCGCTCTGCGGGCTCCACCCGGATCTTGTCGAGGACTCGGATGCGCTGCATTTCCCCCTATCCGAGGATGCTGCGGGCAATTACCATGCGTTGCACCTCGCTCGTGCCCTCGTAAATCTCGGTGATCTTGGCATCGCGGTAGTGGCGCTCGACAGAGTACTCTTTCATATAGCCGTACCCACCATGGATCTGCACGGCGCGGTCCGCTACCCAGACCGCCGTTTCGGAGGCAAAGAGCTTGGCCATAGATGCTTCTTTGCTGTAACGCTCACCTGAATCCTTTTCGAGCGCAGCCTGATAGGTCAGCAATCGAGCTGCTTCAATGCGCGTGGCCATGTCCGCCAGCATCCACTGGATGGCCTGGAACTGGCAGATCGGCTGTCCGAACTGAACTCGCTGCTTGCTGTACTCGAGTGCAGCCTCGTATGCTCCCTGTGCAATGCCCACCGCCTGTGCAGCGACGCCAACCCGTCCCGCATCCAACACCGTCATGGCGATCTTGAACCCTTCCCGTTCATCACCCAGGCGGTTGGCCACAGGGATACGCACATCATCAAAGAGCAACTCAGAGGTGTTGGTGCCCCGGATGCCCATTTTGTGCTCCTCCTTGCCCACGGCAAAGCCCTCAGTTCCCTTCTCCACGATAAAGGCGGTGATACCACGATGGCGTTGTTCTTTGTGGGTCATGGCAAACAGCACAATGAGGTCGGCGAAGCCTCCGCTGGTGATGAAATGCTTCCGGCCGTTGATTATGTAGGAATCGCCATCGAGAACGGCGGTAGACAGCAGGGCCGAGGCATCGCAGCCGGCCCCGGGCTCGGTCAATGCAAAAGCACCGATCTTCTCGCCGCGAGCCAGAGGCTTGAGAAACTTGATCTTTTGCTCCTCCGTACCGAACTTTTCAATGCTGGCATCGACCAGCGAGTTCTGAACAGCCATCACGGTCGCGGTGGAAGCACACGCCTTGGACAATTCTTCAAGGGCAATTACGTAGCTGACGCTGTCGGCCCCGCCGCCACCGTACTCCTCAGCCACAGTGATTCCCAGCAGGCCCAGTTGAGCCATCTTCTTGATGTTCTCAAATGGCACTACTGCTTTCTCGTCGATCTCGGCAGCGATGGGCGCCACTTCCTTCTGCGCAAAATCACGCACCATCTTGCGTACCATCTCTTGTTCTTCAGTGAACTGCAAGTCCATCGTCTTCGCCTCCTGTGGCTGTGTCGTTTCTCTGCGTTCGGTTCCTCAGATCAGCTCAATGGTCATCGCCACGGCCTCCCCGCCACCGAGGCAGAGTGTGGCCAGCCCTGTCTTGAGACCCCTGTCTTGCAGGGCGTGGAGGAGAGTGACCAACACACGTGCGCCGCTTGCCCCAATGGGATGGCCAAGGGCAATGGCCCCACCGTGTACGTTTACCTTGTCCCAATCAAAACCCAGTTCCCTTCCATCGGCCAGAGTCTGCGACGCAAAGGCCTCGTTGACCTCGACCAGGTCAAAGTCCTCCAGCCTGTATCCTGTCTTGTGCAGGAGCCTCCGCACGGCAAAGATCGGCGCGGTGAATATCCTCAGCGGTTCCACAGCTGCCTGATCGTACCCGGTGATACGGGCCAAGCCTTGGACCCCAAGCTCCGTCGCTGTGTCCTCAGCCATGACCACCAGCGCAGCTGCGCCATCGGTGATGCCCGGTGAGTTGCCAGCAGTAACCAGACCGTCCTTCTCGAATGCCGGGCGGAGCTGTGCCAATGCCTCCATAGACGTGTCTTTGCGGGGACACTCGTCGGTGTCGAAGACCAGGGGTGGGCCCTTGCGCTGGGGCACCTCAACGGGGGCGACCTCTGCCTCAAACTTGCCCGCTTCGATGGCGGCGACGGCTTTGCGGTGGCTGCCTAGCGCATACCCATCCAGCTCCTCCCGCGTCAGGCCATACTCTCGGGCGATCCATTCGGCGGCATTGCCCATATGCTGATCCTGGAAAGAACACCACAGCCCATCGCGAACCGTGGCGTCTACAAGCACGCCATTCCCGAGACGGTAGCCTTCTCGAGCCTTCTGCAGGAGGTAGGGGCCACGGGTCATGTTCTCCATGCCACCGGCGACAAAGATGTCGCCGTCTCCGGCGACGATGGCCTGGGCAGCCATCATCACCGTCTTCATGCCAGAGCCGCAGATCTTGTTGACCGTGGTAGCGCCCACCGTCGGCGGCAGCCCTGCCTTGATAGCTGCCTGCCGGGCAGGGGCCTGCCCTTGGCCAGCCTGAACCACGTCACCCATGAGGACTTCGTCTATGCGCGCTGGGTCAATGGCCGATCGCCGCACAGCCTCGCGGATGACGATAGCTCCCAGCTCTGGCGCAGGGAGACTGGCCAGCGCCCCCTGAAAGCGCCCGATAGCAGTGCGCACCGCGCTGGTGATCACAACACGCCGCTTCGCTACCATGATGCAATTCCTCCTCGAATGTGGATGACTGGTGTGACCACAGGGAACCGAGCCCGGTCCATCCATTGTACTCACAATCTGTGATTCTGGCTACCGCGCAGAAAGTGAGTCCAGGTAGTTCCCCCGAAGCACGGGGTTGTTGTGCCTTCCGGGGCTGCATCCTTCACAGCAGTTGGCAAGCTGGTGCTGTTGCACTGCCCCGAGAGCCCACGTGCCGCCACTCAACTGACAACAGGTTCAGTTCCTAGGACCGGAGGGTGCTGACAATGCGTCTCGGACCTGGTCGTCCTGAGAGCAGGTACGCAAACGCCACGAAGCCTGCGATTCGCGCCACCCCACCAATCCATAGCGCCTCTCGAATGCCGATCCATTCTGCCACCGTGGTACCCAGGAGAGGGCTCACGAATGCAGCAACGTTCATCAGCGTGTTGAACAGCGCCACGTAGCTGGCACGTCGCTCCGTCGGTGCGAATTCCAGCAGGGTGTTGAACAAGCCAAGGTTAAACGCCGGATTAGCGATGCCAGCCACGAAGGAAACAAGCAGCAGGGGCCACGGACTCGTGCTGAGCGCAGTACCTATGGGAAAGAAGCACACAAGCAGGACTCCCAGAAGTAGCACAGATCGCGAGCCTCGACGCTGCGCCACCTTGCCCAAAGCGTAGTAGACCACGATCGTGACTGCGGATTCCAGCGTCGAGAGTGCACCGATCCATCCCTCGGAAATACCGAGCGTCCTAACGCGGTAGATCGCATATAGAGGAACCGGGAAATGGAGGCCCCAGTGATACAGGAAAGAGCCCAGAGCGAACCGCAGATAGTCCCGCTGAGCCAAGACCCTCCGCACGGACCGGCGCACGTCCAGGCGCTCACCAGACGGCGCTGGGTTGCGGCGGGTTGCGCCGCTGTCAGGAATGGCCACACGGCCCAGATAGTACAAGCTAACCAGAGAAGCCGCAAAGGCCAGAGCGAAGATGAGCTGATACCCTCCAGGAAAGGGGAGCAGGTCCAAGGCTTGGCCAGTCATGAGCACTGTCAGCGTGGTTGCTGCGGCCAAGAGAGCATTGCGCAGGCTTACAACACGGGCTCGATCCGGGGGTGCGACTACATCGGCAAACATCGCGGTGAAAGAGACCGTTCCGACAGCGGCAGGAATCGTCCCCAGTGCCGTGATGTAGACGACTGCACCAGCCTGCATCCGCGCAGGGAAGAGGGGGGCCAGCGCGACGACAAAGACTGGTAGACGCATTAGCAGGCCTGAAAGCAGGAGAACCTTTCTCCTATCGCTGGCGCGCTCAACCAAACGTGCAGCGGGGATCTGAGAGATGACATTCGCGAGGGCCGGCAGCGAGGTGCGCAGACCCATGAGGAAGTTAGAGGCTCCGAGTCGAAGGGCAAACACGCTTATGAACGTGTTGCTCACGCCGGACAGCACACCAAACCAGGCGATCTCTCGATAGAGATTCCATTCATTCCATTGCGCATGGACCTGACCAGGTGCCACCCAGCGCAGCGCAAGATTGCGCGCCCTTTGCAGTGCAGAGCCAGTCTTGCTCACCACACAGTTTATGTCTCTGCTTCCATCGCCCGCAGAGCAGAGATCAGTTTGTTATAAGTATCACCTATCCATTCGGGGATAACACGCACATCGCTGAGGACGGGCATGAAGTTGGTGTCATTCTCCCAGCGCGGCACGATATGGATGTGAACGTGGTCTTGAATACCAGCGCCAGCCGCCTGACCCAGGTTCAGACCCACGTTGAAGCCGTGCGGGTTCATCGCCGCCCGAAGCAGTCGCAGGCCCTTTTTGGTCAGTTGCATCATCTCAGCGAGTGTCTCGTCGTCCAGGTCCAGCAGGTCGCCCAAGTGGACGTTGGGCACCACCAGCATGTGCCCATTGACGTAAGGGTACAGATTCAACATCAACGCGACCCTCTTGCCACGATGGACAATATAGTTTGCTGCGTCATCATCTGCAGTCAGCGCCTCGCAGAACGCGCAGACGTGCGGCTTCTCACCCAAGATATAACCCATTCGCCAGCCGGCCCAGATACGCTTCACCAGACAGCCTCCCAGAATCTCCGAGCATACAAGTAAGCAGGAGTGAGTCCTGGCCCCAGTTTGCGGCCGTGATTCTACTTCGAATGAAAAGGACTGCCAAGTCAGGCCGTCGAGAGAAGCAATCTTACTCTCTCAATCGCACGCACTGTTCGGTGCATGTCGAGCGCCTCCATCACCTCGTCAGGGCGGCCCGTTCCATGTCCGCCCGCCTGTAGGTGCATCGCGACCACGTACGTATGAGCATGATGTCCTGCAATCCACAACTTGTAGACAAGGGGACGCAAGTCATAGACACGGTCGCCATCTGGGCGCTCACGACGCCGCGGGAGATTCCTGGCAGCCAAGAGCCCGTCGAGTCGTGATTGCACTGCATCCAGAGAATCCTGACTCTCGACCAAGACCTCATACTCCGCCGCTACAAGCTGGTTAGGCAGTACCGGCAGTGCAGTGTCAATCTCCTTAACGCTCACCAGCCCAAGGCCGGCTGGCAGCTCCTGTACGACTCGCGAGGCAAACTCTTGTGGGTTGACGGGTCGTTCGAGGAGAATGTCCACCATCTCCGCACGCCCTGTGAAACCAACAGGTAGCGCGGATGCAAAGACCAGCTTGGGGCGTGGATTGAAGCCGCGCGAGTAGGCCAGGTTGAGATCGGCACGCCGCAGTGTCCGCTCCCAGGCGCGCACCAGATCGAGATGCGAGACGTACTTGATCTCCTCACCCTTGCTGAAGAAAATCCGCAGTCGCTGGGTAGTCATCTTGCATCCGTTGCTGGAGGGCAGTGCGCAAGGTTAAATGCAGCTTGTACCCCGCAGTTCATGCACCCCTCTGCACAGCTAATGCTGGGCTCTCCCCGCAGGGCCCGCTGGTACTCTTCCCACAGGGATGATTGGTCGACCCCTGTGTCAATGTGTTCCCAGGGGAGCACCTCCGCATAGGAACGCTGCCGTGCAGCATAGAACTTGGGATCAAGATCCGCCTCGGCGAAGGCCCGCTCCCAGAGTTCAGGCTCGTACGCTTCTGTCCAGGCATCAAACCGCGCGCCCAACTGCCAGGCACGGAGGATCACCGGGCCGAGTCGGCGATCACCCCTGGACAGCGCTGCTTCCAGCCAGGTAGTCGCTTCGTCAGACCAGCTCAGGCGGACACCACGGCCTGGCAGCTCACGACGCAGAGCGTTCTGCTTTTCGGCAATCTGCGCCGGATCCTGCAAGGCCACCCACTGAAAAGGGGTGTGAGCCTTGGGGATGAACGAGGCCACGCTCACGCTGACCTGAGCCCGCTTGCCACGCAGGCGACGTCCGATCTTGCGCACCTCCTTCACCAAGTCCGCAATTGCCAGGACATCCTCCATTGTCTCCGTTGGCAGTCCGATCATAAAGTAGAGCTTGATGCGCAACCACCCACTGGCATAGGCAGCCTCGGCCGTCCGCAGCAGGTCATCTGCGGTCACTCCCTTGTTGATAACCTGGCGCAGCCGCTCACTGCCTGCCTCAGGCGCAAAGGTCAGGCCCGTCTTCCTGGTTCGCTGGATAATCTGAGCCAACTCAACGGAGAAGGCATCGGTGCGCATAGAAGGCAATGAGATGGACAGCCGACGCTCCGCATAACGCCGACTCAACTCTCGTATCAGAGGCTCGATGTGGACATAGTCCGTGCTGCTTAGGGACACCAGGGCGATTTCCTCATAGCCCGTATTGGCGAGCAGGCGATCGACAGCTGCCAGAACCTGATCCATCGGGCGTTCCCGCACCGGACGATAGATCATCCCAGCCTGACAGAAGCGGCAACCTCGCGTGCACCCCCGCATGATCTCAATCATGCCCCGGTCGTGAATCACTTTCAGAAAGGGCACCACTGGTTTCACCGGAGGAGGAGGCAATTCGCACAGTATGCGCTTGCGGATCCGCGCTGGCGCGCTGGGGTCGAGCGAGACTATGGCTGAAGTCGTGCCGTCCTCGTTATACTCCGCCCGGTACAGGCTGGGGACATACACCCCCTCAACAGCGGCCGCTTGGTGCAGGAATTCCGCTTTGGTGACCGCGCCAGAGCGGATTCTGTCCTTCCAGTCAGCGTAGAGCGCGACCAACTCCAAGAGGACTTGTTCACCTTCCCCGATGACAAACAAGTCGAAGAAGTCTGCCAGTGGCTCAGCGTTGTAGGTGCACGTACCTCCGCCGACAATGAGAGGCCAGCCCCCATCTCGTTGAGAGGCCAAGAGCGGGACTCCGGCCAGGTCGAGCATGTTCAGCAAGTTGGAGTAGTTCAGCTCGTACTGCAGACTGAAACCTACGATGTCAAACTCCCGCAGACTGTGACGGGACTCGAGGGAAAAGAGAGAAAGCCCGGCTTGGCGCATGGCGCGCTCCATGTCCAGCCACGGTGCGTATACGCGCTCGGCCAACACATCGGGTTGCTGGTTCAGGAGATCATAGAGTATGGCCAGCCCGAGGTTGGACATCCCCACTTCATACACGTCAGGATAAGCCAGAGCCACCTTGATCTCTGTCTGCGACCAGTCCTTGCGAACCTGGTTCCACTCCTGCCCGGCATAGCGAGTCGGTTTTGTCACTGTGGGCAGGATGCGATCCAGCACTACTTGGGAGATCATGCTGACTCGACATCGGCAACGACGCGCATCAGAACTCGGCGGCGGCGTGGGCCGTGAAACTCGGCCAGGAAGACGCCCTGCCAGGTACCAAGCAGCAGATTCCCCCTCTCCACGAGCAGCGTCTGCGATACTCCGACCAAACAAGACTTGATGTGAGCTGCTGCATTGCCCTCGACATGCTTGTAGTTCGCCTCCCAGGGTACCAGACGCTCCAGGGTTGCCAACGTGTCCGCCGTTACGGACGGATCCCAGTTCTCGTTCACAGTCAGGCCAGCTGTCGCGTGGGGCACAAAGATCACACAAATGCCGTTTTGCACGCCACTCTCACGCACACAGTCCCGCACCTGCGGGGTGATGTCAACAAAATCATCCTTCTGTTGGGTATTGACCTGGATTTCGAACTTCATTTGCCTGGCTCCTTCACTTCCTCGTGCATCAACTGCGAGACTTTCACGGGCGGATCACCGTGTGAAGGTCACTGCTTGAGTCTAGCGATTTGCGCAGAACTCTGTGGGACGTGGGGATACATCGCGGTGACACAAAGCCCATCGCACTTTCAGTCCGGCGTGTCAGGGGATGACGATAACTCACGACAGTATAGCACAGCGAAAGGGCTTCTGACAACCCAATGCGCCTGTAGGCCGTGGCAGACGGACCCGAAACCGCACGGGCGAGCGCAGCCTGCTGCGTCCGCCCTGCTCGCCCAAGCCTATCCACTGTCCGATAGCTGGCGCAATGGTGCAAACGACATGCGGTGGGCATGACATGGGCCCAGCCGCTTGAGGGCAGCACGATGGGCAGATGTCCCATAGCCCTTGTGGACAGCAAAGCCGTAGTCAGGGTGGGAGCTTTCGAGAGCGACCATCAACCGATCGCGGACTACCTTGGCCACGATGGAAGCGGCGGCTATTGACAGCACACGTGTATCACCCTTCGGCAGACTATGTTGGGGAATCTCGACATCTGGAAGCCTGAGCCCATCAATGAGCAGGCAGTGAGGCTCGAGGTGCAAGTTGCGCAGGGCCATGAGCATTGCGAGTTGCGTGGCTTTGATGATTCGGTGACGGTCAATGAATCGTGAAGAGGCCATCCCAATTCCCACCGTCAGCGCAGTCTCACAGATCAGCGGGAACAGGGCTTCCCTCCTGCGCGGGGTCAGCAACTTTGAGTCACGGACCTGGCGGAGGACGTTCACTAGGTCACTGCGGCCGGCCGGCAGAATGACCGCTGCAGCTACCACCGGACCTGCCCACGCCCCTCGGCCTGCTTCGTCAAGCGCCGCAAGCAAGCGGTAGCCCGCTGCCCACAGCTTGTGTTCCAGTTCCAAATTAGGCTGCCTCAAGCCCGCACCCCTGCAGATAGCTCAACACGTGGCGCGCGTTGACAGCAATCCTGCCCACGGACCTCATGGTTCTTGCCAGCCCTGCAGCTGGCATTCCAAAGAGAAAGCGTAGGCCCAAGAGCCTACGCTGGTGCTGCGCTCGAGGTAGATTGTCGCTCACCCAGAGGTTATTCGGCAGCCTCCGCCTCGGCTTCCGCAGGGCCTGACTCCTCAGGCGCGGATGGTACGTAGCGCTTTGCGCGGAGACGAGCCGCCTTGCCGCTGCGCTGACGCAGGTAGTAGAGTTGCTTCCGACGGACATGCGCGTGACGAACAACCTCGACCTTCTCCAAGCGAGGCGAAGCCAGGAAAAAGGTCCGTTCGACGCCCACACCGTGCGCGGCGATGCGCCGTACGGTGATGCGCGCATTTGAGCCCTTGCCCTTCATACGCATCACTACGCCCTGAAACACCTGAACTCGCTCTCGATCGCCCTCCACGATACGATTGTGCACGCGGACAGTATCTCCAGGCCGAAGACTAGGGATACTGGGATTGGGCTCAGGAATAAACGCTTGCATCAAGCTGGACACTGTCCATACCACCTTTCCCGTCCATTTACACCAAAATACCATTTTACTGAAGATTGCTGAGTTTGACAAATGGGTCGATTGTCCATTATAATATCGTGGACTGAGACCCCGGTGGCCGGGGTCTTGTTTGTGACGGGCAGAGTCATAGGTAGAGGGGATCGCTTGGGGCACGCGTAACGAGCGAGGACCGGTGCGGCAGAGTGTCTCTCAACGCAGACGACGAAGCCAACTTGACTTGCCACCCGAATGTGCTAGAATATTGTGTTTGAGTGGTTAATAGGGATTCTTGCTGCTGCGACATGTGCCCTGTGCCCTCGTAGCTCAGTCGGTAGAGCACGTTCTTGGTAAGAACGGGGTCACCGGTTCAAGTCCGGTCGAGGGCTCCTTTGTCTGAGGCAGCAGTGCCCGCAACACGTTAGCAAGGAGATCCGAACTATGGCGAAGAAGAAGTTTGAGCGGACCAAGCCGCATGTCAACGTGGGGACGATTGGGCACGTGGACCACGGCAAGACGACGCTGACGGCAGCGATGACCAAGGT
>Ga0111173_1048_pt1 | contig 13010 bp, 9 predicted proteins | sample DeeMarSWOR324_28_FD_80234 | JGI IMG/M metagenome (GOLD analysis project Ga0111173, IMG submission 80234) | Anaerolineae bacterium SM23_84
CGGCTGATCACGCCCGATGGCATGGTGAGCACGCTGGCCGGCAGCGAGGTCGGCTATCGTGATGGGCCGGCTCACGCAGCCCGCTTTGGCAGACCCAACGGCCTCCTGCTGGACGCAGCAGGCAACATCCTGGTCGCTGACCTGGACAACAACTGCATCCGCAAGATCAGCCCAGATGGGATGGTCACCACAATCGCCGGCAGCGAAGAGCGAGCCTACGCGGATGGCCCAGCGCTGGAAGCTAGGTTCGGTGCGCCCAACTCGCTGATCTTTGATGAAGCAGGCGACCTCTACGTGGCGGAGGCCTTTTACGGACACAACTTGCCGGGCTGGCCCAGGGTGCGCAGGATCGCACAAGATGGTACGGTAACCACTGTAGCGGGCAACGGGCGACGTGGTTACGTGGATGGTCCGGCTGCCGAGGCCGAGTTCCACTTCCCGATGGGCCCGTCCATCGACCACAACGGGAACATCTACGTGGCCGACGACTTTAACCATTGCATCCGCGTGATCCGTCCAGACGGGCAGGTGGTCACGCTGGCTGGCAGCCAGCAATACGGAAGCAGAGACGGGCCGGTCGCAGTGGCCCAGTTTGATCATCCATTCTGGACAGCATTGGCGCCTGACGGCAGCCTCTATGTGGCCGATTCGGGGAACAACTGCATCCGCAGGATCGCTCTTCCGTAGTGCGGCTACCCAAGTCCAGCCTACGGTGCACCCGTGGCACTGTGGGGGGCAACGCAGAGCGGTCCGTTCGCCTATTCTTACCTGCCTGAGTCATGACTCAGGCGCTGCTGCCATGCCTCATACAAGGCGATGGAACCGGCGACAGAGGCGTTCAGCGAGTTGATGCTACCCCCCATGGGGAGTTGGATCAAGAGATCGCAGCGTTCGCGCACCAGTCGGCGCAGCCCACGCCCCTCGCTGCCAACCACCAATGCCAGCGGCATGTTCAGGTCCACCTGCCGGTAATCCTGCGCCCGCGGGTCCTGCTCCAGGCCAACAACCCATATGCCCTCTTGCTTCAAGTCGGCCATGGCGCGCACCAGATTCGTCACCTGCACAATCAGGAGATGCTCCACTGCGCCCGCAGAAGCATTGCTCACGGCGGGGGTGACCTCAACTGCCCGGCGGCGAGGCAGGATCACGCCATGCACGGCAACTGCCTCTGCCGTACGCAGCAGGGTGCCCAGGTTCTGCGGATCCTGCAGGCAATCGAGAAGCAGGAGAAAAGGCTGTTGGCCACGCTGGTGGGCGAGAGACAAAACGTCGCCCATGTCAACGTAGGGATATGGGCCCACCTGGGCAGCCACACCCTGATGGTTCACCGCCCCAAGCTGGTCCAGCTGCTCGCGCGCAACGCGCTGTACTGGAATGCTCCGCTCTTTCGCCGCAGCCAGTATGCGGCCTGCTGCGCCACCTTCACGAGTACCCTCAGCGAGAAGCACCTTCTCGCAGCGACGACGTCCAGCTTGAAGCGACTCATATACCGCGTTGCGGCCGTAGATGATCTCCTGCATGGCTGTTCACGCTCCGCTTTCCGTTCACAGAAGCCGATAGCAGAAACCCGGTTTCTCCGTGAAACCGGGTTTCTCAGTTGGCAATCTGCTACTGAGCAGTGTATTTCCAGGTGGTCCCTTCAGCACCGTCTTCCAGGATCACGCCCAGTTCTGCCAGGCGATCGCGTACCCTGTCGGCCAAGGCCCATTGCTTCGCCTGGCGCAAGTCGCTTCGAACCTCGACCAGCAGCGAGACAAAGGGCTCTGCTTCTGTTGGCCCCGACAGCCCCTTCATCGTAAGGCCGAGGACGACCGTCAGCTCCTTGAGGATGCCTTGGGAAAAAGCGAGCGAGTCAGGAGGTGCACCGCTGTCGCGTGCCTGGTTGACCATGCGCGCCAGGTCAAAGACCTGCGCAATGGCCCGCGGCGTGTTAAAGTCGTCGTCCATGGCGGTGATGAACTCACGACGAACGGCCTCAGCCTCCCCGCTCAAAGCGTCGCCACGGCTTTTCTCCGAACTGCCGGCATAGTCCCTCAGCGCCACACGCAGCCTTTCTGCCCCCCGTTCTGCCGCCTCCACACTCTCCGGTTTCCACGTCAGCGGGCTGCGGTAATGCGAAGACAAGATGAACAGGCGGATCGCGTCAGTGCTGTACTTCTGCAGGGCCTCTTCGACACTGACGATGTTGCCCAGGTGACGGGTCATCTTCTCCTCGCCCTCCTGGAGGCGCAGCAGTGCGTTGTGAATCCAGTACTTGACAAAGGGCGCTTTGCCGGTGTAGGCCTCGGACTGGGCGATCTCGTTCTCATGGTGGGGGAAGATGACGTCGTGGCCCCCGCCATGGATGTCGAGCTGTCCCCCCAGGAACTGCATAGACATAGCGGAGCATTCGATGTGCCAGCCGGGTCTGCCTTGGCCCCAGGGACTGTCCCAGGCCGGCTCGCCCTTCTTGGACGCTTTCCACAGCGCAAAATCCATGGGGTGTTCTTTGCGCGGATCGACCTCAACGCGCGCACCCGCTTCCATCTGATCCAACGAGCGCTTGGACAGCTTCCCATAGTCGGGGAAATGGGTTACGCGGAAGTAGACATCGCCATCCACTTCATAGGCATAACCCTTCTCGATCAGCCCCTCGATGATCTCGATCATCTTAGGGATGACTTCGGTGGCGAGCGGACTGTGATCCGCGGGCTGGATATTCAGCGCGTCCATCTCGGCATTGAAACGCGCAATGTACTTGTCCGCCAGCTCACGGACCGTGACACCAAGCGACTGAGCGGTCTCAATGATGCGGTCTTCGATGTCGGTAAAGTTCTGCACGTGCTGGACATTGTAGCCACGGTACTGTAGATAGCGCTTGATGGTGTCAAAGACGATGTAGGACATGGCATGTCCCACGTGAGCGGGGCCGTACAGATTGGGCCCGCACACATACATCTTGACCTCACCGGGCTGGAGAGGAACAAACTCCTCCTTCTGGCGACTAAGCGTACTGTAGACTCTTAAGCCCACGGTTGTGATCTCCTTTCCGAGTGGTTGTCGGGCGATCCTAGGGGGTTCCGCAAAGGGGGTGCCCCCTTGGACAGATGCACGAGGCAACCCTCGGAAAGCAGCGCTTGGTTGGTGGCTGTCTGTCCCTGTTGCTTTCCATCACGACTTTCATTGACGAGGCGGTCACGAGCTCGCGGCATGCGTCTCGGGGATGACGCGCTGTACCTGTGTTAGAACCACGAGCTGAACAGCAGTCTGGAAGGAAATCCGCCCTGTGTTGATGACCAGATCGTACAGTTGCGGATCCAACCAGTTGACACCATAGTAACGCCGCAAATAATCCGCCCGAGCTTGATCGCTGGCTAGGAGACGCCGCCTGGCCTCGCTTTGCGTCAGGCCCTCGGTGCACATCAGCTTCTCGATGCGACGAGCCAGCGGAGCTACGACCTTGACATGAAGAACCTCGGGGTTATCCTTCAACACCACCTGGCTTCCCCGGCCCACGATGAGGACGTTGCCTTCTTGAGCGATGTTGAGCAACACCATGCCAACCATCCGCACATAGTCTTCCATCGCTGCACTCAGAAGTGGCATGGTTGGGGTGAAGATACCGCGCGGCGGTCGCGTCAAAGACGCAACAGACTCTCGTCGCTGGACCTCCACAACACTCGGAATCGCTGGCGACGTCATCAGTGCGTCTAGGATTCTCTGGATCAGGTTGCGCTGACCTTCGTAACCCAGTTCGTGCAAGGCTATCTCCGGAACGCCAACTTTGACTGCAGCAAGATCGATGGCCTCGCGGTCAATGATCCGCAGTCCCAGTGCTTTTGCCACTCCGGCAGCGATATCCGAGCCGCCAGCGCCCATTTGTCTGGAAAGGGTTACGATTGCCATCGGGCTCCCCGTCCCCAGTCTTTTCTCAGCGTCTCCCTTTGTCCTCCGGCTGGGCAAAAATCATGCGGCCGGCCACTGTTTGCAGGGTCCGCGTGACAGTCACATCAATGGTATCATCTATATGGCGACGACCATCCTCCACCACGACCATGGTCCCATCGTCCAGGTAGCCAACCCCCTGGCCAAGTTCTTTGCCCTCTTGTATGATATGCACGGTTATGGTCTCGCCGGGCAAGACAATGGCCTTCACCGCGTTGGCCAGCTCGTTGATATTCAGGACCTGGATACCCTGCAATTCGGCTACACGATTCAGATTATAGTCGTTGGTGACGATGGGGCTGTCCAGCTCCTTGGCCAAGCGCACGAGCTTGTCGTCCACCTCGTGCACATCTCTATAGTCCTTCTCCAAGATACGGATCGGAACCTTCGATTCCTTCTGCAGCTTGTTCAGAATGTCCAGTCCGCGTCGACCGCGATTGCGTCGCAACGTGTCAGGAGAGTCAGCGATGTGCTGCAGCTCATTGAGCACAAAACGCGGGATCAGGATGGCGCCGCTGATGAACCCGGTCTGGCTGATATCGGCAATTCGGCCATCGATGATTACACTTGTGTCCAGGAGCACCCGGGCCTCCTCGGCCTCTTGCTTCTCTCTTGTCAACCGCAGGCCAAGCACGTCAAAGATCTCCTTCTGGCGAGTGACCATCAGCATGATACCAAGGTAGCCGATCAGCACTACGGCGACAAAGGGCAAAACCTCCCCCAGGGGTGAGGGCAGGACAGACAGCGGCAGGGCAAGCAGTGCAGAAATGATCAAACTCATGAGCAAACCAACAAGAGCCGCGCCCAGGGTTTGTATGGGAACCTGACGGATTTTGCCCCTTAACCAGAAGAACGGCCTAGTGGTCAGGTGCGGGCTGAATAGGACACCTAACACTGCTCCAACAGCGGCAAAGGCATAGGGTAGAAACGGGAGAACGGGGTCACCCAGCAGCCTGACAATACTATATAAATATGCTGGCTCAGCCTGGCTGGTCAGAGAAAAACCGAGCCGCCAGCCCAGAAAGCCGATGATTGCTGCCCCGACAACGCGGGCGATAAGTTCTATTCTCACAAGACTCCCTCCTTCTATGCGATCCCCTCCCGACCTGACTAGCATGGGGGGGCGCAGATGTCCCTCACCAGCGAATAGTCACCTCCTTCCCATCCTGCAATCTTGATCGGACCAGGAACCTAGAAAAAAAGAGCGTGCACCACAAAGGAAGCACACTCGGTGATCAGTACAGGTAACAACACGTAGGCTGAGCTACGACACACCTGGTTGGCAGAAGATTCAGTTGATGCTTCTTCCTGGCACAAAGGGATAATTGCTATTGAATTAAGAAAAACGGTGATGATCTTCTATGCTAGATGACGTGTAGGTAGGAAGAACAATATGAGACCACCGGGTTGGATGCTGCTACCTTATGATAACATATGGTGAGGAGATTGTCAAAGGGCGGAGGATTCTTGCCCAGTTCCGCTACCGCTGCAGAGCGATGTCAAGTGCCTCGCCTATGGAACGTGCGCGCAGCATTTCAATGTCTATCTTGGGGCTTTGTCCCCTATCGACAGCAGTCGAGGTTCGCCGCCCCTTGCCCGAGGGTGATGAATAGCCGATTCGCAGGGAGCGTGGAACGATGCAGCGCTTGAAGCCGAGTTTCGCTGCCTCCTTCAGCCGCTTCTCCGCCTGACCAACCGAACGCAATTCTCCCGACAGCCCGACTTCACCGAGCATTACGCAGTCGTCCGGAATCGGGACCGCGCGCGAGCTGGAGGCGATGGCGGTTGCCACCGCCAGATCGGCGGCCGGCTCGTTGATGCGCAGCCCGCCAACAACGTTGACAAAGATGTCTTGTGTGCCCAGCTTCAGTCCTACCCGCTTACTGAGCACTGCCGCCAAAAGAAGCAGCCGGTTAAAGTCAATGCCGTTGGCGGTGCGGCGCGGGAGGCCAAAGCTAGTCGTGCTTGTCAATGCCTGTATCTCCACCAGTAGTGGCCTGCTGCCCTCCATGGTCACAGCCACCGCTGAGCCTGCGGCCGAGGGTAGCCTCTCAGATAGAAAAGCCTGTGAGGGGTTCTTGACCTCTGCCAGACCCGTGTCTTGCATCTCAAAGATGCCGACTTCATTGGTGGAGCCAAAGCGGTTCTTGACGCTGCGCAGGACTCGGTACGAGTGGAACCTCTCCCCCTCGAGGTAGAGCACGGTGTCCACCATGTGCTCCAGCACCCTGGGCCCAGCGATCGCCCCTTGCTTTGTCACGTGGCCCACGATAAACACCGGGATGTTCAGCGATTTGGCCATGCGCAGCAAGGCCGCGCCGCACTCCCGTACCTGGCCAACACTGCCCGCCGAGGACTCTAGCTCCTCCAGATAGACCGCCTGAATAGAGTCTACCACAACCAACTGAGGCTCCAGTCGCTCCGCCTGGCTCAGGATATGGTTGAGGCTCGTCTCCGAGAGGATGTAAAGCTGCTTCTCAGAGATGTCCAGCCTGTGAGCCCGCATCTTGATCTGCTGCGTCGACTCTTCGCCGGATACGTACAGTGTGGGCTTTCCGTTTGCAGCGAGCAGACCAGAGATCTGCAGCAGGAGAGTGGACTTGCCGATGCCCGGATCGCCACCAATCAGAATGACAGATCCGGGTACGATGCCTCCACCCAGTGTACGATTGAACTCATCCATGGGCACAGGCATGCGAGTGAAGCCATCGGTGGAGATGCTGGTGATTGGCTGGGGAGCCGTTCGCGCCGACGGCCGCGAGACGCGAGGTCCGGTACGTTCCTCAACGGTCTCTACGAAGGTATTCCACTCACCGCACTGAGGACAGCGTCCTGACCAGCGTGGCGCCTCGTGGCCACATTGTTGGCAGACGAACTTGGTACGTGCTTTTGGCACGAGAACTACCTCAAGGGGCTATCAGCGGACCTCAGGCATTCCCAACATGGGAGTCTCTGCACGTTCCTTGGCCCGTAGTTCGATCTCATCGCCCTTGCGGTCGATCAAGATCGTATCGCCCGGTTGGAACTTGGCTGACAGCAGCTCCTCACACAGTGGATCTTCCACCAGCCGCCGTATCGTCTGGCGCAATGGGCGCGCTCCAAACTTGGCGCTGTAGCCCTCCGCGGCCAAGAGGTCTCTGGCTGCTGGTGTGAGTTCCAGCCGCAGGGTCTGATCCTTGAGCCTTTCTGCTACCTCGGCGACCTTGATATCCACGATGTGCTTGATCTGCTCTTTGCTCAGCGAATGGAAGACAATGATGCTGTCCACACGGTTCAAGAATTCAGGCCGGAGTGTGCGCTTCAGTTCGTCGAGAAGCTTCTCCCTCATCTTCTCGTGCTCATCTTCCGCGGTCGCCTCTTCATCTCTCAACAAGCTAAAGCCCAGAGACGACCCACGCATGAGCAACTCTGCGCCGATATTGGCGGTCATGATGACGATCGCATTGCGAAAGTCAACGCGGCGCCCTCTGGCATCTGACAGGTGTCCATCTTCCATGATCTGCAGCAAGATGTTGAGTGCCTCAGCATGCGCTTTCTCAACTTCGTCAAAGCAGATCACACAATAGGGACGGCGTCGGACAGCCTCTGTAAGCTGCCCTGCATCCTCATAGCCCACGTAGCCAGGAGGTGCTCCCACCAGTCGGGCAACTGTGTGACGCTCCATGAACTCTGACATATCAAGTTGCAGGAGAGCTTCTTCGCTGCCAAACATGAACTCTGCAAGTGCCTTCGCCAGTTCTGTCTTACCCACACCTGTCGGGCCAAGGAACAGGAAAGAGCCAATGGGACGTTGGGGGTCCTTCAAACCAGCGCGTGCTCGCCGCACCGCTTTGGCCAGTGTGGTGATGGCCTCGTCTTGGCCCACGATCCGCTGATGGAGCGCCTCTTCCATACGCAGCAGGCGCGCCGTCTCTTCGCTGGCAATCTGGGTCACGGGTATGCCGGTCCACATGGAGACGATTTCGGCGATGTCTTCCCCGTTGACGGCCAACCCTTCCGCCTCCTCCGCACCGCGCAAGCCTAGCCGCAGCTGCCGGATGCTTCCCCGAATCTCTCGCTCCTGCTCGCGCAAATGGGCCGCTTCCGCGAAGTCTTGTTGCTGCAGGGCCTCCTTCTTGGCAGATTGCACCTGTTGTAGGCGCAGGAATGCTGTCTTGACAGCAGCAGGCTTGTTCGCCTTGTAGGTGCGAACACGAGACGAAGCCTCGTCGATCAAGTCAATCGCCTTATCAGGCAGAAAACGATCAGGGACGTAGCGAGCAGCCAGGTTCGCTGCTGCGAGGACCGCCTCATCGGTGATTGCCAGACGATGGTAGTCCTCATAGCGCGACTTGATACCGCGCAGGATCTCGATCGTCTCTTCAATCGTTGGCTCTTCGACCAGCACAGGCTGCAGGCGACGTTCCAGAGCTGGATCGCTCTCAATGCGCTTGCGATACTCCTCCATAGTAGTTGCGCCCACGCATTGCAGCTCGCCACGCGCCAACGCTGGCTTCAAGATATTGGCGGCGTCCACCGATGTACCTGCTGCCCCGGCGCCCACGAGCATGTGTAACTCATCGATGAACAGAATGGTCTCCGTTTTGCGGATCTCGTCAATGACCTGCTTCATACGCTCTTCGAACTGTCCCCTGTACATGGTGCCAGCCACAAGCGACCCCACGTCAAGCATCACAACCCGCTTATCGAGCAAACGCTCTGGGACCTCGCCCCCAACGATCCGCTGGGCCAAGCCTTCCACGATGGCTGTCTTGCCCACGCCAGGCTCGCCGATGAGCGCCGGGTTGTTCTTGGTGCGCCTGGAAAGAATCTGGACGACGCGTTCGATTTCCTTGTGACGACCAATAACCGGATCCAGTTCTCCTTGTCGAGCAGCTTCGGTGAGATCTATCCCCAGTTGTTCTACCAGGGACTGCGCCTTTTTCTCGCCTTTGGGCTGCACTGCTTGCTGCGGGCTGAGCCGCATCTCTCGCAAGGTCTCCCTGCGCACTCTCTCCAGATCGAGTCCCATACTTTCCAGGACTCCAGCAGCAAAGCTATCACTCTCCCGCACGAGCGCCAGAAGCAGGTGCTCCGTTCCGATGTGATGGTGATCGAGCCGACGGGCCTCATCAAAGGCGAGTTCCAACACGCGCTTGGTCTCCCCACCGAGCTGGAGCGAGGGGCCAGTGACGGGGCTTTCCGGGGTCAGGACCTCCTTCACCATCTGGCGCACCTCTTCTAGCGCCACGCCCAAGCGAGTAAGCACCTGGGCTGCCGTTCCTTCTCCCTCGCGCAAGAGCCCGAGCAGGAGGTGCTCGGTGCCTATGACTCCATGCCCGAGACGCTTGGCTTCATCCTGGGCCAGCGTAAGGGCTTGACGTGCTCTCTTTGTGAACCGATCTAGTCTGTTTGCCATCGTAACATCCCGTTCACGCTGAACAGCGCTCCCCGCAATCAAGCATCTCCCGGCCAGACGGACACCCAGAGAGTGTCCAGCAGGGCAATCTCTGATTCTCAAATGGAGGACGCTGCCAATACGATGCCAGTTCCGAAGGGGCTGTTCAGAACTCGAACAACGATTAATTGAATTATACCCGAATCTCCGGAGGAGGGCAAACTGTCGTCCCGCGGGGAGCCGAGCAGGGTGGTCACGCAGTTGTGATCGCACCAGGTCGCAGCAAAGATCTGCGCCGGTAAGCGCTCAGCCGGGTGCTGTTATTCGAGGTCGAGGAGGAATGGGAACGGTCGCACGCACAGCGAAAGGGAAAGGGCCTGCTACAACAGTCCATCATCCTGGCGCGCGTGCCATTTCACCCCGTCATACTTCCCGACGCTCGCAACCTCTGGGAAGCTCCTCTGTATCAACCCGGGATCTCATGGCTTGGCTCTCACCCGCTGAAACCATGCCCACGCCAGACCACGCCCCGGTACAAGCAGCAGGGCTAGCAGGAAGAGGGCGGTGCATACCAGCACGATCGCCGCGCCTGAAGCCACCCTGATGTAGAATGAGAGGTAAAGGCCTGCGATGCCGGAGAAGGCGCCGATGAAAGCAGCCAAGGCCATCATCCTCGATAGGCGACGGGTGAGCAGATATGCGGTAGCTGCTGGCGTGACCAGCATGGCGACCATCAGCGCCACACCCACAGTTTGCAGCGACACGACGACGGCCACCGCGATCAGCACCAACAGCAGGTAGCGCAGGGCGGTCGCTGGGAGGCGCAGGGTTAGCGCGAGAATGGGATCAAAGGATAGTACCAGAAACTCCTTGTAGAACACCAGCACGGTGAACAGGACGATACCGCCGAAGACACCGGTCAGCCACAGATCAGAACGGGACACGCCCAACACATCACCGAACAGGAAATGTGCCAGATCCACGGCCCAGCTGCGCACGGTGGAGATCAAGGCAATGCCCAGGGCGAACATACCGGCAAAGATGATACCAATGGCCGTATCCTCTTTGACCTGCGCACCTTTGCCCACTGCGCCAATGCCGATGGCGGCGAGGACAGCGGTGCCCAACGCCCACCAAAATACCGTGCCACGCGCCCCGTCACTCACCAGGTAGCCGACAGCCACGCCGGGCAAAACAGCGTGCGCCAGGGCATCCCCGAAAAAGGCCATGCCGCGCAGCACCACATATGTGCCCACTGTAGCGCAGACGATTCCTACCATCACCACAGCTACAAAGCCGCGAACCATAAAGGGGTAGCTCAGTGGTCCCACGATGAGCTCGATCAATCCATCCATGTCGCTTCCCCTCCGCCGCTTCTTGGCTCCTCCGCTTTGCAGCCTTTCGCTACACTCAAGACGCTTTGCAGCCTTTCGCTACACTCAAGACGCTTTGCAGCCTTTCGCTGCGCTCAAGACGCTTCGCAGCAGGTGTCGCCCAGCACCATCACGCCGTCTTCCGTTTCGACGAGGCGCAGATGGCCCCCGTAGGCCTGTCGCAAGCGCTCTGGGGTGAAGACTGCGCTCGGTTTGCCGAGGCCCAGCAGGCGCACATTGAGCAGCATCACACGGTCAAACTGCTCCGAAGAAAGGTTCAAGTCATGCGTGGACAGCATCACCGTTACGCCGCGCTGACTGAGCATGTTTATGATGTGGAAGATGTGCTCCTGCGCTGGGATATCTAGCCCGCTCAGGGACTCATCCATCAGCATCAGCTCGGCCTCCTGGGCGATGGCCCGCGCTATGAACATGCGCTGCTGCTGGCCGCCGGAGAGTTCGCTGATCTGCCGCTCCGCCAGATCGCTCATGCCGACCTCGTCCAGACACTGTTGCACATACTCGCGGTCTCTGCGGGTGGCTCCCCGCAACAGCCCCATCCTACCCACCCGGCCCATCATCACCACGTCGGCCACCGTGACGGGGAAAGCCCAGTCCACTTGGCTGCGCTGCGGCAGGTAAGCGATGCAGATGTGCCCGCCAGGCCAGTGCCCGGCAACTTTCACCTCGCCAGAGGTCGGCCCCAGCACACCGACAATGACCTTGAACAAGGTGCTCTTGCCCGCGCCGTTGGGTCCAACCACGGCAATTCGCTCGCCGCTATCCAAGCGAAAAGAGATATCTTCAAGTGCCACTTGGCCATTGTATTGTACCGTGAGGTTCGACGCTTCAAGGACAGGTGCCCCGGTCCGGTGCACTGGCGGCCGGTGTATGAACGGTAATCTCCTGACAACCATCACGACTTGGCGATCTCCCTGCTATTCACCCCAGGCGCAGCGTCTTGCATCACTCTGCCCGCTCCCCGCTGGCGCAAATCTCAGCGCAACGCCTCCGCAATCGCGGATACATTATAACGCATGAACGACACGTAGTCTGACGCTGGGCCGCTTGGCTCGCTCAATGACCCGGTGTACAAAAAGACCAGCTTGGTATCCGTATCCTCAGCGACGCGTTCGGCTATCCTGGAGTTGACTGTCAGCCCGACAAAGACCGCCTTTACCTCAAACTGACGGATGGCGTCCTCCAGCGCTGCAATGTCCTGAGCCGAAGGCTCGTCTAGGGTGCTATAGCCAGAGAAAACGGTGCCAATCTGCTCGAACCCGTACCGAGAAGCAAAGTAGCTGAAGGACCTGTGGTCAGTCACCACCCGGCGGTCCACCTTGGGCACCTGGGCCAACTGGGCGCGGATCCATTCATCCAGTTCTTCCAGCTTCTGCTCGTACGCCTCAGCGTTCTCCTGGTATGCTGCAGCGTTGAGTGGATCGAGTGCACTCAAGGCGTCCCCGATGTCCCGAGTCCACACCACAACATTGTTGGGGTCGAACCAAGTATGTGGATCGAACTCAGCAGGATGGTGGTTGCCCTCACCCTGCACCCCTTCCTGCGCACCTCCGAATTGTAGGAGCTCGATATGGCGGGACAACGGCACAACGATCGCATGCTCCCCTGCACTATCTAGCAATGGCTCGAGGAATGCCTCCAGTCCAGCACCGTTGGCGAAAACGACGTGCGAATCCGCCAGGGCCACTGCGTCCTGTGGGGTAGGCTCGAAAGCGTGCGGATCGGTACCAAGCGGCACGAGCAGCGCAAGGTCGATCAAGCCCTGCCCGACATTTTTCACTACATCGGCCACGATGCTGGTAGTGGCGACCACCCGCAGCTTCTCGCCCGCAGCCAAGGCTACCGACGAAAGCTCTGGTGTCTCGCCGCCCCCGTACTCAACCTCTGGTTCAGCAGCGGGCAGCACCGGAGCGGCCGCGGGCCCACAGCCGCTCGCTGCGAAGAGCAGCAACGACAGCCCAGCAAGCAGCACGAACAGCCACTGGATGATCCTGTTCATCATCTGTTCCTCTGACAGGCCGAAAGGTGGTCTCAATATGCTGCCAAGAAAGGAAGGCTGCTCATAGTTGGCAGCCTTTCGCTGCGCTCACGACGCTTTGCAGCCTTTCGCTGCGCTCACGACGCTTCGCGGCCAGGTCACGTGCCCGAAACCTTCCATGAATGGCCATCCCCGCAGTCTCAGGCGGCAGCTTCAACCTGGCCAATGAGGATCTTCGGGCCAGCGGTTGAAAGGGTATTCCCAGCAAAGCATAGCATGCGTCCATAGTCGGGTCAAGTTGCCTGATCGGTTGGCTCTCCTGCGGCCGGCGCAAGTG
>Ga0111173_1050_pt1 | contig 12902 bp, 6 predicted proteins | sample DeeMarSWOR324_28_FD_80234 | JGI IMG/M metagenome (GOLD analysis project Ga0111173, IMG submission 80234) | Anaerolineae bacterium SM23_84
TGATGACCGCACCACTGGACAGATTGACGTCGGCCACGTCCAAGGCCACGAACTCCGACGCCCTGGCTCCAGTGTCCAGCAGCGCCAGCACAATGGCCCGGTCTCGGTCCCCGGTGAAAGCCCTTCGCTCACAAGTCGCTAGCATCGCCTTGAGGTCGGATAGTGGCACTGGGTCGAGGGGTTCCTGTCGCACGCGAGGAGCTTTGACTTTGGTGATGGGGTTCTGGCCTGCCAACTCGTACTCGGTCCAGGCCCAGCGGAGAAACGTCTTGGTCACTCTGTGGGCACAGTGACAGCCGCCTGGATTGCGGCCACGGTCCGCCAAGTGCAGCAGATACCGCCGGACATGACGCGCGGTGATGTCTTCGACGCCCCGGACCCCCTGCCCCTCAAGATACGCTTGCAGGTGTCGAAGCTCACTGCCGTAGTATTCGACCGTCCTTGGTGAGAGACCCCGTGCCTGCCGGTCAATCACAAAAGCCGCGACGTCCCTCCCCAAATCACTTTGGCGTAGAACGAAAAGCAGTTGCTCCCTTTTCGCTTGTGACATGACAAAGCCCCCTTTCTACCACAACAGGTAGTAGGGGGCGAGGGGTGAGCACTACATCTGGCGCCCAGACGCCCCTGGAGGGACTCGAACCCCCGGCCGACTGCTTAGAAGGCAGCTGCTCTATCCGCTGAGCTACAGGGGCATAGTCATATTATACATGCTCCAACAGCGCTGCGCAAAGCGACGGACCCTGGAGTTTACCCGAAACTCCCACAGCAACCGGCAAGACAAAAACACAAAGACACCAAGGCACTAAGACGGGCAAGAATTCCGGGCCCTTTGACTTTATCGGTATCATAGGCTGGCTGCGCAGCCTGCCGAGAGCTCGCTCTGGCATCATTTCAGGCAGCCTAACGCGGTTCCGAGTCTTTGCTGGCAGTTCTGAATCCTCGCTTGGGCATCTTTCGTTCAGTCCCGTGAGAGAAGAGACCTACGTACTCTCATCTCTTCGTGTCTTTGTGCCCTTGTGTTAGGTTTGGGCAAACTCCAAACGGGCCCCGGCGTGGAAGAGAACTTGGGGAGCGGCTACCGTGGCCCGGCGCCGCGACGATGCTAGTCGGTGGAGGGATGGTGAAACTGCGGGTCCTCGCGCAGGGTGCGCTTCAATCCGGCTTCCAGATCGACCTTGGGGCGGAAGTGCAGCTTGTCGCGTGCCAGCTCGACATCGGCCACCAGGCGACTCACGCCACCGCTTTCCGTTTCGTTGTACAGGCAGTGGGCGCTGCGCGTTGTCACCCGCTCGATGGCCTGCACCAGGGCATTGATCGCCACTTCCTGGCCGCTGCCGACGTTGATCACAGCGCGGTCCACGCTGCTGACTCTGGCTGCCGCCACCAGCGCGTCGACCACGTCACTGATGTACACAAAATCCCTGCTCTGCGTGCCGTCGCCATAGATGACCAACGAGCCGCCGCCCAGGATCTGTTTGAGGAACCTGGGGATCACCGGCGCGTGCGTGGGAGGAATGGGCTGCCCTGGCCCGTAAGCGTTGAAAATGCGCAGGATGACCGTTTCGATGCCCCACAAGGCACCCAGGGCCAGGACATAGCCCTCAGCCGCCATCTTGCTCACGGCGTAGGGACTCTCAGGCTTCAAGCGGGCCGTCTCGTGGACGGGTTGTTCCTCTTGTTCGCCATACGCAGCCCCGGAGGAAGTGAAGACGACCCGTTTCACTCGCGCGTCACGAACCGCGGTCATGAGGCTCACTGTGCCGCCTACGTTAACCTCGTTGTATTCTACGGGGTAGAGGACGGACTCGGGGACGGAGACCCGAGCAGCCAGGTGGTAGACACAGTCCACTCCCTTCAGCAGGGTCCACAGCTTGGGAATGTCGCGCGTGTCGCCACGGGTAAAGACCGCCCGAGCGTCCAGACGACTTTGGTCGCCGGCGCTCAGGTCGTCCAAGACTCGCACGTGGTGCCCCTGTTGAACCAGCTGATTGACCAGCGCAGAGCCGAGGAATCCAGCTCCGCCGGTGACGAGGAATTTCATATCTGGCCTTTCCGCCTAGATCCCACTTCGGCCGGCCGCCTCCACACATGGAAGCAGCCGGGGCAACGCCCAGCGTGCCGGCGGTACAAGCCCGGCATGTGACTGGCGAGACAACAGAGGCTAAGCTGCTGCTGCCTGCGCGGGCATTATATCGCAGCAGCTGCGGCACGCAAAATGCGGTGCCTGTGGATCGGTGTTACGGTTCACCGGTCCAAGCAAAGGAGGCGCCAGATGGGTCTTTTCGCCATCGCTCTGAGCAATGCTATAATGCCACCGACGTCAAGTCAGGTGTACGACATGCTCCACGAGTACGTTGGCAACATCCACCTGCACACGATCCACTCTGATGGCCACGCCTCACACGAGGAGATTGCGGCTATTGCCCAACGTGCGGGCCTGGATTTTGTCATGCCTACCGATCACAACATATATGTGCCTGGCAAAGACGGCTGGTATGGTGACACGCTGTTGCTGGTAGGCGAGGAGATCCACGACGTACACCGTGAACCGCAGGCCAACCATTTTCTGGTGTTCAACGTTGGCGAGGAGCTGGTGCAGTATGCGCAGCATCCCCAGGCGCTGATCGATGCCGTGAACGAGCGCGATGGGCTGGGCTTTGTCGCTCATCCTTTCGAGCACAGCGGGGCCTACTCCAGGGAACCGGAGATCAATTGGGTTACCTGGGAGGTCACTGGCTTCACCGGCCTGAGCATCTGGAACTATATGTCCGAGTTCAAGAGCTACCTGCACGACGCGCCGACGTCTGTCTTCGCCGCATTGTTTCCCCAGGCAGTCATCCGCGGGCCGTATCCGGAAACACTTCGCAAGTGGGATGATCTGCTCAGCCAGCGCAAGATGCCTGTGCTGTGCTCCTCAGATGCGCACGCGTCAACCTATCACATGGGGCCATTGAGCCGTGTGGTGCTGCCCTATGAATACGTTTTCCGCACTGTGAACATGCACATCCTGGCGAGGGAGGCATTCAACGGTACGCTGGGCCACGATGCGGCCTTGGTGTACGAAGCGCTGCGACGGGGGTGTGGGTTCGTTGCCTACGATGGTATCGGCCAAGCGAAGGGGTTTCGCTTCGACGCCTCGACCAGTTTGGGGAAAGCCACCATGGGCGATGAGCTGTGTATGAGTGGCCAGGTGGAACTGACAGTGTCCACCCCACTGCCTGCGGATATCCGCCTGCTGCGCAACGGAGAGACCGTCGCGCGGGCACGGGGACGCGAATTACGTTACGTAACGGACGTGCCCGGTCCCTACCGTGCCGAAGCGTATCGGCAGTACTGGTTCAGGACAAGGGGCTGGATCTTCAGCAACGCAGTGTACTTGACGCGGGACTGATTCCCAGACAAGGACAAACGGCTGATGGCGCGATCACCATCAGCCGTTTGTGGGTTACAAGCTCCTACTGCGTCGCGTAGCTGTCTAGCAGCGCTCGCATCTGCGGGTCATCGGCATACTCATCGGTCAGGAGCAGCAGTTCATCCGAGTACTCAGTCACCGTTCCCTCGCTATCAAAGTGCAACTGACGGCGCCCGACCCACTGCCCCTGCGCACCCGCCTGGACGAGGATGGTGCCCGTTTGTGCGTTGCGCCAGCCCTGGGGCATGGCCTCGCGTGAGCGGCCACCGACAATTAGGTCAATGCCCGAAACCTGCGACGACAGGCGCATGTCCTCCTCAGCTCCCATATTGGAAAGGACAATGATGATGTCCGTTTGCTCCTGCAACTCGGGCACGTACTGTGCCAGTACCTCTTCCGCGTTCAGCAGGACGTACTGGTCCGCAGATACCTGCGCCGATTCCCAGGTCAGCCCAATGATCCCTGCTGTTCGGCCCCCTACCTCTACGAGGGCATAGGGCTGTGCCAGCAGTTTGTCGTCTGCCGGAGTCTTCAGATTAGCCGACAAGATAGGGAATTCGGCGTCTGCAATGCGCTGACGGAGAACATCGGGACCTAGCTGCAGATCGAGATCGCCGATGACCATGGCATCGTATCCCATCAGGTTCATCGCCTCAACTACGAGCTTCCCTTCGGTTTGCGCCGCGGGCTGTTGGTTGCTCCAGAGTGCATTTCCTGCGTCCAAGAGAAGTACGGTTGCGAACTGATCACGCGTTGTCTTGGCTACGCTGGCTCGCCGAGCCAGCCCCCCCTTGGGTGGCCGTCAACCACAGGGCTCGATGTAGCCTAGCGTGTCATTGGTATGCAGGACAACGAGATCAATGGGCTGAGGCGTGGGCGTAGCGGTAGGCGTAGGAATAGCTGTATGTGTAGGGGTTGGTTGTGGCGTCGAAGTGGGTGCAGCGCTGCAACCCGTGATCAGAAGGGCGGCTGCCGCTGCCAGCAGGATCCACTGCGCAGACGGCCGCAGCATCAGGCTTCGTTTGGTCATCAGTTTTCCTCCGATTCGGTACGCGGGTGTATACCTGGTGGATAGCACCAGACTGGGCGCAAGTATACGGCACTATCGCGGCAAAGTCAACGATGCGTGCTGGGGTCTACCCAAGACTCGCACGCAAGCGGCAAGACCAAAACTCTGGGCTGGTGACCCCTGTGTGACAGGAACTTGGCAGGGTGTGAGGGGGCGGCTGAACGGCTGTGCCGGACGATCGACCGCGGCCTGGCACAGGAACGACGAACGGCCCAATTTGACAATTTTGAGGATTTCATGTATACTTTTAAGCTTGTCGGAGGGCCGCATCAGGCAAAGAACTACCATTTTGATTGCCACAAGACGGAACTTGCCCCCACAACTCACGAAGCAGCGTTCCACCTCTTCTATGACGGGATGTGATCCGCTGTCATCCCCATAAAAGCGACGAGAAGGATCTCGGACGTCATTCCTCAACATGGTTACCGCGCGGGAAGGATACCGGGATTCTTTGCTGTCAAGTCATCTCGAGCCCCGTCCGAGCGATGACGGGACATAGCCCCGTCTGACCAATGACGGGACATAGCCCCGTCTGACCAATGACGGGACATAGCCCCGTCTAGCCAATGGCGGGACATGGCAGGAGGAAATGCCTTGGAGATTAGAGATATCGAGGCCGTGCGCATCAGTCTGGCATCGCCTGAGCAGATTCGAGAGTGGTCTTTTGGCGAGGTCACAAAGCCAGAGACCATCAACTATCGCCGTTTGCGTCCAGAAAAGGATGGCCTCTTCTGTGAAGCGATCTTCGGTCCCACCAGAGACTGGCAATGCTACTGCGGCAAGTACAAGAAGATCCGCTACAAGGGCATTGTCTGCGAGAAGTGTGGTGTCGAGGTCACCCATTCTCGAGTGCGTCGTGAACGGATGGGGCACATCGAGCTGGCGACTCCTATCGCTCACATTTGGTACACTCGTCGTTCCCCCAGCTACCTGGGCCTCTTGCTCGACATCTCACAGCGCAACCTGGACCGGGTTCTGTACTTTGCGCAGTACATCGTCACTGAAATCGATGAAGATGCGCGCCAGAAGGCTCTCAACCGCTTGGATGAAGAGCTCAAGCGGGAGACAGAGCGTCTGACGCAGAGCGTTGAAGAGCAGGTGCAGGCTCTAGAGTCAGAGCTGGCCGGTGAACTGCAGCAGCTCAAAGAGCAAAACGAGAGCCTGGTGCAAGAGTTCGAAGAGAAGCTGACCTCCAACACGAACGCTATCATGGACCACGCAGCTGCTTTGCAGAAGCAGTTGGACCAGTACAAGGACCAGGCCGCGCCCGTGGAGATTGCTTTTACGCCGGTGGAGTCCCAGCATCTCCTGGGTGAGGCCCAGACTACGATCGTAGAGAAGGGCGAGCCGGTTACGAGAGACGCATACTCGCGGCTGAGCGAGGTCGTGGAGGAGCAGCTCAGCATGCTGGAGGCGGCGGTGCAGAAGGAAAAGGCCGAGGCGCTGGCTCCAGTCGAGGCCAGGCAAGACTATCTGCAGCAGGTGGTGGCCGACAAGCGTGAGGAGCTGCAGACCGCTATCGGCGATCAGCTTGCCGACGCGGAGACGGCCATTGAAGATCAACGCGAGGAACTGAGAAACATTCGCGTTCGCCAACTGATCAATGAGAGTCGCTACCGGGAGCTCGAAGAGAAGTGGCCCAAAGTGTTCAAGGCCGACATGGGCGCACGGGCCATCTACGACATTGTCAGTGACATTGACCTGGAAGGTCTAGCCCTCAGGCTGCGGCATGAAATCCAAACGTCCAAGTCCAAGCAGCGCCGCAAGAAGGCAGCCAAGCGCCTGCGCGTTGTAGAGGCCTTGCGTCAGTCTCGAAACCGTCCGGAGTGGATGATCCTCACGGTGCTGCCGGTCATACCGCCCGATCTGCGCCCCATGGTCCAGCTAGATGGGGGCCGGTTTGCAACCAGCGATCTGAATGACCTTTATCGTCGCGTGGTGAACCGCAACAACCGGCTCAAGCACCTGATCAAGCTGCAGGCCCCTGAGGTTATCGTACGCAACGAGATGCGCATGTTGCAGGAAGCGGTTGATTCGCTGCTTGACAACAGCAGGCGCGGCAAGGCCACTTCGCTGCGTGGGAGCCGACAACTCAAGTCGCTCTCTGACATGCTCAAGGGCAAGCAGGGTCGGTTCCGTCGGAACCTGCTGGGCAAGCGAGTCGACTACTCTGGGCGGTCGGTCATTGTTGTCGGACCGGCGCTTGAGATGCACCAATGTGGCCTTCCCAAGCGCATGGCTCTTGAGCTGTTCCGGCCATTCGTGATGCACAAACTGGTGGACTATAACCACGCTATCAACATCAAGGGCGCGAAACGCCTGATCGAGAGAGAGGCGCCCGAGGTGTGGGAGGTTCTAGAGGAGGTCATCGGCACCCGCCCCGTTCTGTTGAACCGTGCACCCACTCTGCACCGCTTGGGAATCCAGGCGTTCGAGCCGGTGTTGGTGGAGGGCGATGCGATTCAGATTCACCCATTGGTCTGCGCAGCCTTCAACGCTGACTTTGATGGTGACCAGATGGCCGTGCATGTGCCGCTCTCCGAGGCTGCGGTTGCCGAGGCGAAGGGGTTGATGCTGTCGACGCGCAATCTGCTCTTGCCCGCCAACGGTGAACCGATTGTCGGTCCGACCAAGGACATGGTCTTGGGTTGCTACTACCTCACCATGGAGGTGCCTGGTTCGAAGGGCGAGGGCAAGACCTTCTCCGAGTATGAGGAAGTCTCTCTTGCCTACAGCCTTGGCAAAGTGGCCCTGCATGCCAAGATCCACTTCTATACCAGGCCGGGGCCGCGACGCAAGACGAGGCTGATCGAGACCACTGTGGGCCGTGTGCTGTTCAATGAGATCCTGCCGCCCCAACTGCGTTTTCTCAACACCGTGCTCGACAGGAGTGGCTTGAAAACCTTGGTCGGCCAAGCTTACCTGGATCTGGGCCCAGAGGGAACTGCAGAACTGGTCGACAAGATCAAAGGTCTCGGCTTCAAGTACGCCACCCAGTCCGGCCTCACTATTGCCATAGAGGATCTGACCGTCCCGGAAGATAAGTCAGCTATACTGGACGAGGTGTCCGAGGAAGTAGCCAAGGTCGAGCGGCAGTATCGTCGTGGGCTTATCACTGAGAACGAGGAGTACGTCAAGACGGTGGAGCTTTGGACAGATGCCACGGAGAGGATCACCGAGTCTCTTTCAGCAGAGCTTGATCCTCATGGAGCGATCAGCATTATGGCCACTTCGGGAGCGACCAAAGGTGGCTTGCAGCCAATACGCCAATTGGCCGGCATGCGTGGTCTGATGGCTGACCCCTCTGGCCGAATCATCGCCTTGCCTATCCGCTCCAACTTCCGGGAAGGCCTGAACGCACTCGAGTACTTTATCTCTACCCACGGCGCGCGCAAAGGCCTGGCAGACACAGCGTTGCGTACTGCCGATGCTGGCTATCTCACCAGACGCCTGGTAGACGTTGCTCAAGATGTGATCATCAACACAGAAGACTGTGGCACCAAGGCGGGTATCTGGATCGAGAGAGATCGCAGTGCGACCATCGGTGAGACCTTCGCCGAACGGATTCTGGGCCGCGTCGCCGCTGGGCGAATTGTCAGCCCAAAGACTGACGAGGTGCTTGTTGATGCCGGTGAGATGATTGACGAGCGCAAGGTGCAGGACATGGACGATCACGGAGTTGAACGTGCCCATGTCCGCTCGCCATTGACCTGCAATCTGCGACACGGTGTTTGCGCCACCTGCTACGGGCGTGACCTGGCCCGGCGCGGCAAGATCCAGATCGGTGAGGCGGTAGGGATCATTGCTGCCCAGTCCATTGGCGAACCTGGGACGCAGCTGACTTTGCGCACGTTCCATACCGGCGGCGTGGCTGGCGGCGAGGATATCACGCAGGGTTTGCCGCGCGTACAGGAGTTGCTCGAGGCTCGCAATCCCAAAGGCCAGGCCATCATGTCAGACCTCTCTGGCGTGGTGCACATTCGGTCTGAGGGTGATTTGCGCTGGGTGAAAGTGGTGGCCAGCGAGATGCTGCGCCACTCGCACACGATACCGAGGAACTACAAAATCCTGGTCGAAGAGGGCGACACGGTCAAGGTTGGCGATCCCCTGGCCAGCCGAGGAAAGAAGCAGATCTTGTCCGAGGCTGCAGGGCAGGTGGTCATCGAGAATCGGGACATCGTGGTATGCCGCGAGAAAAGCGAGGAGCGCGAGCACGAGGTTCCAGTGGCTGCCCGCCTGCGTGTCGAGGAGGGAGACGCGATCGAGGCGGGAGAGCAGATCACGGAAGGCGTCCTGAATCCACACGAAATCCTCAAGATCCTGGGTGTCGAGGCGCTGCGGCAGTACCTGGTGGAGGAGGTCCAACGGGTATACCGCACGCAGGGCGTCACAATCCACGACAAGCATATCGAGATCATCATCCGACAGATGCTGCGCCGGGTGCGCGTCTCGACGCAAGGAGACTCGCAGCTGCTGCCAGACGATCTGGTTGACAGCTTGGACTTTCAGCAGATCAACGACGAGGTCATCGCCGAAGGTGGCGAGCCGGCAACTGCACAGCCCGTGCTCTTGGGCATCACCAAGGCTGCGTTGAACACGGAGAGCTTCTTGTCGGCGGCCTCGTTCCAGCACACAATCAGCGTGCTGTCCAATGCAGCGATCGAAGGCAAGCGTGATGATCTCCATGGGCTCAAGGAGAGCGTGATCATCGGCAAGCTGATACCAGCGGGCACGGGTTTCCGTCGGCGCCACGAGAAGCGGCAAGCTCTGGCTGCGGCCACTGCCTTGGCCATGCAGATGCACTTGCTCGGCGAGACGGCTCAGCCCTTGGAAGAGGCGGAGACAGTGATGGCAGGGGATATCGCCGATTCCCTTGGCCTCGCCACATCCAACCCCACGGGCAAGCCAGAGTCCTCCGACGAAGCTGTCACCGCCGAGGGGAGCTAGCGCACACATATCGGCTGAGGGGTCTGAATCGGACATAGGTAGATGAACGCAACGTGGAAAACTCACTACCTGCCGCGACGCCGCCACAAGGACAATGGCCTGGCCCTTCGTCTAGTCGGCGGGTTGTTGTTGCTCTTCGCGCTTGTCACCACCATGGTGGTGGTAGCGGGCTTTGGTGGCGTGTGGGCAGTGTATGCCTATTACAGTCAGCAGGTGCCCTCCGCAGAGGAGATCGGTCAGAGGACGATCTCCTCTTTTAAAACCACAAAGATCTACGACCGTACGGGCGAGCATCTGTTGTACGAACTGCTGCCTCCAGAAGGCGGCGATCGCACCATTGTGCCGCTGCACAGGATACCGGAGCATGTGCGCTATGCCACCATTGCCCTGGAGGACAGGACGTTCTACGAAAACCCGGCGGGCATCAACATTGAGGGCCTCCTCCGTGCTGCGATCAACAACTTGCGGGGCCTCCCGGTCCAGGGTGGCAGCTCAATTGCCCAGCAGTTGATCCGCAACGTGGTGATGACACCTGAGGAGAGGTACAGCCGCACCTACACGCGCAAGATTAAGGAAGTGATCCTGGCCTTTGAGCTGACACGGCAGTATCCCGGCGTGGAAGGCAAGGACAAAATCCTGGAATGGTACCTGAACACGGTGTCTTACGGATTCCCCAATGGCATAGAAGCTGCGGCAGAGTTCTATTTTGGCAAGCATGCGGCGGAGCTCTCTGTGGCCGAGGCGGCCATGCTCGCTCACCTGCCGAACGCCCCATCTTTGAACCCCATTGACAGTCCAGTAGAAGCCAAGCAACGCCAGGAAGTTGTCCTCGATCAGATGTATCTCCAGGGGTACCTCACTGCAGAGGAGACTTGGGCAGCCAAGCAGGAGAAGCTGACCGTCGTCTCCAAGCCATTCGACATCGCTGCTCCGCATTTCGTGATGTATGTGCGCAGGCTGCTGGAAGACAAGTTTGGTCCAGAGGTGGTCTATCGTTCTGGGCTGCGTGTCTACACGACCCTCGATCTCGATCTACAGACCCAGGCGGAGCGCATCGCCAAGGAGCATGTTGACAGCGTTCGCGACAGCGATGTGAGCAATGCTGCAGCCGTGGTGATCGATGCGCCCACAGGCGAAATCCTGACCATGGTTGGCAGCCTTGACTACTTCGATGCCGAAATTGACGGGCAGGTGAACGTGGCAATGTCCGAAAGGCAGCCTGGGTCGTCTTTCAAGCCTTTCACCTATGTGACCGCGTTCGCTCAGGGTTACACCCCAGCCACGATGATCATGGACGTGCGCACCAGTTTCCCCGACGATCCTAACCCTCCGTACGTGCCGGAGAACCATGATCGGCGGTTCCACGGCCCAGTGCTGCTGCGGCAGGCGCTAGCTCGCTCCCTCAACGTGCCGGCAGTGGGCGTGCTGTACTGGGCAGGGGTCAAGAACGTCCTGGACACCGCTCACCGAATGGGCATCAATACCCTGAACCGTGATTTCTATGGACTCAGCTTGACCCTTGGTGGGGGCGAGGTGACTCTCCTTGACTTGACCTATGCCTACAGCGTGTTTGCTAACGGTGGGGTGATGGTGGGTGAGCCCGTACCCCCGGAAGATGCGAGGCCCGGATTTCGCCAACTGAATCCTGTGGCTATTCTGAGGGTTGAGGATGCACAGGGCAGCGTGGTGTACGAATACACCGAACCTCGGCGGCAAGAGATCATCCGGCCTGAGCTGGCCTACCTGATTACCAGTATCCTGTCTGATCCGAACGCACGCCTGGGCACTTACAGCCCCGACAGCCCGGTCAACTTGAGCCCTGACGTGGCTGTCAAGACTGGGACGACGACCGACTACCGGGATGCCTGGACGATGGGCTACACGACACAATCCGTGGTGGGGGCGTGGGTTGGCAATAGCGACAACACTCCGATGGAAGGCGTGTACGGCAGCCGCGGCGGCGGGCCGATCTGGCGCGGTGTGATGGAACTGATGTTGGAGAGGCATCCGGATGTCGAATTCGCGGAGCCGCCCGGTTTGGTCTGGATGGAGATCGATGCCACGTCCGGCTTGTTACCCACAGAGCATACGACTCGCACGCGGCGTGAGGTCTTTGTGAAGGGCACCGAGCCGACCGGGTATGACAACGTGCATCGTGCATTCCGTATCTGCCGCATCTCGGGCAAACGAGCGACCGACTTTTGTCCGGCACACGAGGTGGAAGTTCGGGTGTTTGAAGTGTATCCACCTGGAGCTGGCGATTGGGTGCGAGAGGAGCAGATTCCACAGCCGCCAACGGAGTACTGCGACATACACGGTCCTAGCGCCACAACTCTAGAGGTGGCGATAAACCAACCCGCCATGTACGCCCACATTTCGGGACTGGTGCCCATCGTGGGCAATGCTCGCCCAGGCGACTTTCGGCTGTATCAGGTGCACTATGGGCAGGGATTGCAGCCTTCGGAGTGGAGTCCCATTGGGGGGGATCACTACAATCGGGTGGAGAACAACATCCTGGAACACTGGGATCCCAGCTATCTGGAGGATGGGCTGTACACACTGCGACTGACCGTTGTTGAGGGCAGTGGCAATCGGCGCGTGGCCAATGTCCATGTCATTGTAGACAAGACCCCGCCAGAGGTAGAGATCATCCATCCGTTGGAAGGTGCCGTCTATATACAGGAGACCGATGAGTGGGTAAACATCCAGGTACGCGCCGTTGACAGCTATGCAATGGACAGAGTCGAGTTCTTCCTGGATGGGACGCCCATTGGCTTCAGTACAGTGGCCCCCTTTACCAAGAAGTGGACAATTGCCCTTTCTGATACCATCCCACTTTTGAGCCTCGACCCAGCGGTCATCAGCAGCACAGCTGTGATCACGTTGGATGACCTGTACCTGCTAGAGGCACAAACCTTTTTCGATGGCACAGTGGTGACGGTGACTCGAGCCATCACCGATCATCACGTGATTACTAGGACGGCTGCCTATACCACAGGCTTTGGGATTATTGCTGACACCGACGGCTATACGGAGACCCATGTCTTGCATGTAATCGGCTTTGACGCGGCTGGTAATCAGGCTGAGAGTGAAAGAGTCCGCATCTACACGATGCACGAGCCGAAGGAAGAGCCGAAAGAAACGCCAACTCCTGCAGCCATGTTGCCAACACAGCCCACAGCCTGGGGGCGTTTCGGGCGCACCAGAGATTTGAACACCACATCCGGGCCTGCGTACGGCCGGGCCAGGTCGGGCGACCTGTCGGCCGGGGCTATGTCCCGCTATGAGTCAAGCGGGGCCCGGTCGCCACCTCAGGGATACGGATAACGGCACCTGAAAGACCACAATGACTTGTGGTCTTTTATCTATCGGGAGGGATGACAGTGAGCACCGGTTATGTGTACGACCCACTCTATCTTGAGCACGATGAGCCTGGCCATCCGGAGAATAGGGGGCGCCTGGAACAAACCATGA